>ERZ1673736.184-NODE-184-length-104537-cov-7.845801_pt1 | contig 104537 bp, 84 predicted proteins | sample MGYA00580212_ERZ1673736 | MGnify/ENA primary metagenome ERZ1673736 (study PRJEB41218, sample SAMN15661752) | gut metagenome | host: Homo sapiens | place: Canada: London | collected 2015-08-20/2019-03-30 | study: EMG produced TPA metagenomics assembly of...
TGTAATCTTTGGTGATGGTATCCTTTGTACCCATAGGTTTCACCACCTTCGATCTTGTTATGTGATCAGAGTTATTTTATCATCTGATCCATTTTCGGGGTAACATAGTTTGTTGCTTTCCCTTTTGGAAAGAGGATTTTGTGAAAAAGCTTCAGAGCTGTGCAGGTAAAGTGGATATGTTTGTTGAACGGAGTCGAAATAAATCAATAGACAAAAAGAGCGCATTGTGCTACTCTGAAAGCACGAATTATATACAGTCAGTATGGACCAGCAGATTTTCAAGAGGGAAAAACACATCATAATTGGTATTTATTTGAAGATAAAATTGATTCAGCTAAGATGATTAAATAAACAGTATTATGGATGTGCATACAGAAATGGCAGAAGGAATTCTGATCGATCTGTATGACACATCAATATATAAGATAAGTTATAAATATTAACACACAAAGGAGAACAAGAAATGGGAAAATATTTTGGTACAGATGGCTTCCGTGGAGAAGCGGGTGTTTCGTTAACTGCAGATCATGCATTTAAGATCGGGCGTTTTCTGGGATGGTATTATAATGAGCTGCGCAGAAGAGCGGGGGAGACGGCTGCGGCCAGGATCGTGATCGGCAAGGATACCCGACGTTCCAGCTATATGTTTGAGTATTCGCTGGTTGGCGGACTGGTGGCGTCCGGAGCGGATGCTTATCTTCTCCACGTGACAACAACGCCGTCTGTGGCTTATGTTGCCCGTACCGATGGTTTTGACTGCGGTATTATGATCTCTGCCAGCCATAATCCTTATTATGATAACGGGATCAAGCTGATCAACGGCCAGGGTGAGAAGATGGAAGAGGAGATCATCGCTCTGGTGGAGGATTATCTGGATGACCGTCTTCAGCTGTTCGGAGAGAAATGGCATGAGATTCCTTTTACAAAGGGCGGTGAGATCGGCAGGACGGTGGATTATTCGGCAGGCCGGAACCGTTACATAGGATATCTGATCTCCCTGGGAGTATATTCCTTTAAGGGAATGCGGATTGGTCTGGACTGTGCCAACGGAAGTGCATGGAATATCGCAAAGGCGGTTTTTGATGCGCTGGGAGCGAAGACTTATGTGATCAATGCTGAGCCGGATGGTACCAATATCAATAACAATGCCGGTTCCACCCATATCGAGGGTCTCCAGAAGCTTGTAGTGGAGAAGGGGCTGGATGTTGGCTTTGCCTACGACGGAGATGCGGACCGTTGTCTCTGTGTGGATGAGAAGGGAAATGTGGTCAGCGGGGATGCGATCCTTTATGTGTACGGCCGTTACATGAAGGAGCGAGGAAAGCTTCTCACCAATACGGTTGTAACTACGGTAATGTCCAATTTTGGCCTTTACAAGGCTTTTGATGCTCTTGATATCGAGTATGCGAAGACAGCAGTAGGTGATAAATATGTTTATGAATATATGATGCAGAATGGCTGCCGTATTGGTGGTGAGCAGTCCGGGCACATTATTTTTTCTAAGTATGCATCTACCGGGGATGGCATCCTTACAAGTCTGAAGATGATGGAAGTTATAATGGCAAGGAAGAAAAAGCTCAGTGAGCTTACTGCTGATCTGTCGATCTATCCTCAGGTTCTTGAGAACGTGCGTGTCCATGACAAGGCAGCAGCGCAGGCAGATGTGGATGTGCAGGCAGCAGTAGAGAGTGTGGCTGAGGCGCTTGGAGACACCGGAAGGATCCTGGTGAGAGAATCCGGCACAGAACCTCTGCTTCGTGTTATGGTTGAGGCAGAGAGTGAGGAGCTTTGCAGAAAATATGTGGACCAGGTGGTTGAGATCGTCCGTAAGAAGGGGCATATGGCAGAGTGATGTCCTGGATGCAGACCGCAGGTGTCTGAAGAACGGAGCAGTCAGAAGAATATAAAAATGCAATAAGAGGAGAAAAAATCATGTGTGGAATTGTAGGTTTTACAGGCAGGCATCAGGCAGCACCCATCCTTCTGGACGGGCTTTCCAAACTGGAATACAGGGGATATGATTCCGCCGGCATCGCAGTGCGTGACGGGGAAAAGGATATCGAGATCATTAAGGCGAAGGGCCGTCTGAAGGTCCTTCTGGAGAAAACAAACGCAGGTGAATCTGTTCCGGGTATGTGCGGGATCGGTCATACCCGCTGGGCAACTCACGGAGAACCATCAGAGGTCAATGCCCATCCTCATGTCAGTGATAACGGAAATGTGGCAGCTGTGCATAACGGCATTATCGAGAATTACCAGGAGCTGAAGGAGAAGCTTCTCCGCAGGGGATATTCTTTTTATTCTTCCACAGATACGGAGGTTGCTGTGAAGCTGGTGGATTATTACTACCAGAAATACGGTGGATCTCCGGTTGAGGCAGTGCGTCATGCCATGGTGCGTATCCGTGGTTCCTATGCGCTGGCAATGATGTTCCGTGATTATCCGGAAGAGATCTTTGTAGCGAGAAAAGACAGCCCTATGATCCTGGGGGTGGAGAATGGAGAATCCTATATCGCATCGGATGTTCCTGCGATCCTGAAGTATACAAGAAATGTTTATTATATCGGAAATCTGGAGCTGGCATGTGTAAAACCGGGTGAGATCACTTTTTACAATCTGGATGGTGAGGAGATCGAGAAGGAGCCTAAGATCATTGAGTGGGATGCAGAGGCGGCGGAGAAAGCCGGTTTTGAGCATTTCATGATGAAGGAGATCCATGCGCAGCCGAAAGCAGTTGCAGATACACTGAACTCCGTTATCCGGGAGGGCAAGTTGAATCTGACGGAGATCGGTCTGGATGATGAGAGGATCCGCAGCATCAGCCAGGTTTATATCGTGGCCTGTGGCTCTGCTTACCATGTGGGAATGGCTGCACAGTATGTGATCGAGGATCTGGCAGGTCTTCCGGTGCGTGTGGAGCTTGCTTCGGAGTTCCGTTACCGGAAGCCGCTTCTGGATCCTGATGGCCTGGCAGTGATCATCAGTCAGTCCGGTGAGACTGCGGACAGTCTGGCTGCGCTTCGGGAATGTAAGGAGAAGGGGATCCGCACACTGGCTATTGTCAATGTGGTGGGCTCTTCCATTGCAAGAGAGGCGGATCATGTATTCTACACACTTGCAGGACCGGAGATCTCGGTTGCTACCACCAAGGCGTACAGTACACAGCTGATCGCTTCCTATGTGCTGGCATTGCAGATGGCACTGGTCCGCGGAAAGATCTCAGAGGAGCAGTGTGAGTCCTACATTAAGGAACTGAAGACACTTCCGGACAAGATCGGCAGGATCATCGAGGATAAGGAAAGGCTTCAGTGGTTTGCTTCCAAGCAGGCCAATGCAAAGGATATCTTTTTTATCGGAAGAGGGATCGATTATGCCATCAGCCTTGAGGGCAGCCTTAAGATGAAGGAGATCAGCTACATCCATTCTGAGGCATATGCAGCTGGTGAGCTGAAGCATGGCACCATTTCCCTGATCGAGGACGGCACTCTTGTGATCGGTGTCCTGACACAGCCGGAGCTTTATGAGAAAACAGTCAGCAACATGGTGGAGTGCAGAAGCCGTGGGGCGTATCTGATGGGGCTTACTACGTTTGGAAATTATAATATCGAGGATACTGCTGATTTTACGGTTTATATCCCGAAAACAGATCCGCATTTTGCAACTTCTCTGGCAGTGATCCCGTTGCAGCTTCTGGGCTACTATGTCAGTGTAAATAAAGGTCTGGATGTGGATAAGCCGAGAAATCTTGCCAAGAGTGTTACCGTGGAATAAGGAGATCCATTTCACAGAAGGAACATTTTAGCGGCAGTTCCGTGACATCGTGAGAGTATAAAAGGATCATGATATCACGGAACTGTTTTTGCATTTGGCGATTTACGATATTTCTTGCTTTTATCAGTAAAAAAGCGTAAAATGATTAGGATATTTGAATCTGTACAGAGAGTGTCCATATGTAATATTCTCTGTACCATCAAAAATGGAGGATTGCATATGAGAAAAATGGGGAAACATATCCCAGGGCTGATCGTGACGCTTGTGGTTCTGATCACAGCAATCGTATTTGCGGTCATGCTTCTGAATATGAAGGTGATCCCGACGAAGTTCATTGCAGTGATCGGACTGGTAATGCTGGTCCTGATCGTGATCGTCGGGGCGCTTGTATGGAGTACGGATGGTAAGATAAGATTTGTAGTGGGAGTGATCCTGGCAGCAGTTTTTGCAGCAGTATTCATTCTCGGAAGTATGTATGTTTATAAGACACATTCCACACTGGCAGGGATCTCCGGTGTGAACACAGAGATTACGGAGGTCGGCATTTATGTCCGTGCAGATGATTCTGCAGATTCCATAGAGGCTACAGCAGATTATGTGTATGGTGTGCTGACAGATCTTGACAGAGCCAATTCGGACAAGGCTATCCAGGAAGTGGATTCCGAGACAGGCAAGACTGTGCAGGTCCAGGAGTATGCAGGACTTACAGAGCTGGTTGACGGTCTTCTGAACGGACAGACAGGTGCGATCGTGCTGAACAGCGCATATTTAAGTGTTATTGAAGAGATGGATGGATATTCCGATATTTCTTCCAGGATCAAAGAGCTGACCGTGAAGAAGGTGGAGACGACCATTGAGCCCCAGGAGACAGAGGCGAAGGCTGAAGAGCGTACCAATGACGGTTCTGTATATACCATCTTTATCAGTGGTATCGACAGCCGCAGCGGCCTTGTTGCAAAGAGCCGAAGCGATTCCAATATCATTGCTACGGTAAATACAGCTACCAGACAGGTGCTTCTGGTTTCCACACCTCGTGATTATTTTGTACCGCTTTCTATTTCAGGCGGACAGAGAGATAAGCTGACACATGCAGGTATCTATGGTATCAATGTATGTATGGATACTCTGGGAATGCTTTATAATGAGGATATCAACTATTATTTCCGTATCAACTTTGCGGGATTTGAGCAGCTGATCAATTCGCTTGGCGGAGTTACTGTTTATTCTGACTATGACTTTGATTCCAAGAATGAGACAGGATATCACTTCAATCAGGGAGAGAACTACCTGAACGGTGAGCAGGCTCTGGTATTCAGCCGTGAGCGTTATGCCTTTAAAGAGGGCGACCGTCAGCGTGGCAAGAACCAGATGGCAGTGATCAAGGGTGTGATCAACAAGGCTCTTTCACCGGAGCTTCTGAAGAATTATTCTTCTGTTCTTTCCAGCATCCAGGGATGCTTTGAGACCAATATCTCCTACGAGGAGATCGCCAGACTGCTCCAGCAGCAGTTGAACAACGGCGGTGACTGGAACATCGTAAGCTACAGTGTAAATGGTACCGGTGACACACAGAAGCCGTATTCTATGAGCCAGAAGGCTTACGTTATGATTCCGGATGAGTCTACCGTTCAGAAGGCGGAGGCCATGATGAAGAAGGTTCGTGACGGAGAGACTGTTTCCCAGGAGGAGGCAGACAGTGCAACATCAGCGGCAGCAACTACGGATAATGATGCACAGGCAGCTGCAGAGGGAAGTACAGCAGAAGCGCAGGGTGAGACTGCAGATGCCACACAGAATGGCACAGCAGATGCCCAGGCAGCAGACGGAACTGTTGCACAGCAGTAAGATAAAATTATTAAATTTTAGCATAAGAACAGCCGGGGAAGCGTAAAGCTTTCCACCGGCTGTTTTTTCATGAGAAACAGAACGAAAAAAATCCACCGGCGATCACCGATGGATTTTTTTTTACAGGATCTCTTTCAGATATCTTTCCAGGGCATCCTGCCATGTTGGAAGTGGCTGAAAGCCGTTTTTTACAAGCTTGGATTTATCCAGGCGGCTGTTGAATGGACGTACAGCCTTGGAAACGCCGTACTCTGCAGTTGTGACAGGAGATACCTCTACTTTTTCGTATTCCTTGTGGCCGAGGGCAGCAGCCTGGCGGAAGATCTCTTTAGTGAAATCATACCAGCTGATGAAGCCGCCTTCGTTGGTTGCGTGATAGTAGCCGTATTTCTCTGTCTCGACCATGTCTACCAGAAGACGTGCAAGGTCGTAGGTGTAGGTCGGAGTTCCGATCTGGTCACTGACTACGGTAAGCTTGTCATGGGTTTTTCCCAGATTTACCATGGTACGGATAAAGTTTTTGCCGTTTTTGCCGAATACCCATGCAATACGTACGATAAAGAATTTATCTACAGTGCCGGATACTGCCAGTTCACCGTCAAGCTTGGTCTGACCGTATACGTTCTGTGGAGCGTAGTCCTTGCAGTCCGGATCCCATGGTGTGGTTCCCTGGCCGTCAAAAACGTAGTCTGTGGAAATATACATCATCTTGATGCCAAGCTCCTTGCAGATGTCCGCAATGTTCTGTGTTCCTACAACATTGACAAGACGTACCTTCTCACGGTTTTCCTCGTCCTCTGCAGCATCTACGGCTGTCCATGCGGCACAGTGTACTACTGCATCAGGCTTTACCTCACGGATGGTTTTTGCTACCGCTTCTTTATCTGTGATATCAAGCTGCACATAAGGCATGGTGGTAACAGGAGTACCATCAGCGATGCCGCTGTAGGAAGGAGCAATGTCACTTCCTACGCCTTCATATCCACGGCCGGACAGTTCATTCATTACGTCATGGCCAAGCTGGCCGCCAACACCTGTTACGAAAAATTTCATGCTTTAACCTCCTCGCGGTTTCCATACATTTCTTCGTAGTAGTTCTGATACTCGCCGGAGATGATGGTTTCCCACCATTCCTTGTTGTCAAGGTACCATTTGATGGTCTTTTTGATTCCGTCTGCGAATTTTGTTTCAGGAAGCCATCCAAGCTCGTTGTGGATCTTGGTCGGGTCGATAGCGTAGCGCATGTCATGGCCTTTACGGTCTGCTACATGTGTGATCAGGCTTTCCGGTTTGCCAAGCTCCTTGCAGATCAGTTTTACGATATCGATGTTTTTCATCTCATTATGTCCGCCTACATTGTAAACCTCGCCTACACGTCCTTTGTGGATGATCAGGTCGATGGCACGGCAGTGATCCTCAACATAGAGCCAGTCGCGGACATTTTCACCTTTTCCGTAAACCGGGAGTGGTTTGTCGTTCAGAGCGTTGGCAATCATCAGCGGGATCAGCTTTTCCGGGAAGTGATACGGGCCGTAGTTGTTGGAGCAACGGCTGATGGTCACAGGCAGGCCGTAGGTTCTGTGGTATGCGAGAACAAGAAGGTCAGCACCTGCTTTGGAGGAGCTGTACGGGCTGCTTGTATGGATCGGAGTTTCCTCTGTGAAGAAGAGGTCCGGTCTGTCAAGAGGAAGATCTCCGTAAACCTCGTCTGTGGAAACCTGATGATAACGCTGGATTCCGTATTTACGGCAGGCATCCATGAGAACAGCAGTACCCTTGATGTTGGTGTCAAGGAATACCTCCGGGTTTTCGATGGAACGGTCTACGTGGCTCTCAGCTGCGAAGTTTACCACGATGTCAGGATGCTCCTCCTCGAAAAGCTTGTAAACAGCGTCACGGTCTGTGATGCTTTCCTTTACAAAGCGGAAGTTCGGTTTGTCCATGACCGGTGCAAGAGTGGAAAGGTTTCCGGCATAGGTCAGGCAGTCCAGGCATACGATACGGTAATCCGGATGAGCCTCCATCATATGAAAAATAAAGTTGCTTCCGATAAATCCGGCGCCGCCGGTAACGATGATTGTCATAAAAAATCTCCTTTATAATAAATGATTGATCTTATGCGGATTCCGTCGAAACGGAGTCCGCAGGTAAATTCAGTGTCGGAAAATCAGATCGGCTTAGTGAAGCGCGTCCAGATATTTTCCGTCCAGAACATCCTTGAGATACTGGCCATACTGGTTTTTCTTAAGGATTTCGTAAACCTTGAGCACGTCCTCCTTTGTGATCCAGCCGTTTAAGTAAGCAATCTCCTCAAGGCATGCGATCTTGCGGTGCTGATGCTGCTCCATGGTTTTTACGAAGTTGGTTGCCTCTACAAGGCTTTCGTGTGTACCGGTATCCAGCCATGTGAAGCCCTGGCCCAGAAGCTCAACGTTCAGCTGTCCCTTCTCAAGGTAGATACGGTTCAGGTCAGTGATCTCAAGCTCGCCTCTTGCGCTTGGCTTCAGATTTTTTGCGTACTCTACAACCTTGTTGTCGTAGAAGTAGAGACCGGTTACACAGTAGTTGCTTTTTGGCTTTTCCGGTTTCTCTTCAATGGAAACAGCTTTTCCGTTCTGGTCGAATTCCACGATGCCGAAACGCTCCGGATCATCTACATAGTATCCGAAAACAGTGGCACCTTTGCCTGTTTCTGCATTGTCTACAGCAGCTTTCAGGCGCTTTTTGAGGCCATGTCCTGCGAAGATGTTGTCACCAAGGACCATACATACGGTGTCGTTGCCGATGAATTCCTCGCCGATGATAAATGCCTGGGCAAGTCCGTCCGGGCTTGGCTGTACAGCGTAGGTAAGGTTGACACCGAACTGATGGCCGTCACCGAGAAGCTCCTCAAATCTCGGGGTATCCTGCGGGGTGGAGATGATCAGAATATCACGGATGCCTGCGTTCATAAGAACAGACATAGGATAGTAGATCATCGGTTTGTCAAAGATCGGCAGAAGCTGTTTGGAGGTCACCATGGTAAGTGGGTAAAGACGTGTTCCGGAGCCTCCGGCTAAAATAATTCCTTTCATATGTTTTCTCCTTTGCGTGATGATGTGCAGCATAAGTCGTGCCTGCACATAACTTTGTTACTGTAACTGTATTATAAAAGGTGACGCAAGGTCACCTTCAAGAGCTTTTTTCATATTTTTTATTTTTGGCTATTTTTCACAAAGAAATACGCCGGCATCCTTGGTAATGCGAAATCCTTTGGCAGTTTTTCTGGCGGTGTAGGCCCGGAATTCCTTGTAACGGTCTAGGATATACTGATTCTGGTTGCCGTGGCAGGAGAGGACGTAGGAGATCAGCGGCTCCGCATCCTGGACCAGAAGGCAGTCTTCATAAGAAAGCCACTGAGCCTTTGGGAAAAAAGGCGCCAGGATACTCTGGCCGTTTTCACGTCCGAACCGTTCATAAAGCCGGTCTGCGGAAAGCACGATCCGTTCATCAAAATCCTGCACCAGCTGGCTGACCTCCTGCATATGTGCCTTTCCGTAAGCACTGCAGAGAAATCTTCCGCCGGGAGCGAGGACACGGCGGACTTCCTTCAGGACGGAGGGAATATCATCACAGTAAAAAAGCACGTGATTGGCGATCACCAGATCAAAGCTTTCGTCCTTGCAGGGGATTTTTCGGCAGTCAAAGGCCCGGAATGCAAACCGGGTATCCGAGGAACCGATGGCTCGTCTGGCATCGCGGAGCATACCGCTGGAAATATCGGAAAGTGTGATGGAGATATCCTCCGGCAGAAGGGAAAGGTTGTCGGTCCATAACGTTCCGTCTCCGCAGCCCAGCTCCAGAATACGAAGACCGGGTGAGATCCGGCACTGCTCAAAGATCCAGGGAAACCATCCCTGTTTGTTCTGGGAGTACAGGCTGTGGAGGTTGATCCTGGAGGAAATGTTGGTGGCATTCTGATACTGATTCTTGAGGCTTTTTTCCATGCCGGTCAGGTGGATCAGGTTCAGCATCTGGCTCCAGTCAATGGTGTGCTGTTCCTTTATCATCTGTGCGGTATCCTGGATCGCTTTTTCCACCAGCTGCATCTGTTCGATCCGGTCACGGACCAGACGAAGCTGGATATTCAGAGAATTCAGCATGAAATGATAATCGGAATCACCGATGGTCATTTCACGGATGTCATCCAGGGAAAAGCCCAGGTATTTCAGAAGGAGGATCTGCTGAAGCCTTGCAAAATCCTCGTCTGTATAAAAACGTGCGCCGGATTCGGTGACGAGAGAGGGTTTCAGGATATCCTGTTTATCATAATAGCGGACAGTACGCAGAGTTACGTGTGCCATGCGTGCAAATTCGCCGGAAGAATAGTAGCCGTCTTTTTTCATAAAACATAGAATCCTTTCTGAGGAAATAATAAACATCCTGTCATAGAAGTCATAAAAGAATTATAATTCAGATCCGGAAGCCGTACAAGAGTAAAACGTATAAGAGTAAACCGTACAGGAGAAAAACAGCATTGACAAAATTCTGCTGGTTTGCTAGTATATCGTTTCGAAAAAAAGGAAACCCCGGAATCATATTTCCGGGATAAGCGTTCGATATAAAAAGGAGTAATTTTTATGCGAAACCGTACTCTGGATATGGTAAAGGCAATCTGTGCTTATGCAGTTGTGCTTCTTCATGTCCATTTTCCGGGAAATGCCGGAATTATAGCCAATGTACTTGCCAGATTTGCAGTACCTGTGTTTTTTATGGTATCCGGATATTTTTGTTTCCGTGGCGATGATACGGAATTTATAAGAACCGGAAAAAAAATCCGGCATGTTCTGAAGCTGATGCTTGTGGCATTTCCGGTCTGCTGTCTGTGGGAGCTGATCCAGAACCACATCGACGGAGCAAGCCAGAAGGAATGGCTGGAAGCCCTGGTTTCGGGGGAACATATCCGCCAGTTTCTTCTATATAATAACAGCTCTCAGGTGAAATGGCATCTGTGGTTTCTCCCGGCACTGCTCTATTGTTATCTTCTTTTTGCCCTGGCAGCAAGATTCCGGATTTGTAAGCAGGCATATGTTCTGATACCGGTGCTTCTTCTGATCCATTTCGGAATGGAGGAATTTTCGACCTTCCTGTTCCCGGAAAAGCATTTCCGTGTTATGCAGTTTCGAAACTATCTGTTTACCGGATTTCCGTTTTTTATGTTGGGACATCTGATACACAGACATCAGGAAAAGCTGGAAGCCTGGTTTGCCGGAAAAAAAGTGTTTCTTTTGTATGGCATGGTAGCTGGCGGCGGAATTGCAAGTCTGCTGGAATACCGGTATTTTGGCAAACTGGAATTGTTTCTGGGTTCAGTATTTATGGCTGTTGGCCTTTTTCTCATTGCGATCATGGGAAAGAATCGGAAAGTGCCCGAGCTTCCGGCAGCCATCGGTCAGAAATATGCATTTTTTATTTATCTGTTCCATCTCTGTGTGGCGGATATCCTGAAGGATGTGGCTGTGGCAGCTGGAATTGAGAAAAATCTTTTATATCTGTGGATGAGACCGGTGATGGTCTGTGTTCTTGTGACTGCTGTGGCGGTAATGTATGGATATGGAATGAGGATCTGTCGGAAATAGAAGAGTTTATGGTATTTTCATATTTATGCGCTGTGATTTTGTACCAAAATATGCTAAAATATCCTTTATTGATAAGTCACAGCACCCACCCGGAGGATGCGGGGAAAGCGGCTGGAATATTCCGCTTCAGGGTAAAAAATACTGAGACATGAAAGAAAAAGGAGATTTTTATGGATTTACAAAACAGAGCGGAGGCCGGCAGTGACGGACACGATGAGAGTGTACTGAATCCGGAGATGCCCAACGAAACTGATCTGACGAAGAAGGAACGCCGCCGGATCGAAAGAGAGAAACTGAAGGGAATGGGAACAGGTAAGAAGATTCAGTATATCTGGATGTATTATAAGATACATATGTTGTGCGTGCTTCTTGCCATTGGCGGAGTCTGTCTGGGAGTGAATATTTATCGTCACGCACAGATGAAGACGGTGCTTTCCATTGCGGTGGTGAATGCAGGGAATTATGACTCTGAGAAGGTGGAAGAGGATGCTTTGAAGACACTGGGAACAGAGGATAAATATGCAGAAGTCAGTGTGGCGCAGAATCTGATGACGGACGAGACAGGAGAGGATTTTGATTACTATGCCAGGATCGCATATGTGACGGAAATCCAGAGTGCTACCGTTGATGTCCTGATCATGCCGAAGGAACTCTATGAACATGAGAAAGATAGCGGAATGTATGCAAATCTCAGGGAAACGTTTGGAGATGAGGTGTTTGAGTCTCTGGGCGCTGTGGATGATCAGCATCTGGAGCTTGACGGCAGTAGTAGTGTTGCTCAAGAATTTGGCCTGAGATATGATCCGGTGTGTATCTGCCTTCCGGGTAACGTGAAGAATAAGGATAATGCGTTGAAATGGATTCAGTCTGTTCTGAAATGATGGATCCATATGCTTAGCTGAGTACAGAGATAAATAAGGCCTCCGGTTCGTAACACAGGAACCGGAGGCCTTATTATATATGAATATTACAGTGTATCGTTACGTTTGATGTAGCCAGGCTCATCCGCAGGACGGATGATCTCCTTGGCATGCGTGATCTTGGCATGCTTGTCTACCACCAGATTTTCGATATGGACATTCTCACCGATGGTGCAGTCTGCAAGAACGACACAGTTCTTGATAACAGCGCCCTTTTTGATGGTACAGCCACGTCCGACAATGGAATTTTCTACAGTTCCCTCGATCATGGAGCCGTTGGAGATAACGGAGTTGGAAACATTGGCTGTGTCAAAATAATGGGTCGGACAGGAGTTGTTGGTGCGTGTATAGATCGGCCAGTTATCATGGAAAAGATCGGTTGCAGTTTTGTAGTCGATCAGATCCATATTTGCATCGTGATAGCTCTTGAAATCAGTGATCGATGCAAAATATCCGCGATGAGATATACCACGCACATCCAGCTCACCGTCTCTGCAGCCGGCATTGATCACGTCTGCAAGGGTATAAAGAGAGGAGATCTCTTTTGCCTTATGGATGAGGCTGATGAAAAGCTCCTTGCTCATTACATAGGTATCCATGAAAATGTTGCGGTTCTTTGCATTGCCGTGGTTGTGCTCAATGGAGAGAACACCCTTCTGACGGTTCAGGTTCAGGATGTGGCAGTTCAGATAGTTCTCCTTGGCATTATCAACGGAATGATAAAGCATGGTCACATCTGCACCGGATTCGATATGGGCATCGATCAGCTTGGAATAGTCGGTGGTGTAGATCATGTAATTCGGAGCGATAACAACATACGGATAATGAACTGCTTCGATGCACTCCAGATTGGAGTAGTAGTTGTCGATATCGGTGTTATAGATATCGTTGACTCCGGAATGCTCTGAAAAGAGGAGTTGGAGATTACCGCTCTTGGAGTTGATGTTGTAGTGACGTCCGGTTCCGAGATGTTCTACAAGAGAACGGGGTTTGTTCTTTACATAGACCTGAATGTACTCAATTCCGCTGTTGGTCATATTTGAGATCGGGAAGTCGATGACACGATATCTTCCGAGAAATGAAAAGGCGCCGATCGCACGGTAGTCCTGAAGCCCCTCCACATGGATATTTCTTTCTGAGGAATTCACGATTCCAAATGCTTTAAACATATTACTCAGCCCCCTTTACACGTTTTGATACAAGTTCGATGTGCTCACTGTCCTTGGAACCGACACGAGCATTGGTACCGATCACGACTCCGTCTGCAACGAGAGCACGCTGGACAACGGCACCTGCTTCAACAACAACACCCGGCATCAGGACACTGTCGATGATCTTGGCACCAGGACCGACCTTGACGCCTGTGAAAAGTACGGAGTTGGTGATCTCACCTTCTACAACACAGCCCTGAGTGATGAAAGCAGTGTTGATCACAGCTGTATCACAGATATACTGTGGAAGAGAGGTAGCATCCTCAGTGTAGATTTTCCAGGTAGGATCGTTAAGATCCAGTTCACTGTTTGGACTGAGAAGATCCATGTTTGCTTCCCAGAGGGAATCGATGGTTCCTACATCCTTCCAGTAGCCTTTGAACTTGTAGGCGTAGAGTGCTTTGTCCTGTGCAAGGAGTGTAGGGATGATGTCTTTACCGAAATCGTGATTGGAATCCGGATTTTTGATATCTGCCAGCAGGAGCTTGCGCAGAAGCTTCCAGTTGAATATGTAGATACCCATGGAGGCAAGATTGCTCTTCGGGTGTTCCGGTTTCTCTTCAAATTCCACGATGCGATCATCTTCACCGGTGTTCATGATACCGAAACGGCTGGCTTCCTTCATGGGAACCTCGATAACTGCAATAGTCGCATCTGCCTTATGCTGGATATGGTCATCAAGCATCTTTGCATAATTCATCTTATAGATGTGGTCACCGGAAAGGATCAGAAGGTATTCCGGGTTCTGTGAGTCGATGAAATCAATATTCTGAGAGATCGCATCAGCTGTTCCACGGTATACATCCAGACCGGCATCAGCCTTCTCACGTGGAGGAAGTACATAAACTCCGCTGTCCTTGGCATCAAGGCCCCAGCGGCCACCGGCTGCTACATAGCTGTTCAGTAAAACTGATTCATACTGTGTCAGTACACCTACGACATCAATGCCGCTGTTGGCACAGTTACTGAGCGGAAAATCCACGATACGGTATTTACCGCCATAACCAACGGCTGGCTTGGCAACTTTATTCGTCAACTCGTGAAGACGACTTCCTCTTCCACCGGCCAGGATCATTGCTAACATACTGTTTTGTTTCATGGCGAATCCTCACTTTCATTTCTTGTTTACTGCCAGGTGTCTTTAACCATAAAAACAATAAACTTTGTTAATATTATACACCTTTCGAAAAAGAAAATCCAGTTTTTTGTGCAAAAAAACGTTATTTTTATATTGGAAAATTAGACGGATTTGGGAAAATTGATGGATGATCTGTCGAAAAAAAGAAACGTTTAAGAAGGTTCCGGGATGCTGAAAAAACAGTAACACTGAAAATAGCCGGATTTCGGATACATCGGCGAAGATTCTTGCGGAAAATGTGAAAGCAGTGTATTCTGTAAAAAAAGTCCGGAATACAGCGGAGAAAGGATATCGATATCAGACAGGGAGAAGACAGGATGAAAGAAGAAAGAATTTCCAACTATGTAAAACTATGTGAAGAGTGGGCACAACGCTTTTTGAAGATGGATCAGGCAGATCTGCATAAACGGGTGCCGGAACTGAAGGAAGAAAACGGGTTTCTCACGATCATTCATTTCGGAAGAAGATATGGGGTGAGTCTGGAAGACGGCAGTATCCGGAGCCTGGATGGACAGAGAGAACCGGATACTACGGAGATGCTGAATATTTATACGCTTTTGGGGTATGCGAAAGAGGGGGCTTTTATTATGGATAAGTGGGTACCTTTTGCAGATCTCAGGAATGCAAGACCATTTGCGCCGGCGTATCAGATCGGAGAGACGGATGTGTTCAGTGCTACATTTTCCGGCCATGAAAAGGAATTGAGGGAGGCGTTTCAGAAGCTTGACGGCAGGGAACTGCCCCAGGGTGATGTGGGATATGAGATCAGGGCCTTTGACTGTATGCCTATGAGATTCTTTTTCTGGGAACGGGACGAGGAGTTTGAAGCACAGGGAAATATCCTGTTTGATTACAGTGCCACAGATTTCAATCATGTGGAGAGTGCGGTATCCATAGCAGATTCCGGGATCAAAAGGCTTGCGGAGCTTGCCGGGGTTCCGCTCAGGGGGAAATCTTTTCAGATGCGCTGATAACCGAAATATAATAAAACCAATATGAAAAATAAATAATACGAAAGATAATTGCAGTTATCAGAAAAATCGTATATAATGAAGGAATATTTAAGGATTTTGAGACAGTAACTGTCACGAAGGATCTATGAGAAATTTACGAATCCGGAGGTGATGCTCGTGGGGAAAAATGCATCGGGAATGTATGTCATAGATGAGGATTATAAGATTATCAGCTATAACCTGGCAGCACGTGAGATCTATCCGCAGCTGAAGAGGGGCGAGAAATGCTATCACTGTCTGAGAAACAGAGAAACTCCCTGTGAGATCTGTCCGGTCGTTAACGGGATCAAAGGTCCGAAGAACTATCTGGAACCGGGACGGAATATCCTGCGTTCGGTTGATGCTGTGGAGATTCCGCTGGAATCCGGTGGGACAGGACATGCCCTTGTTTTTTCGGATACAGAGACGAATGATGAGATCAGCAGCGGAATGATGGAGAATCCGCTTCTTATGGGGATCATTAATGTTCTCGGAAAAAATTTTATCAATATCTACTCTGTTGACAGAGAGACTCATAAGGTTCAGGTATGCCGCTTCCAGGGGCAGAGTGGAGCTTATGGGGAGGAGGGACTTCGCAGGGATGAATCCTATGAGAAGATCATGGATATTTATATTGAGAGCAGTGTTGCGGCAGAGGACAGGATCCGGATGCATCAGATGATGGATTTTGAGAAGATATGCCAACGTCTTACAAGGATTCCCCAGTTGATGGTACATTATCGTGTACGCCGAAGCAACGGGAGGATTGAATATTTCTATGTGAAATGTGCCAGGGTAGGAACGGCTGAGGATTTTCAGACCGTGGTGTTTGCTTTTGCCAATGAGGATATGGATGTACGGTACAGTGAGATGGAGGCCATACTGGAACCAGGAGGAACAGCATCCGGAAGAAAACTTCTTATTGTAGTGAATGACGAGACGGATCGGAAAGCGCTTACAGAACATCTGGAGGGCAGTTTTGAGGTTATCTCTGCGATGAATGAAGCAGAGGGGATGAAGCGTCTGTCTGAGAATTACAAAACCCTTTCTGCAATTCTTCTTGATATGAGTGTGCCGGTATGTGATGAATTTCAGTTTCTGGAGCTGATCCGTGATGATGTGATGCTGACCTCTGTGCCTGTGATCATCATAACCGGAAGTAACCGGTTGGAGGATGAGGTGCGATGTCTGGAACTGGGAGCAGTGGATTTTGTACGGAAACCGTATAATGTCCGTATATTAAAAAGTAAGATCAACAATGTGATCAAGCTGAGAGAGTCCGTGATGGTACTCTCAGCTCTGGAATATGATGATCTTACAGGGCTTTATATCAGACAGGCCTTTTTCCATCATGCAAAGACGCTGATGCGCTTTAATACGAATCAGGATTTTCATGTGGTGGTGGCAGATATAAAGAACTTTAAATGGATCAACGGAACCTATGGAGAGAAGACCGGTGATCAGGTTCTTACCTATCTGGGAGATACGTATAGAAATCAGGTTCGCTACGGGACGGTGGGCAGATATGGAGGAGACCAGTTTGTAGCCATCATATATGGAAAGAAAGAGATCCGTATGACAGATATGGAGAAATTTATCCACAGGGTCGAGAGTGGAGCACCGATTCCTAATCTGGTGGTCAACTATGGGGTCTATGAGAATGTGGATAAGACACTGCCTTTTACCCTGATCTGTGACAGAGCTTTTCTGGCCATGAAGAGTATCCGGGATGACTATGAGCACCAGATCGCTTTTTATGATGATGAGATGAGACGGAGACATATCCGTAACGGACAGATGGAGAATGCTTTCGAGGAGGCTATACGCAATGAAGAATTCGTAGTCTACCTGCAGCCGAAATACAGTGTGGAGACAGAAGAGATCGTTGGGGCGGAGGCACTGGTGCGCTGGAAGAGAGCGGAAGGAACTATGGTTTCGCCGGGAGAATTTATCCCTCTTTTTGAGAAGGATGGTCTGATCGTACGCCTTGATGAATATGTTTTCCGAAAGGTATGCAGCATCCAGGGGGAACGTATAAGATCAGGGAAAAAGATACTTCCGATTTCGGTGAATCTGTCACGTGCCAGTATCCATTACGATAATATGATCTGTCGTTATGTGAAGATCGTGGAAGAAAATGGCATTCCGTTTTCTTCTGTTCCCATTGAATTGACAGAAACTGCTGCGTTGTATAATGATCGGATCAGTAAGCTCATAGAGAAGATGGTGGATGCAGGATTCGAGCTGCATATGGATGATTTTGGCTCCGGCTATTCATCTATGACAAGCCTGAACCAGCTGCCATTCGATACTCTGAAGCTGGATAAAAGTCTGATCGATTACATAGAGAATTTTCGTGGGCAGCAGGTGATCCGTCATACCATTTCGCTGGCACACAGCCTTGGAATGAAGGTTCTTGCCGAGGGCGTGGAGAAAGCAAAACAGGTGGAGATCCTGCGAAGCCTGAGCTGCGATGAGATCCAGGGCTTTTATTATGCACGGCCTTTGCCGTGGGAAAACTTTGAAACAAAGGTTATAAGAGCAAAAGAGGCGTGTAAAAAATGAGAGATCATTTTTACACGCCCTTTTTACAGCTAATGCTTCCGGACCTGTTTTTCAATAAGATAAAGTGCAAAATACAGCAGCATGGCAATGATGCATAGGATCACAATGGACATCAGGACCCATGTAAGTCTGAATGTCTGGCTTCCGTAAATGATCAGGTATCCCAGGCCTTTTCGGGCACCGATAAATTCTCCGATGATCACGCCCACCAGGCAAAGCCCGATGTTGACCTTCATCACACTCAGGATAAGAGGAATGGAGGAGGGCAGGACGATCTTCAGAAGCTTTTCCTTTTTGTGTCCCCCCAGAGTTTCGATCAGCTTCAGCTTTTCCGGATCTGCCTGGCAGAAGCCGGAGTACAGATTGATAACGGAACCGAAGATGGCTACAGACATGCCGGCGACCACAATGGTACGTTCGTTGGCACCAAGCCATACGATCAGAAGAGGGGCCAGAGCAGATTTCGGGAGACTGTTCAGTACCACCAGGCATGGCTCCAGGATCCGTGCGATCCGTCGGGAGCACCAGAGAAGTACTGCGGTTCCTACGCCCAGGATCACAACAAAAAAGAAACTGACAAGAGTTTCTGCCAGTGTCACGGCAATATGTGCAAACAGGGACTGATCCCTGCACATGGAAAGAAAGGTCTCTGCGATCAGGGAAGGACTGCTGAAGATAAAGGAATCGATCCATCCAAGATCAGAGGATATTTCCCAAAGTCCCATAAACAGAACAAAAAGAAGTGTTCGTGCAGCCAGGATAATGTGTTTTTCTTTTTTCTGCCGTGCAAGATATTGTTTCTGCTGTCTGGAAATTTCAGGCATTTTCATTGAGCTCCTTCCATATGATGTTAAAATATTTCTTAAAATCCGGAGCATTTCTGGAGGAGAGGGGAGTGCGGTCGCTGATATCCAGATCGATATCAATGATCTTTCGTACAGTGGCAGGACGTGCAGAAAGGATCAGTACCCGGTCGGCCATACTGATGGCTTCGGAGATGTCATGAGTGACCAGGATCGCAGGCTTGCCGGAGCTTTTGAGGATTTTTCCGATATCATCACTGACATTTAAGCGTGTCTGGTAATCCAGTGCAGAAAAAGGTTCATCCAGAAGAAGGAGCTCCGGTTCCAGCACAAGGGTCCGGATCAGAGCGGCACGTTGGCGCATACCGCCGGAAAGCTGGGAAGGGCGGGCATCACGGAAACGGTCCAGACCGTAGGTCTGAAGAAGGGCTTCTGCATGTGCCAACTTTTCAGGTGTGAGTTCTTTCCGGATCTCCAGGCCGAGAAGGATGTTTTTGTAGATGCTCCGCCATTCCAGAAGATGATCCTTTTGGAGCATATATCCTACAGTGGCACTGCCGGAGGATACCGGCCGGCCTCCCAGAGTAATGGAACCGTGCTCAGGAGTGAGCAGGCCGGCAATGAGATTCAGAAGAGTGGATTTTCCGCATCCGGAAGGTCCTACAATGGACAGGAATTCACCGGGCATCAGGTCAAAGGATATATGAGAAAGGGCGGGTGTCTCACCGGACAATGTGTGATAGGAGAGACACACGTCCCGCACTTTCAGGACAGGATTCATGGATGTTGCCTCCTTTTCGTAGATAATGATATAATATTATCATATGTCTGAAACATGAGAAGGCCAATGGCAGAGATGCATACTTTGATGTCTGCCTGAAAACAGTCATAGAGAAAGGAATTACAAACATTGAACAAGAGAAACTACCAGAAAGAACTGGATAAACTGATTGAAAGAAACCAGAAAGAAGGGAAAATCCCCAGACTTTTTCTGCATGCCTGCTGTGCGCCATGCAGCAGCTATGTGATGGAATATCTGTCGCAGTATTTTGAAATCACGATATTTTTTTATAATCCCAATATCGCACCGGTGGAGGAATATTCACACCGCGTGGCTGAGATCCGCCGCCTGATCGGGGAGATGGAATTTGTCCATCCGGTAACTCTTATGGAGGGCCGGTATGACCCGAAGGAATTTTATGAGATGGCAAAAGGCCTGGAAGATGTTCCGGAAGGAGGAGAACGGTGCTTTCGGTGTTACCGCCTGCGGATGGAAGAGGCGGCAAAGCTGGCGAAGGAGGGCGGATATGATTATTTCACCACAACCTTAAGTATCAGTCCTCTGAAGAATGCACAGAAGATCAATGAGATCGGTGAGGAACTGGCAGAAATCTATAAAGTGCCACATCTGACTTCAGATTTTAAGAAAAAGAATGGCTACAAGCGTTCTATTGAGCTGTCTCATGAGCATGCTCTGTACCGGCAGAATTACTGCGGCTGTGTATTTTCAAAGAAAGAAGCCATGGACAGAGAACGGCTGGTTACTGAGAACCGAGTGAACAGTAACAACGGCTGAAGACAGCAAACGTATAATTATGAAAAACTTTGCATTTTTATAAAAATATGTTACACTAACACAGAAAAGTGCAGACGTCCGGGAGACGGAGCTCGTGTATGTCCGGAGAAGACAGTTCTGCCGCAAAAAAGAAAAGTGAGGAAGAATCAATATGGCACAGTTATGGGGAGGCCGTTTTACAAAAGAAACGGACAAGCTGGTTTACAATTTTAACGCATCCATTTCCTTTGATCAAAAATTTTACAGACAGGATATCCGTGGAAGCAAGGCACATGTTGCCATGCTTGCAAAACAGGGGATCCTGACAGAGGAAGAAAAGGAGCAGATCACAGAAGGACTGGACGGTATCCTTGCAGACGTGGAAGCAGGCAAGCTGGAGATCACAGCGGAGTATGAGGATATCCACAGCTTCGTGGAGGCAAACCTGATCGACCGTATCGGAGATGCCGGAAAGAAGCTTCACACAGGAAGAAGCCGTAATGACCAGGTAGCTCTGGATATGAAGCTTTATGTCCGCGACGAGATCGATGAGACAGATAAGGAGCTGAAGGACCTTCTTCTTGCCCTGCAGAAGATCATGGAAGAGAATGTTCACACCTACATGCCGGGATTTACCCACCTTCAGAAGGCACAGCCGGTAACTCTGGCACACCATGTAGGCGCATATTTTGAGATGTTCCGCAGAGACCGTGACAGACTTTTTGATATCCGTAAGAGAATGAATACCTGTCCGCTTGGAGCGGGAGCACTGGCAGGAACCACTTATCCGCTGGATCGTGCCTATACTGCAGAGCTTCTCGGCTTTGATGCACCAACCAGAAACAGTATGGATTCCGTATCTGACAGAGATTATGTCATCGAGCTTCTCAGTGCATTTTCTACGATCATGATGCATCTGAGCCGTTTTTCAGAGGAGATCATTCTGTGGAATTCCAATGAGTACCGTTTCGTTGAGATCGATGACGCATACAGCACAGGCAGCAGTATCATGCCGCAGAAGAAGAATCCGGATATCGCAGAGCTTGTCCGTGGAAAAACAGGCCGTGTTTACGGAGCGCTGACATCTATTCTTACAACCATGAAGGGAATCCCGCTTGCATACAACAAAGATATGCAGGAAGACAAGGAGTTGACCTTTGATGCCATTGACACCGTAAAGGGCTGTATCGCCCTGTTTACCGGCATGGTTTCCACTATGCAGTTCAACAAAGCCAACATGGAGGCAAGTGCAAAAAGAGGCTTTACAAACGCCACAGACGCAGCAGACTATCTGGTTAACCACGGTGTACCGTTCCGTGATGCTCACGGCATCGTCGGAAGACTGGTCCTTCTCTGTCTGGATAAGGGAATTTCTCTGGATGAGCTTCCGCTTTCCGAGTACAAAGAAATCAGTCCTGTGTTTGAAGAGGATATTTATGAGGCCATCAGTATGAAAACCTGTGTGGAAAAACGTGTGACTTTGGGAGCACCGGGACCGGACGTGATGGAGCAGGTGATCGCTCAGAATAAAGAATATCTTGAAAAAAATTAAGATAATGCTTGCATTTTAGGAAAAATTGGTATAGTATTTACAGAAAAGACAAATGTGTGCCATGGAGGGACACGAGATGAGGAGAGTTTTATTATGAGTGAAAAGCTTAAAGTCGGTATTTTAGGTGCAACTGGAATGGTTGGTCAGAGATTCATTTCTCTTCTGGAGAATCACCCGTGGTTTGAGGTGGTTACTGTAGCTGCAAGCCCGAGAAGCGCAGGTAAGACCTACGAGGAGGCTGTAGGCGGCAGATGGAAAATGGATACTCCGATGCCGGAAGCAGTAAAGAAGCTGGTTGTTATGGATATCCACGAGGTTGAGAAGGTTGCAGCTACTGTTGACTTTGTATTTTCCGCAGTTGATATGACGAAGGATGAGATCAAGGCGATCGAGGAAGAATATGCAAAGACAGAGACACCGGTTGTGTCCAACAACAGCGCACACCGCTGGACACCGGACGTTCCGATGGTAGTTCCGGAAATCAATCCGGAGCACTTCGAGGTTATCGAATTCCAGAAGAAACGTCTCGGAACAAAACGCGGCTTTGTAGCTGTTAAACCGAACTGCTCTATCCAGAGCTACGCTCCGGTACTTACCGCATGGAAAGAGTTCGAGCCGTATGAAGTAGTTGCCACTACATACCAGGCTATTTCCGGAGCAGGAAAAACCTTCAAGGACTGGCCGGAGATGGAGCACAACATCATTCCGTACATCGGTGGTGAGGAAGAGAAGAGTGAGAAGGAGCCATTAAGACTCTGGGGCAAGATCGAGGACGGCGTGATCGTTCCGGCTACCACACCTGTCATCACATGTCAGTGTGTACGTGTTCCGGTCCTCAACGGACATACAGCAGCTGTATTCGTTAAATTCCGCAAGAAACCTACCAAAGAGCAGCTGATCCAGAAGCTGGTTGAGTTTAAGGGACTTCCGCAGGAGCTTGAGCTTCCAAGCGCTCCGAAGCAGTTCATCCAGTATCTTGAGGAGGACAACCGTCCGCAGGTACAGATGGATGTAAACTATGAGAATGGAATGGGAGTATCTGTAGGACGTCTTCGTGAGGATACTGTTTATGATTACAAGTTCATCGGACTTTCCCATAACACAGTAAGAGGTGCCGCAGGCGGAGCAGTTCTCTGTGCAGAAACTCTGAAAGCGAAAGGATATATCCAGGCTAAATAAGAACTGGATCCTTTACAGGAAATAAAGAAAATCATCAGAAACGGGATATCGGTTTTTCCGGTGTCCTGTTTTTGCGTATGTGGAAGGAACAAAGGAGATATGCGCAGAAAAGTAATTACTACAGTTGTGACATTTTCCACAACCACGGCTGCCATGAAAATGGAAAGAACGGCCAAGGAATCTGAATTTCCGGGAAGGCTGATCCCGATCCCTTCAGAGATCAGTGCCCAGTGCGGACTGGCATGGAAATGCGTGGAGCAATCAGAGGAGGAAACAGAAAATTTCCTGAAAAAAAAGGAACTGGCCTGGGATGGCATCTATCGTGTTCTGGTATAAAACGGATATTGTTTGTTGTATGTAACAAAACGGAAATTTTTGAAAATTTTCGCATTTTCATTGTGGAATAATTGGTAAAGTGTTACAATATAACAAGCAGATTTCCGGAAAGCGTGTTACTGTGAACAAAGAAGCAGTAACAAAGTGCCACGCTTGCTAAAAATATGTGGAGGTGCTATTTATGAACAGGGAGGATGTAGAGAAACTGTCAACCGCTGCGAAGGGTAAGATAAACTTACTGAACAGCAATTTCGGAAAATACTTTATGCGGGCAATCATGGCCGGATTTTTTATTGATGTGGCGATGATCTACAGTAACGTTGTTGGAAATGTATTTTCCAAAACTTTCCCGGAATGGGGGAAATTCCTTGGAGCCATCGTGTTCTCCATTGCGGTCCTGCTGATCGTAATGGTAGGAGGAGAGCTGTTTACCGGTAACAATCTGGTAATGGCTTTTGGTGCGTATGACAAGAGCGTATCATGGAAAGATGTTGGAAAGGTCTGGGGAATCAGTTACATCGGCAATTTTGTGGGCTGCCTGATCCTGGCACTGATCTTTGTAGGTGCCGGAGCGTCCGGTACAGCAGATTATTTTGCCGGATTTATAAACGGAAAACTGAGTATTCCGGCAGGTCAGATGTTTTTCCGTGCGGTACTTTGTAATTTCTTCGTCTGTCTTGCTGTTCTCTGCGGCATTAAGCTGAAGAGTGAGTCGGGCAAGTTCCTGATGATCGTGATCTGTATTTCAGGTTTCGTTGTCAGCGGATTTGAGCATTGTATTGCAAATATGGGTATTTTTACAGTTGCATTCTGTATGGTGCCAGGATTGTCTGTCGGCGCTATGCTTAAAAGCATGGTGATCGTAACACTGGGAAATATAGTTGGCGGAGCTGTGCTTCTGGCATGGCCGCTTAGAAAGATGAGTGCAGATAAATAGTATGGCAAAGGCTTTATACATAGCGGAGAAGCCCAGCGTGGCACAGGAATTTGCGAAGGCTTTGAAGATCAACGGTCAGAGAAAAGACGGATATCTGGAATCTGATGATTCTGTGGTAACCTGGTGTGTAGGACACCTGGTTACCATGAGCTATCCCGAAAAATATGATATCAAGTTTAAAAGGTGGAGTTTTGATACCCTGCCTTTTTTGCCGCGCGAATTTAAATATGAAGTGATCCCCGGGGTCAAAAAGCAGTTCGAGATCGTAAAAGGACTGCTGAACCGGCCGGATGTGGATACCATTTATGTGTGTACCGACTCCGGACGTGAGGGTGAATATATCTACCGTCTGGTAGCCCAGATGGCAGGAGTAAGGGGAAAAGTCCAGAAACGTGTGTGGATCGATTCCCAGACAGAGGAAGAGATCTTAAGAGGGATCCGTGAAGCGAAGGATATCTCGGAGTATGATAATCTGGCTGCATCTGCGTATCTCCGCGCAAAGGAAGATTATCTTATGGGAATCAATTTTTCCAGAGTTCTGACCTTGCGCTACGGAAGCAGTGTCACCAATTATCTCCATTCCAAATATCAGGCCATTGCAGTTGGGCGTGTGATGACCTGTGTTCTTGGCATGGTGGTGCGGAGAGAACGGGAGATCCGTGTCTTTGTGAAGACACCGTTTTACCGTGTCCTTGGCAGCATTGGACTTGCAGGCGAAAATTTTGACGGTGAATGGAGGGCTGTGGAAGGCAGCCGGTATTTCCAGTCCCCGTATCTTTATAAAGAAAACGGCTTCAGGAAAAAAGAGCATGCACAGATGCTGATCGATCAGCTGATGGTGAACCAGCCCCTTTCCTGTATTGTGGAAAAGGTGGAACGAAAAAAAGAAAACAAAAATCCGCCGCTTCTTTTTAACCTGGCGGAGCTTCAGAATGTGTGCTCAAAGCTGTTTAAGATCAGTCCGGACGAGACACTCCGGATCGTACAGGAGCTTTATGAGAAGAAGCTGGTGACTTATCCGAGAACGGATGCCAGAGTTCTTTCCACGGCAGTGGCCAAGGAGATATACAAGAATATATCCGGTCTTCGAAATTATCAGCAGGCCGGTGCTGCGGCGGCAGAGGTTTTGGGGATGGAATCCTGGAAAAGCATTGCAAAGACCAGATATGTGAATGACAAGCAGATCACAGACCATTACGCGATCATTCCTACCGGTCAGGGAGTGAATGCGCTTGGAAGCGTGTCTCTTACTGCACAGCGTGTGTACGAGACTATTGTACGGAGATTTTTGTGTATTTTTTATCCGCCGGCCGTTTATCAGAAGGTGAGTCTTGTGACGAAGCTGGACGGCGAGGCATTCTTTTCATCCTTTAAGGTTCTCAAAGAAGAAGGCTATCTGAAGATCGCCACGAATTCTTTTTCACGGAAAAGGGCTTCAGACAGTGAGAAAAATAGAAATGGAGAGGAAGACGAGGTTTCCTGTGATACTGTGCTCCTGGAGGCGTTGCAGAAGCTGAAAAAGGGTGATATACTTCCTGTGAACGGTTTGAGTATCAAGGAGGGTGAGACTTCACCGCCCAAACGATACAATTCCGGTTCCATGATCCTTGCCATGGAAAATGCAGGACAGCTGATCGAGGATGAGGAGCTTCGAGCCCAGATCAAGGGAAGCGGGATCGGCACCAGTGCTACCCGTGCCGAGATCCTGAAGAAGCTTTTTAACATCAAATATCTGGCACTGAACAAAAAGACCCAGGTGATCACTCCAACGCTTCTTGGGGAAATGATCTTTGATGTGGTAAATTGTTCTATCCGGCAGCTTCTGAACCCGGAGCTTACGGCAAGCTGGGAAAAGGGGCTCACCTATGTGGCAGAGGGCAGCATCACGGAACAGGAATATATGGACAAGCTGGAGCATTTTGTGCGGGTACGTACCCGGCAGGTGGAGGCAAGCAATTATCAGTATAACCTGCGGCAGTTTTTTGATGTGGCCGCTGTAAACTACAGGAAGCCGGAGCGAGCTTCCAGACAGGGAGGAAAGAAATCATCATGATGAAAGATTTTACTATCAGCAATATGCTGGATCTGAATGAGACCATTGCAGCAGAGCTTTTTGAGGGAAAAACCTATCCGTGGGAGGTTCTTCCGGAGATCGGAGATTTCATTATCAAGCTGGGAAAAACACTGGATCCTTCTGAATATGAGGAGAAGGGCGAAAATGTATGGATCGCAAGATCCGCTACAGTTGCGCCGACTGCAAGTATCACCGGACCGGCTATCATTGGCAGAGACGCCGAGGTGCGCCACTGTGCGTTTATCCGCGGCAAGGCTATCGTTGGTGAGGGCGCAGTTGTGGGAAATTCCACAGAGCTTAAGAATGCAGTGCTGTTTAACAAGGTTCAGGTTCCCCATTATAATTATGTTGGAGATGCTGTGCTGGGATATAAGTCCCACATGGGTGCCGGATCGATCTGTTCCAACGTAAAATCAGACAAGAAGCTGGTTGTCGTAAAAGACGGGGATGAAGAGATCGAAACCGGTCTTAAGAAATTCGGAGCGATGCTCGGAGATCATGTTGAAGTCGGATGCGGTTCTGTGCTGAATCCCGGTACTGTGATCGGACGGAATTCTAATATCTACCCGCTGTCACCGGTACGTGGATGTGTTCCTGCAGATTCCATTTATAAAAATGCAAAAGAAATCGTAAAGAAAAAATAAGAAACAGATTCTTCTGGACACGCATTTAGGCTGCACTTTTGAGAGAGTGCAGCTTTTTTTGATGGGGTGATGGATGCAACAGTATTGGTCGTGGAAGGATGAACCGACCGGGAGCGGGCGGGATTAAGATAAAAACAAAAGCTGTCGAAGTATGACCAGTCCTATAATATGGACTGGGTAAAACCAGTAAAAGAAATATTTTGCTGATTTTCCGCGGATGAAGCCTCTTTTTCCATTGTACAGGTTAATGGACAGAAAGGCAAAGGAGGCTCTCCATTCATAGTAAAGCCAGCAGCTTCCGAGGATTGCCTGGCCTGGTTTATCGTTTCGCATATAGTATATGATCAGCAGGAAGATATACCCCCGCCATCCATAGTCTGCTTTCAGAAAAATGGAAACAACAAGCAGTCCCAGGATGCAGAGAAGCTGCATCGAAGGTCTGGTCTGGAAATATTCGATGGCACAAAAGGCCAGATATCCGAGGAAAAGCGTAAAAAACACATTTTGTCTTTCGTAACGCAGCGTATTTGTAAACATCAGATTCCACGGAATTTCTGAGAGCAGCGCAAAAAGAAGGAGATTTCTTCCATAGAGGAACCGGCTCCGTGTATGCCGGAAGCCTTCCAGCAGGAGAAAACAGAAGATGGGAAAAGCAGCTCTTCCGATATCGCGGAAAATAAGATATACAGTATATTCTCTGCCGAAAAGTGTAAACAGGATTTTCTGTGCAGGCTGATACATACTGAGCAGCACAGCTCCGATATGATCGATCAGCATGGTGATGACCGCGATCATCTTCAGAGCGCTTCCGCTGAGAATGCGGTATTTTTCTGGAAAAACAGAATCCACAGATGCATTCATGAAAAATATACCTCCAGGGTTAAACTTGCTAATATATTATCACATACATACAGCAGTTGCCAGAAATATTTGACAGTTAGGCATGCAATACTGCCGGAATACCTACCAATATTATGCGTTTTATGGCAAAATTTTATCAAATATGACTGGACGAAACAACGGTTTTGTGAGAAAATAGCCATAGGGTGTTATCGAACTTTTTTTCTCAATAACATCGGTCAATCTATACTTGAAAGGAGTTTTAAAATGATTTATTCACGCGAAGTAGAAGAAATGTGTCCAGTGGCACAGGGCGTACATCATGGTGCCGCTCCGATCCCGGAAGAAGCAAAATGGGTTCAGGCAAAAGAAGTAAAGGATATCTCCGGATTTACACACGGTGTTGGCTGGTGTGCTCCGCAGCAGGGTGCTTGTAAGCTTTCCCTTAACGTTAAAGAGGGAATCATCCAGGAGGCACTTGTTGAGACAATCGGATGTTCAGGAATGACTCACTCTGCAGCTATGGCTTCTGAGATCCTTCCAGGACTTACCGTTATGGAGGCACTGAACACAGACCTTGTATGTGATGCAATCAATACAGCTATGAGAGAGCTTTTCCTTCAGATCGTTTACGGACGTTCCCAGTCTGCATTCTCCGAGGACGGACTTGCAGTAGGCGCTGGTCTTGAGGACCTTGGAAAAGGACTTCGTTCTCAGGTTGGTACAATGTATGGAACTCTGAAAAAAGGACCTCGTTACCTTGAGATGGCTGAGGGTTATGTTACAGGTATCGCTCTTGATGAGAACGATGAGATCATCGGATATCAGTTCGTAAGCCTTGGAAAAATGACTGACTTCATTAAGAAAGGTGATGACCCGAACACAGCATGGGAGAAAGCAAAAGGTCAGTACGGCCGTGTTGCAGATGCTGTTAAGATCATCGACCCAAGAAAAGAGTAATTACACTTCGTAAGGTAAAAATATCAGGAGGTTACAGGAAATGGCTTTATTTGAATCATATGAGAGACGAATTGACAAGATCAATTCTGTTTTAAACAGCTATGGAATCGCTTCTATCGAAGAAGCTGAGAAAATCACTAAAGACGCAGGACTGAACGTTTACGATCAGATCAAAGGCATTCAGCCGATCTGCTTCGAGAACGCTTGTTGGGCTTACACAGTAGGTGCAGCTATCGCGATCAAAAAAGGCTGCAGAAGAGCCGCTGACGCAGCAGCAGCTATCGGAGAAGGCCTTCAGGCTTTCTGTATCCCGGGATCCGTTGCAGACACACGTAAAGTAGGTCTTGGACATGGAAACCTTGGAAAGATGCTTCTTGAGGAAGAGACAGACTGCTTCTGCTTCCTTGCAGGACATGAGTCTTTCGCAGCAGCTGAGGGTGCTATCGGTATCGCAGAGAAAGCAAACAAGGTTCGTAAAAAACCTCTTCGTGTTATCCTGAACGGTCTTGGAAAAGACGCTGCTCAGATCATCTCCCGTATCAACGGCTTTACATATGTAGAGACAGAGTATGATCCATATAAGAACGAGGTTAAGGAAGTATTCCGTAAATCCTATTCAGAGGGACTTCGTGCAAAGGTTAACTGCTACGGCGCTAACAGCGTTCCGGAAGGTGTTGCGATCATGTGGAAAGAGGGCGTTGACGTTTCCATCACAGGAAACTCCACAAACCCGACTCGTTTCCAGCATCCGGTAGCAGGAACATACAAAAAAGAGTGCAACGAGAAAGGCAAAAAATACTTCTCCGTTGCTTCCGGCGGTGGTACAGGACGTACACTTCATCCGGACAACATGGCAGCAGGTCCTGCTTCCTACGGTATGACTGATACACTTGGACGTATGCATTCTGACGCTCAGTTCGCAGGATCTTCTTCCGTACCGGCTCACGTAGAGATGATGGGTCTTATCGGCGCTGGAAACAACCCGATGGTTGGTATGACAGTTGCTGTAGCTGTTTCCGTACAGGAAGCTGCTGACGCTGGCAAGTTCTAATAAAACCTTTTTAATTAAAGAGTCAACAAACCTTGAAAGTACCGTAGTTCCAAGGGCTGCGGTACTTTTCTTAATTTTGATCGTAAAAAAGAAGATGTAATTTGAGTCAGTGTGAGAAGTCTTGAAAATGGTAAGATAGGCAACAGGTAGGTAACAAGTAGGTAACAGAGCGAAGGAAACAAAAAGAAGAGCCGATCACAGCCCCTTTTATTGATTAAGAATTAACGATATCATCAATCTTCTTAAGTTCTTCATCTGAAAAATCAGTATGTCCGATTATCTTGATATTATCAAGAATCTGCTCAGGTTTTGAAGCTCCAATTAGGACACTTGTTACTTTATCATCTTTTAGAATCCAGCTAAGAGCCATCTCGGCAAGCGTCTGTCCTCTTTCCATAGCAATTTCGTTAAGTGCCTGAATCTGGGAAAGCTTTTCTGATGTAAGTGCAGTCTCATTAAGGAATCGTCCGTCAGTGGCAATTCTGCTATCAGCAGGGATACCATTGAGGTAGCGCTTCGTAAGAAGTCCCTGTGCGAGAGGAGAGAAAGCTATGATACCTTTTCCAAGCTCATAGGCAGTGTCCTTAAGCCCGTTATTCTCAATTGTTCTGTCAAAAATAGAATAACGGTTCTGGTTGATTACGAAAGGACATTTCAAATCGGTTAGGATTTCTGTAGCTTTTTTAGGTGTGGGACCATCATAATTTGAAAGACCTACATAAAGGGCTTTTCCACTTCGAACGATAGAGTCAAGAGCACCCATAGTCTCCTCAAGTGGTGTCTCAGGATCCATTCTGTGATGATAGAAGATATCGACATAATCAAGTCCAAGTCGCTTAAGACTCTGGTCCAGGCTTGCAATAAGGTACTTGCGGCTTCCCCAATTGCCATAAGGTCCTTCCCACATATCAAATCCGGCCTTTGTGCTGATGAGCATTTCATCTCGGTATGGATGAAGTTCTTCCCTGAAAAGCTTGCCGAAATTGCGTTCTGCACTGTCATAAGCAGGCCCATAATTATTGGCAAGGTCAAAATGAGTGATTCCATTGTCAAAAGAGGTAAAGCACATCTGCTTCATATTTTCGTAGATACTTGTATCACCAAAATTGTGCCAGAGTCCAAGTGAAACAACAGGCAGCTTCAAGCCACTTTTACCGCAGCGGTTGTAAACCATTGTGTCGTATCTTTTTTGTCTGCAATGTACATGTGTATATACCTCCATGATTATATCTTTCTGCTACACTTAGGATATCATATTTTTTCTTCAATTGCATCCAGCTCTTCATTTCAGCCTCTGTTTTCGCTGTATGCGTTACTGTTCACACGATGTGCGACCAGCAACGCATCTCGCCATTTTAAATCGCCTTTGGCGATGGGGCGAGATGCATTCAAGCCAAAACATGCATCCTCCGTGTCAATCAGCGAAGTGATTGACACGGGAGTGAACAGTAACCTGTATGCTGCTGCAATTTCTCCAACAATTCCAGATGAAGTTTCTGCACCTTAATCTTTTGTTTTTGTATATTCACTCTTTGAGTGGACTTTCCTCCTTCGATTTTCTTTAAAGCTTTATGCTTCATAAACTCTTCTTTTATATAGTTTTTTCAAAACAACTATAGTAATATAGAGTTATCACAATCTTAGCTTTCTACTATTCAACGGTTCCTTTTCGCCATATCCAGTGGGGTGGGTAAAGATGACCCAATAAGTGAATGTAATTGAAGAAATTAAAAAAAGGACTATTTTTTATGAACAATATAAAAGAAAGAATAAAAATATTTTCAGGGGCGCAGCTTAAATACATTGCTTTTCTATCTATGCTTATCGATCACACAAACAAAGCGTTAATCTATCCGAATTTGGATGGAGGAGCATTGAATCGGTTGAGTGACTTTTTTGATATTTTAGGAAGAATCGCATTTCCAATATTCATCTTCCTTCTCGTGGAAGGCTATTTCCACACAAAAAATAAATGGAAGTATTTAATTACACTTCTTGTATTTGGAGTAATATCAGAAATTCCTTTTGATATGTGTACAACAGCTACATTTTTTGAAGCCAACTGGAACAATATTATGTTTACGTTAGCCTTGGTGCTTGCCATGATCTGGCTGATTGATGTACTCAAGGAAAAGATGGCAGCATTGCCGAAAGCTTTATGGTATTTCGTATCATTTCTCATTGTGGCAGTATTGTGCTTTGCTGCAATGAATCTGGGATTAGATTATGAACACCATGCGGTGCTGATTGGATATTTCTATTATATTTTTCATGACCGACAGGCACTTGCGATTCCATTTTCCTATCTTTCCATGTTCAAAGAACCGTGGGCTTTGCTTGGATTTGGCCTGACACTTACTTATAATGGAGAACGTGGAAAACAGAATAAGTGGTTTAATTATCTTTTTTATCCAGTACATTTGCTGATTTTAGGAATTATAAGAATGTGTCTTAAGATTTGAATATGAAATTTTAAAAAGGACTTTTCTTTTAAAATGAACGAAAAGTCCTCTTTTTGCGTAGATGACTGTTATTTCACAGCCCCTTTCTTTGTGTCTAAAGAAAAATAGAACAAATCAGTCTGAGAACGCATGAAAATTTATGCGTAGCTTACAGATAGCTTACACGTAGCTTACATTTTTGGGGAATTTGTGAAATATTTCTTGGAGAAATTCATAAAATAAATCAAAGCGGCAGGGGAGATACTGAGAATATTCATGGAAGCGCTTGTGAATTATATTAAACCGGAATTGCTGATCACAGCAATCGCTTTGTATTTTATGGGGATCGCACTGAAGGAGGCTCAGGCTGTGAAGGACAAATATATTCCACTGATATTGGGGTGTACAGGAATCCTTATATGCGGAATTTATGTTTTTGCTACCTGTTCCTGTAAAAATGCACAGGATATTGCAATGGCAGTATTTACATCCACAACACAGGGAGTCCTGGTGGCGGGGCTTTCAACCTATGTGAACCAGCTGATCAAACAGCTGGAAAAAGATGAATAATGGATTTAAAGGAAGGACACATCATGCATGAGCAGATGTATCCTTCCTTTTTGAACGCAGATTGCGAATGTCCGCTTTACTTGGTTATTTATGCATTTTTCAGTGCCTGTTCCAGATCTTTGATAATATCATCCACATTTTCGATACCGATGGAAAGACGGATCATTCCAGGAGAAACTCCTGCTTCAACCAACTGCTCGTCGTTCATCTGGCGATGTGTATGGCTGGCTGGGTGAAGGACCATAGTGATGGAGGCGGCAACGTGAGTTGCGATGGTGGCAAGCTTCAGACTGTCCATAAAACGGACTGCTGCATCACGGCCACCGGTCAGTTCAAAGGAGATAACGCCGCAGGTACGACCATCCTTCATATATTTCTGAGCCAGTGCGTGATATTTATCCTCCGGAAGTCCTGCGTAATTTACATGAGAAACCTTTTCGTGTGCGTTCAGGTATTCTGCAATCTTCTGGGCATTGGAGCAATGGCGTTCAACACGCAGTGGAAGCGTTTCCAGGCCGAGGTTCAGAAGGAAGCAGTTCATCGGAGACGGAATAGAGCCCAGATCACGCATCAGCTGGGAAGTAGCCTTAGTGATGTAAGCTTTTTTTCCAAACTGCTTTGTATAGATGACGCCGTGATAGGATTCATCCGGCTCTGTCAAGCCGTGATATTTATGGCCGTAGGCATCCCAGTCGAAGTTACCGCTATCGACAATTGCGCCGCCTACCTGAACGGCATGGCCGTCCATATATTTGGTGGTGGAGTGGGTAACGATATCTGCACCCCACTCGAAGGGACGGCAGTTTACCGGTGTGGCAAAGGTGTTATCCACAATAAGAGGTACGCCGTTCTGGTGTGCAACGTGTGCAAATTTCTCGATGTCCAGGACGACCAGAGCCGGATTGGCGATGGTTTCTGCAAAGAGAACCTTTGTGTTCGGTTTAAATGCGGCAGCGATCTCTTCCTCTGTTGCATCGGTATCAACAAAGGTGCAGTCAATGCCAAGTTTCTTGAAGGTGACGGCAAGAAGGTTGAAGGTTCCTCCGTAAATGGTAGAAGCGGCAACAACGTGATCGCCTGCCTCACAGATATTAAATACTGCGTAGAAGTTGGCTGCCTGTCCGGAAGAAGTCAGGATTGCAGCAACACCGCCTTCCAGATCTGCGATCTTTGCGGCTACGGCATCGTTGGTCGGGTTCTGGAGACGGGTGTAAAAATATCCGTCTGCCTTCAGATCAAATAACTGGCCCATTTCGTCGGTGGTGTCATATTTGTAAGTGGTGCTCTGATAGACAGGAAGTGCACAGGGCTCGCCTTTGGATGGGGTATAGCCGGAGTGGATACATTTAGTCTCTAAATTATAGTCGCTCATAGGGATAAGTCCTTTCTGCTGTGTTTTTCGTATGAATTTAACCGAATCAGGGAAGTTTGCTGCTTCAGACGCGGATACCCCATTGATCTGGATTAAGGAAGCCTCCTGTATTTCGGGATATTTCATTCCTGTATTATGTGTTTCAGGGATTTCTGAGAGAAGCTTTGATCCTTGTAGTTCGGCTAAATAAAGTATGAAAAGTACAGTTGTGTATTTTAAATAAAACTACATATAAGTATAACTCTTTATGTGTTGAAATACAACAATATTCTACATAAACTCCACTGAGGTATAAGGGGAATGAAATGTTGCGTTCTGGTGCACATAATAAAATGCCATATGATCAACGTTCGTAATAACATAGTAAGTCATTTTATAGATGCGAAAATATGAGCAAATGCCGAAAAAACACTGTAAAACAAACAAAATATGTGAATAAAGTAACAAATAGTGAAAATCGCATAAAAACAAAATGGAAATTTTGTACAAAAAAGATATTGCGTTCACGTGCACAAAATGATAATATAACATCATCAAAAAGAACACAAAAACAGAAAACAATAAAAAATAAAAAAATGAACGGAGGAATTTAAAATGTTAAGAGTAGGAGTTATCGGATGCGGCGGAATGGGAAGAGATCATATCAGAAGACTGACAGAGAAGATCCAGGGAGCAGAAGTAGTAGCTGTTTCCGATGTATTTGAGGAAAGTGCCAGGAAAGCAGCCGAGATCTGCGGAGCAAAAGTCTATGCAGACAGTAAGGAGCTCATCAATGCAGAGAACGTAGATGCAGTATTTATCGTATCTCCGGGCTTCGCACATGTAGATTCTCTTCTTCAGGCGATCGAGGCCGGCAAGAGGATTTTCTGTGAGAAACCATTATGTACAACTGCTGAGGACTGCCTGAAAGTAGTAAAGGCAGAGGAGGAAGCCGGCAAACATCTCATCCAGCTTGGATTTATGAGACGCTATGACAAGGGATATCAGCAGATCAAGGAAGCACTTGCAACCGGAGAATACGGCGAGCCGCTGATCCTTCACTGTACACACAGAAATCCGGAGGTAGGTACCAATTACAATACACCAATGGCTGTGCACGATACCGCAATCCATGAGATCGATGTCCTTCACTGGCTTGTAGATGATGAGTATGAATCAGCACAGGTAGTAATGCCAAAAGTGACGAAATATTCCCACTCTGAGCTGAAGGATCCGCAGATCATGATGCTCCGTACTAAAAAAGGTGTATGCATTGATGTAGAAGTATTTGTAAACTGCAAGTTTGGATATGACATCAACTGTGAAGTTGTATGTGAGGACGGTGCACTGAAAATGGCACAGCCGGCTTATCCGTCTATCCGCAAGAATGCGGTAGTGTCCACTGCTATTGACACAGACTGCTTCGTAAGATTTAAAGACGCTTATGATAAAGAGGTTCAGGACTGGGTTGATAACGCAGAGGCAGGAGTGATCACAGGACCGAATGCATGGGATGGATACCTGGCAGCGATCACTGCAGATGCTCTTGTAAAAGCGCAGGAAACCGGACAGATCGAGAAAATCGTTTCAGCAGTTGAGAAGCCGGAATTTTATAAATAAATATATTTTACGAGCTCCACCTCATCAAGTGTGAGTTATCATACCAACTTATTGCTACAGACTTCCCTAATGCGTCTGCGGCGGCAGTTACCGGCAGGATCCGATTCCGCTTCGGCTTTGTTGAAACTGCAGTGGAAAACCTGCCGGTGAGATTAATTGGAAAAATTGGCTGAAAAGTAAAAACATATGGAGGGTATTGAAGATGAAATTAGGATTTAATGAAGCAACTGCACTGGAATGTAAAGGACAGTCTCTTATGGCAGACCTGGAGATGAGCGAGAAATATGGTTTTGATTATATTGAGATCCGCTTTGACTGCGTAAAGGACTATCTTAAAGAGCATACACTGGAAGAACTTGCAGACTGGTTTAAGAATCATCATCTGAAACCATGGGCATACAACACTCTGATCTTCTTTAACCAGAGAGATGAGGCAGGGGAAAAAGAGATTGACGAAGAAGTTGATTTTATCCTGAAGGTTTCCAAAGCGATCGGAATGAAAATGCTGATCACCGTTCCAAGCTTTGATGTAAAAGACAAATCTGTCAGTGAGATCAAAGAAGAAGCAGTTGCACGTCTTCGTTATCTTTCCGATAAGGTTGGCGCGGATATGAAGATCTCCTTGGAGTTCTGTGGTGCACCGAACTGCTCCATCAACCAGTTTGGAACAGCCTATGATGTGGTAAAAGCAGTAGACAGAGATAATGTAGGCGTTACCGTGGATACCTTCCATTTCCATGAGATGTGCTCCCGCCTTGAGGACCTGAGAGCTGCGGATGGCAAGAAGATTTTTGCATACCATTTAAATGACTGTGAGGATCTTCCGCTTGGCTCCTGCGGAGACGACAAGAGACTGTGGCCGGGTGAGGGTGTTGTAGATCATGCAGGAATCGCAGCTGCACTGAAGGAGATCGGTTTTGATGGCGTTTGCACCATCGAAGAGTTCCGTCCGGAATACTATGCAATGAGCCATGAGGACAACGTGAAAAAGGCTGCGGAAGTTACCAGAGACTTTGTGCAGAAATATTTCGGATAATTCATTCAGAAAGGTCCGACCTTAAACCGATAGGAGGTAGATACTATGGCTGGTAAGGGAATCCCTGAATTGTTGAATTACAAGCAGAAGGGGAAAGACTTGAATGAATTCATCAAGGTTCCGTTGTCGGAAAAGCTGGCATACTGTTTTGGTGATCCGGCACTGACCTTGATGTATACAATGACTACAACTCTGCTGATCTATTTTTATACCAACGTTGTTGGAATATCAGCAGGTGCGGTAGGAATGATCATGCTTTTGTCCCGTGTTTTTGATGGATTTTCCGATGTGCTGATGGGAACTATTATCGACCGGACTCATTCCAAGTATGGAAAAGCCAGGATCTGGATCTTAAGACTTGCGGTTCCTTATGCGCTGGCAGCGGTGCTCTTGTTCACCATGCCGCCAATGGGAAATATGGGAAAAATCATCTATGCTTTTGTTACCTATAATATCATGAATACGGTTGTATACACTGCTATCAGCCAGCCATTCCATGCACTGGGATCTCTGATGAGCCGTGACCGTCGTGAACGTGATGTGATCTGTAACATCCGCATGGTATTGTCGATCACAGCAAGTATGATCATTACTGCGTTCACACTGCCGCTGATCAATATCGTAGCGAATATTACCGGCAATCAGCAGATGGCCTGGATCCTGGTAACTGCCGGCTATGCGATCATTTCTGTCGGTGTACTTGTGAATACTTATATGGTCTGTACAGAGCGTGTTTCTGCAGCAAAACAGGAAAAGGAAGATATTCCTTTTGTGGAAGCATTTAAAGCAACCGTTACCAACCGGTATTTCCTTATCGCTCTGGGGCTGATGATCTTTTATACCGCATATCAGATCATTATCGGAACGGACCTTACCTATTACTGCCAGTATGTACTCGGAAATGTAGACCTCGTCATGCCTCTTTCCGCAGCTGAGAAACTGGCAACTGTGGCAGGAATTGCCCTTCTGCCGAAGGTGCTTCCCCGCTATGGAAAAAGAAATCTCATCTGTGTCGGCTGCATCCTGGGCGTTGTAGGACAGCTTCTGTTCCTGATGAATATTACCAGTGTTTCGCTTGGTGTTGTAACCTGTATCATGAGAGGTATCGGAATCGCCCCATTCTATGGTGTGCAGTATTCTCTTCCAAGCGATGCTATTGAGTATGGCCAGTGGAAAACAGGCAAGCGTGTGGAGGGTCTGATGTTCTCATCTATGAGCATGGGTCAGAAAGCCGGTTCCGGACTGACTTCTGCTATTATGGGAGGAATTCTTTCGGCGGCATACTTTGACGGAACAAAGGCGACAGCGGCAGAGCAGTCTGCAGAGGCAATCCGCGTGATCAAGGGATTTTATCTGTATGTTCCGATAGCAATCTGGGTAGTGATGTTTGTGATCGCAGCATGCTACCAGCTGGACAAAGTTTATGACAAAATGATGCGTGAACTGATCCAGCGAGAATCGGGAGAGGAAAGCGGCTCTGTGCCGGACGAGATTCAGTCCATGCCGTTACCGGAAGCTTCCGGAAACCGGATCAACGTGGCAATTGGAAGACTGTATGGCAGCAGTGGAAGAAAGATTGCCGAGGGTGTTGCAAAAGCACTGGACTGCAAGGTTTATGATCGCCAGATCATCTGTCTTATGGCAGAAAAGTTCGGTATGGAAAAAGCAGATCTGGAAAGTGTAAGGCAGTATCTGGATTCCTACAATTATGAGGATTCTGAGCTTACATTTTCCCCGTATGGACATTCATCAGCAGGTGCGGCAGCAGATTATACAGGTGTTCAGATGTTTGAGGTGCAGAGCCGGATCATCCGTGAGCTTTCTGAGAGAAGACCAGGTGTATTCCTGGGAAGATGTGCCAACTATGTGCTTCGTGGAGAGCCGCATACATACAGCTTTTTCGTTTATGCAGATGATGCTTACCGGGAAAAAGAGGGCCAGGAATATTATAAAGGCCAGTCTCTTGGAGAACTGAAGAAACGTGATCAGATCCGAAATGAATACTATGAGAAGTTTACCGGAATCCGCAGAGACGATCCCCATTATTACGATATGGTGATCAATGTATCCAAAACAGGTGTAGCCGGAGCGGCCAGCCTGATTCTGGATTATATCCGGAATAAAGAAGAGGAAAAAGGAGGGAATGCATCATGAAGATCGCATTTGACGTAGATGTTCTTGCGAAACAGATGGATATCAACCGTATGGTCCATCAGGTGGCGGACTGGGGATATAAATATATTGAACAGTCTCCGCATCCGAGAATCAATCCGTTCTATAAGCATCCGTTGTTTTCAAAAGAATGTGAACAGGAATACAGACAGGCTCTTAAAGAGACTGGCGTTGAGATTTCGTCCTTTATCGTGGTGTATCGCTGGTCTGGTCCGACGGAGGAACAGAGACAGTTTGCAGTTGCAAACTGGAAACGGATGATCCAGATCGCCGGAGATATGGGAGTGAAGGTTATCAATACAGAGCTTTCGGGTGATCCGAACCAGCAGGAGATCTGCAATGGAATGTGGTTTAGATCCATGGAGGAATTGCTTCCGCTGATCGAGCGTGAGGGTATCCGTGTGGAGATCCAGTCTCATCCTTATGATTTCTGTGAGCTGAATAATGAGACCTGTGATATGGTGAAATCCTTCCGTTCTCCAAATCTTGGTTATGTGTATTCTTCTCCTCACGGCTTCTTCTACGATGAGGGCAAAGGAGATGTGCGGTCCATGCTGAAATATGCGGGAGATGAACTGACCCATGTACTTTTTGCGGATACCTTTAACCAGACCATGGACTGCAGATACATTTTAAATCCGCCGTGGCTGAATGGCCGTGGAAAAGCGGATGTGACGGTGCATCAGCATCTTGCAATGGGTGAGGGTGATGTGGATTTTGATGGTATTTTTGAAACATTGAGAGAAATGGATTTTGCCAGCAAGCAGCTGAAACCGGATGCACCGAAAGCTGGCGGCGATAACATTGCCTGCGTTTCCATGTTTGGTTTTCCGGAAAAGATGGATAAGCAGGCACCGGAAGCAAGAGAGCGGATTGAGAGAGAACTGCTGGGGAAATGATCGGGTGATTGCGGCAGATCAGAAAGAAAACTGTAATAAATGAGCAGCTGACAGTACGCAGAACGGTGAATAAGACTGATAAAATAATGAATGTGTGCAGAAACACGGTTTCCAGGATGAAAGTTTCATTGTGGAAACCGTGTTTTTTGATGTCTTTCTTTATAAAAAAAACTTTACATATATCAAACAACTGTCTTGTCACATGTAAAGGACTGTGGTATTATGTGTAAGATGTTTTGAAAAAAGTTACATGATAATAAAAAAAGCAGATCAGAAGCATCTGCATAATAAAGACTAGTACAGCGAAAATTAAGTTTCTGCTATATTGACGCAGCAGATGAAGAAATCAGACAAGTCAATATGGCGGTTACTTAATATTCGCTGTACTAGAAAGCAAAAGCAGGAACTCAAAAAAGAAATCCTGCAGGAAAGGTGAAAGATAATGACAGTTGCAGAAGAAATCCAGAAATTAAAAAAAGAAAAAGATGCCATCATCCTTGCACACTACTACGTGCGTCCCGAAGTGCAGGATGTAGCTGACTATATAGGAGATTCCTTTTATCTCAGCAAGATCGCAGCCAGCGCGAAAGAGAAGACGATCGTGTTCTGTGGAGTAGGATTTATGGGAGAGAGCGCCAAGATCTTAAGTCCGGATAAAACTGTTCTGATGCCTGCCATGGATGCAGACTGTCCGATGGCTCATATGGCAACAGAAGAAGGCATCCGCAAGGTGCGAGAGGAATATGACGATGTGGCAGTTGTCTGTTACATTAATTCCACAGCAACATTGAAGGAGCTTTCTGATGTATGTGTTACTTCCGCAAATGCAGTAAAGATCGTAAAAGCGCTTCCGAACAAAAACATCTTTTTTATCCCGGACAGAAATCTTGCACATTTTATTGCAGAACAGGTTCCTGAGAAGAACTTTATTTATAACGAAGGTTTCTGTATTGTCCATGAATTTATGAATCCGGAAGAAGTAAAAGCAGCAAAAGAAGCGCACCCGGATGCACTGGTTCTGGCACATCCGGAATGTCCTCAGACAGTTCTGAAACAGGCTGATTACATCGGAAGCACATCCGGAATCATTAAATATGCACAGGAAAGTGACAATAAAGAGTTTATCATCTGCACAGAATGTGGCGTTCAGTACAAGCTGGAAACTACCTGCCCGGATAAAAAATTCTACTTCACAGAAACCGTACCGGTCTGCAAAAACATGAAAAAAGTATTTCTGGAAAAAGTTCTCCACGTTCTGAAAACCGGGGAGAATGAGGTTCATGTAACAGACGAGACACGTGAAAACGCGAAGAGACCGCTGGAGCGGATGCTGGAACTGGCAAAATAAATAAAACACATTTGTATAAAAGATTTGTCTGAGTTGGCTGAAAAGAGAAATCAAGACAGAGAGGCGAAAAGCAATGAGAATTAAAACAGACGTAGTAATCGTGGGAACAGGTGTTGCAGGTATGTTCAGTGCCTTGAAGCTTCCGCGGGACAAAAAGATCGTGATCATCACAAAAGAGGATATGAGGAGTAGTGATTCTTTCCTGGCGCAGGGGGGAATCTGTGTGCTTCGTGATGAAAACGATTACGACAGCTATTTTGAAGACACCATGAAGGCAGGACATTACGAAAACAGAAAAGAGTCGGTAGACATTATGATCCGAGGCTCCAGAGATATCATTAATGATCTTGTCGGATATGGCGTGGATTTCAAGATGGATGGAGATGATTTTGCCTATACAAGAGAAGGTGCACATTCCAGACCGAGGATCCTTTATCATGAGGATATCACAGGAAAAGAAATTTCCGAAAAACTGCTCCAGCAGGTTCTGAAGCTTGAAAATGTAACAATTCTGGAATATACTACCATGCAGGATATTCTTGTGGAAAATGGCAAATGTACAGGTCTGAAGGCAGTTTCCGCAGAAGCGAACAGGGCACGTCTTGAAGCTATGGAAGCCGGAAAAGCAGTGAAAAGCCAGGAAGAGATCCAGTCGGGCGGAGAGATCCCGGTAGAGATTTATGCACAGGATACGATCCTGGCCAGCGGCGGGATCGGAGGAAGATATGTGCATTCCACCAACTATCCGCATCTCACAGGGGATGCTCTTGATATTGCAAAAAAACACAATGTGCGTCTGGAACATCTGGATTATGTGCAGATCCATCCGACAACGCTGTATTCCAAGAAACCGGGCCGCAGATTCCTGATCTCAGAATCGGTTCGAGGAGAAGGTGCAGTACTTTATAACAGCAAAAAAGAGCGTTTTGTCAATGAACTTCTTCCAAGAGATGTAGTAACAAATGCAATCCGGGAAGAAATGAAAAAAGAAGGAACAGACCATGTATGGCTTTCCATGGAAAATATTGATAAAGATACGATCCTCAATCATTTTCCGAATATTTATCAGAGGTGTCTGGAAGAAGGCTATGATGTGACAAAAGAATGCATCCCTGTTGTTCCTGCTCAGCATTATTTCATGGGCGGTATCTGGGTGGATTCTGACAGCAAGACCAGCATGGACCAGCTTTATGCAGTGGGAGAAACCAGCTGCAACGGTGTACATGGCGCGAACAGACTGGCAAGTAATTCCCTGCTGGAGAGCCTTGTATTTGCAAAACGTGCAGCCAAAGCAATCTCAGCAGAAAAGAAAAGTGCTGCAGGTGCGGCGTGAATGCAGCCGGAATATAAATATCCGTATTATGAAAGACAGGAGCAGCCTTGCTTTGGAGAACAGGGTTGCTGTGATAATTAAGAAAGAGCAGGTATTGTAAAATGAATAAGATCACAATGACACTTCAGGTAGATCACCTGATCCTGGAGGCTTTAAAGGAAGATATTTCAAGCGAAGACGTTACCACAAACTCTGTTATGAAAGAAACAGTTCCGGGAGAGGTAGATCTGATCTGTAAAGAGGATGGAATCATTGCGGGATTGGAAATCTTTAGCCGTGTATTTACGCTTTTGGATGCTGACACAAAAGTGGAGCTGTTCTGCAAGGACGGCGATGAAGTAAAAAAAGGTCAGAAAATGGGAAAAGTTACAGGAGATATCCGGGTGCTTCTTTCCGGCGAGCGTGTGGCACTGAATTATCTTCAGAGAATGAGCGGGATCGCAACCTATACACATTCGGTTGCGTCACTTCTTGCAGGAACAGGGATCACATTGCTGGATACCAGAAAAACGACGCCGAATATGCGTATTTTTGAGAAATATGCTGTTCGTGTAGGCGGCGGACAGAACCACAGATATAATCTTTCAGATGGAGTTCTTTTGAAAGACAATCACATCGGAGCAGCAGGAAGCGTTGCGAATGCTGTAAAAATGGCGCAGGAGTACGCTCCTTTTGTCCGCAAGATTGAAGTTGAGGTAGAAACTCTTGATCAGGTAAAAGAAGCTGTTGAGGCCGGCGCAGATATCATCATGCTTGATAACATGACTCCGGAGATGATGAAAGAAGCGGTGCAGCTGATCGGCGGAAGAGCAAAAACTGAATGTTCTGGAAATGTTACAAAAGAAAACATTGCAAAGATCAGGGATGTTGGTGTAGACTATGTATCAAGTGGTGCATTAACGCATTCTGCACCGATCCTTGATATTTCGCTTAAGAATCTTCATCCGCTTTCCTGAAAAATGCAGGATTTTACAGAATACCGAGTGCTGTGACAGGAAATACCCCGAATATCAGAAAAGAAGCGTGAATTGCCGGAAGCAGAGGCATAGCAGGTGATGTCGGGCCGGGGTGGAGAGATCGCGAGAATGAAGGAGAGAGGTATCGGAACAAAAAGTACAGGCACAGCCAGGAAAGGGGAACTTAAATGACTGGTTCAGAACGCAGGACAGCGATCATGGATCAAATTAAAAACAGTGAACGGCCGGTCTCAGGAAGTGCTCTGGCCAGAACATTTCAGGTCAGCAGACAGGTGATCGTGCAGGATATTGCGCTGATACGCGCGGAGGGGAATGACGTGATCTCCACCAATAGAGGATATATTTTTACTGCTCCCCATACTGTGAGCCGGATATTCAAGGTGCATCATACAGATGCGGATCTGGAAAACGAGCTCTGCGGGATTGTGGATCTTGGCGGAAAAGTGATCAACGTAATGGTGAATCACAGAGTTTACGGACATATCGAGGCAGAACTGAATATCAGCTCCAGACGCCAGGTTGAGAATTTTATGGAGGATATCCGAAACGGCAAGTCCAGTCCTCTGAAGAATATCACATCGGATTATCATTATCATAAAGTAGAAGCAGAATCCGAGGAAATCCTGGATATGATCCAGGATATGCTGAAACGGCGAGGATTTCTGATCGAAGCAGAATAGTAGAAGTCAGATATAAAAAGAAAAGATATACAGAATGAGAAAATTCTGTTAATATGAAAATATAGTGACCACGAAAATAGGAGAAGGAATCCTGCATGGCAGGGTTCCTTCTTGCACCCTGCGGAAATGTGCACCTTGTGGAAATGTGCAGACAGGGAAAACAGGATGCAGATATGAGGGTGAGAAAAAATACGGCTTGATATGCATGGAGGGGGAAATGGATTATCAGAGTATGTTTACATTTATGCTGGAGATGGCAGGAACTATTGCGTTTGCTGCTTCCGGAGCTATGGTGGGGGCGCAGAGAGGAATGGATATTTTCGGGGTCTGCGTTCTTGGAGTGGTGACTGCAGTGGGCGGAGGAGCTACCAGGGATATTATCCTGGGAATCGTGCCGCCGGGGATGTTTCAGGATCCGCTGTATACCATTGTGGCAACCGTGACGTCCTGTATTGTTTTTGCAGTGATGTACTGGAAGCAGGAGCTTTTGGAAGGCGGGAACCGGCTGGTCTATGATAAGGTGATGCTGGTGATGGATACGGTTGGCCTTGGTGTGTTTACTGTCATGGGGGTTGATAAGGGGATTTCCCAGGGGTATATGGAAAGAACATTTTTTCTTGTATTTCTTGGAACTGTCACAGGAGTTGGAGGCGGCCTTATCCGTGATATGATGGCAGGAGTACCGCCATATATTTTTGTGCGCCATATTTATGCCTGTGCGTCTATTGTAGGGGCCATTGCCTGTGTTTGGATATACAGGCTGTGGGGCGGAGTGCCGGCCATGGTGATCGGAACGGTAGTAGTGATCCTGATCCGGTACCTGGCGGCACATTACCGGTGGAATCTGCCGAGACTGAGAAGAGAATAAAAAAAATATGAAAAGATCCGGAACATTTAAGGAATAATGTTCCGGATCTTTTTGGCTTTTATTTGGTTTATATTGCGTAGAAGATTTTATCTGTTCCTCTCATAAGAGAATCATGCGTCTGTATCCTGCAGAGCCAGGAAGCCTTCCTCGCCGGTACGGATCTTGACAACGTTTTCGATATCGTAAACGAAGACCTTACCATCACCGATCTGACCGGTATGAAGAACTTCTTTTGCAGTATCAATAACCTTCTGAACCGGTACAAGACTTACAACGATCTCGATCTTAACCTTCGGACGGAGGTTCATGTCAACCTCAACACCACGATAGTAGGTTGGAGCACCCTTCTGAACACCACAGCCCATAACGTTTGTGATAGTGATACCGGTTACGCCGATCTCGTTCATAGCCTGCATAAACTCATCAAGCTTGTTCTGACGTGTGATGATAACAACCTTTGTCAGTTTGTGTACGCCGTCTGCAGGAATTTCAGGAACAGATTCAGCAGGAGCAGAAGGAGCATGTTTTACAACAGGGGCTTTTACGGAAGTTCCCATTGGAGTCGGAGCCTTTGTCATGGTATCCTGTACAAAGAATCCATCGTATGCACTTGCGAGGCCATGCTCTTTCATATCCAGACCTGCGATCTCTTCCTCAGCGGAAACACGAAGACCGATGGTGTGTTTGATCACCTGGAAGATAATTGTCATAGTAATAGCAACCCATGCGATGGTGATAACCATACCAATAAACTGAACACCGAAGCCATGGAAACCACCGCCTGTGAGAAGACCTTTCCATTCGGTACCTGCACCGTCGGAGAAAAGACCGACAGCAAGAGTTCCGAAAGCACCGTTAAGACCGTGAACGCCAACAGCACCAACCGGGTCATCAATTTTGAGAACTTTATCAACAAATTCAATACCAAATACTACAATGAATCCGGAGAGGATTCCGATGATAGCTGCAGATGTAGGAGATACGGTATCACAGCCTGCTGTGATGGCTACCAGTCCTGCAAGAGAACCGTTCAGGGACATGGAAACATCCGGTTTTTTATAGCGGATCCATGTGATCAGCATAACTGTTACAGTAGCAACAGCAGCTGCAAGGTTTGTTGTTACGAAGATCTTTCCGGCGCTTACAATGGCATCGCCTTCCATGCTGACAGTAGATGCACCGTTGAAACCGAACCAGCAGAACCAGAGAATGAATACACCAAGTGCACCAACTGTAAGGTTATGTCCCGGGATCGCTCTGGATTTACCGGATTTGGAATATTTTCCGATACGAGGTCCGAGGATGATGGCACCGATCAGTGCAGCAACACCACCAACCATGTGAACGGCACAGGAACCTGCGAAATCATGAAATCCCATCTGGCTGATAAAGCCGCCGCCCCAGATCCAGTGACCGGATACCGGATATACAACGAGACTGATCAGTAAACTGTAGATACAGTAGGAGATGAATTTAGTACGCTCTGCCATGGCACCGGATACGATGGTAGCAGAAGTAGCACAGAATACAGTCTGGAAGATGAGAAATGCCCAGAAAGGAACTCCATCCGGAAGCATTGCGTTTCCGTAGTTTGCCTCTGAGGCGATTCCGCCAATCTTGCCGAAGAAACCGTTTCCTGCACCGAACATGATGCCAAATCCAACCAGCCAGAAGACCGGTGTACCGATACAGAAGTCCATCAGGTTTTTCATGATGATATTTCCTGCGTTTTTTGCTCTTGTGAATCCTGTTTCGACCATTGCAAATCCAGCCTGCATGAAGAAGACCAGTGCTGCACCGACGAGGACCCAAGTTGTGTTTACTGAAGAATACATAGTAACACTCCCTTTCCCAATTTTTTTCTTTCCTATTATGTATAGAAAGAATTTTTGTAATACCGGACAAAAAACAGATGGAATTTATCCAGTATCAGTATAACGAAAAAGCGCAGGAGAGAGGAAATTCTCTTCCGCGCCTTTACGAAATCAAAATTAGTATATGTAAAACAGGGGATATCTGTATCGTGTGATTAATGGATGAGGAAATCGATAATGAATTATGAAGTAGAGTTCATAAGGGATATCCCCTGTATTTACCGTATGAAATTGTTATCTGATATCCGTGATCAGATGGAGAATAACAGCTCGTCGTAGGTCGGATAAGGAAGTAACTCATCCGGGATCAGAGCCTCTGCCTCATCTGCAGATTTTCTTAAAGTTTCCATGTCTTCCAGAACAGTTTCCTGATAAGCCTTGGAGCATGCAAGTACATCGTCAGAAGAAGCAAGAGCTTTTGCTGTATCTGCTTTCAGAGTTTCCAGATCTTTTGCCATGGTGTCTGCAAGTGTACTCAGTTTGGAGATCAGAGCAGCTTCACTTGCTACAGAAATATCAGCTACTACGGATTTCTTTGCAGCTGCAGTATCTGCAAGCTTTTCAACATATGTATATACAGAAGGAATTACCTGCTTCTGGATCATCTCAGCCAGAGTGTTGGACTCGATGTTGATGGTCTTGTAATAGTTCTCAAGCCAGATCTCGTAACGGGAGAAAAGCTCTTCCTTTGTAAAAATGCCATGCTTTGTAAACAGCGCAATGTTCTTCTCAGCAATGAAATGCGGAAGTGCATCCGGAGTTGTTTTCAGATTGTAGAGACCACGTTTCTCAGCTTCTTCAACCCATTCGTCTGTATATCCGTTTCCGTTAAAGATGATGCGTTTATGCTCTTCAATGGTCTTCTTAAGAAGTGCATGTACTGCGTTTTCCATTTCTTCTTCCGGAACATCCTTAAGAGCTGCGCTGAATTCTGCAAGAACCTCTGCAACAGCGGTATTCAGTACGATGTTCGGGTTTGCGACAGATGCTGCAGAACCAAGCATACGGAACTCAAATTTGTTTCCGGTAAATGCAAATGGTGAAGTACGGTTTCTGTCTGTGGTATCCTTTATGAAGTGCGGAAGTACCTTTGCTCCGATATCCATCTGTACCGCATGCTTATTGCTGAAGAAGGTATCGTTTTCAATAGATTTCAGTACGTCTGTTAGCTCATCTCCAAGGAAGATGGATACGATTGCAGGCGGTGCCTCGTTTGCTCCAAGACGATGATCATTTCCGGCGCTTGCAACGGATACGCGGAGAAGATCAGCATAATCGTCAACGGCTTTGATGACAGCTACCAAGAATACCAGGAACTGTGTATTTTCTGCCGGTGTTTTTCCTGGATCAAGAAGGTTTACACCTGTGTCTGTGCTCATGGACCAGTTGTTGTGTTTACCGCTTCCGTTGATTCCCTCAAATGGTTTCTCGTGAAGGAGGCAGACCATGTTGTGCTTGTCGGCAACCTTCTTCATGATCTCCATGGTCAGCTGGTTGTGGTCAACAGCAACATTTGTGGTATCAAATACAGGAGCCAGTTCGTGCTGTGCAGGAGCAACCTCGTTATGTTTTGTTTTGGCTGGAATGCCAAGCTTCCAAAGTTCTTCGTCAAGATCATGCATGTAAGCAGCAACGCGAGGCTTCAGGGCTCCGAAGTAATGATCTTCCATTTCCTGTCCTTTTGGTGCAGAAGCGCCCAGAAGAGTACGGCCGCAGAAGATCAGGTCTTTTCTCTTTTTGTAAAGATCCTTGTCAACCAGGAAATATTCCTGCTCAGGTCCTACGGTTGTGTCGATGTGACGGACCTCTTTGTTTCCAAGGATGTGAAGAATACGAACCGCTTCTTTGTTCAGAACATCCATGGAACGAAGAAGAGGAGTTTTCTTATCCAGTGCCTCTCCGCTGTAGGAACAGAATGCAGTAGGAATGTAAAGAGTTTTATCTTTAATGAATGCAGGTGAAGTAGGATCCCATGCTGTATATCCTCTTGCTTCAAAAGTAGCACGAAGTCCGCCTGACGGGAAGCTGGATGCATCCGGCTCACCTTTTACCAGCTCTTTACCGGAGAAATCCATGATCACCTGTCCGTCACCTGTAGGGGAGATGAAGCTGTCATGCTTCTCAGCAGTTACGTTTGTCATCGGCTGGAACCAGTGTGTGTAATGTGTCGCACCGTTTTCAGTAGCCCATTCTTTCATTGCAACTGCTACGGAATTTGCAACGTCCAGTTCCAGATGAGTTCCGTTTTCAATTGTTTTCTTTAATGCTTTGTACATGTCCTTTGGCAGTTTGCTTCGCATCACTTTGTCATTGAATACAAGGCTGCCATACATTTCAGGGATACTCTGTGCCATATAGGTACACTCCTTTCGATTTCACTCATTCATTATAATTTTTAATTATTTTATAAGGACCGCTGCCGGAAGAACCGGGTATAAACGGACCGGAAAACAAAAAAAGCGCTTCAGATACTTGCCGTATCCAAAGCGCCTTTGCTTTATGTGTTGCAGTATACACCAAAATAAAATATTGTCAAGAGCTTTTTTGAAAAAATCTAAAAAATTGACCAGGGCGATCGGACTGTCGGAAAATAGGCAGGGTTGACAAATCTTGTCCTTTTATTATAATCTGATATCGTAGTTATACAGTCGAAAAGTCAGCAATCGCTATAAGTGATTGAGGCAAAAGAAGCTTTTTGACCAGTGACAAAGATGTACAATACGGAAAGAACAGATGGAGGGAAATATGTCAGGAGTAAAGGAAGAATGTGGCGTATTCGGGATTTATGATCTGGATGGAGGGAATATTGCACCATCTATTTATTATGGTCTTACCTCGCTGCAGCACAGGGGACAGGAGTCCTGCGGAATGGCCGTTTCAAGGACGGACGGAGAAAGAGGAAACGTACAGTTCCATAAAGATCTCGGACTGGTAAGCGAAGTTTTGCGAAAAGATGTTGTACATAATATGAATGGTGATATTGGAATCGGACATGTTCGTTATTCCACCACCGGAGAATCTGTCGCAGAGAATGCACAGCCGCTGGTACTTTCTTATATCAAGGGAAGTCTGGCACTTGCGCACAACGGAAATCTGGTTAATACAGAAGCTCTGAAATGGGAGTTGATTCAGACAGGCGCAATTTTCCATACAACTACCGACTCAGAGGTTATCGCGTTCCATATCGCAAGAGAACGTGTGCATTCTGCCACTGTAGAGGAAGCAGTACATAAAACCGTAGAGAAGATCCGCGGAGGATATGCTCTTGTGATCATGAGCCCCCGGAAGCTGATCGGTGCCCGTGATCCTTACGGACTGAAACCCCTCTGTCTTGGAAAAAGAGATAATGCCTATGTCCTTGCATCTGAAAGCTGCGCGCTGACATCTGTAGGAGCGGAATTTATCCGTGATATTGAACCGGGTGAGATCGTCACGATCACCAAGAACGGACTGAAATCCAGTAAACTGACTGAGAAGAAAAAGCATGCTCATTGTGTTTTTGAATATATTTATTTTGCAAGACTGGATAGCACCATGGATGGCGTGAAAATCTATGATGCAAGGATCCGTGGAGGAAAATCTCTTGCAAAATCCTATCCGGTAGAAGCGGACCTGGTGACCGGTGTACCGGAATCCGGACTTCCGGCAGCAAAAGGCTATTCTGAGGAATCCGGAATCCCGTTTGGCTTTGCGTTCTATAAAAACAGTTACATTGGAAGAACTTTTATCAAGCCTACACAGCAGGAGAGAGAGTCCAGTGTCCATCTGAAGCTGAGCGTTCTGGAATCCGTGGTGAAGGGGAAGAGAATCGTTCTGGTGGATGATTCCATTGTCCGCGGAACTACCATTGCCAATCTGATCCACATGCTGAAAGAAGCAGGAGCAAAAGAAGTCCATGTACGTATCAGCTCCCCGCCATTTTTACATCCCTGTTATTTTGGTACCGATGTGCCGTCCAATGACCAGCTCATCGCAGCACAGCACAGCACGGAAGAAATCCGTAAGATGATCGGTGCAGACTCCCTGGGTTATATGCAGATCGATTATCTGGAAGGCATGGCAGGTGGACTTCCGCTGTGTAAAGCATGTTTTGATGGCAATTATCCGATGGAAATACCGGCAGAAATCAAACAGGATTAATGAACTATGTGGAATTAATCTCACAGTAAAAAATAATGGATTGAAAAACGAAAATGTAAAAACTGCACAATAAATATATAAAAAACCCGGATTTTGTCATATAAAATCCGGGTTTTTATAGAAAGACTCTTAAAAACGATAAAAAACATCAACTTGACAAATCTGACAACATGAGACATAATGTGGAACAGCCAGATGAAAAAGGCCGCTGGTCTGGAATATACAGGAAAACAGCAAGGCCGAAAAAAGGCCGGTTTTTTGCCGAGATAAAAGAGAGGATGATATTTATGTCTAAAAAAATTAGATTGAATGCGACAGAGGATGTTAAAGAATTTGTTAAGGCTGCAAGTAAATGTGATTTTGATGTAGATATTTCATATAACAGAATTTTAATTGATGCAAAATCTATTCTTGGAATCCTCAGCATGGATCTGACCAGAGTTCTTACAGTAACCTGTCATGGCGAGGATCATGAGTTTGATCGTTTCCTTCAGAAATATGCAGTTGCCTGACAGACAGTGCAGAGACAGACAAGATATGAAAGACATAAAAAGAAAAGGCAGACGTGACTGCAGAGACAGGAGATCAGTTTGAAATCCTCAGCAGGCGTCTGTTTTTTCTTTGCATCCATTTCATAGGAAGAAATTCCGCAGACTATATGAAAAATCAGTTATTGACAAATAAAAAAAAATAGTTTATAGTAAACCATATTTTATATGAAAGATAACTGACAAAGGCGTCAGGAACGGATACCACAGGGGAATTCTCACCCCTTGGAATCTGTTCCGGACGCCTTTTTGTTGTGGGACACAAAATGGAGGAGGAAATCGAAGATGGCAGTAAAGTATGTTTTTGTAACAGGTGGAGTTGTTTCCGGTCTGGGAAAAGGAATTACCGCAGCGTCTCTTGGGCGCCTTCTGAAAGCCAGAGGGTATCAGGTGACCATGCAGAAATTTGATCCCTACATTAATATTGACCCGGGAACTATGAATCCCATTCAGCATGGAGAGGTTTTTGTAACGGATGACGGTACAGAGACTGACCTTGACCTTGGACATTATGAGCGTTTCATTGATGAAAGCCTTGACAAAAATTCCAATGTGACAACCGGTAAGATTTACTGGTCTGTTCTTCAGAAAGAGCGTCATGGTGATTTCGGCGGAGGTACCGTTCAGGTGATCCCGCATATTACCAATGAGATCAAGAGCCGTTTTTACAGAGCAAAATCCGCAGACGAAGACAGAATTGCCATCATCGAGGTTGGTGGTACAGTCGGTGATATTGAGAGCCAGCCGTTCCTGGAATCCATCCGTCAGTTCCAGCATGATGTGGGACATGACAATGCGATCCTTATCCATGTAACTCTGATCCCGTATCTCCGTGCTTCCGGAGAGATGAAGACCAAACCCACCCAGGCCAGTGTAAAAGAACTTCAGGGAATGGGAATCCAGCCGGATGTCCTGGTATGCAGAAGTGAATATCCTCTTACCGAGGATATCCGTGGAAAGATCGCCCTGTTCTGTAATGTGCCTGTAAGCAATGTGCTTCAGAATCTGGATGTGGAATATTTATATGAAGCTCCTCTTGCAATGGAGAGAGAAAAGCTTGCAGACGTAGTACTGCAGAGCTTAAGACTGGAGAATCGCAAACCAGATCTTACAGACTGGGAAAATATGGTAGAAAATCTCCGCCACCCGGATAAAACAGTAAAGATCGCCATGGTTGGTAAATATACACAGCTTCATGATGCATATTTGAGTGTTGTGGAAGCACTGAAGCATGGCGGGATCTCTTGCCGTGCAAAGGTTGATATCACCTGGGTGGACTCCGAAGAACTCAATGAAAAAAATCTGGATCAGACTCTCCATTCTGTAGATGGAATCCTGGTTCCGGGAGGATTCGGAAACCGTGGTACAGAAGGAATGATCCTTGCGGCACAGTATGCAAGAGTTCATAAGATCCCATACCTTGGGATCTGCCTGGGAATGCAGATGGCTATTGTGGAATTTGCCCGCCATGTGCTTGGATATGAAGATGCCAACAGTATTGAGCTGGCACCGGAAACAACACATCCGGTCATTGCCCTGATGCCGGATCAGGAGGATGTGGAAGATCTTGGAGGAACTCTTCGTCTTGGAAGCTATCCGTGTGTGCTTGCAGAAGGCTCCAGATCCTATGAGCTTTTTGGAAAGAAAGAGATCCAGGAACGTCACAGACATCGTTATGAGGTAAACAACGCATTCCGTAAGGAACTGGACGAAAAGGGAATGTCCATTGTAGGAACATCCCCGGATGCTCACATTGTTGAGATGATCGAAATTGCCGGACATCCGTTCTTTGTGGGAACACAGGGACATCCGGAATTTAAATCCAGGCCAAACCATGCACATCCACTGTTCCGTGGATTTGTGCAGGCGGCAGTTGATAAAAAGACGGCAGAAGAAGCTGCAATGAAAGGATGAGAAAAATGAGAGAAGTAGCAAATCAGCAGCAGGGCCTCTACCGCCCTGAATTTGAACATGATAACTGCGGTATCGGAGCCGTTGTTAATATAAAAGGAAAGAAAACACATGATACAGTTGCCAATGCTCTTAAGATCGTAGAGAATCTTGAGCATCGTGCTGGTAAGGATGCAGAAGGAAAAACCGGTGATGGTGTCGGTATCCTTCTTCAGATCTCCCACAAATTTTTTAAGAAGGTCTGTAAAAAAGAAGGCTTTGATATCGGCGGAGAGAGAGAATACGGTGTAGCCCAGCTCTTTTTCCCACAGCAGGAGATCAAACGTGCCCAGGCAAAGAAGATGTTCGAGATCATCGTGGAAAAAGAGGGCCTGGAACTTCTTGGATGGCGTACAGTACCGGTCTTCCCGGAGGTTCTTGGTCATAAAGCGAAAGAGTGCATGCCGTGCATTATGCAGGCATTTGTTAAAAAACCGGAGGATGTGGAAAAAGGTCTTGCCTTTGACCGTATGCTTTACATCGCACGTCGTGAATTTGAACAGAGTAATGATAATACTTACGTAGTTTCCATGAACAGCCGTACCATCGTATACAAAGGTATGTTCCTGGTAGGACAGCTCCGTACCTTCTTTGGCGATCTTCAGAGCCAGGATTACGAGTCTGCCATTGCAGTGGTACATTCCCGTTTCAGTACCAACACGAATCCAAGCTGGGAGAGAGCACATCCGAACCGTTTCATCGTACATAACGGTGAGATCAACACAATCCGCGGAAACGCCGATAAGATGCTTGCACGTGAGGAAAACATGGAGTCTCCGTATCTGAAGGATGAGCTTCACAAGGTCCTTCCTGTAGTTAACCGCAATGGTTCTGACTCTGCAATGCTTGACAATACCCTGGAATTCCTGGTTATGAGTGGAATGGATCTTCCACTTGCAGTGATGATCACGATTCCGGAGCCATGGGCAAACAACGATACGATTTCTCAGGAGAAGAGAGATTTTTATCAGTACTATGCGACTATGATGGAACCATGGGACGGTCCTGCGTCCATTCTGTTCTCAGATGGTGATGTGATGGGAGCAGTTCTTGACAGAAACGGTCTTCGTCCATCCAGATACTATATCACATCGGATGGCTATATGATCCTTTCCTCCGAGGTTGGTGTTCTTCCTGTGGATGAGGAGAAGATCGTATTAAAAGAACGTCTTCATCCGGGAAAAATGCTTCTGGTTGATACCGTTCAGGGTCGTGTCATTGATGACAATGAGCTCAAAGAAAAATATGCGAAAAAACAGCCTTATGGTGAGTGGCTGGACAGCAATCTGGTACAGCTTCGTGATATCAAGATCCCGAATCAGAGAGTTGTCGAATACACTCCGGAGGAGAGAGCACGCCTTCAGAAAGCCTTCGGATATACTTATGAGCAGTACCGTACTTCGATCCGAAACATGGCATTAAACGGCGCAGAAAGCATCGGAGCCATGGGACATGATACTCCCCTTGCGGTATTTTCCAAGGAACATTATCCGTTGTTCGATTATTTCAAGCAGCTTTTTGCACAGGTAACAAACCCGCCGATCGATGCGATCCGTGAGGAGATCGTTACTTCTACAAGTGTATATGTAGGAAAAGACGGAAATCTTCTGATCCAGAAGCCGGAGAACTGTCAGGTGCTGAAGATCAACAATCCGATTCTGACCAACACCGATATGCTGAAGATCAAGAATATGAAAAAGGACGGCTTCAAGGTTGTAACACTTTCTACATTATATTATAAGAGCACAAAGCTTGAACGTGCCATTGACCGTCTGTTCGTAGAGGTAGACAAAGCCTTCCGTGAGGGAGCAAACATCCTGGTCCTTTCTGACCGCGGTGTGGATGAGAACCATATGCCGATCCCGTCCCTGCTGGCGGTTTCCGCAGTACATCAGCATCTTGTAAAAACAAAGAAGAGCACTTCCCTTGCCCTGATCCTGGAGTCCGGTGAGCCGAGAGAGGTACATCATTTCGCAACACTCCTCGGATATGGTGCAAGTGCAGTCAATCCGTATCTGGCACTGGATACGATCCATGAGCTGATCGATACACATATGCTGGATAAGGACTATTACGCAGCCGTTGATGATTACAATCATGCAGTGATCAGCGGTATCGTAAAGATCGCTTCCAAGATGGGTATTTCCACTATCCAGTCCTATCAGGGATCTCAGATCTTTGAGGCAATCGGAATTTCCCAGGATGTGATCGATCGTTACTTTACAGGAACTGTAAGTCGTGTAGGCGGAATCACATTGGAAGATATCGAGGATAATGTAGAAAAACTTCATTCTGAGGCATTTGATCCCCTTGGACTTGCCACAGATCTTACTCTGGACAGCGTAGGTGCCCATAAGATGAGAAGCCAGGGTGAGGAGCACAAATATAACCCGCGTACCATTCATCTTCTCCAGCAGTCCACAAAACAGGGCAGCTATGAGATGTTCAAGGAATATACAAAGCTGGTGGATGACGAGGGTCATGGAAACTTAAGAGGTCTTCTGGACTTTAAGTTTGCCAAGGAGCCTATTCCGATCGACCAGGTTGAGAGTGTTGAGGATATTGTAAAACGATTTAAGACAGGTGCCATGTCCTACGGTTCTATTTCACAGGAAGCACATGAGACATTGGCTATTGCCATGAACCATCTCCATGGAAAATCCAATACCGGTGAGGGTGGTGAAAGTGATGAGCGTCTGGATTCAGCAGGAACAGACAATGACCGCTGCTCTGCAATCAAACAGGTAGCCAGCGGACGTTTCGGCGTTACCAGCCGTTATCTGGTTTCCGCAAGAGAGATCCAGATCAAGATGGCACAGGGTGCAAAGCCGGGTGAGGGCGGGCATCTTCCTGCAAAGAAGGTATATCCGTGGATCGCAAAAACCCGTCATTCCACACCGGGAGTCAGCCTGATCTCTCCGCCGCCACATCATGATATCTATTCTATCGAGGATCTGGCAGAATTGATCTATGACCTGAAAAACGCCAATAAATATGCGGATATTTCCGTAAAGCTGGTTTCTGAGGCGGGTGTTGGTACGGTTGCAGCCGGTGTTGCAAAGGCCGGTGCACAGACTGTTCTGATCTCCGGATATGACGGAGGTACAGGAGCAGCGCCAAGAAGCTCTATCCATAATGCAGGACTTCCATGGGAGCTTGGACTTGCAGAAACACACCAGACGCTGATCATGAACGGACTTCGTAACCGTGTACGTATCGAGACAGACGGTAAGCTGATGAGCGGCCGTGACGTTGCCATTGCAGCACTTCTCGGTGCAGAGGAATTCGGTTTTGCAACAGCGCCACTTGTAACGATGGGCTGCGTGATGATGAGAGTCTGCAATCTGGATACCTGCCCGGTAGGTGTGGCTACACAGAACCCGGAGCTGCGTAAGAGATTCCGCGGAAAACCGGAGTATGTGGAGAACTTCATGCGCTTTATTGCACAGGAGCTGAGAGAGTACATGGCACGCCTTGGTGTTGCCACCATCGATGAGATGGTAGGTCGTACAGACCTTCTTACAGTTTCTGACAGTGTGCAGGAGCCGCATAAGGGTAAGGTTGACTTAAGTGCCATCCTGAATAACCCATATGCAGGAAAGGGCAAAGTAACCTTTGATCCGAAGGCTGTATACAATTTCAATCTTGAGAAAACTCTGGATGAAAAAGTTCTGGTCAAGAAATGTGCACCGGCGATCCAGAAGGGTGAGAAAGTTTCTGTTGATGTAAATGTTACCAATACAGATCGTGCATTTGGTACCATTCTCGGATCTGAGATCACAAGAAATCATAAGGATGGACTTCCGGAGGATACGGTAACTGTAAACTGTACAGGTGCAGGCGGACAGAGCTTCGGTGCCTTTATTCCGAAAGGACTGACATTGAAACTGACCGGTGACAGCAACGACTACTTCGGAAAAGGCCTTTCCGGTGGAAAGCTGATCGTTAAGGTTCCGGAGAAGGCCGGATACAAGGCTGAAGAGAACATCATCGTCGGAAACGTGGCACTCTATGGTGCGACCAGCGGAACTGCATTTATCAACGGTGTTGCCGGTGAGCGTTTTGCAGTACGTAACTCCGGTGCGGTTGCAGTTGTTGAGGGTGTTGGCGAGCATGGCTGCGAGTACATGACAGGCGGCCGTGTGGTAGTTCTTGGAAAAACAGGAAAGAACTTTGCAGCAGGTATGAGCGGCGGTATCGCTTATGTCCTTGATGTGGATAACGTTCTTTACAAGAACCTCAATAAAGCAATGATCTCCATTGAAAAAGTGGATAATAAATATGATAAAAAAGAGCTTCGTGATCTTATCGAGGCTCATGTGGAAGCAACAGGCTCTGAGATCGGTAAGAAGGTGCTGGCTGATTTTGATTCCTATCTGCCTCACTTCAAAAAACTCATTCCGGATGAGTACAAGAGAATGATCACATTAAGTGCAAAGCTGGAAGAAAAAGGTCTGACCAGCCAGCAGGCACAGATGGAAGCGTTCTATGAGAGCATCGGCGTGAAACATTAAGGAGGATGAGGAAATGGGAAAGCCAACTGGATTTTTAGATTATGAAAGAGAAACGGCAAAGGTTCTGCCGCCAAAGGAACGTATTCAGAATTTCAACGAATTTCGTATTCCATTAAATAAAGAAAAACAGAAACTTCAGGGAGCACGCTGCATGGCCTGCGGCGTCCCCTTCTGCCAGTCAGGTATGATGATCGGCGGAATGGCTTCCGGCTGCCCGCTGCACAACCTGGTTCCTGAGACAAATGATCTTGTGTACACAGGAAACTGGAAGCAGGCATTCCTTCGTTTAAACAAGACACACAGCTTTCCGGAGTTTACATCCAGAGTGTGTCCAGCACTTTGCGAAGCTGCATGTACCTGTAACCTGAACGGAGATCCGGTCAGCACAAAGGAGAATGAGAAAGCGATCATTGAGACAGCCTATGCAGAAGGATGGGTAAAACCGCAGATCCCGCCTGTCCGCACAGGAAAGACGATCGCAGTCATCGGAAGTGGTCCTTCCGGACTGGCAGCAGCACAGCAGCTGAACCGCCGTGGCCACAGCGTAACCGTATTTGAGAGAAACGACCGTATCGGAGGACTTCTCCGCTACGGCATTCCGAACATGAAGCTGGAGAAAAAGGTCATTGACCGCAGACTGAAGCTGATGGAAGAGGAAGGCGTGAAATTTGTTACCAATATCAATGTTGGTGTTGACATCACTGCAGAACAGCTTCTGAAGGATTATGACCGTGTCATTCTCTGCTGTGGAGCTTCTCATCCGAGAGATATCAAGGTTCCGGGAAGAGATGCCAAGGGAATTTACTTTGCAGTGGATTTCCTGAAGCAGGTAACAAAAAGTCTTCTGGATACAGATTTTGCAAAATTCCCATATGAGCTTGCAAAGGGCAAAAATGTTCTGGTCATCGGCGGTGGTGATACCGGTAATGACTGTGTGGGAACATCCATCCGTCTGGGGGCGAAATCTGTAACACAGCTTGAGATGATGCCGCAGCCTCCTGCAGCAAGAACTCCTTCCAATCCATGGCCGGAGTGGCCGAAGGTCCTGAAAACCGATTACGGCCAGGAAGAGGCTATTGCAGTATTCGGCCATGATCCTCGGATCTATCAGACAACCGTTACCGAGTTTATCAAGGACAAAAAAGGAAATGTCTGCAAGGCCAAGATCGTAAAACTGAAAGGCGTAAAGGATGAAAAGACCGGAAGATTCAATATGGTACCGGTTGAGGGCAGTGAGGAAGTGATCCCTGCAGATGTGGTCCTTATTGCGGCCGGCTTCCTTGGCAGCGAGAAATATGTGACAGATGCTTTCCGTGTAGCGCTTACACCAAGAACCAATGTGGAAACAAAACCGGAGCAGTATGCAACAAGCGTAGATCGTGTGTTCACAGCAGGTGATATGCATCGTGGACAGTCCCTTGTCGTATGGGCGATCCATGAGGGACGTGAGGCTGCGAAAGCAGTGGATGAATCACTGATGAGCTATTCATATTTACAGTAAAATAACAGATACCAGGGGCAAAAGGTCAAAAAAACTGTTCGTGTTTCCGCGATAAAGCTTTTGAACTTTTGCCCCTTTTAAAAAATGGTTGACAAAGAATTGACCGATTGCTATAATTACGTCCATGAACAAGGGTGTTCTTCAGGAGCGGAAGCTCTCTGAAGTGCACCCTTTTTCTGATTTTGAGGGTAATTATTTTGTGTGATGAGGAAATAAAGGAGAGAATACTATGGGGAATTATACCAGAGAAGAGATTCTTGCAATGGCAGAGGAGGAAGACGTAGAGTTCATCCGCCTCCAGTTTACAGATATGTTTGGAACTCTGAAAAATATTGCGATCACAGCAAGAGAGCTTCCAAGAGCCCTGGATAACCAGTGCGTTGTATATGGCTCTCATATTGCGGGCATTGTGGGAGAAAAGGAGCCGGATCTGATCCTGTATCCGGATTATAATACTTTTTCAATTCTTCCATGGCGTCCTCAGCAGGGAAAGGTTGCAAGACTGATCTGTGATATGCGCCGTGCAGATGGGTCTGAGCATGAGATGAGCTCCAGATATATTCTGAAAAAAACAGCGCAGGCAGCAGAGGAGGCAGGGTATACCTGTTATGTTGACCCGGAATGCGAGTTTTTCCTGTTTCATATTGATGATAACGGAATGCCTACAACGGTTTCTCACGAAAAGGCCGGATATCTGGATGTAAGTCCGGTGGACTTAGGCGAAAATGCAAGACGTGACATGGTACTGACTCTTGAGGATATGGGATTTGAGGTGGAATCCTCTCATCATGAGACAGCACCTGCACAGCATGAGATCGCCCTTCATTACGGGGAAGCACGTGAGATGGCAGACGAAGTTATAACCTTTAAGATGGCAGTAAGAACTGTAGCCAAACGTCATGGACTTCATGCGACATTTATGCCGAAGCCAAGACGGGAAGTAAACGGTTCAGCCATGCATATCCATTTTTCACTGTTTAAAAATGGAAAAAATATTTTCGTGGATCCGGAGGATCCGACCAGATTAAGTGAAGAGGCATACTATTTTATCGGAGGTCTTCTGGCTCACAGCCGTGAGATGACTCTGATCACCAATCCGCTTGTAAATTCTTATAAGCGTCTTGTACCTGGATTTGATGCGCCTACAGAGCTGACCTGGACGAGAAATAACCAGAATTCACTGGTAAGGATCCCGAGAGTCAATGGTGCTGATACCAGGATCGAGCTTCGAAGCCCGGATGCTGCATCCAACCCATACCTTGTTTTTGCGGTATGCCTGGCAGCGGGCCTGGATGGAATCCAGAAGAAGATCTATCCTACAAAAGCTTCTAACCGTTCTCTTTCCGAGTCGGATCAGAAGGAACAGGGTATCGAGAATTTACCGGAGAACCTGCGGGAAGCGATCACACTGTTTGAGGACAGCAGCTGGATGAAGGAAATCCTTGGAGAAGCTTTCTGCAAACAGTATGCGCAGGCCAAGAGAAAAGAGTGGCTGCGTTATTCCCAGGAGATTTCCGACTGGGAGATCGAGGAGTATCTGTATCGGATCTGATGAACGAGGCATAATGGGACGAAAGAGAGTGGCGGCTTATGAACACGAGTATCGTGATTGCATTACCGAAAATAGAAGATGCAAAAAAGATCCGCACAGTCCTTAACCGATATGGATTCACGGTGGCGGCAGTATGCAATTCAGGTGCCAATGCCCTTGCCAGTATCTCGGAGCTTGATGGCGGCGTTCTGCTTTGCGGTTATCATCTTCAGGATATGTACTACCGTGATCTTCTGGACTATATGCCGGATTATTTTGAAATGCTGCTTATGGCCTCCAGGGGAGTGATCAGTGAGGCGCCAACATCCATTTTATGCGTGGGAATGCCTCTGAAAGTCGGAGATCTGGTAAATACGGTAAGCATGATGCTTTCCCAGATCGAAAGGCGTTGGAAAAAAGATAAGAAAAAGCCGAAACAGCGTTCATGGAAAGAACAGAATTATATTTCAAATGCAAAGATGCTTCTAATGGAAAGAAATCACCTGAGCGAGGATGACGCATACCGCTATATCCAGAAATGCAGTATGGATTCCGGGACCAATATGGTGGAGACAGCCCAGATGGTTCTGATGCTTTTATATGATTCTGTGTAAAAAACAACAAAAAACAGCAGAGCGGACAGGAATGATCTGTTCTGAATGACTGATATCACACCGGATCGGGAAAAATTCCGCAGGGGATTTCCTGATTCGGTGAAACTACTTTGAATTGGAGGATGAGGGAATGGAATTTATGGATGGAATCTGTAAGACTAGAGAATGTGCCTGGGATGTGCTTCTTTCCGAGAGCATGAAAGACCAGGAAGCAACAGTGGAAGGTGCAATACACAGCATCCGTAATATGGGTGACGTGGCATTTGTGATACTTCGAAAAAAAGAGGGACTTTTTCAGACCGTATATGAGAACGATAAGACAAATGTTTCCATTCATGATCTGAAAGAGGCAATGTGTGTCCGCCTCACAGGAACTCTTCATGAGGAAGAAAGAGCTCCTCACGGAAGAGAGCTTCGCATCAGCCATGTGGAGATCCTTTCCTCACCGGCAGAACCCCTTCCTCTGGCAATAGACAAATGGAAACTGAACACTTCCCTGGAGGCAAAGCTGAATTATCGTCCTATCGCCCTGCGTAACGTGCAGGAGCGTGCAAAATTCAAGATCCAGGAAGCTCTGGTGCGTGCATTCCGTGATTATCTCTACGAAAAAGGATTTACCGAGATCCACACACCGAAGATCGGAGCCAGAGGCGCAGAGGGTGGTGCAAACCTGTTCAAGCTGAGCTACTTCCACAAACCGGCCGTCCTGGCACAGAGCCCGCAGTTTTACAAACAGATGATGGTAGGTGTTTTTGACCGCGTATTTGAGACCGGCCCTGTATTCCGTGCAGAGAAACACAACACGAAACGTCATCTGAACGAATATACAAGCCTTGATTTTGAGATGGGCTATATCAACGGATTTGAGGATATCATGGAGATGGAAACCGGATTTCTCCAGTATGCGGTAGAACTTCTTAAGAAAGACTACGCTCATGAGCTTTCCATTCTGAAGGTGGAGCTTCCGAAGGTGGACAAGATCCCGGCAGTACGTTTTGACAAGGCCAAAGAGCTGGTAGCTGAAAAATATAAACGTAAGATCCGCAACCCATATGATCTGGAGCCGGAGGAAGAAGCGCTGATCGGAAGATATTTCAAAGAAGAATATGATGCTGATTTTGTTTTTGTCACACATTATCCGTCTAAGAAGCGTCCGTTCTACGCAATGGATGATCCGTCAGATGAGAAATTTACATTAAGCTTTGACCTTCTGTTCAAGGGACTTGAGGTAACTACAGGCGGACAGCGTATCCATGATTATCAGATGCTGAAGGATAAGATCGCAGCCCGTGGTATGGATGAAGAGGGTATGGAGCAGTACCTGGATACCTTCAAGCATGGAATGCCGCCTCACGGAGGACTTGGAATCGGACTGGAACGTCTTACCATGCAGATCCTCGGAGAAGAAAACGTTCGTGAGACCTGTCTGTTCCCACGTGATATGAACAGACTTGAGCCGTAATAAGGAGAAAAAAGATGGCAAAGATAATCGATGATGAAACAATGGAAAATGTCTGCATCCTTGCAAAGCTTTCTCTGACAGAGGATGAGAAGGAAAAAGCAAAAGAGGATATGCAGAAGATGCTGGACTATGTAGACAAGCTGGATGAGCTTGACACCTCTTCCGTAGAGCCTATGTCCCATATTTTTGAGGACGAAAACGTATTCCGTGAAGATGTTGTGACAAACGGAGACAACCATGAGGCGATGCTTGCCAATGCACCGAAGCAGAAAGAAAACCAGTATCAGGTTCCGAAAACAATTGGATAAGACAGGAGACAGGACATGGATTTGGGAAAATTAACCGCATTACAGCTTGCGGAAAAGATCAAGCAGCATCAGATAAGCGTCCTGGACGGTGTGAAATACGTATTTGATCAGATCGAAGCAAAAGAGGACAAGGTCCACGCTTATCTTGATACTTACAAAAAAGAAGCCTATGCAAGAGCAAAAGAGGTACAGAAGGGCATTGAGGATGGAACCTATACAGGACCTCTTGCCGGTGTACCTATTGCAATTAAGGATAATATCTGCATTAAGGGAAAAACAACTACCTGTGCATCAAAGATCCTTGAGAATTTTGTGCCGCAGTACAATGCCGAGGTTATTGACCGTCTGGAACAGGCGGGTCTTGTGATCATCGGAAAGACAAACATGGATGAGTTCGCCATGGGAAGTACCACAGAGACATCCGCTTACGGCGTCACCAGAAACCCGTGGGATCTGGAGCATGTTCCGGGCGGTTCCTCCGGCGGCTCCTGTGCGGCAGTGGCAGCAGGGGAAACTTACCTGGCACTGGGTTCTGATACCGGCGGTTCCATCCGTCAGCCAAGCTCCTACTGCGGTGTTACCGGAATCAAACCGACCTACGGAACAGTATCCCGTTACGGACTGGTTGCCTATGCATCCTCTCTGGATCAGATCGGACCGGTAGGAAAGGATGTTGCAGACTGTGCGGCACTTCTTGAGATCATTGCCGGACACGATGCCAAGGACAGCACCTCCATGAAGAGAGAGAATCTTGATTTCTCCGCTTCTATGACGGATAAGATCGTGGGAATGAAATTCGGCGTGCCGAAGGAATATCTCTCAGAGGGACTGAACCCGGAGGTAAAAGAGGCTTTTATGAATACGCTGAAGAGCCTTACTGAGATGGGCGCAGTGGTAGAATTTTTCTCCATGAAGACAACAGAATATATGATCCCTGCCTACTACATCATTGCCAGCGCAGAGGCCAGCTCCAATCTGGAGCGCTTTGACGGTGTGAAGTACGGCTTCCGTGCAAAAGAGTACGAGAGACTTCATGATATGTACAAGAAGACAAGGACTGAAGGTTTCGGCGAGGAAGTAAAACGCCGTATCATGCTTGGCTCCTTTGTGTTAAGCTCCGGTTACTACGATGCTTACTATCTGAAAGCACTTCGCACAAAAGCCCTTATCAAAAAGGAATTTGATCAGGCCTTTTCTAAATATGACGTTCTTCTTGCCCCGGCATCACCCTTTACGGCGCCGAAGCTGGGAGAGAGTCTGAAAGATCCTCTTGCCATGTATCTTGGCGATATTTATACGGTAGCAGTAAACCTGTGCGGACTTCCCGGAATCACAGTTCCATGCGGAAAAGACGCAGCAGGACTTCCGATCGGGATCCAGATGATCGGTGACTGCTTCAAAGAAAACAACCTGTTCCGCGCAGCACACGCCTATGAGAAAAAACGCGGTGATTTCGGAACAGCAATGGAAGGGGGAGAAAAGGCATGAAACAGTATGAGACAGTCATAGGACTTGAGGTGCATGTGGAGCTTGCCACAAAAACAAAGATCTTCTGCGGATGCTCCACAGAATTCGGAGGCGCACCAAATACACATACCTGCCCGGTCTGCACCGGTATGCCGGGCTCTCTTCCGGTCCTCAACAAAAAAGTGGTAGAGTTTGCCATCAAGGCAGGTCTTGCGGCAAACTGTCATATCCATCAGTATTGTAAGTTTGACCGTAAGAACTATTTTTACCCGGATAACCCCCAGAACTATCAGATCTCTCAGCTGTATCTGCCAATCTGCTATGACGGAGCTGTTGAGATCGAGACTTCCGCAGGCAAAAAGACCGTACGTATCCATGAGATGCATATGGAGGAGGATGCCGGTAAGCTGATCCATGATGAGTGGGAGGACTGCTCCCTGGTTGACTACAACCGAAGCGGCGTACCGCTGATCGAGATCGTATCCGAGCCAGATATGAGAAGCTCCGAGGAGGTTATCGCATATCTGGAAAAGCTCCGCTGCACCATGCAGTATCTTGGAGTTTCTGACTGTAAGCTCCAGGAGGGCTCCATGCGTGCCGATGTCAACCTTTCCGTCCGTGAGGTGGGAAGTGAGACCTTCGGAACAAGAACAGAGATGAAGAACCTGAACTCCTTCAAGGCCATTGCGAGAGCGATCGAAGGAGAGAGAGAACGTCAGATCGAACTTCTGGAAGAAGGAAGAGCCGTTGTACAGGAGACAAGAAGATGGGACGATAACAAAGAGTCTTCCCATGCTATGCGTTCCAAGGAGGATGCAAAGGATTACCGTTACTTCCCGGACCCGGATCTTCCGCCAATCCACATTTCCGATGCATGGATCGAAGAGCTGCGTACTTCCATTCCGGAGCTTCGTGAAGCCAAGATGGATCGTTATCAGAAGGAGTATGAGCTTCCGGCTTATGATGCAGGGATCCTGACTGAATCCAGACATCTGGCAGGACTTTTTGAGGAGACAGCAGTTCTTCTCGGAAACCCGAAAAAGGTGGCAAACTGGTTTATGGTGGAGGTTCTCCGCCTGACAAAGGACAAGGGCCTTGATCCGGAAAAGGTAAGCTTTACCCCGAAGCATCTGGCAGACCTTCTTTCCATGGTGGAGAAAAAAGAGGTCAGCGCACAGAATGCCAAGAAAGTATTTGAAAAAGTGTTTGACGAGGATATTGATCCGGTTGTATATATAGAAGAGAATGGTCTTAAGATCGTAGAAGATACAGGACTTCTCACCGAAACTGTGAAAAAGATCGTAGATGCAAACCCTGGACCGCTGGCAGAGCTTCTGGGCGGCAAGGATAAGGTTATGGGATTTTTTGTAGGACAGCTGATGAGAGAACTGAAAGGCAAGGCAAATCCTGACAGCGTCAGAAAAGCACTGGCAGAGGAAATTGAGAGAAGGAGATAAAATACTATGGTTACAGTGAATCAGAATTATTTAAAACTTCCGGGAAGCTATCTGTTTTCCAATATCGCAAAGAAGGTAAGCGCATATAAGGAGGCCAATCCGGAATTTAAGGATTCTGTGATCAGTCTTGGAATCGGTGATGTGACACAGCCCCTTGCACCGGCGATCATCGATGCCCTTCATAAATCCGTAGACGAAATGGCACACGCAGAAACCTTCCACGGATATGCTCCGGATCTCGGATATGAGTTCTTAAGAAGTGCCATTGCAAAAAATGATTATCAGTCCAGAGGCTGCGACATCAGCGCAGACGAGATCTTTGTTTCCGATGGAGCAAAAAGTGATTCCGGAAACATCCAGGAGATCTTCGGACTGGATAACAAGGTTGCAGTCTGCGACCCGGTTTATCCTGTATATGTAGATACCAACGTTATGGCCGGACGTACTGGTCTTTATAACAAAGAGCGTGAGAACTTTGACGGTGTGATCTACATGCCCTGCAAAGAGGAGAATGGTTTCCTTCCGGAGATACCGGCAGGTGAAGTACCGGATCTGATTTATCTTTGCTTCCCGAACAATCCTACCGGCGGTGCGATCACAAAGGCAGCTCTTCAGGAGTGGGTCGACTACGCCAACAAAAACGGCTGCGTGATCATCTATGATGCAGCATATGAGGCATATATTTCTGAGGAGGATGTCCCGCACAGCATTTATGAGTGCGAGGGTGCGAGAACCTGTGCCATCGAGCTTCGAAGTTTTTCCAAAAATGCAGGCTTTACAGGCGTTCGTCTTGGCTTTACCGTTGTTCCGAAGGAACTGGTGCGTGATGGTGTAGAGCTTCACAGTCTCTGGGCAAGACGTCACGGAACCAAGTTTAACGGTGCTCCGTACATTGTACAGAGAGCAGGCGAGGCTGTTTACTCTCCGGAGGGAAAAGCACAGCTGAAGGAGCAGATCGCTTATTACATGCGTAATGCAAAGACGATCCTGGAGGGACTTTCCGCAGCAGGATTTTCCGTGTCCGGTGGAAAAAATGCTCCATACATCTGGCTGAAAACACCGGATCAGATGACCTCCTGGGAGTTCTTTGATTATCTCCTTGAGAAAGCACACATCGTAGGAACACCAGGTTCAGGCTTTGGTGCACACGGCGAGGGATATTTCCGTCTGACTGCATTCGGAAGCTATGAGAATACTCTTGAGGCAATTGAGAGAATTAAAAATCTGTAATATGAGTATAAATTGCGGAGCAGGTCTTTGTAAAAGAGCTGCTTCGTTTTTTTACCGAATCAAAGAAATATTCTGCTTCATTGCGAATATCCACTTGATCTGGATCAAAGAAGCTCCCGGCAGGGTTGCGAAAAGCAATAAGCAGTGGGAAAAATTTGCCTGTAAGTTAATTTGTGAAAATAACAATAAGGATTGCGAAAATTTATCATATCATTTATAATTGTACAGGAAGTAAGGCACAGGCCGCAGAAAGCCTGTGTTCATAAAATTTCACAAATTTACGCAATCACGAAAGGGGATTTTATCATGGGTATCAGAAGAGTAGAAAATATGTGCGGCGGTAAAGGCCATGTGATCATCAAAGACATTCTTGAGGGAGACGAGCTGAAGGGAAAATGCGGACTTTACGCACAGGTTACCATCGAAAAAGGATGTTCTCTGGGATACCATGAGCATCATGGCGAGACAGAAACCTATTATATCTTAAGCGGTGAAGGCGAGTACGACGATAACGGCGTGAAACGCCCGGTAAAGGCCGGCGACATCACCATCACACCAGATGGAAAAGGACACGGTCTTACCAATACAGGCGACACAGATCTTGTGTTCATGGCACTGATCATTTTTGACTGATCCATATAGAAGAAAACAGAAGTGAGACAGAAGGGCAGCCTTTTTGAAGAGGCTGCTCTTTTTACGACTGAGGCGTAACCTGTGTCGGAGTATAAATTCTGGGATGAAAGATTCTCTGTCTCAGATTGTTATTAAACGAAATGTATTAATTGTATAAACAAAAAATATTTTTGGATTTTTTTAGAAAAAAACTGTTGACATACAAAAAGCACTTTGCTATACTATCACTTGTCGCGAGGGAGAAGATAAAGAATCCCGAAGAAATGCGATATGCGGAAGTGTCGGAACTGGCAGACGAGCAAGACTAAGGATCTTGTGAGCATTGCGCTCGTGTGGGTTCAAGTCCCATCTTCCGCATTTTTTATTTAGGAAACCTGCATCTGGAAACGGATGCAGGTTTTTTTGTTACCTAAAAATATCTGTAAAAAAGGAATCCGGATAGAATATATCGTGTTTATATGTTATGATAGAAGAAAATGGAAGGAGCATAGTCATATGAGAAGAAAAAGTGCAGGAAAAAAGCTCATGGCCGTACTTATAGCGGCAAGCCTGGCGCTGACTCCGGCAGAGCTGACAGTGGCGGCAGAAATGGAACCAGAGGGTGAGGAAGCAGCATTTTTGGCAGAAGAAAGTGGAGATACTGCATCCTCAGATCCGGAAGATACTGCAGAGACGGAAACAGAGATCACAGATGGATCAGCTGCCATAGAGGAGCAGGAAACCACAGATACAGATACCGGGAACAACGTACAGGAGAATGCGGAAACCGGCGTAATGGAGCCTGGTGAAGAAGCGCCAGAGGGTACTGCGGAAGAGGAAGAACTGGAGGCTCCGGAAGCGGCAATGGATGAAGAGGAAGCGTTGGAGGAATGCGAACAGGCAGAAGAAAACGCAGCTTTTGATGATGGAACGAAGGATGCAGTGCAGGCATCCGCAGAATACTCTGATGGAAAATTTACGTGGGTACTGGACGGGAATGGAACACTGACCATTACGGGAAATAACATGGAGTTGACAAAAAATGAGATATCTGAAAGTGCTTTGGAGAAGGCAGGCATCGATTTTTCTAGAGTAAATAAGCTTGTAATCGGGAATGGGATCACAGGCTTTGATAGATGGGGCATGTGGAATCTGAAAAAATATATTAAGGAACTGGAAATCCATGGAAATGCAGGCATGAATATGCCGGAGCAATGCTTTTACGATGTGCCAAATATAGAGAGTGTGGTGATATCCGGTGCAGTGGATGTGCCGAGAGATATGTTTGGAAAATGTTCCGGGCTGAAAAAGGTTACATTAAAAAATGGAGTGAGGTCTATTGGAGAGGATGCCTTTCGAGATTGCAGCAGTCTGGAGAGTGTGATATTTGAGAATACAGTATTGGAAAAAATCAGTGACGGAGCATTTTGGGGCTGCAGTGCGCTGAGTTCTATTGCGTTACCGGATTCCGTAACAGAAATAGAAAGGAATGCATTTTTCGAGACCGGACTCAGAAATATCCAGCTTCCGGAAAAACTGACGCTGATAGGAGGAGGGGCATTTTGTAACTGCAAAAATCTGAAGCAGGTACAGCTTCCGCCTCAATTAAAAGAGCTGGGTGAGGGTGCATTTTTTAACTGCGAAAATCTGACACAGATCCAGCTTCCGGCTCAGTTAAATAAATTAGGGACAGATGCATTCAGAAATTGTACATCATTGGATAAGATTGATATACCTGCCGGTCTGACGCAGATCGAGCCTGATACATTTTGCAATACCGGGCTGACCAGTGTGACCTTACATGAGGGACTGACGAAGATCAAAGATGGGGCGTTTCATGATTGCCTTAAGCTGAAAAAGATCCGTATTCCGAAATCAGTTACAGATATTGGTGGACTGGCATTAGGAATACGTTATAACAGGGGAAATGGTGCAGAGGAAGTTATTCCCGGTGGTTTTACAGTAGAAGGTTATACAGGCTCGGCAGCGGAACGATATGTAAAGAGAATGCATCAATGTGAAAATTTATATCATGTATTTTTTAAAGATGTGAAATTTGTTTCCATTGGTGGACAGACTGCAGCGGTTACCAATATCGGCAAAACAAAGATATCCGCACTTAAGACCGGGGCCTTTACCGGAAAGCCGCTGACCCAGGCACTCACCATAACCTACGGCGGTAAGAAGCTTGTAAATGGCAGGGATTACACCCTTACCTGGAAGAATAATAAAAATATCGGAACTGCATCCGTTACGATCAAAGGAAAAGGAAAATATAACGGTTCTGTTACAAAAAAATTCCGGATCACGGTTCAGAAAAACGCGGTCTATACAGTCAGCAGGCTGAAATATAAGATATCCAATGCAGACACATCCGGCAAGGGAACCGTAGTCTTTACCGGAGCTACGGACAAGGCAGCAAGAAAGACACTTACGATCCCGACGACAGTAAAGATTGGTGGAAAGAGCTTTCGTGTAACAGCCATTGGCACCTCTGCAATGTCCGGAGCGAAGAAGCTGACAACAGTGAAAATCGGAGCGAATATAATGACAGTAGGTGCGAAAGCCTTCTGCGGCTGCAGTAAACTCTCCAATGTAACGATCTTCAGCACAAAGCTTACGACAGCGAAGACCGGAGCCAATGCATTTAAGGGGATCCGTTCCAACTGCAGATTTAAAGTACCGGCTTCCAGGGTAAGTGCATACAAAAAACTCCTCCGTGCAAAGGGTGCCGGACCAAAGATAATCGTGACAAAATAACAGAAAAACCGAAAAAATAGAAAACTTTTGAAAAAAGGTGTTGACATACAAGATCCACTTTGCTATACTATCACTTGTCGCGAGGGAGAAAATAAAAAATCCCAAGGAAATGCGGTCATGCGGAAGTGTCGGAACTGGCAGACGAGCAAGACTAAGGATCTTGTGAGCATTGCGCTCGTGTGGGTTCAAGTCCCATCTTCCGCATTGGAAATTTCCAATGAAATGCGATATGCGGAAGTGTCGGAACTGGCAGACGAGCAAGACTAAGGATCTTGTAAGCATTGCGCTTGTGTGGGTTCAAGTCCCATCTTCCGCATGACTTTAAAACAGAGCTGTGAATTGCAGCTCTGTTTTTGGCTATATGAAAGTAAATTATTGCATGCCTGCACTGGTGAGAAGCTGAAATGGGAAGATCTGCGTGATATATTTGTATTCGTTTCATATACAATAGGATAATTTTGGACATCTTAAGGGCTGATCAGACCGTAACTCCAATATTTTTTGAATTATTTTTTCAGAAAAGAGGAATTTGTGGTTTTGTGTAGAATATAATTAACAGAGGGTATTTTGTCGCCGCTGTTTGTCAGACTGTGGAGGAAATGCTTATGAACATCAGAGAGAGCATGGAACAGAGAGAACGGGAGCTTTTGAGCCCTTATGCTTCTCACAGCGCAGATACCAGAGGCCGGGAGCACCCGGAAGAGGAATGCGATGTGCGGACAACGTATCAGAGAGACAGAGACAGGATCCTTCACTGTAAAGCTTTTCGCCGTATGAAGGATAAGACACAGGTGTTTCTGGCACCACAGGGAGATCATTACCGTACCAGGCTGACACATACACTGGAGGTATCGCAGATCGCCCGGACTATTGCCAAGGCACTTCGCTTAAATGAAGATCTGGTGGAAGCAATCGCTCTGGGGCATGATCTGGGGCATACGCCTTTTGGACATGCAGGAGAGAGAGCACTGGATCAGGTACATCCGGGTGGCTTTGCACACTATAAGCAGAGCGTCCGGGTCGTGGAAGTACTGGAGAAGAACGGAAACGGGCTGAACCTTACCTGGGAAGTCCGCAATGGGATCATGAATCACCGCACCAGCGGAAATCCTTTCACACTGGAAGGACAGGTGGTACGTTTTTCTGACAAGATTGCCTATATCCACCATGATATGGACGATGCCCAGCGGGCAGGGATCATCACAGAAGATGATATTCCTGTCACAATGAGAACTTTTCTGGGCTATACCACGAGAGAACGGCTGAATACTTTCGTACATAATATTATAGAGAACAGTATGGGGAAAGACAGCATCTCCATGTCGCCGGATGTTTTTGAGGCGATGATGGAGCTTCGGGCGTTGATGTTCCGGAATGTCTATGAGAATCCGGTTGCCAGGAAGGAAGAGGATAAAGTGATCCAGATGCTGAGTGAACTGTACGGATATTATACTGACCATCCGGAGGCAATGTCCCGGGAATACAGGGAACTGGTGGAATACCGGGGAGTACCTAAGGAACAGGCAGTATGTGATTATATTTCGGGAATGACGGATCAGTATTCCATGGAGAAATTCAGGGAGATCTATATACCGAGAGCCTGGGAGGTCTATTAAATGGAAAAGAGGGATAAGCATGCGTTATTCAGATGACATCATAGAAGAAGTCCGAATGAAAAATGACATTGTAGACGTGATATCCCAGTATGTGAAACTGACACGGAGGGGGAGTTCCTATTTTGGGCTGTGTCCCTTCCATAATGAGAAAACCCCTTCCTTTTCCGTAACACCATCCAAGCAGATGTATTACTGCTTTGGCTGCGGGGCAGGAGGAAACGTATACAATTTTATCATGGAATATGAGAATTACTCGTTTGGTGAGGCGCTGTCACATCTGGCTGACCGGGCAGGGGTAGAGCTTCCGAAGATCGAGTATTCCAGAGAAGCCAGAGAAAAAGCAGAACAGAGAGCAAATCTTCTGGAGATCAACAAGCTGGCAGCACAGTACTTTTATTATCAGCTCCGGAGAGAAGGCGGAAAGACGGCTTACGGATATCTGACAGGAAGAGGTCTTTCCGAGGAAACCATCCGTAAATTCGGTCTTGGATATTCGGATAAGTATAGTGATGATCTGTACAAATATCTTAAGGGTAAGGGCTACAGTGATGAACTTCTCAGGGAATCCGGCCTGTTCAATGTAGATGAGCGGCGAGGCATGTATGATAAGTTCTGGAACCGTGTGATCTTCCCGATCATGGATGTAAACAACCGGGTCATTGGTTTCGGAGGTCGTGTCATGGGAGATGGCAAGCCCAAGTACCTGAATTCACCGGAGACGAAGATCTTTGATAAGAGTCGGAATCTTTACGGGCTGAATGTGGCCAGGACCACCAGGAAGAATTATCTGATCCTCTGTGAGGGATATATGGATGTGATCGCCATGCATCAGGCAGGCTTTACCAATGCAGTGGCGTCGCTTGGAACTGCACTGACCTCTGGACATGCAAGTCTTGTGAAACGTTACACCAAGGAAGTCCTGCTTCTTTATGACAGTGACGGTGCAGGGATCCGGGCGGCCCTTCGTGCGATCCCGATCCTGCGGGAGGCGGGAGTCACGTCCAGGGTAGTAAGCCTGAAGCCCTGGAAGGATCCGGACGAGTTCATCAAGAATGAAGGAGCGGAGGCCTTTGAGGAACGTCTGGACCGGGCCATGGACAGCTTTATGTTCCGTGTACATATTGCGGAACAGGAATTTGCCATGGATGCACCCCAGGGACAGAATCAGTTTTTTGAGCGGTGTGCCGGGATGCTTCTGGAGCTTTCCGATGAACTGGAGAGGAATCTTTATATAGAAGCCATTGTAAAGGAATACGGCCGCTATGGAGTGGGCACGGAGGATATCCGGAAAAGGGTCAACACGCTGGCTCTGAAGGGAACGCCTGCAGAGAAACGGATCCAGCCAAAGTCCGGGACTCCGGAAACAAAGAAAAAGGAATCCGCCGCAGACAAAGCACAGAAGCTGATGCTGACCTGGCTTGTAAATTATCCGGGTATTTTTGAACAGGTGGAAAAATACATTTCCCCTTCCGATTTTGTGGTACCGCTGTATAAAGAGGTAGCCCAGATGCTGTTTGAACAGCATAAGGAGGGAGAGACCAATCCGGGAAAGCTTCTCAACGCCTTTACAGACAGTGAGGAGCAGCGGGAGGTGGCATCTCTTTTTAACGCCACCATCCATCTGGAAAACGAAGGAGAACAGCAGAGGGCTTTTTCCGATGCGCTGTTGCGGATCAAGGAAGAAAGCCTCAAAGAAAAAAACCGTACCTGGGACCCGTCAGACATGGCCGGGCTTCAGGAACTGATAAAAGCCAAAAAAGAACTGGAAGACCTTGGAAGAAAGAGGCAGCAGCTGCATATTTCTTTCAATTAAGGATAAAATATAAACACTATATGGAGGTATAGAGCACCTATGGAAATGAATATGGCAAAATTCAGCGAGAAACTTGTAGAGCTTCTTGAACTTGCAAAAAAGAAAAAGAATGTGCTGGAATATCAGGAGATCAGCGACTTTTTCAAGGACTCTCCACTGGAAGTGGATCAGATGGAGAAGGTTTTTGACTTCCTGGAGGCCAGCGGTGTGGACGTTCTCCGTATCACAGAAAACAGCGGTGACGAACTCCTCCTTGATAACGATATGGATATGGATGGGATGGAAGATGAAGAAGAGGTAGAGCTTGATAAGATCGACCTCTCTGTACCGGAAGGTGTCAGCATCGAGGATCCGGTCCGTATGTACCTGAAAGAGATCGGTAAAGTCAGTCTGTTAAGTGCGGATGAGGAGATCGAGCTTGCCAAGAGAATGGAAAAGGGGGATGAGGCTGCCAAGAAACGTCTGGCAGAAGCCAATCTCCGTCTTGTTGTCAGCATTGCAAAGCGTTATGTTGGACGTGGAATGCTGTTCCTCGACCTGATCCAGGAGGGAAATCTTGGCCTTATCAAAGCTGTTGAAAAATTTGATTACAGAAAAGGCTACAAGTTCAGTACCTATGCAACCTGGTGGATCCGTCAGGCTATCACAAGAGCCATTGCGGATCAGGCACGTACCATCCGTATCCCTGTGCATATGGTTGAGACCATCAACAAGCTGATCCGTGTTTCCCGTCAGCTGCTCCAGGAGCTTGGACGTGAACCTACGCCGGAGGAAATTGCTGAGGAGATGGACATGCCGGTAGACCGTGTACGTGAGATCCTTAAGATCTCTCAGGAGCCGGTATCTCTGGAAACTCCTATCGGTGAGGAGGAAGACAGTCATCTTGGCGATTTCATCCAGGATGATAATGTTCCGGTACCTGCAGATGCAGCTGCATTTACACTTCTGAAGGAGCAGCTGGTAGAAGTCTTAAGTACGCTTACTGACCGTGAACAGAAGGTTCTCCGCCTCCGTTTCGGACTGGACGACGGACGTGCCAGAACTCTGGAGGAAGTTGGTAAAGAGTTCAATGTCACAAGAGAGCGTATCCGTCAGATCGAGGCAAAAGCTCTGCGCAAGCTGCGTCATCCCAGCCGCAGCCGCAAGCTGAAGGATTATCTTGACTGATAAAAATATATCCGTACAGCTTTCCATGCGTCTTCGTGCCATTGCCGGTATGGTAACAAAAGGAAACCGGCTGGCAGACGTAGGATGTGACCATGGCTATCTGTCGATCTGGCTTGTCAGTGAAAAAACAGTTCCGTCAGCCATTGCCATGGATGTACGCCCGGGACCGCTTTCAAGAGCCAGGGAGAATATTACCCGTTATGGCCTTGAAGATTACATAGAGACCCGTTTGAGCGACGGGCTTGCGAAGCTTGAGCCAGGAGAAGGTGATACCCTGGTGATCGCGGGAATGGGTGGTCCTCTGATGGAAAGGATATTAAAGGATGGAGCGAAGGTCCGGGAGGGGTTTCATGAACTGATCCTGCAGCCTCAGTCGGACCTTCCTCATTTCCGGCATTTTCTTTCTGAGATCGGCTGGGAGATCGTAAGGGAAGAAATGATAAAAGAAGACGGAAAATTTTATCCTATGATGAAAGCGGTACGTAACAATTCGGGAGAAAAGTCTGTTTACACAGAGGAAGAGGCCTGGTTTGGACCTCTCCTTCTGAAAAAATGTCACCCGGTCCTTAAAGAGTATCTTCTCCGGGAGGAAATGATTCGTAAGAAAATACTTGCCGGTCTTTCCGGGGCAGAGTCTGTTTCCGCAAAAACTCGTCTGGCAGAAGTAAAGGAGGAAATGGAGCTGATCCATACAGCTCTGAAACGATATGAAAGCATATGAACTGATCGAATGGCTGAATGAGCACCATCCGCAAAAATTTGCGGAGGACTGGGATAATGTGGGACTGCTGGTGGGAGATGACCAGAAAGAGATTTCCCATGTATTTCTTGCGCTGGATCTTACGGAACCGGTGTTGGATGAGGCGGTGGCTGCTGGTGCGGATATGATCCTTACCCATCACCCAATGATCTTTTCCGGGATCAAAAAGATCAACAATCATACCTTTACCGGAAGGAAGATCCTCCGTCTGATAAAGGAGGATATCCCGTATTTTGCCATGCATACCAATTATGATGTGATCGGAATGGCAGATTTAAGCGCAGAGCATCTGAAGCTTCAGGATACAAGGGTGCTTACAGTTACCGATGAATCCGGGGAGCAGCCGGAGGGGTTCGGAAGAGTAGGAAAGCTTCCCCATGTTATGACTCTTGGTGAGTTTGGAAAATATGTAAAAGAATGCAATCATCTTCCGGATGTGCGGGTTTACGGTGATCTGGATCGGAAGATCGAGACTGTGGCGATCTGTACAGGAAGCGGAAAGAGTATGATCGGTGATGTAATGGCCGCCGGTGCGGATGTATATGTGACCGGAGATATTGATTATCATACTGCCATCGATACTATGGCAGATGGTCTGGCGATCGTAGATGCCGGACATTACGGTACGGAGTATATTTTTGCGGAAGCTATGGAGAAGGAACTGAATGAGGCATTCTCTGCGCTTAAGACAACCTGCGCCAGTGTGAAAAATCCATATACTGTTTTGTAAAAGCGGATCGCAAAAAGTGCTTGTATTCATGAATATGTAGTGGGACGGAATACGATTATCCGTTTCGGAAAAATGAATTGTGAAACACATGGCTGTCCGAAAAATCGGGCAGCTGTATAAATATGTAAGCCTGTGGAGGGGATCGTTATGGAACAGACAATGATTAAAGTGACCATAAACGGAGAAACAAGGGAATACCCCAAAATGACACCGTATTCTGAGATCATAAGGGATTATGAGGGCAAAACAGAGTATCCGGTGATCCTTGTGACTGAGAACGGAAAGCTCCGTGAGCTTCACAAGAAGCTTCAGCATGACTGTACACTGGGATTTATAACCGCAAAGGACAGTGCCGGTCGAAAAACCTATCGGAGAAGTGCGATCTTTATTCTTTTGAAGGCAATTTTTGATGTAGCTGGAAAAGAGAATGTGGATCATGTTGTGATCCATTATTCTATTGGAAATGCTCTTTATTTTACTATGAAAGGCAGTGCTACCCTGGATCAGGAGCTTCTTGACCGGGTAAAAGTGCGGATGCGGGAACTGGTAGACCGGAAGCTTCCGATCTGCAAACGCAGTGTCAGCACGGATGATGCCGTTTCCATGTTCCACAGGCATCATATGTATGATAAAGAAAAGCTGTTCCGTTATCAGCGGGTTTCCAGAGTGAATATTTACAGCCTGGAAAATTTCGAGGATTATTTTTACGGATTTATGGCACCAGATACCGGCTATGTGAAGTATTTTGATCTGCAGCTTTATGATGAAGGCTTTGTGCTGATTCTTCCGAGACAGAAGAACCCGGATGTGCTGGAGCCTTTTGAACCCCAGGATAAGATCTTCCATGTGCAGAAGGAATCGGAAGAGTGGGGCGATAAGCTGGATGTTGCCACTGTAGGAGATCTCAATGACCGGATCACAAGAGAAGGTGTGCAGAGCCTGATGCTGATCCAGGAGGCACTCCATGAGGCCAAGATTTCTTCGATTGCCGAGGAGATCCGGAGAAGGGGCAATGTAAAGTTCGTAATGATCGCAGGTCCGTCTTCTTCCGGAAAGACCAGTTTTTCTCACAGATTATCTATTCAGCTTTCTGCTCATGGTCTGAAGCCGCATCCCATTGCTGTGGATAACTATTTTGTGGATCGTGAACATACGCCGTTGGATGAATTCGGAGAAAAGAATTATGAGTGTCTGGAAGCCATTGATACGAAGCAGTTTAATGAAGATATGCTGAATCTTCTTTCGGGAAAAACCGTGGATCTTCCTACATTTAATTTCAAGACCGGATGCAGGGAATACCGGGGAGACCAGCTTCAGCTTGGAAAAGATGATATCCTGGTTATCGAAGGCATTCACGGGCTTAATGACAAGCTGAGTTATGCCCTTCCAAAAGAGAGTAAGTTTAAGATCTATATCAGTGCGTTGACACAGCTGAACATTGATGAGCATAACCGGATCCCCACAACGGATGGAAGACTGATACGCCGAATTGTCCGTGATGCACGTACACGTGGAACTTCCGCAAAGGATACCATTGCAAGGTGGCCTTCTGTACGGAGAGGCGAGGAGCAGAATATTTTTCCGTTCCAGGAGGAAGCAGATGTGATGTTTAATTCAGCTCTTGTGTATGAGCTTGCCTGCCTGAAGGTTTATGCGGAACCGCTGCTTTTTGGAATTGACAAGAGTGAACCGGAGTATCAGGAGGCGAAGCGGCTTTTGAAGTTCCTGGATTATTTTGTGCCGGTGCCCAGTGAGGGTGTTCCGTTTAATTCGCTTCTGAGGGAGTTTATTGGCGGTAGTTGTTTTAATGTATAAATTAATTGTATGAATAAAAAAAGCTATGTGTAGATATAAGGCTCTATGCAATGCAGATATCGGTTGGCACAAAGATGAGAAGATTAGGATTTCTCTGTGCATAGGATCTGTGGTGTGTGGAGCCTTTTGAGTGTGAATCGGAAAAGTTAAAGTCCTCTGTGGTGCTGCGGATGGATGACGGGATTTACAGGACTTAAAGGAAAGGGAAAATGATCATGAAAGAAAAAATACAATTGACAAAACTGGCTCCAAACTGTGGCTGTGCAGCTAAGGTAGGACCGGGGACTCTGGCGGGAGTTCTTGGAGGGCTGCCAAAGTTCTCTGATCCGGATCTTCTGGTTGGAACAGACACTTCGGATGATGCTGCCGTTTATAAGGTTTCCGAAGATCTGGCACTGATCCAGACACTGGATTTTTTTACTCCGGTGGCAGATGATCCTTATGATTTCGGGCAGATCGCAGCGGCCAATGCGTTGAGTGATGTATATGCTATGGGTGGAACTCCAAAGACGGCTTTGAATATTGTGGCGTTTCCGAAGGATATGGATGTGGAAATCCTCGGGGAAATCCTGCGTGGTGGTGCAGATAAGGTGATGGAGGCTGGTGCGGTTCTTGCCGGTGGCCATACGATCCAGGATGATACACCAAAGTATGGGCTCAGTGTGACGGGTTTTGTAGATCCGAGGAAGTTCTGGAAGAATTTTGGAGCGCAGACCGGGGATAAGCTGATCCTGACGAAGGCGCTGGGTGCGGGGATCGTGAATACGGCGATCAAGGCGGATCTGGTGACGGAAGGTGCACGTAAGGCGGTTTTGGCTTCCATGAAGAAACTGAACCGGGACGCCTGTGAGGTTTTTAAAGAGTTTGAGGTTCATGCCTGTACGGATGTGACGGGGTTTGGCCTTGGGGGACATGCTACGGAGATGGCTGTGGCCAGTGACCGGACGGTTGTGATCGATACGGAGAAGCTGCCGGTGCTTCCGGATGTGAAGGAGTTTGCTTCTATGGGATTGATTCCGGGTGGGGCTTACAGGAATCGGGAGTTTGCTGAGAAAACCGGAGTGAAAAGTGTGGCAGAGCTCTGGCGGGAGGATCTGGTGTTTGATCCGCAGACTTCTGGGGGATTGCTGGCGGCGGTTCCGGAGAGGGATGTGCAGGAGATCATGAAGCGGCTAGATGCGGCTGGTCTGCAGGCTGGGGTGATCGGTGAGGTTGTGGATCGGCGGGAGTGGACGTTGGTGCTCCGGTAGGAAATTAATTTACGAACGAATGTTTGGATGATGACGTCAGAGTGGATGGTTGCGTAGGGGGGATACTGCTGGGGAAAGTGGTGGAAGCAGAATGACGGATGGCGGATGGCGGACGCCTGGGGGAGAGGATATCGGTCCGGGCAGGGACTCCGTCGGGGGATACTACTAGGACTCCGTGAGTCGGCTAAAAGCATTGCGGCAGGGCCAGAACTCGCCGTTGGCTCAGACAGCTGACCCTGCCGCAATAACGCCGACTCCCGCAGCCCAAGTAGTTATCACCCCTCCTCCGCAGCAGCCCAAACCGATATCCTCTCCCCCAGGCTGGTGCATCCAACTGGTAGGAAAAACATAAAATGTGCGGAGAGATTCCAATCCGAACGTTAAATGGAAGGCAATATTGAATCGGGCAGAAAAGATCGGACGTGTAACCAGAGAATGTGAATTGAAGAAGATTAAATAACGAAACATATATATGGGATGCGGAGCAGGAAATATAGGCTCTGCATTTTTTTAATATATTGTTTGCCTGAGGGATAAAAGCATGGTATTATCATATGAGCGGAAATTGAGAAGACATAAAGAATATGAAAAACAAATATGTGACGGGAAAGGAAGAATTATGGAGAAACATAAACATGAGAGGAGTACATTTTCCGGGAAGATTGGATTTGTACTGTCTGCAGCTGGTGCTTCGGTAGGGCTTGGGAATATATGGAGATTCCCTTATCTGGCGGCAAAGTACGGCGGTGGAATTTTTTTACTGATCTATATCATTCTGGCATTGACTTTTGGATATTCTATGATCGTGGCAGAGACAGCTCTGGGACGTATGACAAAGAAAAGTCCGGTAGGTGCGTTTGGAACTTTTGGTAAATCAAAGTGGCTGTCTTTGGGCGGTTGGATCAATGCGATCATACCGGTTCTGATCGTGCCGTATTATTCCGTGATCGGTGGCTGGGTAATTAAATACTTGGTGGAGTATGTAAAGGGAGGCAGTCAGACTCTTGCTGAAGACGGATATTTTTCTGCTTTTATAGCGGATGGATTTTCTACAGAAACCTGTTTCCTGTTTTTTACACTGCTTACGCTGGTGATCATTTATGCAGGTGTGCAGAATGGCGTGGAACGAGTTTCCAAATTAATGATGCCGATACTGGTATTCTTGTCTGTGGTCATTGTCATTTATTCGGTAACGAGGCCAGGAGCACTGGAAGGTGTGAAATATTTTCTGATACCAAATATCAAAAACTTCTCCTGGATGACAGTGGTTGCGGCAATGGGACAGATGTTTTATTCTCTGTCGATCGCAATGGGTATTCTGGTAACTTTTGGTTCTTATATGAAAAAGGATGTATCTATTGAAGGGTCTACACAAAATGTAGAAATTTTTGACACAGCGATCGCAATGATGGCAGGTCTGATGATCATTCCGGCTGTGTTTGCATTCTCCGGTGGAAATCCGGATACGTTACAGGCGGGACCGGCACTGATGTTTATTACGATTCCGAAGGTATTCGCAAGCATGGGATTTGGAACTCTGGTTGGAATCCTGTTTTTTGTATTGGTTCTCTGTGCAGCCTTGACCAGTTCTATTGCACTGACTGAGAGTGCAGTATCTACTTTTCAGGATGAACTGAAATGGGGACGCAAGAAGGCGACAGTATTTGTCGGAATTATCATGGTTGTTCTCGGAAGTCTTTCTTCTCTTGGCTATGGTCCTTTGGCGTGTGTTAAGATCATTGGAATGCAGTTCCTTGATTTCTTTGATTTCCTGACGAACTCTGTCATGATGCCGATTGCAGCGATTGCTACCTGTCTTCTGATATCCAGAGTAGTTGGTACAAAGAAGATTGAAGAGGAAGTACTGCAGGAAGGTGGTACTTTCCGCAGAAAAAGAATCTTTAATTTTATGATCCAGTATCTTTGCCCAATCTTTGCGGCAATCATTCTTTTCAGTTCTGTGGCAAATGCATTTGGATGGATTTCCATGTAAAAGACATAGGAGACCAAGAAAATTCCAACTTTACAAGTCTATATACCTGTGTTAAAATAGCAGGTGCGCAGCCAGGCCAGGTGATCGCGGCTGGACAGACGAAAGAGTCCAGACGAGGAAAGTCCGGGCTTCACAGGGCAGGATGCCGGATAACGTCCGGTGGAGGTAACTCCCAGACCAGTGCAACAGAAATAAACCGCCCCGTTTTGCGGGGTAAGGGTGGAAAGGCAGTGTAAGAGACTACCGCCGCTGTGGTAACAGAGCGGGCACATGTAAACTCCATTCGAAGCAAGACCGAGAAGAAAGCCATACGGCGGCCCGTCGTGCTTTCAGGTAGGTCGCTGGAGCCTTCTGGCAACGGAAGGCCTAGATAGATGATCACCCAACGACATAACCCGGCTTATCGGTCTGACTGTGTATGATAATAAGCACATAATAAAAGCAACTGTATTTTGCAGATATGTTCTGTAAAATATCAGTTGCTTTTTTGTAAAAAACTTTTCTATGAAAACACAGCGCCCGGTTCCCGCTTCGATATTCAGGTCTTCGCAGGAGCCGGACGCGTCCGGTTGTCAATAATTCTCGCAGGAATCCTTGAATCCCTATTTATTCCGTTTACCTCTATATTTCTCCTCGCAATACTTACACCGGTAAACCTCATTCTCTTCATCTGCAAGAACAAAAATCTGATCCAGTCCCTGCTCGATGGAAGTAATGCAGCGAGGATTCTTGCACTTGATCACGTTCACAACCTGCTTCGGCAGCTTCAGCTCTTTCTTTGCAACGATCTTTTCGTCCTTGATGATATTTACGGTAATATTATGATCGATAAAACCAAGGATATCCAGATCCAGATCCTCGATGGGGCATTCAACCTTGATGATATCCTTTTTTCCCATTTTCTGGCTGCGGGCATTTTTGATGATAGCAACCGTACAGTCCAGCTTATCCAGCTTCAGGTCATGATAGATCGTCATTGCCTTGCCGGCTTTGATATGATCCAGAACATAACCCTCACGAAGAGCACCTACGTTTAACATGGCAGTTCCACCTCCAGTAATGTAAGAATCAGGGCCATACGGACATACACACCATACTGGACCTGTTTGAAATAAGCGGCACGTGGATCAGAATCCACTTCAACAGAAATCTCGTTAACACGTGGGAGTGGGTGGAGGACATACATATCCTTCGGTGCAAGCTCCATTTTCTGTTTGTCCAGAACATAGAAATCTTTCATGCGGACATAATCCTCTTCGTTGAAGAAACGTTCCTTCTGAACACGGGTCATGTACAGGATATCCAGATCCGGAAGTGCATCCTCCAGACGTTCCTCCTCGACAAACTCGACATTGTTGCGTTTCAGAACATCCTCACGGATATAGCTTGGAATACGAAGCTCCTCCGGAGAAATCAGAACAAATTTCACATTTTCATAACGGACCAGAGCCTCGATCAGAGAGTGAACGGTACGGCCGAATTTCAGGTCACCACAGAGGCCGATGGTAATATTGTCGAGTCTGCCCTTCAGGGAGCGGATAGTTAAAAGATCGGTTAATGTCTGGGTAGGATGCTGGTGGCCGCCATCACCGGCATTGATCACCGGAATGTTGGATGACATAGAAGCTACAAGCGGAGCACCCTCTTTCGGATGACGCATAGCACAGATATCTGCATAACAGGAAACAACGCGAATAGTATCGGCAACGCTTTCGCCTTTGGATGCGGAGCTGGAATCAGCAGAAGAAAAACCGAGAACCTTTCCTCCAAGATTCATCATGGCTGCTTCGAAACTTAAACGTGTACGTGTACTTGGTTCGTAAAACAATGTCGCAAGCCTTTTATCATCACAGGTATGCGCATACTTTTTTGGATTTTTCCCGATGTCGTCGGCGAGATTCAGAAGCTTATCAAGCTCTTCAACCGAGAAATCCAAAGGACTCATTAAATGTCTCATGTTGTACCTCCAATTATTTACTGGAAATAAGATTCCTTCTAGTTATCATATAATATAACTGTGAGATTTTCAAGAGACTTTCCGAGGATTTTGTCGAAGAAGCCATTCGAAAAAGAGACCGGTAAAAAACCACAGAGGAGCATAGTCCAGCCGGATCACTCCTTTATACTGAAGCGGAACATGAGAATAATCCCAGGGACAGATGTGAAGCTTCTGAAAAAAAGATCCGCTTAAAAATTCCACGAAAAAAATCCCGCAGCTGTAAATGATCCCCCGTACCATAACCGGAAAGCGGGCAAGCTTGTAGTAAGCCGGACGGATCAGTGCTGCAAGTCCGTAAATAGGGAACATCAGAAGAGAGGTTTTGCCCATCATAGTAAAATGTCCGGTGACAAGAGAGTGCAGTCCTGTCCATAAGATCTCCAGACACCAGCCTGTAAAACCGCATAGAAAAAAATCCTTCTTTTGCATTTTAAAGCTCCTTTTCATCAGCAGAAATCCTGCGCTTTCCGGAAAAATGTCAGTTTAACTGAATTAAGAAAGTCCCCTGCGGGGCTGCGAATATCCGCCTGGACTTTAAATATATTTAACGTGGAAAAGCGTCTTTAATAGCCTTCCCTGCCTTGAAAAAAATATACACGTGGGTTATAATGAACAAAATTATTACTGCAAAGTGAAAAAGCAGTAATGGATCATCAACACATGCGGAAGGAGAAAACAGACGATGAATTATGAAGAAAGTCGTGCCTACATCAGAGCTGCGGAATTGAAAAAGGGAATTGTTCTGGGACTGGAAAATATGAGAGAACTGATGAGGCGGCTTGGAGATCCCCAGGATGAACTGAAGTATGTTCATGTAGCGGGAACTAACGGAAAGGGTTCTGTGATCGCATATCTGTATTCCGCTTTATCAGGTGCAGGTTACCGGGTCGGAAGATATATTTCCCCGGCGGTCTATTCCTACAGAGAGAGGATGGAGGTTAACGGAGAACCTGTCAGCAGAGAGAAATTTGCAGCATATGTGACAAGGATCGCGGAGGTGATCAATGAGATCGTAAAAGAGGGAAAACCGCATCCGTCAGTATTTGAAATTGAAACTGCAGCCGCATTTCTTTATTTTCGGGATGAGAAATGCGATCTGGTATTAATGGAAGTTGGTATGGGCGGTGATCTGGATGCCACCAACATTATAAGTACTACAGTTCTTTCCATTCTGGTATCCATTAGTATGGATCATACGGCATTTCTTGGAAATACCCTGGGCGAGATAGCAGAAAAAAAGGCCGGCATCATTAAACCGAACAGTCATATGGTAACTGTAAAGCAGCAGCCGGAGGCAGAGGCGGTCATACGAAGAATATGCGCAGAACAGAATGTGCCATACGAGGCGGCAGACCAGGACAGCGCAGAGGTACTGGAAGCATCCATAACCGGCCAGACCTTTCTTTATAAAGGAGAAAAATATACAATATCCCTGGCAGGTGCCTATCAGAAGGAAAATGCGGTGGCAGCGCTCCGGGCACTGGAAATCCTGAATGAACAAGGATATCCCACAACACTGGTCCAGAGACAGGATGGATTGAAACGTACCACCTGGCCGGGAAGATTTGCACTTCTCGGGACAGAACCGGATTTTGTGGTTGATGGAGCTCATAACCCTGCAGCGGCAGACATGCTGGCTGCATCCATTGAACGGTATTTTAAGGGGAAAAGGATCATCTACATCATGGGAATGTTCCGTGACAAGGATTACCGCAAGGTCATCCGGAAAACAGAAAAATACGCAGATACCATCCTGACGATTGCGGCACCGGATAACCCCAGGGCTCTGACCCCGCAGGAGCTGGCAGATGCGGTGCGGGAATTTCATTCTGATGTAAGGCCCTTTGACAACATCGAAGCCGCAGTAGCAGAGGCCTATCAGCTGGCAGGAAAAGAGGATGTGATCATTGCTTTTGGTTCCCTAGCGTTCCTGGGGGATCTTACAGAAATTATCAGGAAACATAACGGAGGAAACCAATGACGGATTTGGAAAGATACAGAGACGAGATCGATGAGATCGACAGTGAGATCGTACGTCTCTTTGAAAAACGAATGAAGGTGAGTGAGGAAGTCGCTGAATATAAAATAAAAACCGGTAAGCAGGTACTGGATCCGGCACGTGAGAGCCAGAAGATCCATACGCTGAAAAACAAGGCCCACGGGGACTTTAACAGCCTCGGCGTGCAGGAGCTTTTCCGTCAGATCATGGCCATCAGCCGTAAGAGACAGTACCAGCTGTTGACAGAGCATGGGATTTACGGAGAGCGCAATTTCACAACTGTGAAGCATGTTCCCCTTGAAAACGCAACGGTTGTGTTCCAGGGTGTAGAGGGAGCCTACAGCTATGCGGCTATGCGGCAGTACTTTGGGAAAAATATCGAAAGCTACCATGTAAAAACATGGAGGACAGCTATGGAGGATGTAACCCATGGCAAGGCCGATTATGCGGTACTTCCTATTGAGAATTCTACTGCAGGTATCGTGGCTGATATCTATGACCTTCTTATGGAGTACAAGCTGTATATCGTAGGCGAGCAGATCATCCGTGTGGATCATGTGCTTCTGGGCATGCCGGATGCACAGATAGGGGATATCAAGGAAGTCTGCTCTCATCCTCAGGGGCTTGCCCAGTGCAGGGCATTTCTGGAGGAAAACCCTTCCTGGAAAAAGAAGGAAGTGGAAAACACCGCAGGCGCGGCCAAAAAGGTCAGTGAGGTGGGGGACAAAGGCGTGGCAGCTATCGCAAGCCGTGAGGCTGGTGAGGTATTCGGTCTGAAGGTCCTTGCAGAAAATATCTGCAGAGAAAAAGCAAACTCTACACGTTTTATTATTGTAAGCAGGAAACCGGAATACGAGGAAAAGGCCGGGAAGATCAGCATCTGTTTTGAGCTGCCTCATGAAAGCGGAACTCTTTACAACATGCTTTCCCATATTATCTACAACGGACTGAACATGACCAAAATTGAATCCCGTCCGATTCCGGGAAAATCCTGGGAATACCGCTTTTTCGTGGATTTCACAGGGAAACTTGGCGAAAGCGCTGTGGAGAATGCGTTAAGAGGAATCGAGGCGGAGGCGAATGTTCTCCGTGTTCTTGGAAATTATTAAGATACAGAGGAGTTAAATTATTATGTTGGCAAGAATTCAGGAATGTATCCTTTACCGTGGATTTTCAAACGGTGAGATACTGGACGATATGACAGAACTTATTAATCTTTATGAAGCAGATGAAGAAGCACTCAAGGCAAGAGAAGACCAGTTTTTCAAAAGTGTCAACGGGCTGGTGGAGCTGGCAGGAATGTACGGTTTTTCTGGAAATATCTGGCATACATATCTTACCTTCCTTCTGGTAAATCATGAGAACGCTTTCAGTATGGCAAGCGAGATACGAGGAGCGATCAAGGGCAGCATTAACGACCTGGCAAAAAATGATTTCCAGATTTTCAAGGAATTGTATGATTTTGACATCACGGTCTTTGATAAAGTGTTCGGAACTGTATGCTGCAGGGTGATCTGTGATTACCAGACACCGGATGAGAACAGCAAGCTCTTTAATACCAGGATCCGTGACCGTATCTGTCAGATGAGCAAAACCCTGGCAGCAGCCACCACAACCGAAGAATTTATGGATGATATGGTATCCTTCTATAAAGATTTCGGTGTTGGCAAGCTTGGTCTCCATAAGGCATTCCGTATCGGCCACGATGAGGAGGGAAAGGTGGAGATCCAGCCTATCACAAGGATCGCACATGTGAAGATCGATGATCTGGTAGGATATGAGATCGCCAAGAAAAAGCTCATTGATAATACAGAGGCATTTGTACAGGGGAGAAAGGCGAATAACTGTCTGCTCTTTGGTGATGCGGGAACCGGTAAATCTTCCAGTATCAAGGGAATCCTGAACCAGTATTATGATCAGGGACTTCGTATCATTGAGGCCTATAAGCATCAGTTCCAGGATCTTAATGAAGTCATCGCCCAGATCAAAAACCGTAACTATCGTTTTATCATTTATATGGATGATCTTTCCTTTGAGGAATTTGAGATTGAATATAAATACCTGAAAGCAGTGATCGAGGGCGGTCTTGAGAAAAAACCGGACAATGTCCTGATCTATGCCACAAGTAACCGGCGTAATCTTGTCCGTGAGCGTGCCACAGACAAGCTGGAGATTGCAGATGACAATGATCTGCATTCCTCCGATACCGTGCAGGAGAAGCTTTCACTGGTATATCGCTTTGGCGTCCGTATCTACTTTGGCAAACCGGACAAAAAACAGTTCCAGGAGATCGTCCGCATACTGGCAGCCCGTTATGGAGTTACCATGCCGGAGGAGGAGCTTCTTCTGAAAGCCAACCAGTGGGAGATCTCTCACGGCGGACTGACCGGACGTGCAGCGCAGCAGTTTATTGATTACATTGTGGGAACAGAGGAAGAAAAAAAGAAATAGTTTACCTGTGTATTGGGGGAAAGGATGAAAAACTATGGCGGTGACAACCTTTGCAGCAATTGATATAGGCTCCTATGAAGTCAGTATGAAGATCTTTGAAATGTCAAAGCGGATCGGCTTCCGGGAGATCAATGATGTCCGTTACCAGCTGGAGCTGGGCCGTGGAACTTATGCTGCAGGACGGCTAGAGATGGAGACTGTAGATGAGCTCTGCGAGATCCTTAATGATTTTAAACGCATGATGGCTGAATTTGGGGTAGAAAGCTGGCGTGCGTGTGCAACAAGCTCTCTCCGTGAGCTGGAAAATCCGGTGATCATCCTGGAGCAGATCTATCAGAGAACTGGTATCCGGGTAGAGATCCTGAGTAATGCGGAACAGCATTTTCTGGGATATAAATCCATTGCTGCCATTGAATCCGGCTTCAAAAAGGCTATTCAGAAGGGGACGGCGATCCTGGATATCGGAGGAGGAAATCTGCAGATCTCTCTCTTTGATAAAGATGCTCTGGTGCTGACCCAGAGTATCCGTATGGGAAGTCTTCGTATCCGCGAACGTCTGAAAGAACTGGAGAAAACAACTCCACATTATGACCGGCTGATAGAGGAATTTATCCGAAATGATCTGATAAGCTTTCAACGTCTTTATCTTAAGGACAAGGAAATCTCCAATCTGATCCTGATGGGAGATTTTCTCACAGATACGATCTTTCAGGACAGATCCGGAGAGAATATCATCACAAAGGAGGAATTCCTGAAGAAATACGAGACCATTGTAAACATGTCCGATCATGACCTTGCCGAATCCATGGAGTTGGAACCGGAATATGCGTCTCTGATCGTGCCGAACATGGTTATCATCCGAAATTTTATAGAAATCTTTCAGGCAGAAGCACTCTGGATCCCGGGTGTTTCTCTTCTGGACGGGATTGCCTATGACTATGCGGAAAAAAACAAATATCTGAAAAGTGTACATAATTTTGAAAATGATATCCTGGTGGCATCCAGGAACATTGCCAAAAGGTATTCCAGCGGAAAGAACCACATTGCAGGAACTACCGATGTGGCACTGGATATTTTTGACAGCACAAGGAAGATCCACGGCATGGGAAAACGTGAACGGCTTCTTCTGCAGATCGCAGTTCTTCTTCATGACTGCGGAAAATATATCAGTATGAGTGAGGTGGCAGAATGCTCTTACCGGATCATCATGGCTACGGAGATCATAGGTCTTTCCACAGAGGAGCGGCAGGTGATCGCTAGTGCGGTGAGGTACAATACCAGAGAATTCGGCTGCTACAAAGAGATCAACCGTGAAACATCCATGAGCAGGGAAAATTATCTCCTGACTGCGAAGCTGACCGCGATTCTCCGCCTGGCCAATGCTATGGATAGAAGCCATTACCAGAAGGTAAAAGCGCTTAATGTAACCTTAAAAGACAGGATCCTTTACCTGGTGGTGGATTCCGCAAGGGATGTTTCTCTGGAGCTGGGGCTTCTGAAAGATAAAAAGGAATTTTTTGAAGAGGTGTTTGGAATCCGGCTTGTAATGAGACGGAAGGGAAGAAGATAACGGAGGAGGTTTTTGTATGAAATTTAAGGAATTTGACAAACCGGAATATTTTGTAAACAGAGAGCTGAGCTGGATCAAATTTGATGATCGTGTGCTCAGTGAAGCCAGAGACAAAAATCTACCTCTGTTTGAGAGACTGAAATTTTTGAGTATCACCTCATCCAATCTGGATGAATTTTATATGGTCCGTGTTGCATCCCTGAAGGATCAGGTTCATGCAGGGTACAAAAAAACAGATATTGCAGGAATGACAGCCAAGGAACAGCTGAAAGCCATCAGCCGGCAGACACATGATCTTGTTCACGTACAGTACAGTACATTAAACCGGTCTCTGGTCCCTGCGCTTGAAAAAGCAGGACTTCATGTGATCTTTGAGCACGAGGCATTTTCCGAGAAGCAGAAAGAATTTGTGGATCAGTATTTTGAAGATAATGTATATCCGGTCCTGACACCAATGGCAATGGATTCTTCCAGACCGTTTCCTCTGATCCGTAATAAAACGTTGAATATCGGAGCACTTCTTTCCAAAAAAGATACCAAAAAAGGAAAAGAAGAGATTGATTTTGCCACTGTACAGGTGCCTTCTGTACTTCCGAGAGTAGTGATCATTCCATCTGAGAAAAAAGGCCATACAACCGTAACACTTCTGGAACAGATCATTGAGCGCAACATCGATAAGCTGTTCTTAAGCTATGATGTGATCTGTGCCCATCCGTACAGGATCATGCGTAATGCGGATCTTCCTATTGACGAGGATGAGGCAGAGGATCTTCTGGTTGAGATCCAGAAACAGCTGAAAAAGCGCCAGTGGGGAGAGGTGATCCGCCTGGAAGTGGAAGATAAGATGGATCCGCGGCTTCTGGATATTCTGAAAATGGAGTTTCAGGTTCATGGAGATGATATCTTTTTTATCAACGGACCGTTGGATCTGACCATGCTGATGAAGGTTTATGGCATTGACGGATACGATCAGTTCAAGGAACCGAAATACAAACCGGCAGCAGTGCCTGCATTTCAGAATGATAAAGATATTTTCCAGGTGATCAGGGAGGGTGATGTGTTCCTGCATCATCCGTATATGAGCTTTGATCCGGTGGTAAATTTTGTGCGTCAGGCGGCAAAGGACCCGGATGTACTGGCAATCAAGCAGACCCTGTATCGCGTCAGCGGCAATTCACCCATCATCGCGGCACTTGCTCAAGCCGCAGAAAACGGCAAGCAGGTTTCCGTTCTTGTAGAGCTGAAAGCACGTTTTGATGAGGAAAACAATATCGTCTGGGCAAAAATGCTGGAAAAGGCAGGCTGTCATGTGATCTATGGTCTGGTGGGCCTGAAAACACACAGTAAGATCACTCTTGTTGTGAGAAGAGAAGAAAACGGAATCCGCAGATATGTGCATCTGGCAACCGGAAACTATAACGATTCCACAGCTAAGCTTTATACAGACTGTGGTATATTTACCTGTGACGAACGGTTTGGAGAGGATGCAACTGCTGTGTTCAACATGCTTTCCGGATATTCCGAGCCGAAGCGCTGGAATCGCCTGATCGTTGCACCGATTTGGATGAAGGACCGTTTTGTAAAAATGATCGAAAGAGAAGCGGAGCATGCGAAAAAGGGAGAAGAGGCTCACATTGCGGCAAAGATGAATTCTCTGTGTGACCCTGAGATCATTGCAGCGCTGTATTATGCTTCTTCCTGTGGTGTCAGGATCGATCTTCTGATCCGCGGCATCTGCTGCCTGAAGGTGGGCATTCCGGGTATCAGCGAAAATATCCACGTGCGTTCGATCGTCGGTAATTTCCTGGAGCACAGCCGTATTTTCTATTTCCGCAATGGCGGTTCCGATGAAATCTATATGGGAAGTGCGGACTGGATGCCACGTAACCTTGACCGTCGTGTGGAGATTGTTTTCCCTGTGGAAGATGAGCGGATCAAGGAAGAGATCATGCATGTGTTGGATCTGGAATTCCGTGACAATGTAAAAGCACATATCCTGCAGCCCTCCGGTTTGTATGAGAAGCAGGACAAACGTGGCAAAACGCTGATAAATTCCCAGATGGAATTCTGCAGGGAGGCTACCGAGCGGGCAAAGGCAGCAAAAAAGGAGAAAAAAGAAAAGAAGAGAGTTTTCGTACCGGCTGAACCGGCGGAGGATATTATAAAATAGTAAAAGAAAAGGACAGCCTGTCATATCAATTTATGATACAGCTGTCCTTAAATAATGCTCTCAAAGATTATCCGGATTCATATTTCCGCAGTTAGAGATCCGGTGGTACTTGCTCCCGGTAGAGGAAATCCAGACCATAACACCCACCGGCTCCGGATCAGAGCAAAGTTTAAAAGCGATAACAGGAAAAAGTGAAGTATAACAATCACAAAAAAAGCAGCCAGAATAAAAATCCTAACTGCTTTCAACTAATAGCCAGTACGGGAATCGAACCCGTGTTTCCGCCGTGAGAGGGCGGCGTCTTAACCCCTTGACCAACTGGCCGTATTCATTTGTGTCGTTTGCTCTTGATTTCTGTTGTTTCCCGCAACCGACTTTGTTAGTATATAATACTTTCTTACAAAATGCAAGCACTTTTTTTCTTTTTTTGAAAAAAATTTTCACCCTGTTTTTTGACAATTTTTTTGACGGAAAAATCGATTGATGATATGATAGATACAAAACGAAATGGAATAAAAAAATAAAGAGGAAGAGTATGGATTACAGAAAAAAGAAAAATTTGATATGGAAGGGAGAATCCTTTCTTTTTGTTGTGGTACTGCTGGTTTTTGGCGCGATCTTTGCGGCGATCCACACAGGGGGGCTGATCCAGAAGCAGGACAGTGTACAGCTTCTTAACAAAGGATGGTACTACATAAAAGACGGAAAAAAACATGAGATCACCCTGCCTGCGGAAATTCCGGCAAAAACAGGTGAAAAGCTGATCCTGTACAATGAAAGTCTGGGAGCGGAAAGCAGAGGAATGACTGTGGTTTCTACAGGAGCCCAGTACGATCTGGTGATACGCCTGAATGGAAAGATCCTGTATGAATATAAGGAGGCCATGTTTTCCAAAAATGTGCAGATGCGTTCCAAGGTGCAGTGCATCGCCGCTCTGGGTAATGACACAGAGGGAAAAGTCCTGACGTTCAGCTATTCTGCGCCTCAGAGAGGAAAATATGTTATAGAGCCGGTATGCATAGGAACCGGAAGTGCAATAGCCTGGTATCAGATCAGAAAAGCAGCCATTCCTTTAGGGGCAGCAACGATCATGATCGTATTAAGTATGATCGCCCTGTGCATCTGCATCTATATGAGAATAAGGCAGATGCCGGACAGACGGTTCCGGGATGTGGCACTGTTCCTTATGATGTGCAGTATCTGGCTGGTGACGGACTCATCACTGGTACAAAGCTACAGCAGATGCCCCGAAGTATTATGTCTCATTTCTTTTTATATGTTCATGCTGCTGGCAGTTCCGATGCTGCGTTTTTTGCAGAATATCGGAAACATGAAAAAATACAGGCTCCTGGATCTTGGAATCTTTACATTTTATCTGAATGCTGTTTTACAGGGAGCTCTGGTGATCCTGGGAGCCTTTGAATTTAAGGATATGCTGTTTGTAACACATATCCTGCTGTTTGTGTGGGTCCTGATATCAGCGGTACTTCTGATCCGGGAGTACCGGAAGCATAAACAGCGTGAGATACATCTGCTTCTCATTGCATATATCATCGTGGGAGCAAGCGGTATCATAGCGCTGATCCTGTACTGGCTGTTCGAGATTTCCTACTATGGATCCATTTTTGAATTGGGAAATCTTGTGTTTCTTGTGCTGGTCATTGCAGACGCAGTCATGATGATGGCAGACAACGTTCGTTACCGTCTGGAATCCCAGGCTTACGAACGACTGTCCAGAGAGGATGGGATGACAGGACTTGAGACGAGAGCCAATTTTGAGAAAAAACTGGAAAGTATTTCCGCAGATATGGGCAGATACCGGGATATCCTTCTTATGTATATCGATATCGATCAGCTTCGCGTGATCAACGAAGAATACGGACGGGCTGCAGGAGACGAGATGGTGGTGATCTCGGCCAGATGTGTGGAGAACGTTTTCCGGGAAAAAGGAACCTGCTACCGCATCGGCGGGGATGAATTTGCGGTTCTGGTCTATGATCCGGAAGTACCGGATGAATTCTGGCCGGAACGCCTGAAAGAAGAGCTACGGAATATCGGGAGAGGATGTAGACATCGTTTTTCGTTATCTCTGGGATGCAGCCATCTGCGGAATAAGGATGGTTCTCTGAAACCCATAGGAGAATGGAAATATGAGGCAGACAGGAAGCTTTATGAGAACAAAAAGAAGGAGGATTTGAAAAATGGAGTATATTAACTGTTTTCAGATCACATCCCTTGTTCTGGTGACGATGATCGCGATACATTATTTTTCTCATAAAAGACTGAACAATGCGGAAAACAGGAATTTTGTATGTTTTCTGGCTTTCAGCGGCGTTTACGTGCTGCTGGATATGCTGAGTGCGGTGATTGCGGGAGGCGGCAGCAGCGAAGGCTGCAGAATGTCAGCGCTGGTCCTGACGCTCTATTATTTCTGTGATGTCATACTTACCTACGGGATTTTCTGCTACATTCGGATCATCACCGGAAGACAGAAGGAGAAGTATAAATGGCTGAAAACCGGCTGGGTGGTCCTGCCGGCTGCAATGCTGCTGGCAGTTACAGCAAACTTACGGACGGGATGGCTTTTTTATTTTGACCAGGAAGGTAGATTTATCCGGGGAAGTTTTCATTTTCTGCTCTATGGATATGTATTCTTTTTTATGCTGGTGATCGTTGCATTTATGTTACGTTATGGAAAAACAGCAGAAAAAGAAACACGGCGCACCATATGGAGATTTTGGTTTATCGAAGCAGCCTGCCTGTTTCTCCAGATTGCCGCGGAAAGAATACTGCTTACCGGCTTCGGACTTTCTGTAGGACTTTGGCTGATCTATCTTACTATGAACAATCCAGGTGAATATACGGACAGTATGACAGGTTTATTTGACAAACAGTATTTTGACAAATGGATCGGAGAAAAGCTCTATCGAAAAGAAAGCTTTCATCTGCTTGCTGTGGATGCCCGCAATATGAAGCAGATCAACCGGATCTACGGTACCAGAGTGGGAGATCAGCTGCTGATCCGGGCGGCGAAGGGATTTCGGGAGATCACGGATTCAGTGCAGATCTTTCGTATCACAGGCAATTGCTTTCTGGCAGTGCTGGACTCGCTGACAGATTATGAAAAAGCCAGAGACGGCATAGAAGAATTTCTGAAAAAGCCGTTTTTTATCGAAAACGAAAAGGTGTCGTTCCATGCTGCAATCTGCGGGATCATGAATGCGGAAAAACTGGAAAAAGAGGATAGTATTCTTTCCTATATTGAATATATGATCTCTCTGATACAGAACCGTCAGGATACGGTTCTGATCCAGTCGGACAGCAAGATCCTGGAGGGCTTCCGCTATGAGCAGGAAGTGGAGCATTTTCTTCAGAAGGCTGTGAAAGAGGATCTGTTTGAAGTATATTATCAGCCGGTATATTCTATAAAAAACCAGGATTTTATTACTCTGGAGGCACTGAGCCGGCTGAAACATCCTGTTCTGGGAATGATCCCGCCGGATGTGTTTATCGGGATCGCGGAAAAACAGGGAATGATCTCTGCAGTGGGATGCCTTCAGCTTCACAAGGTCTGCCGTTTTATAAAAGAACATGAATATATCATGAAGAAGATCCGGAATGTGAAATTCAATCTTTCTCCTTCCGAACTGATGAAACCCGGATACAGCCATGTGCTTATCGGGATCATACAGGGGTATGGATTAGATCCGGGATATTTTCAGTTTGAGATCACGGAAAACGTGGCAACCGAATACAGCGAAAGCTTCTGCACAGCCATTGATGATTTTGCAGAAGTGGGGATCCACATGTGTCTGGATGATTTCGGTTCCGGTTATGCAAATCTGAACGCAGTTCTTCGCATCCCGTTTTCAGCAGTAAAAATGGACCGTTCTCTTTTGTCCGGGGTCAGCAGCGATCCTCAGACGGCTACCTTTTATCGCAGCATTGTCATGATCCTGCAGCATATGGGATATAAGGTGATCGCAGAAGGCGCTGAGACCGAAAAGGAGGTAAAGCTTCTGGAAAAATGGGGTGTGGATATGATACAGGGATATTATTTTTCCAGGCCCCTGTGCGAGGAGAAGCTTCTGGAAAAAATTTCCTGAAATGATCAGAAACAGGCGGAAAACATGCTTTCATAAAAAGCAGGGTTTTCCGCCTGTTGTATTCAGGCAGACACAAATTGCTTGAAGTTTACAGTTACTTTTGATAGAATAGATAGGCTGTGGCGGCTGAAGAAAGCGATTTTTCGGAAGACCGGTTCCTTGAACTGCCACGCGTATCTTTTGGAAAAATTGCAGAAAAAAGATGATCATGTGGACTTTACAAGTACATATATTTTGAGTATAATACAAACAAATGTTCGAATATAAAAAAGAAAGGAATCAGTGGAATGGCAAAAAAAGACACTTATGATGCGGGCAGTATCTCTGTCCTGGAGGGCCTCGAGGCCGTGCGAAAGCGCCCCGGTATGTACATCGGAAGCGTATCCAGAAAGGGACTGAACCATCTGATATATGAGATCGTAGACAATGCGGTGGATGAGCACCTTGCAGGGTACTGCAGCCGTATCCATGTAGTTCTTGAGAAGGACGGTTCCTGTACAGTAGAGGATAATGGACGAGGGATCCCGGTGGATATGCATGCCAAGGGAATATCTGCGGAGCGTCTTGTTTTTACAACCCTTCATGCAGGCGGTAAGTTTGACAATTCCGCATATAAGACAAGCGGCGGACTTCATGGTGTAGGGTCTTCCGTAGTGAACGCATTATCTACGTATCTGGATATTAAGATCAGTCGTGATGGTTATATACATCATGACCACTATGAGAGAGGAATCCCTACCATTGAACTGGAAGCAGGACTGCTCCCCAAATTAGGGAAGACCAGAGGTACCGGAACCTGTGTGAATTTCCTTCCGGATCCGGAGATTTTTGAGAAAACAAGATTTGGAGCAGCGGATGTAAAGAGCCGTCTTCATGAGACTGCCTATCTGAATCCGGAGCTTACCATCCATTTTGAGGATCGAAGAGGGGACACTCCTGAGGATATCGAGTATCATGAGCCGGAGGGGATCGTAGGCTTTATCCGTGACCTTAACAAGAATGCACAGCCTCTCCATGATCCGGTTTATTTTAAAGGAGAGGCAGACGGGATCCAGGTGGAGGTTGCTTTTCAGTTTACCAATGAGTTCCGTGAGAACGTTCTCGGATTCTGCAATAATATCTACAATGCAGAGGGAGGAACTCATCTGACCGGATTTAAGACTACATTCACAACGGTAATGAACACCTACGCACGTGAGATCGGTGTACTGAAGGATAAAGACCCCAATTTTACAGGTGCAGATATCCGAAACGGAATGACTGCTGTAGTCTCCATCAAACATCCGGCACCCCGCTTTGAGGGACAGACCAAGACCAAGCTGGACAACCAGGACGCATCCAGAGCCACCGGTAAGGTAGCAGGAGAACAGCTGGTACTGTTTTTTGACCGAAATCTGGAAACACTGAAGATCGTCCTTTCCTGTGCGGAAAAGGCGGCCAAGATCCGTAAGACCGAGGAGCGTGCCAAGACAAACCTTCTCACCAAACAGAAATACTCTTTTGATTCCAACGGCAAGCTGGCCAACTGTGAGAAGAAGGATCCGTCACTGTGTGAGATCTTTATCGTAGAGGGAGATTCCGCTGGTGGTTCGGCCAAGACAGCCAGAGACCGTAACTATCAGGCAATCCTTCCGATCCGCGGTAAGATCCTCAACGTAGAGAAGGCTACCATCGACAAGGTGCTGGCCAACGCAGAGATCAAGACTATGATCAATGCCTTTGGCTGCGGTTTTTCCGAAGGCTACGGAAATGATTTTGATATCACGAAGCTTCGTTATGACAAGATCGTGATCATGGCTGATGCGGATGTGGATGGTGCTCATATCTCTACTCTGCTTCTGACCTTGTTTTACCGTTTTATGCCGGAGCTTATCTATGAGGGACATGTGTATATTGCCATGCCACCTCTTTATAAGGTAATGCCGAAGAAGGGGCAGGAGGAATATCTCTACGATGACAAGGCTCTTGAGAAATACCGTAAGAGCCATAAACCGGGAAGCTTCACGCTCCAGAGATACAAAGGTCTCGGTGAGATGGACGCCCAGCAGCTCTGGGAGACTACCCTGAACCCTGAGACAAGAATGATGAAGCGTGTGGAGATCGAAGATGCCCGCATGGCCTCCGATGTGACAGAGATCCTGATGGGAAGCGATGTTCCGCCACGTAAGGCCTTTATCTATGAGCATGCAACAGATGCAGAGCTGGATATTTGATTGGGAGAATAAACTATGAATACGAAACAGGACAATATCATCCGCACCGATTATGCGGAGATCATGCAGAAATCATATATCGATTACGCCATGAGCGTTATTATTTCCAGAGCACTGCCGGATGTACGTGACGGACTGAAGCCGGTACAGCGCCGTACCCTTTACGATATGTATGAGTTGGGCATCCGTTACGACCGCCCGTACCGTAAATGTGCCCGTATCGTAGGAGATACTATGGGTAAATATCATCCCCACGGTGACTGCTCCATTTATGATGCGCTTGTAGTCATGGCGCAGGAATTTAAAAAGGGTCGTACACTGGTGGACGGACATGGAAACTTTGGTTCCATTGAAGGCGACGGAGCCGCAGCCATGCGATACACAGAGGCCCGCCTGGAGAAGCTGACCCAGGCGGTTTTTCTGGAAGATCTTGATAAGAACGTTGTGGACTTTATGCCGAACTTTGATGAAACAGAGAAGGAGCCGGTAGTACTTCCGGTGCGTATTCCAAACCTCCTTGTAAACGGAGCAGATGGAATAGCCGTTGGTATGGCTACCAGCATCCCGCCGCATAACCTGGGCGAAGTGGTGGATGCTGTGAAGGCATACATGAAGAATAATGATATCAGCACCCGTGGGCTGATGCGTTATCTCAAGGGCCCGGATTTTCCGACAGGTGGTATCGTAGTAAATAAGGACGACCTTGTAAAGATCTATGAATCCGGAACAGGCAAGCTCCGTATCCGTGGACGGGTGGAAATAGAGAAGCTGAAGGGCGGTCGCCAGCAGCTGGTGATCACAGAGATTCCTTACACCATGATCGGTGCAAACATCGGAAAATTCCTTAATGATATCGCAACCCTGGTAGAGACCAAGAAGACCACAGATATCGTGGATATTTCCAACCAGTCTTCCAAAGAGGGAATCCGTATCGTTCTGGAACTGAAGCGCGATGCAGACGTGGAGAACCTTACCAACATGCTCTATAAGAAGACCCGACTGGAGGATACCTTCGGTGTCAACATGCTGGCAGTTGCAGACGGAAGACCGGAAACACTGGGACTGAAGCAGATCATTGCTCACCATGTGGACTTTGTATTTGAAGTAAATTCCAGAAAATATACAACCCTTCTTGCCAAGGAACAGGAGAAACGGGAGATCCAGGAAGGCCTTATCAAAGCCTGCGATGTCATTGATCTGATCATCGAGATCCTCCGTGGCAGCAAGAGCCGTGACCAGGTAAAGAAATGTCTGACCGACGGTATCACAGAAGGGATTAAATTCAAGACCAAGACATCCGAAAAAGCGGCAAAATCCTTGAAATTCACAGAAAAACAGGCCGCAGCTATCCTGGACATGCGTCTTTACAAGCTGATCGGTCTGGAGATCGATGCTCTGATGAAGGAGCATGAGGAAACCATGAAGAACATTGCTGCTTATGAGGATATCCTGAATAATTATGACTCCATGGCAGCAGTGATCATGGGTGAACTGGATCAGATCAAGAAGGAATACGGCAGTAAGCGTAAGACTTCCATTGAAAACGCAGAGGAAGCTGTTTATGAGGAGAAGAAGATGGAAGAGACCGAAGTCTGCTTCCTGATGGATCGTTTCGGATATATGCGTCTCATTGACAAGAATGCCTACGAGCGTAATAAGGATGCCGCTCATGCAGAGAGCCGCTATGTCTTTACCTGCATGAATACGGACAAGATCTGTATCTTTACAGATACCGGCAAGCTCCACACAGTGAAGGCAGAGGATATCCCGCTGGTACGTTTCCGTGATAAAGGTGTTCCGGCAGATAATCTGGGTAATTATGACAGTACTTCCGAGCAGATCCTTTATGTGGCACCGCTGAGCCAGGTGGCAGCCTCCACGGTACTCTTTGTTACAGAGAACGGCATGTGCAAGCTGGTAAAAGGAGAAGAGTTCCGTGCTTCCAAGCGTACCATTGTTTCCACCAAGCTTGCAGAGGATGACCGCCTTGTATTCGTAGGAGCAGCCGACGAGATGGACCAGGTTGTGTTCCAGTCTGAGAAAGGTTACTTCCTCCGTATCATGAAAACCGAGATCTCCGTCACCAAGAAAAACGCCATGGGTGTCCGCGGCATGAAGCTTACCGGTGAAGACCGCATCCACCATGCCTATCTCCTGGAAAGCCGCCAGGAATATGCCATTGAATATCATGATAAGCCGTATGTGCTGAATAAAGTGAAGCTGGCTAAGAGAGATACGAAGGGTGTGAAGCCGAGGGTATAAAAGACGCGAAGAGGATTGCGGATAACTGGCAGATAGGATATGATAGGGTTATATGAAAATGGGAGGCGTTAAAAATGCGATATGATCTTCCGGAAAGAGTTATAAGAGAACTATTTTCATTTGCCACAAAACATTCTGTCAGAAAGATCATCCTCTTTGGGTCCCGTGCAAGAGGAAACAATACAGAAAGAAGTGATGTAGATATTGCTGTATATGGAGGAGATTTTGATTCCTTTTACTGGGATATCAAAGAAAATATCCATTCACTTCTGATGTTTGATGTAATTAATGCAGATGATTCAATTTCTGAAGAACTCAAAAAAGAAATTAAAAAGGATGGAGTTGTGATCTATGAAAAAGCTTGATAATTTTTCTAATCGTCTTACTATATTAAGAAATGCAGATTTCAAACTTGCGGATAACAACGATATTTACAGAACCGGCGTGATCGGACAGTTCAACCTGACTTTCGAGCTTGCCTGGAAAGCACTTCAGGAGATCCTGCGGCTCCATGGGGCAGAAGAAGCAGACACCGGTTCACCGAGAGAAATCCTGCAGCTTGGCTATAAGCTGGGCTTCGTAAACGATTCAGCAGTGTGGCTGCTCATGCTGAAAAAGCGTAACACATCTGTCCATATATATAATGAGCAGGAAGTAGATGAGATGATCCTGCTCATCCGCGACAGCTTTATTCCGGCTTTTGTGGCTCTTGAGAAAACATTGAGGGAGAAGCTGGCAGAAGCGGAGAGCGACTGGACGTAAATAAAGAGAATACAATTTTACAGAATATATACTTCCCACCGATCAGGTACAATAACCCGGCCGGTGGGATTTTTTTGCCCTCTTGACAGTATGTGCCAAACTTCCGTGCTGATTTTATGCCAAACAGCGGAAAAAACATGGATTGTGGATAGCTGGTATATTGAATTTCAGATTTGCATATGCTATAATGCCAGTAGGCAAAAGGAAATAGAATAGTTCTATGACAAAGAACGACCCCTCGGAATGTACCGCGAATACATCCGAGGGGTCTTCTCTTTTTATTTCAGTGGTTGAGCATCCACCAGGCTATTTGTTGTCCCTGTCATGTCTGTCTAACCATTTGCAGATGAGATGGCAAGTCACACCTGCCGTAACAGTGACAATAAAGGAAACAAGAATAGTATCTATGACAATCACCTCCTCCCGTTGCCGGGTATCGGTTGGACAACACAGCCAGTATAGCATATCTTAGAACAATTTGGAATCAAGTACGGATTTTTTTGCCCTCTTGACAGAAAACCTACCCATCTCCTATAATAACAATTAGCCTGAACTAACATAGCCGCAAATACAAATAAAGTTCAGTACAGAAAAAACATGAAAAATGATCAGGATTTCACAGAAGAACTGGGCCACAGCATGCCTTCTTCCAAAAGAGAAACCGAGGAAGACATGCTGGAAGAGCTCTGTTCTCTTGCAAAAAAGGACGCCCGGATCACCATTCCGGAGATCTGCGGGCGGATGGAGATGACCCGGCGGGAAGTGCTGGCCTATCTGAAACAGCTCTCCGCACAGGGCTATGTAAAAACAGAAGAAAACAAATCCTACGTCCGTCTTACAGAGCTGGGATGCATCCGCGGAGAAGAATGCCGCCACCGTCATGAAACCTTCACCCAGTTTCTGGAGTATGTAGGCGTAAACAGCGAAACTGCAGAAGAAGACGCCTGCCGCATGGAACATGTGGCAAGCGAAGAGACCGTGCAGCAGATCCATAATTTCATCAACTACGGAAGCACCTTTGAGCGTGTCATGAAAAAAACAGACCTACGGTATTACTACGAACCGGGAGACTACACCTTCATGATGGGCATCTACTACATGGAAAAAACCTGCCCGAGAAGACTGACCACAGAATTTAAAGACTACCGGGAACAGATCAGCCTCCACGTAAAAGAAGAAGACAGCTGCTTCGAACTCCTCCGCACAGACCAGACCAAGAACCGTCTGGATCTCTGGTACCGGGATCCGGAGACCGGCTGGATGAAAGCTGCCGAAAAAGACGGCAACCCGCTGATCCCTACTGGCGTATTTCAATATTTTCTCCGGCATCACGATCCGGTCATAGAAGGAACCGCCCTGGTGGCATTTGCCAGAGAAGGAGAGAAACCCATGGAATGGAACAGCCGGGAGCTGGATGTACATATCTGGTAGGAGGAAGACTATGGAAAAAGAAAACACTGAAGGACTGCTCCATCCATCCATGCTGCAGATCCGCTATCTGACAGAACTGGCAAAAATAGGCAAAAAACGAGGCAGCGTGGCGCTGATCGCCGATACCTGCGGAGTCAGCCATGGCCCGGTAAGCCGCTTTTTTAAAGAATGCATTGGTGCAGGATACCTGAGTGAAGGTTATGAATTTACCGAAAAAGGTACCCGCGCACTGAAAACATACCAGAGGATCCTGAAAGAAGTCGGCGCCTATCTGGAACGGATCGGGATCGCGGCATCCGAGATCCCCGAAAAAACAAGACAGCTCATTGAGAACGTAGACTACAGCCTTCTCATGACAATGACCAGAAATTCCGGCCAGGTAAAGGAATCCCGAAACCAGACAAATGCAGAAAAAGGAAGCCTCTATTATCTGGATCATGTGCTGGAAAAAGGCCGCTTCGAAGTAGGAATTGCCATTTATCAGCTGAACACAGAAGGCACAACGAAGCTTTCTATGGCAAACAACGGGTTCGAGCATCTGGCCTGCATCCGGAACAATACCCGAGGAAGCTGGCTGGAATTGACCACCCGTGAGATGCACGCCCATTCCCGGATCGACGGGGCAGATATGCGGGGAAGGCTCTCATCCCTGAAATACGTAGACCAGGGACAGCTCTACGAAGCCGCCATCCGGGAGGGCAAAGTTCGCATTCCCCTAAGTGCCTGCCGCTTCATGAAGACCCACCTGGGAAACGTAAAGGGAATGGTCTCCATCACCGTCACCTGCAGCGTAGGCAAAGCCCATATGCCGGAGAGCACCGCACTTCTGATGTTCTGGCTGTAGAAAATAATCAGACCGATTAAAAGCCGAAATGAAAAAAAATCGGCTTTTTTTTGTGCCAAAAATCCGGAAATGCCCATGTTTACGGGATTTTTGAAAAATATAAATGGTTCCCGCAGGGAACGGAAAACAAAAAAATAGTTGACCCAAACTAACACTTGTGATTAAATGACAGCAGAGAGTTAGACATGGGTAACAGGAGAGAATGTGCCCTGGCCTGCTTAAAAGAAGGGTGTGCGACACCTTACCACATAAGGAGGAAAGAAATGAGAAGAAAGAATTTATGGTGCCTATACAACTCCGGAAGGAAAGATTCTTGGAAAAGTAACAGAAGG
>ERZ1673736.186-NODE-186-length-103002-cov-12.105151_pt1 | contig 103002 bp, 89 predicted proteins | sample MGYA00580212_ERZ1673736 | MGnify/ENA primary metagenome ERZ1673736 (study PRJEB41218, sample SAMN15661752) | gut metagenome | host: Homo sapiens | place: Canada: London | collected 2015-08-20/2019-03-30 | study: EMG produced TPA metagenomics assembly of...
ATTCATGGTACAGTTACCAGTTCAGATACTGCTCCGTGAATAATTCAGGATAAATCATGAATCAAAAGATTTGATAAAGATTAAAAGAACCAGATTAAAACGAATTGAACATCAGAAGAATATTTATGAAATAAAAAAGAAAGCTGTCTCCCGCCAAATTTAGAGATGGCGGGAGACAAAAAATTATTCAGCAAGTGCCTTCTTGTTCGCTTTCGCCTGGAACTTTTCGTTCTGGATAATAAAGCGCTCGTGGCGGCCTCCGCCGATCTTTCCTTTGGCGTCGTAAGCGGCAACATCGAATACGAGACGACGTCCGTCTACCTCGACAAGTTCAGTCTCGCACCATACGGTCATTCCAAGCGGTGTCGGTGCGTCGTGTGTTACGTTTAAGAGTGTACCCACAGTACCACAGCCCTCGTCGAGCTGATCAGCAACGCTCATCCAGGCGGTCTTTTCCATTAAAGCGGTCATAGCCGGTGTCGCGAACACGTCGAGTGTGCCGCTTCCCATTGTTTTTGCGGAGTTTGCGTCAGAGACAACAACCTCCTGTCTTCCTTTTATTCCAGTTTCCAGCATAAGTTTGTCCTCCATGATTAAATGAATACCGTAACTGTTCAGTACCCTCACAGTTACGCGCAAAAATCCATTCTAAATCGGCTGTGCCGATAGGATTTTTGCCTTCTAGTCTAAGTTTTCTTACGGTCAGCGCAGTAAATGCGCAGACCTACTGAATAGTTACTGAATACCACAGTTTACAATACCGGAGATCCTGACAGTGACAGCAAAGATCCGGGATTTAAACCGGGGAAGTGTGATCAGCGCGGCGTTTTCCCGCCTGACACTGACATATAAAGTATAGAATACTCGTACACGAATTGCAAGAAAAAGACTTACCGGTCTGTGATCATTTTTTTCAGATTCTCAAAAAGCTCCAGATCGGATTTGGTCACACGGATGTTGGAGGCGAGTTCTTTGCCGTCCGGTTCGATAACCTTAAATTCGATGATCATGTTTTCCTGAATGCCATGTTTGTAGACCGCACGCCAGAAAGCCGGGAATTTCGGGTGGTTTCTGGTAAAGGTCTGCCAGGAGTTTTTGAACTGCAGAAACATCATTGGGTTTATACTCAAAATATTTTCCTCTTTCCTAAAATTGTGTTTCGGGTAGTCACGCAGCGTGGCGGATGGATTCCAGTATAAAATATTTGAGCAGGAATTGCAAGATATGGGAATAGTATGCTACAATTAGCACTGAGAAAGTGGTTACTGTATACGAATAGGAATTATCTGAACTGAAAATTCCGTACAATACAGTGATGGTGGATTTTACCGATTTGGAATGCGAAGCATCGGGAAAACGATGGTCAGGCAGTTGTAAAGGAGAGATACGATGTTGGAGGACGCAAAAAAACGGATGGCAGAAAATGTCATTTGTAATTTGAAAAAAAGAAATATGGAGGGAATCTATTGCCGGGATAAGAAAGAGGCAGTGGAAACGGTACTCTCGCTGATCGAACCCGGTGCTTCCATCGGCTGGGGCGGCTCGGCATCGGTCCGGGAGCTGGGGATTCTGGCTGAATTGGAGAAATCCGGACATGAGATGCGGGATTATCCGATGAAAGATAAAGAGACGATGGGAAATCCTTCATATCTCGGCTCCTGCAGTGCGGACTGTTTCCTTATGGGAACGAATGCGATCACCGTAAAAGGCGAACTGGTCAATATTGACGGTGCGGGAAACCGTGTGGCCTGTCTGATCCATGGACCCAGACAGGTGATCATTGTTGTCGGAATGAATAAGATAGTGCGGAGTATTGAGGATGGGATCGACCGGATCCAGACGCAGGCTTGTCCGATCATTGCAGATGCTACCGGCCGGAAAACGCCATGTGGTGTAAAGGGAGTCTGCATGGACTGCCAGTCCCCCGACTGTATGTGCTGTTCGATCGTTGTTACACGGAGATCCCGATATGACGGACGGATCAAGGTTGTGATCGTTGGGGAAAATTTAGGCTATTAAAATAAGATTACTGGAGGAACCCAATGTTTTTTATTGGCGGAATTACTCAGGGGACAAAAGAGCTGGTTTATAACGCGGCGGCGATGATCTGTGGCCGCTGCGGGAGATATGGACGGTATCAGGTGTTTATGACCTATATGTGCCTGTCCTTTTTCTTTATTCCGATCTTTAAATGGGGACGGAAATATTATGTGAAGACGAGCTGCTGCGGGACCGTTTACCAGCTGGACGAGGAAGCCGGAAAGCGGATCGCCGCAGGAGAGGATGTGCCGATCCGGGAGGAAGACCTTACCCTTGTTTCAGAGGGGCATGATGCCCCGGCCTGGGATGTGCCGGTGAAGCGGTGTTCAAACTGTGGCTATGAGACGAAAGAAAATTTTGACTATTGCCCGAAGTGCGGAAAGAGGTTTTAAGACATGAAGATCACATACATTCATCACAGCGCATTTCTTGTGGAGACGGAATCGGCGTATCTGCTGTTTGATTATTTTCAGGGAAAACTGCCGGAGTTTTCTGAGGAAAAGCCGCTCTATGTGTTTGCAAGCCACAGGCATCCGGACCACTTTTCGAAGGTGATCTTTGATCTGGAGGAAAAACATCCGAATATCCATTATATTCTGGCGTTTGATATCTGGAGCAAGCGTGTTCCGGAGTCATGTAAGGAAAAAACGAGATTTTTAAATCCGGGACAGGTGCTGGATGATGGAACACTGAAGGTCGAGGGATTTAAGTCCACGGATGAGGGCGTCGCGTTCTGGTGCAGTGTGGATGGCCTGGGGATCTACCATGCCGGAGATTTAAACCACTGGTACTGGGATGGGGAAGATCCGCAGTGGAATAAGAATATGGCGAAAGCGTACCGGGAAGAGATCGCGAAGATGCACGGGCGGACGGCGGACATCGCGTTCCTGCCGCTGGATCCGCGACTTGGCGAGTATTTTTACCTGGGAATCGATGATTTCGTGAGGGAAGTCGACGCGAAACTTATTTTCCCGATGCATTTCTGGGGAGAATATGATGTGGCGGAGCGGTTGAAACAGCTGCCGTGTTCAGCGGGGTACCGCGAGAAAGTCATGGAGATCCATGAAGAAAGTGAAAGCTGGGAGATCTGACCGGCGATCAGAGTGCCGGAAAAGCTCTCTTTGAAAAAGCAAGTGTAAAGCTTAGGACGCGGCGAGACCGGGATTGAGGCTCAAAAAGAGTCGGAGAATCAGAAGCTGTTGATTATATAAAAAATGAATGGAGAGGAGCACGTTATGAAATTCACATTCGCGCACAACAATTTTAATGTAACAGATCTTGACAAATCCTTAAAATTCTATGAGGAAGCTCTTGGATTAAAGGAAGTAAGAAGAAAAGAAGCGGCGGACGGGAGCTTTATCCTGGTTTACCTCGGAGACGGTGTGACACCGCACCAGCTGGAGCTCACATGGCTCAGGGACTGGGAGAAGGATCACTATGATCTTGGAGACAATGAGTTCCATCTTGCATTCCGGGTAGATGATTTTGAGGCGGCCCATGCGAAGCACAAGGAGATGGGATGTATCTGCTTTGAGAATGAGAAGATGGGAATTTACTTTATCACAGATCCGGATAATTACTGGCTGGAGATCGTGCCGACAAGAAAGTGATAAAAGGTTCGGCAGCCAGATATATAAAAATTCACACATCAGGCAGAGAGGAAGGAAAACATTCTCGCTGAAAAGAAAAATAGCAGCTGGTCAGAGATAGGAAACATAGAAACAGATAAAACAGGAGGAGCTAAGATGATTCTGATTAAAAACGGACGTGTGGTAGACGCAAAGAGCAATACAGACGAGGTTCTGGATGTTGTCATTGATGGCGGAAAGATAAAGACCATCGGAAAAGTGGAAGATGACGGAAGCTATGAGCAGGTGATCGAAGCAGATGGCTGTGTCGTAGCACCGGGCCTCATTGACGTCCATGTTCACTTCCGCGATCCGGGACTTACATACAAAGAGGATATCCAGACAGGTTCCGCCGCAGCGAAAAAGGGCGGATACACCACCGTTGTCACCATGGCGAACACAAAACCGCCGGTAGACAACGTGGAGACTGTAAAATATATCATCGAAGAGGGAAAGAAGACAGGCATCAATGTTCTTCCGGCAGCCTGCGTTTCTGTTGGAATGAAGGGCCAGGAGCTTACAGATATGGGCGCCTTAAAGGCAGCAGGAGCCGTTGGATTTACAGACGATGGAATCCCGCTTATGAACGAGAAACTCGTCTACGAGGCCATGAAGAAGGCGAAAGAGTTAAATGTACCGCTGAGCTTCCATGAGGAAGACCCGGCATTCATCTCCGAGAACGGGATCAACGCCGGTGCAGTCGCAAAGGAGCTTGGAATTACAGGTTCCCCGGCGCTTGCTGAGGATTCCCTCGTTGCCCGCGACTGCATGATCGCCTTGCACACAGGTGCGTCAGTCAATATCCAGCATATCAGCTCCGCCACATCCGTAAAGGCTGTGAAGCTCGCAAAAGAGCTGGGAGCAGATGTGACAGCGGAGGTTACACCGCATCACTTTACATTAGATGAGACGGCAGTGCTCGAACACGGCGCTATGGCGAAGATGAACCCGCCGCTGAGGACCGCGAAGGACCGCGCGGGGATCATTGAGGGAATCAAGGACGGCTCCATCGATATGATCGCCACAGACCATGCACCGCACAGCATGGAGGAAAAGGCTGTTCTCCCGGTATGGAAAGCGCCGAGCGGAATCATAGGTCTTGAGACTGCTCTTGGACTTGCTGTGACAGAGCTTGTGAAGAAAGGCCACCTGACCACCATGCAGCTTGTGGAGAAGATGTGCGTGAATCCGGCGAAGCTGTATCACTTTGATAAGGGATATCTAACAGAGGGCGGGGATGCCGATATCGTGATCTTCAACGAGGACGAGGAGTGGACCGTCACAGACGATGAGATCGCATCCAAGTCCCACAATACACCGTTTATCGGAAGAACGCTTTTCGGACGCGTGAAGTATACGATCTGCGGCGGAAATATTGTATACAAGGATTAAAAAAATACAGCAGAATTCCCTGGCATCGGACCAATAAGTTCCACGCAGTCGGGACTGGTCCGATGGACGGGCAGTACAGATATTTTCAGTATGAGAGAGCAGATAGAACTGAAAATTGCAAGAAACAGAGAACAGGAGAAAATAAGTCATGAAAAAATACCAGGTGCTTCTTTTTGATGTGGATGGAACACTTCTGGATTTCGACAAGGCGGAGAGGATCGGCATCGAGCGGGTGCTTACCCACTTCGGCGTGCCAGCCACCGGGGAGAATATACAGAAATACCACCATCTGAATAAAAGCTACTGGCAGAAGTTAGAGCGCGGGGAGATCACGAGAGAGCAGGTTTTAAGCCTGAGATTCGAAGATTTCTTCCGTGACTTCGGGATTAAGGTAAATGGCGCTGAGGTCGACGGTCTGTATCGTCAGACATTAAATGAGAGCGCGTTCCTTTTGGACGGTGTTATGGACCTTCTTGGCGGCTTAAAGGAGCGTTATGAGCTTCATATCGTTACAAACGGCGTCGCTGAGACCCAGTATAAACGCCTCGCGGCAGCAGGTCTGGACAAGCTGTTTAAGGGAATCTACGTTTCTGAGGAATCCGGATACCAGAAACCGCAGCAGGAGTACTTCGATTACTGCTTTGAAAAGATGGGCAGAAACGACGTGGAGAACATGCTGATCATCGGCGACTCCCTGACTTCTGATATCCGTGGCGGAAACAACGTGGGGATCGATACTCTGTGGTACAACCCGCACCATCAGGAGAATACAGCCGGTGTGCATGTGGATTACGAGACGGATACGTTGGAAAAGATAGGTGAGATGCTGAGTTAATTTCGTCAAGACAGCAGCAGGCAATTTTTTCTGAAAAGTTATGTAAACTAAAAGCACCTGGAATGAGATAAAATCCATGGAAAATCATTTTGAAGGCTGGTTTTACTGCTGGTATCTTTCAAAATTGCAAAAAGTCATAGCAATACTGAGAAATATTGTCAGACATCTTGACAAATACGAGGGTTTTTCTTATAATTAAGCTTTCCCGGAGAGCATTGTCCGCCGCATACGGATCCGGTGAAGGGACAGAAAGAGCGGCGGCGAATATATAAAAATGAGGGGTGTATTTCATGAACAAGAACACGACAGATATCACATTATCGGCTTATTTTAATGACATCGTAATCGGATACTACGAGGACGAGGATCTGGTAAAACAGTTTGGAAGACAGCTTGGTTTCGACGTGGATATGGACACCTTTATGGCGGTATCTTTCCAGTATCCGTCTGATATGAATGTAAAACCGGAAGACCGTGAGAAGCTCACAGACGCTGCAAACGCGATCATCGCTCTCTCCGATATCAACAAGAAGATCGGCGGAAAGCAGATCATCACCTGCGACAGCGGTGACTGTGTGATCCTGATCATGAAGGATAAATCCGCAATGCGCGACCTGATCCCGCAGATCAAGGAGACGGCTCTTCAGGAAGTTGAGAAGATCAGCGCTGACAGAAAGATCCGTGTCGGTATCGGTACCATCGAGAACGGAATCAAGGGCATCAAGCATACATACAGCAATGCCCAGGATGCAGTAAAAGCCGGCGAGATCTTCAAGAAAGACCGTGTAATTCTCGAGTACATGGGCATGGAGATCTACAGCAGCATCAACCAGATGGTTGTCAACTTCGGTGACCGCCTTACCAGAACCGTTTTAAAACAGCTTGGTGAGACTGAGAAGCGCGTTCTCGCAAAATACTACAAATGCAAAGAGGACATCTCTGAGACTGCAAGACAGCTCGGAATGTCTGAGGATGATGTAAAGACAAGCTTAAATATGGTCCGCATCAACACTGGACTTGACGTAAACGATACCGAGGACAACTTCAAGCTTCATTTCATTATGATCGCGAAGAAAGTTCTTGAGAACGATGAAAAAATTAAAAGGAATCGTTAATATGACTGTTCAGTAGGTCTGCGCACTTGCTGCGCTGACCGTAAAAAAACTTGGGCTGGAAGGCAAAAATCCCATCGGCGGAGCCGATCTGGAGTGGATTTTTGCGGGTAACTGTGAAGGTACTGAACCGTCACTCGTTAATTAAATATGAACCGCATCTGCCCAGATGCGGATATCTGCAACAGCCCTGCGCATATAATGTGCCGGGCTGTGAGCCGCTATGTACGGCAAAAATCCAGGCAAGATAAAATTACCCGGAGAAAAGAGGATGCATATGAAGACAATGCTGGAGCGCGGAGCCGGAATTCTGATGCCGGTGTCAAGTCTGCCGTCACCATACGGAATCGGTACATTTGGCAGTGCGGCCTATGATTTCGTGGACTTCTTAAAGAAAGCAAGACAGAAATACTGGCAGGTTCTGCCGGTGGGACCGACAAGCTACGGGGACAGCCCGTACCAGTCATTTTCCGCTTTTGCGGGAAATCCGAACTTTATCGATCTGGATACCCTGGTGAAAGAGGGACTTCTCACACAGGACGAGATCAACGCCTGTTACTGGGGGGATAATCCGACCCAGGTGGCGTACGACGCGGTGTTCTGGTACCGGTTTCCCCTGTTGAAAAAGGCGTACGCGAGAAGTGAGTACCGCGAGGAACAGGGCTACGAGAAGTTCTGTATGGACAGCTGGTTCTGGCTGAATGATTACGCATTTTACATGGCGTTAAAGTTCCATTTTGATAATAAAGAATGGCTGGCATGGCCGGAAGATATCCGGTTCCGGAAGAAAGAAGCGGTGGAGTCCTACCGCGAGGAATTGAAGGACGAGATCGACTTCTGGAAGTTTTTACAGTATAAATTCTACCAGCAGTGGGGAAAGCTCCGCGCGTATGCGAACGAGCAGGGAATCTCCATCATCGGAGATATTCCGATCTACGTGGCGCTGGACAGTGCGGATGTCTGGACCCACCCGGAGTTATTCCTTTTGGATGAGGAGAACCTGACTCCGATCAAGGTTGCCGGAGTTCCGCCGGACGCCTTCAGCGAGACGGGACAGCTCTGGGGCAATCCACTTTACCGATGGGATGTTCAGGAGAAGACTGATTTCGCATGGTGGAAAGAGCGCATGAAAGCGTCTGCCCGCCTGTATGACGTGGTCCGCATCGACCACTTTATCGGTGTGACCCAGTATTACGCGATCCCGGCGGGTTCCGAGGACGGAAAGACCGGTGAGTGGTTAAAGGGACCGGGAAAGAAGCTTACAGATGCCATCAACATGGTCATCGGTGACACGAAGATCATCGCGGAGGATCTTGGAATCTTTGTTCCGGAGGTCAAGGAGCTTCTTGAGGAGACAGGATATCCGGGAATGAAGATCATCGAGTTCGCCTTCAGCGGCGACCGCTTCAACGAGCACCTGCCGCATATGTACTCCCCGAATTCCGTCGTTTACGGCGGAACCCATGACAACGAGACCCTGGTGGGCTACTTTAAGCCGGAGGCGCGCCAGTGGTGGGAGTTACAGTATATCGCAGACTACATGGGTGTCTCCCATCAGCATGAGGTCGTAGACAAGGTCTTAAAGACCGCCTACGCGTCTGTAGCCAGCGTTGTGATCTTCCAGGCGCAGGATGTCTTAAAGCTCGATAGCTGGGCGAGAATGAACACGCCGGGTACGGTGGGAAACAACTGGAGATGGAGAATGAAACCGGGCGAGCTGACGCAGGATCATATCAACCATCTGTCATGGCTGGTCGATACATTCGGACGGTTTTAGATCGAAAAAATGCAAAAATCACGGTAGAATTACCGAAGGGAAAAGTCAATTTTTGTCGAGAAAAACAGATGTTTGCGGTACGCGGTACGGTGCCGGGAAATAAGGAAAAACGGGCGGTTCGTAAGGATAAAACAGACCGCCCGTTTCTTGGAAATTCGATTGACACAAGACCAGAAGTGTGATATTGTTAAGTTAATTCCGATGCACTATTGAGCTCACATGTTTTTGTAAGTCATTTGCGCGATACGATGAATTACAAAAGCATGTGAGTTTTTTGAAATAAAGACCAACAGCGATGTGTGGGGATTTCCAATAGTCTTAGTACGGAAAAATTCAATTTTTTATGGAGGTACCAAAATGAACAACGGTACAGTTAAGTGGTTCAATTCTGAGAAAGGCTACGGATTCATCTCCAACGATAATGGCGGCGACGACGTATTCGTACACTTTTCCGCAATCGTAGGCGACGGCTTCAAGACTCTTGAAGAGGGCCAGAAGGTTACTTTCGACACAGAGCAGGATCCGAAGAACAGCAAGAAGCTTCGCGCTGTTAACGTAGTTAAACTCTAATTCGAATAAACAAGAATTAAAAGAACTGCCGTTCCGAGTTGCACTTGGGTCGGCAGTTTTTTTGTCTCGCAGGATTTTTCCTTGAAAAATGGGCTTTTTTCATGAAAAGCCTTGCAAAAACCTGTGTTCTTTAATAGAATAATAAGGACTTTGGTAAGTGCCCGGCGCGGGGGATGCGCTAAGGCGCATTTCACAGATACCCCTTGTCAGTTAAAAGGAGATTTAGAAAATGATTAGTGCAAATAATGTGACACTCCGTGTCGGTAAAAAAGCTTTATTTGAAGACGTAAACATTAAATTTACAGAAGGAAACTGTTATGGTCTGATCGGTGCCAACGGTGCCGGAAAGTCCACATTCTTAAAGATCTTATCCGGTCAGCTCGAGCCGACAAACGGTGAAGTTGCGATCACCCCGGGTCAGCGTCTTTCCTTCTTACAGCAGGACCACTTTAAATACGACGAGTACACAGTTCTCGACACCGTTATCATGGGAAATAAGCGCCTTTATGACATCATGAAGGAAAAAGACGCGATCTACATGAAAGAAGAGTTTACAGATGAGGACGGAATCAAGGCTGCAGAGCTCGAGGGCGAGTTCGCGACCATGAACGGATGGGAAGCCGAGTCTGACGCTGAGAACCTGTTAAACGGTCTTGGTATCGAGACAGACCTTCACTATAAAACAATGAAAGACCTTCTCGGACCGCAGAAGGTTAAAGTTCTCCTCGCCCAGGCATTATTTGGAAACCCGGATATCCTGCTCCTCGACGAGCCGACGAACCACTTAGACCTCGACGCGATCGCATGGCTTGAGGAGTTCCTGATCAACTTCGAGAATACCGTTATCGTGGTATCCCATGACCGTTACTTCTTAAACAAGGTCTGCACACAGATTGCCGACATCGACTACGGCAAGATCCAGCTCTATGCCGGAAACTATGATTTCTGGTTCGAGTCCAGCCAGTTGATGATCAAGCAGATGAAGGAAGCAAACAGAAAGAAAGAGGAGAAGATCAAAGAGTTGCAGGAGTTCATTCAGAGATTCTCCGCCAACGCTTCCAAGTCCAAGCAGGCGACCTCCAGAAAACGCGCCTTAGAGAAGATCGAGCTCGACGAGATCCGTCCGTCCAGCAGAAAATACCCGTATATCGACTTCCGTCCGGCCCGTGAGATCGGAAACGAAGTTCTCTCCGTTGAGGGACTTACAAAGACCATCGACGGTGTAAAGGTTCTCGACAATATCTCCTTTACCCTGGGAAGAGAGGACAAGGTTGCCCTTGTAGGCCCGAACGAGCTTGCGAAGACCACACTCTTCAAGATTCTCTCCGGCGAGATGGAGCCGGATTCCGGAAGCTACAAATGGGGTCTCACAACGACTCAGGCGTACTTCCCGAAGGATAACAGCGCAGAGTTCAACAATGATGATACGATCGTAGACTGGCTGACCCAGTACTCCCCGGAAAAGGATGTCACATATGTCCGTGGATTCCTCGGAAGAATGCTGTTTGCCGGTGAAGATGGCGTAAAGAAGGTAAAGGTTCTCTCCGGTGGTGAGAAGGTGCGCTGCATGCTCTCCAAGATGATGATCTCCGGCGCGAACGTGCTGATGTTCGATGAGCCGACGGACCATCTGGACATGGAGTCCATCACAGCCCTGAACAACGGAATGAAGAAGTTCCCGGGCGTGATCATCTTCTCCTCCCGTGACCATCAGGTCGTAGAGACGACCGCAAACCGTATCATGGAGATCATCAACGGCCAGCTGATCGATAAGATCACGACCTACGACGAGTACCTTGAGAGCGATGAGATGGCGAGAAAGAGATTCACATATACGATCACTGAGAGTGAAGAGAATGATGACTGATTCTGCCGCCTGAATTGAGATAGAAAATGGCAGTGTAAACTGTCTGCAGACATAAAAAACAGAGCATATATTCAACCATACCCTATGTAAAACATTGGCATGCGAAGATATATGCTCTGTTTTTGCGTATTTACACTTAGTTTTGGCGGAACCGGTTAATTAGCCCCGGCTTTCGCCAGAACCTTCTTCATCGAAGCGAGATACACGATCACCGAAGCAATCGGTCCAAGGATATCAGATACCGGTTCTGCGTAAAACGCCGCTTCAGCTCCGAACATCGCGGGAAGCAGGAACAGGGATACAAAGTATGCGCCTTTTCGGAAGAAGGAAAGCGGCAGGGCAACCTGTACCTGACCGAGGCCGGTGAAACCGTCGACGATCTCGTACTGGAATGCCAGCGGGATGATTGCCAGAGTGAAGATCCGGATCGCCCGGAGCGCTTCTGCGGCAACGACCGGGTCTGCTGTAAAGAGACGGACAAACAGGACGCCGATGGTACGCGCAAGGACGAAGAGCAGAGCGGTGTATGCCGCAGCAAGGCTAAAGATGTACTTCTGCGCATTCTTTACGCGGTCGATCTTTCCGGCTCCGAAATTGTAGGCAAGAACAGCCTGAGTTCCGCTGGTGATACCGCCGAGAGGCATGGTGACTACGAGCATGAAGCTCTGGGCAATGGTCGCGCAGGTGATCAGAAGGTCTCCGCGCTCCGCACCGCCGTATTTTTGCAGGATCGCGTTCATGGTGATGATCATGACGTTATCCATGGCGATGATGATAAATGGGGTAAAGCCGATGGTGAGCACTCTGCGGATCAGCCGCCAGCTGTAACCGCCGAAGGTGATGCGCACCGGCATATTTTTCCCGAACAGTGTCCTCAGGACGAAAGCGCAGCTCGCCATCTGGGAGATGACGGTTGCGACGGCGGCACCGGAGACGCCCATGTGGAGACCGAAGATGAAGATTGGATCCAGAATGATGTTCAGCACCGCGCCGAGGATGACGGAGTACATGCCGGTCTTTGCAAAGCCCTGACAGATGATAAACTGGTTCATACCTGTGGACATCAGCGCGAATACAGTTCCGGTCAGATATATCGTAAAATATGCGTTTGCGTAGGGCAGTGTGATATCGCTGGCACCGAAATACCGCAGCATCGGAATGCGGATCGGGTAGATGCAGGCCACCATGAGGATAGAACATACTGCCAGCATGAGGAAACAGTTGGCGAGAATCCGCTCAGCGGCCTTTTTATCGCCCTGTCCCATCTTCATGCTCATAAGCGGGGCACCGCCGATTCCCACGAGAAACGCGACGGAGCCGACCATAGTGACTACCGGACCGCAGACACCGGCCCCCGCCAGTGCCATGTCGCCGGATCCGGGGATATTTCCGATATACATGCGGTCTACGATACTGTAAAGGACGCTGACAAACTGTGCCAGCATACTGGGAATTGCGATCCGGACGACGAGTTTTTTTATGTCGTCACGGCCGAGATCATTTTCTGCAGCCATAATAAAACTCTCCTGTATAAAATCCGCAGTACAGAAAAACTGTACTGCGGAATATTTGTGTACTTGCGTGAAGATGTAGATTGTCGCAAGTGACCTCGCGAATGTGCCAAGGCACATTCTTATTTTGTATTAAGCATTGTGGATAGGGGATCCGGCTTTTGGCGTGTCTATAGCCTTGCCGGTCTGTTCCAGCATATCCAGACGATGGTTGATCTTTTTCTGGTTTTCGATGATCAGATCCATTTTTTTGTGCAGGTCATCGATAATGAGTTCGCTCTTTAAATTGACCTTAAAGTCGTTTTCCGCGCGTTGTCTGTCCTTTGCCTCCTGTCGGTTCTGGCTCATCATGATAAGGGGAGCCTGAATGGCAGCAATGCAGGAAAGTACCAGATTTAAAAGGATAAACGGGTAGGCATCAAAGGCCTTCGTTCCAAGGATAACGTTGACAGCCATCCATCCGACCATGACAGCGATAAAGCTGAAGATAAATGCCCAGCTTCCGGCAAATTTCGCTACTGCGTCGGATGCTCTCTGGCCGAAGGACAGCTTTTCTGTCTCATTGGAATTTTCTGTGATGTTTGTCATGATCAGCTGATGGATCAGCTCTTCATCTGTAAATTCCTGATCAGTCCTGTTCAGGAGTTCCCGGATGATTTTTTTTCGTTCGTTTCCGCTTTTCATTTTCATAGTGAATCTCCTTATGTCCGGCATATAAAACGCGTGCAGCGCATCGGTGATGCATGCGGACACTGCTCTGTACTGATAACTGGTAACTGCTAAATTCTCCCAGTTGGTGGTGGGAGGACAAGTACATAGAGTATAGCACGTTTTCCTGGGCGGGTAAATGGCACACAGGAAGATTATAGGCAAAAAAGAAAAGGGGAAAAATGTAAACCAAATAATAAAACTGGTTGACAAATGCACGGAATCTGCGTATGATAGGAAAAGAATCGATCAGAACAATTCCATTTTGTGATATGCGTACCGGAATGTAGAATTTAAGAACGATAGAATTTAAGATCCGGCGGCAGAAATGATGGATGTTGGGAGGAAAACAAAGATGGAAAAGACAACAGCAAAACACATGTCCACCGCGCAGATGACGGTGACAGCACTTATGACAGCGATTACCTGTATCCTGGCACCGATGGCACTTCCGATTCCGATCAGCCCGGTACCGATCAGCCTGACAAACCTTGTCATCTTCTTTATGGCGTATATTCTCGGAATGAAGCTTTCCGTAGCGAGCTATGTATTATACCTGCTCTTAGGAACAGTTGGACTTCCGGTATTTTCCGGATTTACCGGCGGTGTCGGTAAGCTTCTCGGACCGACCGGCGGCTACCTGATCGGATTTATCTTTCTGGCAGCGATCGCAGGCTTCTTCGTTGAGAAGTTTCCGGCAAAGATCTACATGCATGTAGTCGGAATGATCATCGGAATGGCGATCTGCTATATCTTCGGAACCGCATGGCTTGCGGGACAGCTCGGAATGAGCTTCGTGGCAGCTCTCGGCATCGGTGTTATCCCGTATCTTCCGGGTGACACAGCAAAGATCATCATTGCGATCATCGCAGGTCCGCAGATCCGCAAGGCAGTTTCCAGATTTATGTAAGCTGGAAAGTAAGCGTTCAATAGGTCTGCGCATTTACTGCGCTGATTGTAAGAAAACTTAGAATAGAAGGCAAAAATCCTATCGGCACAGCCGATTTGGAATGGATTTTTGCGCGTAACTGTGAGGTACTGAACAGTTACGCTGGAAAATATTAATCAGGTATTTCATAAAAACTCATACATCCTAAATAAAGATTCACAGCGAAGATCATAGAAAATGATTTGCTGTGAATTTTTATTTATGTTGAAAAACGTACAATGCTGGCTTCTTATAGCTGATGCGGTGAATGCCCCCAATAAGTGTTTACATGGAATCCCGATGTTGATATAAGCATAGTATGTTGACATTTATTAGCATATGAACAAATTATTTATAAGCAGTACAAATATATATTTTGTACTACGGAACAAAAGCCTAAAACTGTCAAAAAAACATAGAAAAATCTTGACATTTGCCCATAAAACTCGTTATGATATTTTCTGCACTATACTGACTCATTAGTTGCCTGAGTAACCCGTAAAAAAGTCTGCATTTGCAGACCTTTTTTGTGTAATGGGGACTTCTAAGGGATTTTAGGCAGACTGTTGTGAAGGGTTCTGCATCCGGCCCGCACAGGTATAGTGAAGGAGGAAACACCATGAAATCAGTTCATGAAGCATTAGATCAGATCCTTCCGGAGATCATCGCAATGAGCGAAGATATTTACTGTCATCCGGAGCTTGGATTTAAGGAATTCAGGACAAGAAAAAAGGCGATCGAGGCACTCGACAAGGCGGGGATTCCGCATGAGGATGTCGCATACACGGGAATCCGGGCAGTCTTAGATTCCGGAAAGCCGGGGCCGAATATCGGCCTGATCACGGAATTCGACGCGGTTCCGACTTTCGGACATCCGTACGCCAGTGAGGACAGCTGTGCAGCCCATACCTGCGGCCACTACGGTCAGCTGGGCGTTATGATGAGCTTATTTTTAGCCATCAGGGAATCCGGTATGTTAAAGGATCTCTGCGGAAAGGTCACACTTCTCGTGACGCCGGCGGAGGAGTTCTGCGATATGGATTACCGGAAGGGACTTATTAAGGAAGGAAAGATCTCCCACCCGTCAGGCAAGCAGGAGATGATCGCAACAGGCATTTTTGATGATGTGGACATCATGTTATCCTGTCACGCTATGGGGATCGACATGACAAAGTATCATGCGGAGATTGGTTCCAGCTTAAACGGCTTTATCATGAAGCGGGCAATCTTTACAGGAAAGGCGTCCCACGCAGGAGCGAACCCGGAAGGCGGTGTGAACGCGCTCAACGCGGTAAACCTTGCCATGACAGGGATCAACTTCCTGAGAGAGACTTTCCGAGCAGATGACGCGATCCGCGTCCATTTCTATGTGCCGGAAGGTGGCCAGTCTGTCAATACGGTTCCGGGAAGAACACAGCTTGAGATGTATGTCCGGGCGAAGACGGTTCCGGCGATCTTTGAGACAAACGCGAAAGTGACCCGTGCGATCCGCGCCGGAGCGCTTGCGATCAACTGTGATCTTGAGATTCAGGATACACCGGGTTATTTCCCACTCCATCAGGACGAGAACCTGACAGAGCTTGTGAAGAAACACATTTTAGATTATATCGACGAGAGCATGGTCGCTCAGGGAACTCACGGCTTCGCTTCCGGAGATATGGGAGACTTATCCCTCATGTGGCCGATCGTTGAGATCGGTGTTGCCGGATTTGAGGGCAGTATCCACGGAAAAGATTTTAAGACGGCGGATCCGGAGCAGGCATACTGTGTCCCGGCGCATTATTTCGCAGATACCGTGGCAGATCTCTTATCCGATGGCGGTGCGTCCGCGTGGAAGATCAAAGAGGCGTTCAAGCCGGTGATGAACAAGAAAAATTATCTGGAAACTCTGGATAGTTTGAATAAATCAACTTTTTACGAAAAGGAGAACAACTAATTATGAAAAAGAAATTCTTATGCAGCACACTTGCAATGGCGATGGCAGCTTCCATGCTGTTTGGATGCGCAAGCGAGAGCAAGACCGAGACAACTGCAGCAGCAGGCGAGACAACCGCAGCAGCTGCTGAGACAACTGCAGAGGCAGCAAAGGCTGAGACAAACGGCGAGAAGTTAAAAGTAACACTTCTTGTTACCGGCTCCTTCGGCGATAAGGCATTCAACGACTCCGCACAGGCTGGTATGGAAAAGCTTGAGGCTGAGCTTGGCGATAAGGTTGAAGTAAACATGGTCGAGATGGGCAGCGACAAGACAAAGTTTGAAGGTTCCATGTTAGACGCTTGTGAGTCCGATGCAGACCTTATCATCACAGGTCTCTGGGATATGAAGGAGATCACAGAGAAGGTTGCTCAGGAGTTCCCGGAGAAGAAGTTCATCATCTTTGATACAGATGTTGACTACACGCTTGGTGATTTAAGCAACGTATACTCCATGAGCTACAAGCAGAACGAGGGCGCATTCCTTGCAGGCGTTCTTGCAGCAAGTGCGACAAAGTCCGATATGGAATACGCAAACGAAGACAACGTGATCGGTTTCGTAGGTGCAAAGGATACAGCAGCTGTTATCAACGACTCTGCAGTCGGCTTCATCGAGGGCGCTCAGTTCGTAGATCCGGATGTGAAGGTACTTGTTTCCTACGTTGGTTCCTATGTTGACTCCGCAACAGCAAAAGAGCTTGCGATCACTCAGTACTCCAACGGCGCTGACGTTGTATTCGTAGCAGCAGGTCCGGCATCCGTAGGTGTTATCGAGGCAGCTGCAGAAAGCAAGAAGTACTGCATCGGTGTTGACTCCGACCAGGCACTTGCTTACGAGGGCAAGGACGAGGCAAACTTCATCATCTCTTCCGCGATCAAGGGCGTTGGCGACAGCATCTACAATGCAGTTGAGAAGGCAGTTGATGGAACACTTCCGTATGGTGAGTACCAGATCCTCGGTATCGAGGACGGCGTTGTAGGCCTTGCTGACAACGATATTTATCAGTCTGCAGTATCTGAGGATGCAAAGAAAGCCGTTGAGGATGCAAAAGAGAAGCTGCTCGCAGGCGAGGTTACCGTTGATTCCGCTTATGGTATGGATGAGGCAACTCTGAAGGGAATCATCAACGGAGCTCAGTAAACGCCCATAGCTTCTTGTTTTCATGTCAATGAAAACAAGAAGAGGCATGTCGGGGCAGCGAGTATTTATCTCCTGTATTCATGCGGAGAGATATAGGGTACGATGGAATCGTCTGGTCCTCCGGAAACTCTGGGGAACGGGCCGTCCATCGCCCCGTATCTACCCGCGAATCGCAGGAGATTTTTACATTTACGCGGGCGCAGCCCAATGCCCGCATTTACATTATATTTGCGAATCAGGCAGTTACGAACAGGAACCACTTTCACAGGCAGACAAAGATGCCTTACTTGGAGGAAACAATGGAGCAGGAGATCATTTTAGAGGCCCGGAACATCACAAAAGTCTATCCGGGCGGCGTTGTGGCAAACCATAATGTCAATCTGCAGATCAAAAAGGGTGAGATCCATGCCCTCGTCGGTGAAAACGGCGCGGGAAAATCCACCTTAATGAAGATGCTGTTTGGCATGCTGGCACCGACAGAAGGCCAGATCTTCGTGGATGGAAAAGAGGTACACTTCTCATCATCCAGCGATGCGATCGCGGCTGGACTCGGCATGGTACACCAGCATTTCATGCAGGTTCCGTCCATGACCGTTGCGGAGAACTTGATTCTCGGCGCGGAGACAGGAACTGCATTTAAAGTAGACCGGAAAGAGGCGGTGCGGATCACCACGGAGCTTTCCGACAAATATAATCTGAAGGTAGAGGCAAAGGAAAAGGTCGAGGACATTTCTCTTGCCATGCGTCAGAAGCTTGAGATCTTAAAGGCACTCTACCGGGGTGCCCATATTCTGATCCTGGACGAGCCGACAGCCGTGCTGACACCACAGGAAACAGAAGAATTATTTGAACAGTTAAAACTTTTAAGAGAAAACGGCCACACGATCATCTTTATCTCCCACAAATTAAACGAAGTCAAGGCACTCTGCAACCGCATGACGATCCTCCGGGACGGAAAGACCATGGGAACATACGAGATCTCCGATCTTGATGAACAGGAGATCTCCCGCCTGATGGTTGGCCGCGATGTCAGCCTGGATATTGAGAAAGAGGAGATGGAGTTCGGAAAGAACGTATTCTCCGTCAAAGACCTTGTCTACGTAGACCAGTTTGGAAAGACGAGACTGGACCATGTTTCCTTCACGATCAAAGAGGGACAGATCTTAGGTATCGCCGGAATCGACGGAAACGGCCAGTCGGAGCTTGTCGAGGCCATCGTCGGGACCTTAAAACAGCAGCAGGGAACCATCACAATGAACGGAAAGGACATCTCCAACGCCCCGGTGCTTGCGCGTCAGGAGGCAGGGATTTCCCACGTTTCCGAGGACCGTATGAAATTCGGCACAGCTCCGAAGCTTTCCCTGGAGGACAATGCGATCTCCAAGGTCTACTATACCGACAAATTAAAGACCCACGGGCTCTTAGACAGCAAAAAGATCAGTGAGTTCACGAACCGGATCTTAAAAGAGTTCCTTGTAAAATATGATAACTCCAAGCAGTCTATCGCGGAGCTTTCCGGCGGTAACGTCCAGAAGGTAGTTGTCGGTCGTGAATTTGACTATGAGCCGGATCTTCTGATCATGAACCAGCCGACCAGAGGTATCGATGTCGGAGCCATCGAGTTTATCCGCAAGAAGATCGTGGACATGAGGAGCAGAAAGAAAGCAATCTTACTTGTATCCGCGGACTTAAGCGAGATCCTTTCCTTAAGTGATACGATCCTTGTCATGCATGAGGGCCGCATCGTCGGACATATCTCCGATGTAAAGAATACGTCAGAGAACGAGCTTGGTCTTTATATGCTGGGTGTAAAAGAAGATTCCAAGGAGCAGATCGGAGGTGCTTACTGTGAATAAAAAATTTACGATCGTAAGACTTCTCTGCGCGTTTGCCATTGCCATCGCCTTGTCGGTAGCGGTGATCTTCGCAGTCAGTGAGGAGCCGGTGACCGCGATCTATAACCTGTTTTTAGGACCGCTGCAGTCCAAACGTCACTTTTTTGAAGTGTTTGCCAGCAGCGTGCCGTTGATCTTTACGGGACTTGCCCTGGGACTTGTATTTAAGTCCGGAAACTTCTCCATGATCGCGGACGCATGTCTCTACACGGGCGCTGTCGTGACAGCGGCTCTCGCCATCAAGACATCCCTGCCGTTCGCGGTACACCCGATCGTGATCATGATCGCGGCCGCGGCTGTGGGCGGACTCATCGGAAGTATCCCGGCGCTCTTAAAGGTGTATTTCCACACGAATGAGCTGGTAACTTCCTTAATGTTCAACTATGTGTTCTTTTACCTTGGGATCTACAACGTGACAAAGTTCCTTGCTGACCGTGAGGCGGGAACCTTTGCATCGAAGAAATATCAGGCGACAGCATCTCTCGGAAAACTGATCTCCGGAACGAACTTCCATGTGGGATATCTCATCGCCATTGCAGCGGTGATCCTGTTATATATTCTTGTATACAAGACGAAGTTTGGTTATGAGGTGCGCATCTCAGGAAGCAACCCGGAGTTCGCAAAGTATTCCGGAATCCGTACCAGCCGTGTCATCATCATGACTCAGGTCATTGCGGGTGCCGTTGCGGGTCTCGGCGGCGCAGTCGAGCAGATGGGAATGTACCAGCGTTTCAACTGGCAGGATTCCCCGTCCTACGCTTGGGACGGTGTTATCATCGCGATCCTGTCCGGCAATAACCCGAAGATGGTACCGTTCGCGGCATTTTTCCTGGCATACATCCGTGTCGGCGCGGACCTGATGTCCAGACGTTCCGATGTCCAGAACGAGCTGGTATCCATCATCCAGGCGGTTCTGATCCTGTTTGTGACGGCCGAGCGGTTCATGGCAGGCTGGAAACAGCGCGAGGAAGCGAAAAAAGCACTGAAAGGGGAGGCGTAACAGATGGGAATCTTACAGGAAATTTTAAAAACATTGAGTCTCCCGGAGTTCTATTTCGCAATGTTTCGAAGCGCGACACCGGTGCTTTTAACGACACTGGGGGCTATGATCTCCTCGAGATCCGGAACCAGCAACATCGCCCTTGAGGGAACGATGCTGATCTCCGCCTTTGTGGGCGTTGTTGTCAGTGCGTTCTCCCAGAGCGCCTGGATCGGATTTTTGGGCGCGGTGCTTGCAGGCTTTATCGTCAGCAACATCCTCGCCTACTTTATCCTGAAACTAAATTCCAACGCGGTCATCTCAGGTATCGCGTTAAACACCTTCGCCTCCGGCGGAACGATCTTTGTCCTGTATCTGATCACAGGCGAAAAGGGTGCGTCCACATCCCTGCCGTCCTTAAAGCTCCCGAGTGTGACGATCCCGGTCGTCAAGGATATCCCGGTGATCGGCGCGGTGCTCTCCGGACATCATGTCCTGACATATGCGGCGCTGATCCTGGTGGCAGTTGTGTGGTACATGTTTAAGTATACAAGACTCGGCATGCATATCCGTGCCGTCGGTGAGTCCCCGGATGCGGCGGAATCCGTCGGAATTCCGGTAAAAAGGATCAAGTACATCGCCCTCTGCTTAAGCGGAATGATGACAGGCATGGCAGGCGCGTTCCTGTCCATGGGATATGTGGGACTCTTCTCCTCCGGTATGACAGCGGGGCGTGGTTACATCGCTCTGGCAACCCAGGCCATCGCGGCGGGGAATGCCGTGATCGGCATGCTGGCATCTCTGTTATTCGGATTCTGCCAGAGTCTTGCGAACTATCTCCAGAACTCTTCGATCCCGCTGCAGTTTATCCAGATGATGCCGTATCTGATCATCATTATTGCGTATACGGTTTACTGCGCGATGGTGGAGCACAATAAGAAGAAAAAACAGATGAAGGCGGCGGCCGGGAAATAAATTTGCTATTACTCACCACCTAAAGAGGTGGGAGTCTTCTCGACTGAGATAAAAAACGGCAGCAGAGTGCGGTCGGAAAGAATTGATGCAAGCAGCTCCTGACATAGGGGCTGCTTTGCAGTAAATTAGAAGATCTGTGCAGTGATTGTGCTGACTGTACGAAAACACAACATAGAAGACACAATATAGAAGACACTGAATAGTTTAGAAGGGAGAATATTGTCAGATATGAGCCATATCGTAGAACTTCACTTACATCTGGACGGATCGCTCCGCCCGGAGACCGTCTGGGAGCTTGCAAAAGAGCAGGGCGTGGAGCTTCCGGCAAAGAGCGCGGAGGAAGTAAAATATATGATGGAAGTCCCGGAGGATTGTAAGACTCTGGAAGAATATTTGGAACGTTTCGATCTTCCGTTACTCGTCTTACAGAAGGCAGATGCCATCGAGCGTGTGACCTTTGAGCTGGTGGAGGATCTTGCGAAAGAGGGCGTGGAGTATGCGGAGCTTCGATTTGCACCGCAGTTTTCCATCAAAGACGGACTGACTCAGGATGAGGTCGTCGAGGCGGCCATCCGCGGAGCAGAGCGAGGCATGAAACTTTACCCGCAGATCCGCGTGGGTCTGATCCTCTGCTGTATGCGTGGAGCGGATAATGAGGAGCTGAACATGCAGACGGTAGAAACTGCGAAGAAATATCTTGGGGATGTGGTCTGCGCGGTGGACATCGCAGGCGCGGAAGGCCTGTTCCCGACTGAGAATTTCGCCCCGGTATTTGCGAAAGTCCGTGAGTACGGCGTTCCGATGACGCTCCATGCCGGGGAGGCGGCTGGTCCGGACAGCATGAAGACGGCATTATCCTTCGGAACAAAGAGAATCGGACATGGCGTTGCGGCCATCAATGATCCGGAGCTGATAAAGAGACTCATCGACGAGAATGTGACCCTCGAGGTCTGCGTTACCAGCAATTACCACACAAAAGTAGTTCCGGCGATCAACATGCATCCGATCCACAGGCTTCTTGAGGCAGGTGTCCATGTAACCGTAAACTCCGACAACCGGACATGTTCCAGAACGACACTTCAGAAAGAGAAGGAAGTGCTGAAGGAGGAACTTGGTTTCACCGATGAGGAGATCGAGAAGATGCAGGAGTATGCTTGGGAAGCGCGTTTTTTAAAATAATAGGATATCGGGGCGAAAAGCATATAGCAATCCGGCATCAAAGAATCATAACTATAAATGAGCAAATACCGAAAAGTGCACAAAAATTATGACTTATTGTGCATGTAACACGGACATTGATTCGTTTAATATTCTTAATGTCTGCATGTGAAAGACTTAATAGTGCAGTTTTTCAAATTTGCTCATTTATAGATCATAAGATAAAAACGTGAGAATGCAAGGGGGCAGAGTATTGCCTCCTTTTTCCATGCCGCGGAATGACAAAAACCTGATTTTCCGCTGGCTGGAACATGTTTCCGTGAAATTATACGAAAAAAAATAGGGGAATTGTAGCATATGCCAAAACTCCGGCTCGATGTAGCAAAAGCTTTGCATTGAAGATTGGATAATGCTAAAATGAAATTGTAATATTTCGATAAACGGAACAGTATTCCGATACACGGAATAGCATAGAAACGATAACTCATTGACATAAGACAGCCACGGATCCTGTGGCTGCGCACATTACAGAAATTGGAGGAGACTATGCAATTGATCGACCGGGCATTGAATGCCCTGGAAATACTGAGCCAAAATATGAATGGAATGTCGGTGACGGATCTGGCGGAGCAGCTTGGGATCCCGGCAAGCTCCACTCACAGGATCCTTTCAAGCTTAAAGGGAAATCATTTTGTCGTTCAGGACGAACATACGAAAAAATATCGTCTTGGATATAAGATCTGCGCAATCGCTACCGGGGTCGTAAAAGGAAGTGCGCTGACGCAGGCGGCACAGATGCCTATGCGGAGACTGGCGGAAAAGATCGACCGGAATGTGGTCCTCTGCATCATGGAGCATGGAGCAGTGATGAATGTGGCATGCAGCGAACGCGGCGATTCCAATATGTATATGGTTAAGATCGGACATGAGATCCCGTTCTATTCCACGTCGGCTGGCCGTGTTTTTATGGCTTACATGAACCGGAGCGAGGCATTGGATATTCTTGATCGTGAGAAACGCACGAAAACGACGCCGAATACGAAAACGGATCTGAAGGAGCTGAATGAAGAGCTGGACCGTATTCATAATCAGGGGTATGCGGTCATTGACGAGGAATTACAGATGGGGATCATCGGCGCAGCGTGCCCGGTATTTGACAGAAACGGAGAGCTGGCGGCTGCGATCGCGTTTACGTCCATGAAGGATGGGGATACGGAAAAAATGTTCCAGAGGATCTGTCAGCTTAAGAAATGTGCGAAAGAAATTTCCGAGGCGATCCGATAGAAAAAAGGAGATTTGTTATGAGCGAGTATAGTGTAGAGTTAAAGGGCTTAAATAAGGTGTACAGTAACCTGCTAAAAGAGGATACGATCGCACTGAAGGATATCAACCTCCAGATCCGTCCGGGGGAGTTTATTTCTATCATCGGCCCGTCCGGCTGTGGAAAATCGACACTTTTGCGGATCATTGGAAACCTTGATAAACCGACCTCCGGTACGATCGAGTATCGCGACGGGGCAGACCAGCAGATGGGATTCGTATTTCAGGATTCCGTTCTTCTCCCGTGGAAAAATGTGAGACAGAATGCAGAATTTCCGTTAGTGATCCAGAAAAAGCAGACGAAAGAGAATGAAGAGAAGCTTGACGAGCTCCTGGAACTTGCAGGGCTTTCGGAGTTTAAGACTGCGCTTCCGAGAGAGCTTTCCGGCGGTATGAAACAGCGTGTGTCCATCGTCCGGGCGCTTTCCTATGACGCTCCGTTACTTCTGATGGATGAGCCCTTCGGAGCTTTGGATGCCCTGACCCGTGACCACTTGAATGAGGAGCTTTTAAAGATCTGGCAGAAGACGAAAAAGACGGTTATTTTCGTTACCCACAGCATCGAGGAAGCCACCTTCCTGTCGGACCGCGTTCTCGTCATGTCTGCGAGACCGGGAAGAGTCAAGGAGATGGTGGAGATCGATCTGCCGCGTCCAAGGGGAGAGGCAACGAGAAATGATCCGAAGTTCACGGAATACAATAAGTATCTGAGGGGGATCATCGGATGAAAAAGAACGGAAAACTTCAGGGACTCCTGAGAACCATCGGGGAATACGCGCTTTCTGTCGGCGTGTTTATCGCGCTCTGGTGGATCTACGTTGCGGTAAAGCATGTCCCGGCGTACATCCTGCCGTCTCCGCCGAAGGTCTGGAGCAGCCTTGTCAAAATGTTTGTAAAAGGAACTGTATACGCACATCTCTGGACGACGACTTATGAGGTCATTCTCGGATTTGTGATCGGCGCCTTTTTAGGAATTGTTCTGGGATATGTGTTTATCAAGATCGATGCCTTAAAAACGATGCTGATGCCGTACCTGATCTTCCTTCAGACGGCACCGAAGATCGCACTTGTCCCGTTATTCGTCGTATGGTTCGGAATCGGACTCGTATCAAAGGTTGTTTTGATCATATCCATGGTCCTGTTCCCGGTATTGTCGGGAATGATGCTGGGTCTGGAATCGATCCCGCCGGATGTCAGAAACCTGATGAAGATCTTAAAAGCGTCAAAATGGCAGGTGTTTTCACAGGTTGAAATGCAGTATTCATTACCGGCGCTGTTTGCAAGTCTGAAGGTCGGTATCGTTCAGGCAGTTATCGGTGCGATCGTTGCCGAATGGATGTCCGGAAAACAGGGTCTCGGATATATCCTGACTTACGCGTCATCGACCTATGACACCCCGATGCTGCTCGCAGGCATCATCGTCACGATCATTCTGGGAATCGCGACGTATCAGGTGATCAGTGTGCTGGAGGATAAGTTCCTGTACTGGCACGAATCGAAAAATTAGTGCTCAGCCCACCGCTTCTGACAAAAATGCGGTGTGCTGAATGAGAGAAAGATTTTGGGAGGAAATGAGTGTGAATTTTACATCGGCTTCATCACCGACGATGAATGGAAAAATGCCGCATATCCAGTGTACGGCTGAGGAGATCGGAGAGATCGTACTGCTTCCGGGTGATCCGGGGCGCGTTGCCATGTTCGAGGATCTTTTAGAGGATTATAAGATCGTCAGCAACTACCGGGAATATGTAGTTGGAACCGGATATTACAACGGAATCAAAGTTACAGTGTGCTCGACCGGAATCGGTGGTCCGTCAACGGAGATCGCTGTGCTCCAGCTGATCGCTCTCGGCGCGAAAGCTCTGATCCGCATCGGCGGGACCGGCGTGCTGAAAGAAGATGTACCGTGCGGGGCGATGGTCTTGAACACGGGTGCTGTCCGGAAAGGCGGTGCTTCCTGCTTCTACGCTCCGTCTGAGTATCCGGCATTAGCCTCATTTGAAGTGCTGGATTGCTTAAAGCGCGCGTGTGAGGAGAGAAAGAACGAATATTCCATGGGAATCTGTATGTCGGTCGGTTCCTTCTATCACGGACAGGGACGTCAGATGCCGTTTGAGACAGGATATGATGAAAATGCTGTTCTGGAACAGTATGAAAAATGGAACATTCTGAACATGGAGATGGAGGCGGAGACGATCTTTACGCTGGCATCGTTAAACAATGTTCTTTCCGGAAGCATCTGTGCGGTACACTGCAACCGGATCACGGACCAGTGGCTGGTGGATTTTGAACCGGCCCAGAAGGAGATGTGCAGAACGGCTCTTGCCGCGGGAGAAAAGCTTTATAAGGAATATCTGCACAGAAAGTAACGGATTGTAAGGCCTGCGGGCCCGCGCGCTGACCGCGATCAAATAAAATATAGATAATGACCCGGCCAAAAATGGCGAGGGAAATTATAGATGCCGGAAATGCAGTTCCGGTAAGACAAAGAACTAATGTATTTATAAAAAGGAGAAGGAGAGTACCATGAAGAAAAAAATTCTTGCAACCGTACTGACAGCGGCAATGGCAGTGTCCATGCTCGCAGGATGCAGCTCTGAGAGCGCAAGCAAAGCAAGCGAAGCAGCAGCAACGACCGCAGAGGCAACGACAGCCGCAGAGGAGACGAAGGCTGAGGAGACAACGGCGGCAGAAGCAAAGGACACAGGAGATTTAAAGACAGTTTCCATTCAGATCGATGGTTCCGCAGTTCCGTATTACGCACCGTTATACCTTGCGCAGGAGAACGGATATTTTGCGGAAGAGGGACTGAATGTTGAATTTTATTATGCAGCAGCCGCCGATATCGTAAAGAACGTTGCAGCAGGCAATGTTGAGTTCGGTTTCCCGAACGCAGATGCAGTTGTAGCGGCAAAGGCACAGGGTATCCCGGTTAAAGTTGTTCATACAACCTATCAGGAAGGTCTCGGCGCGATCATCTTCGGAAGCGATTCCGGAATCAGCACACCGGCTGACTTAAAGGGTAAAAAAGTAGCAGTTACAAGCCTTGGAAGCGCAAACTACTTCCAGCTTCAGGCAGCTATGGAGTCTGCAGGCCTTACGATCGACGATGTACAGGTTGAGATCGTTGGTACAGGCGCAATTCTGACAGCACTCACAGAGGGTCAGGTTGACGCGATCGTGTTCTCCAAACTCAGAACCATCGAGTTAAACAACTCCGGTTACGCGGCAAGCGAGATCACATGCGACCAGTTCCTTCCGTCCTTCGGCAACGTATTAGTTGCAGGCGACAAGTTAGTAGCAGAGGATCCGGAGACTGTTGACGGATTCTGCCGCGCGTTAAACAAAGCGATCGAGTACATCATCGACGGTCACGTTGAGGAAGCTGTTGATATGTCCATCGAGAAATATGCACCGACCTTCGCTGAGAAGAGAGATGTTGTTGTCCAGATCTTAAACGATGTATTCGTAAAGACCTTATGGCAGAGCGATTACACGAAGGAAAACGGAATCGGCGCGTCCAACCCGGAGAAGTGGCAGGCACTGATCGATGAGTCCAAGGAGATTGGCAATATCGACGAGACCTTCGATGCATCTGAACTCCTTTACACACCGGCAAAATAAAGAATTTTCCCCGCTTCGGACGGGAAGAGCTATGAGGTGAGAGATGTTTTACAGAAAATATAGAAAAACCATTCTTCCGGCACTGTTTCTGCCGCTGTTTCTGATCGTGTGGGAACTGTATATCCGGATCTTTCATGTACCGAACTACCTGCTTCCCGGTCCGGCAGAGCTGGCGAACTCGATGGTAAAGCTGTTTGTGAGCGGTGATGTGATGAAACATATCCGCGTTACAATGGAAGAGATCCTGGTGGGAACGGTGATCGGTATCGTGATCGGACTGGTCCTCGGCTATATTATGGCGAAGATCCGCTTTATTGAGCGTCTGATCATGCCGTTCGTCATCATTATCCAGACAGCCCCGAAGATCTCTCTGGCACCGCTTTTCATCCTCTGGATGGGACTCGGAATCGAATCCAAGGCGGCGTTAGTTATTCTGGTCGTATCGTTCCCGATCATGATCAATGAGGTATCGGCGATCCGCTCCATAGAGGATAATGTATACAATCTGATGAAGGTGTTAAAGGCCAGCAAATGGCAGACCTTCTGTAAGATCGAAGTTCCGTATTCGATCGAGATGATGTTATCCGGAATTAAGCTTGCCTTAACGCAGGCGATGACAGGCGCGGTCATCGGTGAGATGATCGGAGCGAAAGCAGGTCTTGGATATCTGCTTACGCTGGGCAGTGAGACATACGATATCAAGATGATCCTGAATGCGGTCATTCTTTTAAGTGTGATCGGTCTGGCGCTTTACCTGATCTCGGAGCTGATCGAGAAGAAGGCGCTTTACTGGAAAGTGATCGATAAGAGTGTGGTAGGCTGAAAATAGACAGGTCCTCATATGGCGGTATGCTGTGTGGGGACCTGTTTTTTGTAACAGGAATGTGGAATTATTTTTTCGATGGTAAAACATTAGGAATAATGTTATACTGAACCTATATGCGGGCCACACATTTTCTGAATGTTCCGATATTTATCGAAGAAAATCCGGAGCAGTCCGGTGGCCGAAAAAGTGCGATAGAAACGGAGAAGTTGTCTATGAAAAAAATGATTTCCTGGAATGTAAACGGGCTTCGTGCCTGCCTGGGAAAGGGATTTTTAGAATATTTGAAGGAGTCGGATGCAGATATTTTCTGTATTCAGGAGAGTAAGCTGCAGGAAGGGCAGGTGGAGCTGGAGCTTCCGGGATATCACCAGTACTGGAATTACGCAGAGAAAAAGGGATATTCCGGTACGGCGATGTTTACGAAGGAAGAACCTGTTTCAGTGACCTACGGTCTTGGGATCGAGGAACATGATCATGAGGGCCGGGTAATCACGGCGGAATTTCCGGAATACTATGTGGTCACCTGCTATACCCCGAATTCCCAGGACGGCTTAAAGCGCCTCGATTACCGGATGCAGTGGGAGGACGCATTCCGGGCGTACTTAAAGGAACTGGAGACGAAGAAACCGGTAATTTTCTGCGGTGATCTGAACGTGGCACATCAGGAGATCGACTTAAAAAATCCGAAGACGAACCGGAAGAATGCGGGCTTCTCGGATGAAGAAAGAGCGAAATTTACGGAGCTTTTAGAGGCGGGATTTGTTGATACGTTCCGGTATTTTTACCCGGATCAGGAAGGAATCTACTCCTGGTGGTCTTACCGGTTCTCGGCAAGAGCGAAGAATGCGGGGTGGCGGATCGACTACTTCTGTGTCTCAGAAAGTCTGAAGGACAGGCTTGTGGACGCGAAGATCCATACGGAAGTGATGGGAAGCGATCACTGTCCGGTGGAGCTGGATATTCAATAAAATAGATTTGGTACAGTACCTGACTCAAGGTATAGCGGTATGTAGCGATAAAAGCTGTGTACAAGTATCTGCGAAAGAATACACAATTTACAGATTAAAGAATTTTGTGCAGATATTGAAAAACGTAAATGAAGGTAAAAAGTTTTGATTGAGAAAGTGATAGTGGGTTGACATAACATGAATTTAGTGACGGCAGAACATCTGACAAAATCATATACGGAGCGGCTGCTCTTTGATGACACCGACTTTTCCATCAACGAAGGTGACAAGATCGGTCTCATCGGAATCAACGGAACAGGAAAATCGACGTTATTGAAGCTTGTGGCGGGACTTGAGGAGCCGGACTCCGGCCGGATCGTCCGTGGACGGAATCTGGATATCCGATATCTTCCTCAGAACCCGGTATTCCATCCGGGCGAGACGGTGCTGGAGAGCGTTTTAAGGGAAAATGAGGGACATGAACACGTCTGGGATATCGAAAGTCAGGCGAAATCCATGTTAAACCGTCTCGGAATCCCGGATTTCAACGAGAAGGTGGAGCATTTATCCGGCGGACAGAAGAAACGTGCGGCGTTGGCATCCGTGCTATTATCGACGGCGGAGCTTCTGATCTTAGACGAGCCGACAAACCATCTGGACAGTGAGATGGCAGACTGGCTGGAAGATTATTTAAAGAAATTCAAGGGCGCACTCCTTATGATCACCCATGACCGGTATTTCCTTGACAGCGTGACAAACCGGATCGTAGAGCTGGATAACGGAAAGCTTTACAGCTATCAGGCAAACTATGAAGGTTTTCTGGAGCTGAAGGCAGAGCGCATGGATATGGAAAAGGCCTCTGAGCGCAAACGTCAGTCGATCCTGCGGACAGAACTCGCATGGATGCAGAGAGGCGCCCGTGCCCGCTCTACAAAGCAGAAAGGCAGAATTCAGCGGTTTGAGACACTGCGGGATAAAAAGGGACCGGTGGAGGACGGAAAAGTCGAGATGGAGTCCATCTCCAGCCGTCTCGGTCGTACCACCATCGAGATCTCGGATCTCTGCAAATCCTACGGGGATAAGGTCCTTGTAAAGGATTACACCTACTTTTTCTTAAAGGATGACCGCATCGGCTATATTGGTCCCAATGGAAGCGGAAAATCGACGTTGATGAAGATGATCGCCGGCTGGGTCAAACCGGATTCCGGAACAATTGAGATCGGACAGACCGTAAAGCTTGGATATTTTTCACAGGAAAATGAGGACATGGACACGAGCCTCAAGGTCATCGACTATATTAAGAATGTTGCGGAATACGTAAAGACAAAGGACGGCAGCATCAGCGCGTCCCAGATGCTGGAGCGGTTTTTATTCCCTCCGTCTGTTCAGTACACTGTGATCGAGAAGCTGTCCGGCGGCGAGAGAAGACGTCTTTATCTTTTAAAGATCCTCATGAGTGCACCGAATGTCCTGATTCTGGACGAGCCGACGAATGACCTTGATATCCAGACGCTGATGATCCTGGAAGACTATCTTGACAGCTTTCAGGGGATCGTCATCACGGTATCCCATGACCGGTATTTTCTGGACCGCGTGGTCGGCAGGATTTTCGCTTTTGAGGGAGACGGAAAGCTCCAACAGTACGAGGGCGGATTTACAGACTATCAGGCAGCGAAGGCGGAGCGGGAGGCGAAGCTTTCTGAGAGAGGGACAGAGAATGCAGCTGCGGTAAAAAAGTCCGGGAATAAGGGGAATGACGCGGCTGAGACCGACAGCGTGTCCCGCGGAAACGCGAAACCAAGGGAGAAAAAACTGAAATTCAGCTACAAAGAGCAGAGAGAGTGGGACACCATCGAGGATGATATCGCGCAGCTGGAAGAGGCAGTAGAGAATCTCGAGAAGGAGATCGAGGCATCCGCGACGAATTTTACGAAGCTCAATGAACTTATGAAGGAAAAAGAAGAGAAGGAAGCGCAGCTCGAGGAGAAGATGGACCGATGGGTATATTTAAACGATCTGGCGGAGCAGATCGAGGCGCAGAAGAACAAGTAATATGATAACTGGACCGCAGATAACCGTTGCTGAAATCAGTAAAATAGAATATGTCAGGGAAAACGGGGGATTTTAGAATGGCAGAATATCGAAACAGAAACAGAATCCTGTATCCACTTGGTGTCACGCAGGAAGAGAACGGCGTCCACATCCTTGTACAGGGACGTGCCGGGGAGGTTCGGCTGCTCTTGTACAGGCCAGGAGAGAAAAAGCCATGCGAGGAGATCCCGTTTGATCCGAAATACCGGATGGGAGATGTGTGGGAGCTGGCACTGGATCGGACAGATTTTGCATCATTTGAATACAATTTCATGATAGATGGGAAAATTGTGACAGATCCTAATGCGCGCGTCATCACAGGCCGGGAGAAATGGGCAGAACGGAAACGTGCAGGAAAACCAGTGCGTGGCAGAGTACTGTCGAAGGAGTTTGACTGGGAAGATGATGTAAAACCGGAAACCCCTTATGCAGAAACGATCCTCTATAAACTCCATGTCAGGGGATTTACGGTGCATGCGTCCTCCGGGGTATCTGCCCGCGGAACGTATGCCGGTGTCGTGGAGAAAATCCCATATTTAAAAGAGCTTGGGATCACGGCGGTGGAGCTGATGCCGGTGACAGAGTTCGACGAGATCATGATGTCATCCTCCGGAAGCAGCTTCCATAACGCGAAACAGGAGCCGACAGGATACGTAAATTACTGGGGATATGGTCCGTCCTATCTCTACGCGGTGAAGACGGCGTATGCCTCCCGTGAGACAATGTCGGCGGAAGGTGAGTTTAAAACATTAGTCAAAGAATTGCATAAGGCCGGGATCGAGTGTATCCCGGAGATGTACTTTACAGGAAAAGAACTTCCGGGGGAGATCCTTTCCGTGCTCCGGTACTGGGTGGAAGAGTATCATGTGGATGGTTTCCATCTGACCGGATTCCCGGATCTTTCTCTGGCAGCGGAAGACCCGTTTTTAAAGCGGACGAAGCTTTTTGCGGAAAACTGGAACGATGTCATAAACCGCCGGCCGAAACAGGGCTATGTGACTCCGGGAGATGGCGCGGTATCGGTGGAGGAAAAGAATCTCGCGGAATACAATATGCAGTTCATGGAGGACATGCGCCGGTTCCTGAAGGGCGATGAGGGGATGTTATCGGCATTTGAGCTCCGGAACCGCAGAAATCCGATGGAATATGCCGTGATCAATTATATGGCGAACACCAACGGCTTTACGTTGATGGATACCGTCTCCTATGACCGGAAGCACAACGAAAAAAACGGCGAGGAGAACCGGGACGGAAGCGACTACAACTATTCCTGGAACTGCGGCGCGGAAGGCCCGACGAGAAAGAAAAAAATCGTGGAGCTGAGGAAACAGCTCTTAAAGAATGCGTATCTGCTCCTGTTTTTAAGTCAGGGTGTTCCGCTTCTCATGGCTGGTGACGAGTTCGGAAACAGTCAGGACGGAAACAACAATGCCTACTGTCAGGACAATGCGGTTTCCTGGTTAAACTGGAAGCTTTTGGAGCCCCACAAGGATCAGGTGGAATTTGTAAAACGTCTCATCGCGTTCCGGAAATCCCACAAGATGTTCCACATGGACCGGGAACCGCGGATCATGGATTATAAGTCCTGTGGACGACCGGATGTGTCCTATCACGGGGAAAACGCCTGGAAGCCGGAATTTGAGAACTTCCGCCGCCAGTTCGGCATCCTCTACTGGGGCGCCTACGCAAAACGCCCGGACGGAACCGATGATGCGAACTTCTATGTAGCCTATAACATGCACTGGGAGCCGCATATGTTTGGACTTCCGCATCTGCCGAAAGGCGCGAGATGGCGCATGATCTGCAGCACCGCGGATCCGGATGTGGAAGATATTCCGGCGGACGGAACCGGTGAGACGTTGAAAAACCAGATGATGCTGGCGGTGCCGCCGCGGGGGATCATGATCCTCGAGAGCTTTGCGGATCCGGACGGGGAGAAGGAAGCAAAGCACAGTAAAGGAAAAAAAGAGAAAATGGAAAAGACTGAAAAAGCGGGCGCTGCAGAGGCAAAGAAGTTATCGCAAGAACCTGAACGAAAAGAATAGAATTCGTAACGATTCAGTACCTTCATAGTTACACGCAAAAATCCCTGTCACCAGGACAAATAATAGTCTGTTTGTAAAACGCTATTATATGCCAACCTGGGTGACAGGGATTTTATATAATAATGGATTCACTCAGAACCCGGCATGTTTGCAGTCTGCTCTATTTATTCCGGATAAACAAGCTGTTCCTCGCGGATATCCTCAAGTACCTCATCATAGAACTTTCCGGCGAGATATTTTGCCATCGGGAGGTTCATGTCGAGGTAGTTTCCGCAGTCACGGGCAGCAGCACCCGGAACTTCGCCCTCGTAATCGCGGATAAAGAGGAACATCTCCTGAAGCAGCGGGATAATGTCCGCAGACTCATAATCGCCAGCGAGAAGCAGATAGAATCCGGTGCGACATCCCATCGGGCCGAAGTAGAGCACTTTATCTTTGTAAATACGGTGGTTTCTTAAGAAGGTTGCGCCGAGATGTTCGATCGTATGGACCTCTGCAGTGTTCATAACCGGCTCAAAGTTCGGACGGGTCATACGGATATCGAAGGTCGTAACATGGCTGTCTCCGGCGACATCCCTGCGGGAAACGTAAACGCCGGGAATCAGTTTCAGATGATTGACAGTGAAGCTTGTGATCTTTTCCATAATCAGATACACCCTTTCGTGAGTTTTGCTGTTTGTTGTTGTACACAGGTTGGAATTTTCCGAACTGAAAATTCTGTACAATACAGAGGCAGATGCCATCTGACTGTATCGACTTTTATTATAAAGGGGATACCGTGTGGTTACAAGATAGAATTTGTAAATTGTCAGTATCTGTTCAGTAGATCTGCTCCCTTCAATTGTCAATTTATTCTTGTCTCACATTCCGATTTGTACTATAATAACGTGTAACGGGATTTTTGAACTGAAACATATCCCATAAGGAGTGGCTATGAAATTACTGGCATATGAAGTAGACAAAAGATCTTTTTTAGGTGTATTGAATGAGGATGAAACCTGGGTTTATCCGGTTTCTGCTGCGGGAATGGAATATCGGTCCATGAAGGATCTGATCCGCGAAGCGGGACCGTCTGAGATGGAAATGCTGGATTATATTTCAAAGAAGATGCCGGGAGATGTGACCGGTGCGGCATCGGTGGAAGAGATCAAGGTCGTATCTCCGATCGCGGAGCCGGATCAGGACATTATCTGCCTGGGAATCAACTATATGGATCATGCGAAAGAGTCTGCGAGATTCAAGAAAGAGGAATTCTCAAAGCCGGAGAAAGCAATTTATTTCTCCAAGCGCGTAAATCGCACAAATGATCCGGACGGAATCATTCCAGCACATAAAAACCTGACAAACCAGCTGGATTACGAGGCAGAGCTTGCCGTTATTATCAAGAAAGATGCGAAGGACGTAAAACCGGGCGAAGTGAAGGACTATATTTTCGGGTATACGATCATGAATGATGTCAGCGCCAGAGAGGTTCAGACAGAGCATAAGCAGTGGTATTTCGGAAAGAGTCTGGACGGGTTTACACCGCTCGGTCCGTGTATCATGACTGCGGATTCCACTGCGTTTCCGCCGGTGTTAAAGATTCAGTCTAAGGTAAACGGAGAACTTCGCCAGAATTCTAATACAGGGCTCTTTATCCATGGAATTGAGGAAGTGATCTGTGAACTCACACAGGGCATGACCTTAAAAGCAGGAACGATCATCGCGACAGGAACGCCGGCAGGAGTCGGCATGGGATTCGTTCCGCCGAAATTCCTTGAGACCGGGGATGCTGTGGAGTGTATTATTGAAGGAATCGGTACGCTTAGAAATACGGTCGGTGAATAAATAATCAGACGGTATGCGATACAGGATATAGACATGGAAGAGCCATGCCGCAAAAATAAGATAAGATCAGCATAGCTGCCATGAAGGGAGCAGGAAGCCGGTCAGGATGACGGGCTGCTCTTTTCATGGCTTTTTGTTGCCGTGTGCCGTGCACCTGGAAGCCAGGGAAGCTTTCAGCGGCTGTATCTGCGCGAAAATTCAGATGGCGGAAGACGGCTGCGCCGGTGCGGACATGAGCAGCAGAACTTTTTGGAAAAAGGAGAAATTCTATTATACATGGAAGATATACGCGAAATGTTGAAAAAGGTGGCGGCAGGCGAGCTGTCTGTGGATAACGCTGTCCTGGAACTGAAGAAAGAGCCGTTTACGGCAGCAGGATACGATGACCTGGGATTCGCGAAGCTGGATACCCACCGGAAGCTGCGTCAGGGAGCGGCGGAGGTGATCTACGGAGCGGGGAAAACACCGCAGCAGATCGCCGGAATTGTGGAAGCGATGAAAAAAAGCGGACAGGAGACGATCCTGATCACCCGCGTGGATGAGGAGAAGAGCCGGGAGACAGAGAAACTTCTCGCTGGAAAGTACCCGGAAGGAAGCGGCTACACATATTTTAAGGACGCAAAAGTAGCAATCTGCGGAAAATTCCCGGAAAAAGACGGCGTCGGAACCATCGTTGTTGCGACGGGCGGAACCAGTGATATTCCGGTTGCGGAGGAAGCGGCACTTACGGCAGAGGCACTTGGAAACCAGGTGGAACGCCTCTATGATGTGGGGGTTGCGGGCCTGCACCGCCTGCTGTCCCACATGGATTCTATTATGTATGCCCGTGTAATTATCGCCATCGCGGGGATGGAAGGCGCTCTCGCCAGCGTCATCGGCGGTCTCGCCGACTGCCCGGTGATCGCGGTGCCCACCAGCATCGGATACGGCGCGTCCTTCGGCGGTGTGTCCGCCCTGCTCTCCATGCTGAATTCCTGTTCCAGCGGTGTCAGCGTTGTGAATATCGACAATGGATTTGGAGCCGGGTATCTGGCGAGCATGATGAATCATATGCGTGGATAAGACTTCTGTTAACGTTGTCGGATCTGTCCGATCCGTAAATGATATGGCGGAATTGTCGAATAAAGCTGTCGATTCGAATGGAATGAAAGAAAATAATTTGTACTTTTTTAATGAGGTGGAATCAATATGAAAACATTATATTTTGACTGTGGAATGGGCGCTGCCGGAGATATGCTGATGGCATCTCTCTACGAGATCTGCCCGGATAAAGAGAAATTTTTAAAGACCATGAACGAAATGGGCCTGCCGGGACTCTCCATTGAGGCGGAACCGTCAGTAAAGTGCGGAATCACAGGAACACATATGAAGGTGACGATCCACGGGGAGGAAGAGGAGAGCGTGGATGTCGATCTGCAGGGGCATGAGCACGAGCATCATCAGGAGCATAACCATGAAGATAGTCAGCATAGCCATGCTCACGATCACCACCATGATCATGAAGATACCCACCATGACCATAGTCACGAATCCCATCATCATGCCCACGAAATGGCAGAGTCAGCAGCAGAACAGACAGTTCACGAATGTATATATGATAAACAGGCTGATCACAACCACGAGAATCAAAACGATCTCAATCACCCCCACACCCATGACCACGATCATAATTGCGGACATGATCATACCCACGATCATGGTCACCCCCACCACCATCACGCCAGCATGGCAGGTATTTCCCATATCATCGAGCATTTAAACCTCCCGGAAGAGGTAAAGAACGACATCGTGGCAGTCTACCGCCTGATCGCCGAGGCCGAGTCCCACGTCCACGGAAAGACCGTCGAGGAGATCCACTTCCACGAGGTGGGCACCGCCGACGCGATCGCGGATATCGCTGGAGTCTGCCTTTTAATGCATAGGATCGCCCCACAGAAGGTGATCGCATCCCCGATCCATGTCGGAAGCGGAAATGTCCGCTGCGCCCACGGGATCCTGCCGGTACCGGCACCTGCGACAGCATTTATTTTACAGGGACTCCCAATCTACAGCGGAGACATCAAAGGTGAACTCTGCACACCGACCGGTGCGGCATTATTAAAGCACTTCGTGACAGAATTCAAGGAAATGCCGGTCATGCGCACGTCCGCTATCGGCTACGGAATGGGAAAGAAAGATTTTGAGCGCGCGAACTGTGTGCGTGTCCTTTTAGGAGAGACAGAGAAGACCGGCGGAGAAGTTGCAGAACTTTCCTGCAACCTCGACGATATGACCCCGGAAGCTCTCGGCTTTGTCCAGGAGATCCTCTTCGCCGCAGGCGCCCTGGAAGTTTACACGATCCCAATCGGCATGAAAAAGAGCCGTCCGGGTACTCTCCTGACCTGCATGTGCCGCTGCAATGACAAAGAAAAGATGGTTTCCCTGATCTTCAAACACACAACAACACTCGGCATCCGCGAGTCCATCAGCCGCCGCTACACTCTGACCAGAACCATGAAAGAACACGAGACCCCGTATGGAGTGGTCCGCGAGAAGGTTTCTGAAGGCTACGGTGTGTGCCGCGGAAAGCTGGAGTATGAAGACCTCGCAAAGATCGCCAGAGAGCAGGGAATGTCATTAGAAGAGGTAAAGGCATTAACCAAATAGTTCAATCGACATCCGTCGACTTATATGGTAAAATTATCCTGTAATGGAGCGGAAAGCGAGGATGCGTTTCTGATGTCTGGTGCCCTCTGATTGTAAAGGGGGTGAAGCCGTATGAATACAATGGAAGTCCTAACATTATTACTAGTTATATTTTCAGCATTGTCATACATCGATAACCATAGAGACAAAAAGAACTAGCATCCTACCTACCACAGTAACTTGCTAGTTCTTTTTATACTATAACATACTGAGGGCATCGGACGTATATCCGAGTACCTTTCTGTCTTCATTATAACTGGAGCGGCCTGAAAAAACAAGCCGCTCCAGTTTAATTTTAACTATTTTATTCAGAAATTAGCCAAAATATCTCTTTAAGAGACCAGCAAATGCCTTACCATGTCTAGCCTCGTCTCTTGCCATCTCGTGAACGGTGTCATGGATCGCATCAAGACCAGCGGCTTTTGCTCTCTTAGCGAGGTCTGTCTTACCGGCAGTAGCACCGTTCTCAGCCTCAACTCTCATCTCGAGGTTCTTCTTTGTGCTGTCTGTAACAACTTCACCGAGGAGCTCTGCAAATTTAGCAGCATGCTCAGCCTCTTCGTAAGCTGCTTTCTCCCAGTAAAGACCGATCTCCGGATAACCTTCTCTGTGGGCAACTCTTGCCATAGCGAGGTACATACCAACCTCAGAGCACTCACCGTTGAAGTTTGCTCTTAAGTCCTCAAGGATATCTTCGCTTACGCCCTGAGCAACACCAACTACGTGCTCAGAAGCCCAGCTCATTTCATCGCTCTGCTCAATGAACTTGGAAGCCGGTGCGTTACATACCGGACATTTCTCCGGAGCAGCCTCACCCTCATATACATAACCACATACGGAACAGACAAATTTCTTCATAGCGTTTTCTCCTTTTCATTTATAAAATATTGTGTTTTGGAATCAATAATAGTAACTGTTACTGATATTATATTCTAATTGACTCTGAATGTCAATAGAATTTTTGTTTTTTTAGTATTCCTTTTTCCGGCAGTCCTCACATTCGCCGTAAAAGAAAACAGTGTGGGAATCGACCCGTCCCGGAAACGGAGCGGTGAGAAGATCCGAAGTGTCACGAACCAGTTCCAGAGGCATATCGATGATCGCTCCGCAAGTCTTGCACACAAAGTGATAATGCGGATCTGTGTTGTAATCAAAATGCTCCGATCCGTCTCCGCTGGAAAAACGCTGGATCTCGCCCATATCCGCCAGAAGCTTTAAATTGCGGTATACAGTTCCCAGGCTGATCTTCGGGTATTCTTTGCTGATCGTTACATAGACGGCGTCTGCGGTCGGATGATCCTTGCGGTTTTTCAGGCACTCCCGGATAGATTCGCGCTGGCGGCTGAATTTTAATGCTTTCATGGTGAACCTCCTTTCTGGATTTTTAAATACCAAATAACAACAATAATAATAATTGTTACTGATATAATACCATTGGAGATATTCACTGTCAAGTATGAAGTGATAAAATTTTTTAAAACTGCTCAGACCATACGTGAAATCAAATTCCTTGAAAACAGCTGATCTCAGCGCCAAAACACATGTATTTAACTGCGTACAATCTGTAAGAAAATTCCTTGAAAACACCTTAAGAAGTGTTTATACTGTTCTTATAATTGAAGGCAGCCAGAAAACTGTTCTTCAAAGCTGCTCATATTCCCGGCTTGGCACGGGAGTCCCTACGGCAGCAGGACCGGAATTTCTGTACGATCCGTCCTCAAAACCCCACGAAACGGAGGTATTTCCATGTATAACAGACACATCCGCCACCTTGTGACAGAGCTTGGAAACCGTCTGTCGGATAAAGAATTCTTAAAAAAGATCGGTCTCAGCCGCCGCAGCATGCAGCAGCTCTTCAATAAAGACCACTGGGAAGTAATATTCGGGAAAGCATTCCCGGTGACAAGACGCTTTTCCTGCGCAGAAATCCTGGAATTCTGCCGCGAAGATATGGAAAAACTCGCAAATGAACCGGAAGAAGGCTGGCTCTCCTTCACCTATAAATATTCGACCCACATTCTGTACCCTGATGGGGATTTCTCTGCGTCCGCGGCTCCCTATGCGCCGTCAGCGCTCTATTTCTTAAACGTACTCCAGTATTTCTTTGACGAAGAACGGAAAGTCATGCCGTTCGATCCCTACGATGATTTTCAGCTTCTAACCGAAGAAGAGTACGCGAATTTCGAGCGGGCAGGAGAGTATGCCCACTTTATCCGCGAATTCCGCGACCAGTATATATATGAAATGATGCGCTTAAACCGTGAGGCGACCCCGTTCGAGACACTGGGACACATCGCAGGCGTCCACTACGTTGCGATGGCGGTGGCCCAGGGCCTTTATAAGGCAGGCGTGCCCATCGATCTGGCGCTGGCATCCGGCGCGGCGGCGGGACATGACCTCGGAAAATTCGGCTGCAAGCCAAACGAGCGGGTCCCGTACCTTCACTATTACTACACGAACCAGTGGTTCACCGCCTACCACATGGAAGGAATCGGCCACATCGCCGCGAACCACTCCACCTGGGACCTGGAGCTGGACAATATCTCCGTGGAGTCCCTGGTGCTGATCTACGCCGACTTCCGTGTAAAACAGATGCGCGGTGAGGACGGCCGGGAGATCACGAAGATCTACACCTTAAAAGATTCCTTTGACGTCATCCTCTCAAAACTCGACAATGTGGATGAGGCAAAACGGAACCGCTACCGCGTCGTTTACTCCCGCCTTTACGAATTTGAGCGTTACATGCGCTACAAAGGCGTGGATGTGGACCTCACAGGGAATCCGGACCCGGCAGAAAAACCGGTGGATATCGTTCTGCAGTCCGGAAAACAGATCGTCCGTTCCTACGTGTTCTGGGGAATCGAGCACAACATCGATGTCATGCACCGCCTCGGCACCGAGCGCCAGTTCGGAAACATCCTGGAGGCGGCCCGGAGCGAAAAAGACTGGAAGAATGTCCGCGCCTACTTAAACATGTTCAACGAATATTCGATCCACCTGAACCACCGCCAGAAAGAGCAGACCATCAGCTTCCTGTACGAGCTCCTCTTAAACCGTGAGGGCGATATCCGCAGACAGGCGGCGGCACTGATCGGAAAAATGTTCGCAGATTTCAATGCCGGTTACCGGAAGGAGCTGCCGAAAAACATGCCGGACCCGGATGACAAGACGGCTCTGACACTCTGGGAGGAGTACCTTGGACAGCTGGTGTGTCCGGACTACCGTCTGACGATCCAGCAGAAGCACAGGATCCAGAACTCCTTAAAATTTATCATGGTATCCGCTATGGAGCGAAGCTCCGAGAAGGTCCGGGAAGAGCTGTTTACCGTGTTCGTGAAGTGGTTTGACGGCCATCACCGGCTGGTGGGAGACCCGGTATTTTACCTGCTGGACTGCATTTTTTCCCTGCCGCTGGACCTCTGCAGCAAAGGAGACCGTCTGGAGCAGCTGATCCGCTTTGCCATCAGCCATATGGATGACCCGGATGAGAAGGTGCAGATCGCAGCTGTCCGTGTCTTAAAGATCCTGACCCAGGCGGTGCCGCCGGAAAGCGCCTGCTACGAGATCGCCTGCGACGCGGCACACCGGATCAATCCAAGGACGATCACGTTGTTATTCTTACAGTACCGGATCTATACGAACCTGCGTCTGGACACCGCCGCCCAGCGGGAAGTCTTATACGGACATGATGTGGTCAGCGATATCTTCCTTGAAAATTTAAAATCCGCTACTCCGTGGATCTTGAAATCCGTAAATATCAAGCTTCTGGCAGATCAGGTAGATCACGGAAAGCGGGATCACCTTCTCCATATATGTGCCCATTTTTCAAACCTTATCAAGGTCAGCGAGCAGGTCGGCGTCCGCCACGACGCGGGCCGCGCGCTCCTGCGTCTTGCCCATTTGCTGGCAACAGACCAGAGAAACGAGATCGCGGTGGAGCTCTTAAAGGGACTGGAAGTGGGAGAGTACGAGTTCTCCAAATACATTCCGGAATACCTCGGCGAGTTCGCCTTATGGCTGCCGCCGGAACAGCTTGATGACATGATCGAGCGACTGCACATCCTGCTGGCGAACGGAAACGAGCGGATCGTCTCCGTTGCTCTTGATACGCTGGGAGTCCTTCTGGAATGCTACTCGAGATATACGGTCCGTTTCCAGGAGCCGGAGGAGGTATCGGAGGAGCGGCGCATGAAGCTTCTCGGCCTGATCTTAAGCTGCCTTGCAAACTACAGGGAGCAGGTCCGCCAGGAGGCACTGCTTGTCATCGGACAGCATATTTTTGGTTCCCAGATCCTTGCGGAGCGGGACAAGAGCAGAATGTTCTCCCTTTGCGCAAAGAAACTCCTGTTCCTGTTAAATGAGAATAAGGGCGGCGAGCTGAGCCTCTACTACCGTGCCGCGACCCTGTCCCATATCGACCGTTTTATCGCTCACTACCAGTTGTTCGGCGGTCTGGTGGAGACCAGGACGCGGGAGAAGATCGCATTTTTCCCGGGAACCTTTGACCCGTTTACCTTATCCCACAAGGAGATCGCAAAGAAGATCCAGGAGCTCGGATTTACCGTATTTCTTGCCATTGATGAGTTTTCCTGGTCAAAGAAGACCCAGCCGCATCTGGTGCGCCGCCAGATCGTAAACATGTCCATCGCGGACGAGTTTTATGTCCATTTATTCCCGGACAACACGCCGGTAAATATCGCGAATCCGGCGGACCTGCGGAGGCTGAAGGAGATGTTCCCGACGGAAGAACTCTATATTGTTGTGGGATCCGACGTGATCCACAACGCGAGCTCCTACAAGAAGGATCCGGAGGAGAATTCCATCCATTCCTTCAACCACATCGTCTTCCGGCGCCCTGGTGAGGCACATCCGACGGAGGTTTACGAGCAGATCACCGGAAAAGTCGTGCAGCTGGAGCTCCCGCAGGAGCTGGAGGATATCAGCTCCACGAAGATCCGTGAAAATATTGATAACCACCGCGATATTTCCAGCCTCATCGATCCGGTAGTCCAGGAATACATTTACCACAAGGGCATGTACCTGCGCGAGCCGGAATTCAAGCCGATCTTACGGGCGAAAGCTATCGCCTTCGAGAACGCGGCGGGCAGGGACCGTGAGGTACTGGACGAGCTTGGAAACACCGTTCTCTACGGACATCCGGACGCCCAGGCGATCCTGACAAGGATCCAGGTGGAAAACGACCGTCTGCTGCTTTTAAGAAATACCGTGGAAGGCGAGCGCCCGGCGGGCTTTGTGAGTTACCGGGAGATCGGAAATGACGAACTCTTTGGTGTCTTAAAGGACATGGAGTTAGCGAATCTGGTAAGGGGAAAGAGCAGCCGGGAGATCCTTCTTATCACGGGAATTTACGCGAGGGAGGAGAACGCAGGAGACAGCGAGGTGATCCGGGATGCTCCGCAGCAGCTTCTTGTGGAGGTCCTCGCGAAGGAACTGGAAAAGAATTACAGCTTTGCACTGTTCGTGGCGGAGCGCGGAACGACGACAAAGGAGGTTGTGTACGTGCTGGAGAGACAGGGCTTTATCCGTCCGCATATGGCGGACGAGAACGACAAGCGGACGATCTACATGGTCGACATGCATGAGCCGTTAATGTTCCTGCATAACCTGGAGACCACGATCAAGGAGCCGTTTGCCAGCAATCCGGCGGTTCTGGACGCTATCGAAAAGAATCACAGAAAGCTTCAGATGGCCATGACGAAGCTGTATCCGGGAAATCTCGTGATCTCCTTATCATCCGGTGTCATGCATCACCGTCTCGTAGACAGGATCACGGCCCTCAACGATGTGCCGAGGGAACCGCTGGTGCCGAGAAGGCTCGGAAAGAATATGTGCGTCCCCTTCGGTAAGATCCTGAGAGGAAAAGTGGTTCCGAACACGGTGACAAAGACGCTGCACACCGATAAGGTCTACGAGCCGGATCTTAACAGCTTTACGATCGAGCCGTTCCCGTACTACTCACCGCTAAAAAGTCAGATCGAGACCATCAAGTCCTTCGACCGGCCGGTGATCCTGGTGGATGACCTCGTCCACACGGCGAACCGGCTCCAGGTGCTCGTTCCGCAGCTCAGGGAAGACGGGATCCCGATCAAGAAGGTCGTCGTGGGCGTACTGTCCGGCTATGGCCGTGACCTGATGCAGTGCCTGAAAGTCCCGGTTGAGAGCATTTATTCGATGCCGAATCTGCGCCAGTGGTTCGTGGAATCCACACTGTATCCGTTTATCGGCGGCGATACCGTGCGCCGTGAGGAGATGAAGGTGGCGGGACTTCAGCCGTCCATCAACATGATCCTGCCCTACGCGACGCCGAGACTTTCCGGCTGCAGCCGGGAGGCGCTTGTGGAGTTCTCGGCCTGCTGTATCGAGAATTCCAGGGATCTTTTCCAGGTCCTGGAGGCGGAATACCGGAAAATGTACGCGAAAAACCTTACCCTTTCACGCCTCTCCGAGGCCGTCATCCTGCCGCTCTGCCCGGATAAGGGAAGCTGTATGGAGTATGATGAGAACCTGGCGGCGTCAGTATATCTGGAGAATGATCTGGAGACGCTGTGGAGGATGAAAGAGTTTCTGATCAAGGGATAAAATGCTGAACGCCGTCTGGAATTTCGAGAGGCTGAGGGCTTAAAAGGAAGATCTGCGATAATCGTGGGCTGTGTATCAAAGCCGTAAGGTCGGCAGACCTGAATGGCTTTGGTTCATGGCAGTAAAATATGGAAATCAGGGGGAATGAAATTATGGTAACCTATTATAAAATCGGAGACATGTTTTGTGCGTCCGCGCACGGCGATCTGCCATATGAAAAAACGGAGAAACCGGCAGTAGGGACAACGCTCACCTGGCTCTTTACCGGAGAACCGGGCAGCCGCCGCGCATCATTTCTCGTAAACCATCCGGCAGAGCTCTTCGCAGAGTGTGAGGATGTCAGCTGGTTAAACACAAACAGATTAAATGCGTCCGCATACGACGGACAGACCAGGGAACTCCCGGCGGATCTCCTCGCGCAGCTCGATGCCGGAACACTCCGCGCGGTAAACGCGTCCCACCCGAAATTTGAGGAGATCCTGGCATATAAGCCGAAAGAGGGCAAAAAGCGTGTCCATGTTCTGGCGATCGGCGATGTGGGCAGCATGCTCTTAACAGGTCTCCATCTTCTCGGCGGAGATGTGATCTCCTCCATCGGAATCTGTGATATCTCCGACAAGGTGACTGCCCGCTGGGAGTTTGAGGAGAACCAGATCGCCTATCCGTGGGACTATGACGCGATGCCGGAGGTGGACGTTGTGGACCAGGATCACCTCTTTGACTGTGATGTGTTCGTATTCGTGGCCTCAAAGGGAATCCCGCCGGTCGGTTCCGGAGTCAAAGATGTCCGCATGTACCAGTTCGAGAACAACTCAAAGATCATCGGACATTACGCGAAGATGGCGAGAGAAAAGAACTTTAAGGGCTTATTCTGCGCCGTCTCCGATCCGGTGGACCCGCTTGCGAAGACCGCGTTCCTTGAGAGCAACAAGAATGAGGCAGGAGAGTACGACTGGATGGGACTTCTCCCGGAGCAGATACAGGGATTCGGCCTCGGTGTTATGAATGCGAGAGCTGCATATTATGCAAAACGTGATCCGAGGTTTAAGCAGTTTTTGACGGAAGGCCGTTCCTTCGGACCGCACGGACAGGATCTCGTTATCGCGGATTCCATCGAAAACTACAACGATGAGCTCTCAAAAGAACTGACAAACCTCACCGTCACCGCGAACCTCCACATGCGCGCCATCGGCTACAAACCGTTCGTTGCCCCGGCGTTCTCATCCGGCGCGATCTCGATCCTGATGACGCTCAGAAAACAGTGGCACTGCGGTTCCGTGTTCCTCGGCGGCGTTTACATGGGCGTGAAGAACCGCTATACAGAACATGGCCTCGAGACGGAGACACTGGCGCTGCCGGATGCTTTGTATGAGAGGATCGTGTTCGCGGCTGAAAATCTTGCGAAGATCGTGTAGAGGTTGTTTCTGCGGCGAAGGCTGGAATATAGAAAAATGCTGATCTGATTTGTCCCGGCAGGTTTCCCGTATGTCGGGGAGAACTGCCGGGATTTTTATATGTGCCGTGTTGAGGATGGAAAGCCGTTGTTATAAAAATATCAGTGATCATGTATATTGAGTGAAGCAGATTTATCAGGGAGAGTGATACATCATGGAGAGTGACAGATTGTTAGTTCTATATCCGCAAAAACGCGGCCCGGAGAAAGAACGGTCGCGTATGGACGAGGTTTTGAGGGCGGCACTTGACGGGATCGATGCCGAGATCGTGGAAGACATGGAAATTTTGGAGCAGGATCCCTTCAAATATCGTGGACGCAGACTCCTGTTTGCAGTTCCACTTGGGAGAAATGGCATCAACCGCGGTTACTACGAAGTTCTCGCCTGGCTGCGGGGCGGTGACCAGGTCCTCGCGGGGGCGACCGCTGGCATGATCATCGACGCGGAGAGCGAATTCTACACGAAAGCGACGGCAAGAGAGCTTGCGGTGGCGGCAAACCGCGCCGGATGTGCCTTTGTCGGCCGCCCGCTGGTGGAAGGAACTGCCTCCCTCGATAACTACCTGATCCAGGCTGCCAATATGAACACGGACCGGTTCGGCGCTTATAAAAAGAGCGCTGCGATCCTGGCACATCAAATTCTGGAAGAAACATGGCAGCCGAAAGAAGAATCGCACCTTCTGGTCCTTCACGCCTCAAACCACAGGACCTCCAATACCCTGGCGATCTGGCAGAAAGTAAAGGAGCGCCTGGATGACCGGATCGGGATCCAGGAGATCAACCTGCGAAACGGCACTCTCGTGGACTGTTCGGGATGTCCATACCAGATGTGCCTGCACTTTGGTGAGCAGGGAAAATGCTTCTACGGCGGAGCCATGGTGGAAAATATCTATCCGGCGGTCAAGTGGGCTGACGCGATCCTGCTCCTCTGTCCAAACTACAACGATGCCCTGTCCGCGAATATGACGGCGTTTATCAACCGCCTGACAGCCCTGTTCCGGACCACGCGGTTCTACGACAAAGCCCTGTTCGGAATTATCGTATCCGGCTATTCCGGCAGTGACCTTCTCGCTGGGCAGCTCGTAACAGCCCTCAATATGAACAAGACCTTCTACCTCCCGGGCAATTTCTGCATGATGGAGACAGCCAACAACGCCGGTGCTGCCATGAAGCTTCCGGGTATCGAAAACAGGATCAAGGAATTTAGCGAAAAAATGACGCATATACTGATAAAAGAGACACAAAATAGCTGATACAATTTTTGAATTTCAAGCAATTGTGCATCAAAACTTTACATCACGGAAGTGAACAACTGCAATTATGAGAAAAGCAACGAATAGCTGAAAGATTTCAGACGTTTACAAAAATTACTAATATTTGTTGCAAAAGTAACAATGGAGATGTATAATATGTTCGTAAGCTTCCTTTGCTGAAACGTTGTGCAAAGGAACAGAAAAAGGAGGTAGAAAGATATGAGAAAGAGATTTTCCGCAGCAATGGCACTCGCATTATCCTGTGCAATGGTACTGACCGCTTGTTCCGGCGGCAGCAAACCGGCAGAGACAACAGCAGCCGCAGCTGACACTACTGCAGCAGCAGCTGAAACAACAGCAGCCGCAGCAGCAGCCCCGAGTGGTGATGCCCAGAAGTTAACAATGGGTACTGGCGGAACCACCGGTACATATTACGCATTCGGTGGTGTAATCGCGAATGTATTAAACAGCAAAGACATCGGAGTGAACATTAACGTTCAGTCTACCGGTGCTTCCAAAGCAAATATCTACCTTGTAAACGACGGTGAAGCAGACCTCGCGATCGTACAGAACGACGTTATGGACTATGCTTACAACGGAACTGACCTCTTCGCAGAAGAAGGCGCAGCAAAAGATTTCACAACAGTTGCAGCCCTCTACGCTGAGGTTTGCCAGATCGTATCCTCCGGCGATATCAAATCTGTCGCTGACTTAAAGGGCAAGAGAGTATCCGTTGGTGACGCAGGCTCCGGTGTTGAGTTCAACGCACGTCAGATCCTCGAGGCTTATGACATCTCCTTCGATGATATCCAGGTCAACAACCTCGGATTCGGTGATTCCGCAGATGCGTTAAAAGACGGCAAGATCGATGCTTTCTTCTGTACAGCAGGCGCACCGACAACAGCGATCGTAGAGCTCGCTACAACAAATGCGATCAACCTTCTTGAGATCGATGACGAGCATGCGAAGAAGCTTGCGGATGCACATCCGTTCTACACAACATACGCAATCCCGGGCGGCTCCTATAAGGGCGTTGACGATGATGTTCAGACAGTTGCTATCAAAGCTACTCTGATCGCATCCCCGAAGCTTTCCGAAGAAACAGTTTATAACCTCACAAAGGCTATTTTCGATAACAAAGATGAGATCGCTTCCACACATGCAAAGGGCGAAGAGCTTGATCTCGAATATGCGGTTTCCGGTATTTCTGTTCCGTTCCATCCGGGTGCTGAGAAGTACTTCAAGGAAGTAGGAGCAATCAAGTAATTACCTTGAAAAACAGGAAAGTAAGATTCTTTACAGTGGCAGCAATAATCACGGCAATTATTGCTGCCACTCTTGCCTATACTTTACGAAGCGGAGACTATCTGGTCCTGAGGAACGGAGACACAAATGCAGAATATGCCCGCTTCCGGGTAAAAGAGGGGGATGAGTTTTCTGTAACGTTCATCCACTCGGTAAATAAGTATCCGTTGACGGACGTTTACGAGATCCGCGACCACAAGATCTACGTGATCCGCACGATCTACAATAATTTCGGCGCGGGCGTGCAGACAGAGATCGAGGATGGGCAGACGCTTACGTATGATGAAAACGGGGAGATGGTCGTTTCCGGGTTTAATAAGGAAATGCCGTATCTCTCATATATCGTGGGTACGGTCTCCGACCACACACTCACACTTCACGGAAAAGAAATCAGTTTGAGGGATCTCTGCGGACGAAACAGCAAAGTAGAGTTCTCCTGTGAACATAAAGGATTCTAAGCGTTAAAAGAGTTTCGGACATATCCGGCGCCTGTTTGTATAGGGGGTATACAGGGGCAGCGCCGGAAACGAAATATAAAGGAGGGATTGGTATGGCAGAGAAAGACAACATGAAAGTCAACACATCTCCGGTGGCTGATGTGGAGACCGGTACCGCCGAAGACGTCGAAGCCATCATGAAAAAGTACGACCGTGAATCGAATACCCGAATCTGGGAAGGCACCCCGAAGCAGGTCATTCGTTTCCTTCTGGCAGCGTTTTCAGTTTTAATGCTCTATATGAACTTGTTTGCAAACTGGGATGAGCGTGTAAGACGTTCCCTGTTTGTAGGTTTCGTAATTATCCTTTCATTCCTGGTATATCCGATGAAAAAGGGAAGCTCAAAAAAGAATTCCGTTCCGATCTACGATATTATCCTTATGGTACTCGGAGCCGGTGCTTACTTCTATTTCGTATTTAACTTTAAAACAATTATCGGACACGCGACACGAATCAGCCAGACAGAGGTTATCGTTGGCGTGATCGGTATCCTGATCTTAGCAGAAACATGCCGCCGCGTTGTAGGTATTCCGATCCTCTGTGTGGCGACATTCTTTGTGGGTTATGCGTTTTATAACGGACTTGGACAGGGCAGAGCCTTTGCAGTAGTCTTAAAGTCCATCGTTTACAACCTGTTCTATACGACGAGCGGTGTTATCGGTACTCCGATCGGTGTCTGCTCCACGTATATCGCACTGTTTATCCTGTTCGGCGCTTTCCTTGAGGCGACCGGTATTTCTGAATTCTTTATCCAGTTAGCAAACTCCCTAGCAGGCGCTTCCACAGGCGGACCGGCAAAGGTAGCGGTTATCTCCTCTGCTCTCTGCGGTATGGTATCCGGAAGCTCCGTTGGTAATACAGTAACGACCGGTTCCGTAACGATCCCGTTAATGAAGAAGACCGGTTATCAGGGTGAATTCGCAGGTGCCGTTGAGGCAGCTTCCTCCACAGGTGGACAGATCATGCCGCCGATCATGGGCGCCGCTGCATTCTTAATGGCTGAGATGGTAGGCGTTCAGTACGGCGAGATCGCGATGAGAGCGATTTTCCCGGCACTCCTCTACTTTACAGGTATCTTCATTACCGTACATCTTGAGGCAAAGAGACTTGGCTTAAAGGGTATCCCGAAGGATGAGCTTCCGAAATTCGGACCGTTATTTGTCCGTCAGGGTTATCTTCTTATTCCGTTAGTTGCCCTTGTTGCAATGGTTATGATGGGCTACACGATGTCCCGTGCAGCGATCATCGCTACCGCTCTTGCAATCCTTGTCAGCATGCCGAATAAAGAAACAAGAATGAACCCGACAAGATTCATCAACGCGTTGGAGGCAGGCGGTAAGAATACACTTTCCGTAGCTGTTGCCTGCGGCGTTGCCGGAATCATCGCCGGTGTCGTAACAATGACCGGTCTTGGACAGCTTCTGATCTCCGCAATTGTCGGCGTTGCCGGTGACCGCGTGATCGTAGCATTATTCCTTACTATGTTAACCTGTATCGTTCTTGGTATGGGCGTTCCGACAACTGCAAACTACATCATTATGGCTACCACATGTGCACCGATCCTTGTAAACGGCATGGGAATCAACAAGATCGCTGCCAACATGTTCGTATTCTACTTCGGTATCGTAGCAGATATCACACCGCCGGTTGCTCTTGCAGCTTACGCAGGATCCGCGATCGCGAAATCCAACCCGATGAAGACCGCGTTAAACGCATCCCGTCTTGCGATCGCAGCGTTCATCGTACCGTATATCTTCGCGTTTAACCCGGCAATGTTATTTATCGATACAGGCGTTCTCGGTGTTGTAACGATCATCGTAACATCCCTGATCGGTCTGTTTGGCGTTGCAGCCGGTCTTGAAGGCTACATGTTCGCGAACCTGAATGTGATCGAGAGGCTCTTATCCATCGTCGGAGGTCTCTGCCTGATCATTCCGGGAACCGTGACAGACCTTGTCGGTATCGTCCTTGTTGGTGTCTCCGCGGCACTGCAGATGATGCAGAAGAAAAAAGCAGCGGCGGCGTAGATTGTATATCGAGGTATATTGAAAACGATTCTCTCATATGCTATAATGTAAAGGAAAGAACATAAGAGACGTAATCCAAATGTTCAAAAGGAAACCCCTCAGAGCGGCTATCTCTGAGGGGTTTCTTCTCGTTTTATGTAGTTGAGCATCTACAGGCTAGTTACCATTTGAATTTACTGTCTAACCATTTGATGATGTAATGACACACTACGCCAGCCATGACACTTTTATCTTGCAACCCCCCAAAATTTATGCTACACTTGCCCTAAAGTTTACCACTGTACCTGTTTAAAGAGAGAGGAAGGAAAACGATGGCAGAATTATTATATGGAAGTACCCGCGGCGGGGAGACTGGTGTGACAGCATCCCAGGCGGTTTTAAAAGGACTTGCAAATGATGGCGGCCTCTACGTTCCGGAGCGCATCCCGACACTGGATGTGACAATGGACGAGCTTGCCGGAATGACATATCAGGAGACGGCATACGCAGTTATGAAACAGTTCCTGACTGATTACACGGAAGAAGAACTGAAATACTGTATTTCCCACGCATACGATGAGAAATTCGACACAGAGGAGATCGCACCGCTCGCAAAGGCGGACGGCATGTATTTCCTGGAGCTGTTCCACGGAAAGACCATCGCTTTCAAGGATATGGCACTTTCCATTCTGCCGTACCTTATGACAACGGCTGCAAAGAAGAACCACGCAAAGAACGAGATCGTGATCCTGACTGCCACATCCGGAGATACCGGAAAGGCAGCTATGGCCGGATTCGCTGACGTTCCGGGAACAAGGATCATTGTCTTCTATCCGAAGAACGGCGTAAGCCGTGTTCAGGAGCTTCAGATGTTGACCCAGAAGGGCGCAAACACATCTGTAGTCGGAATCGAAGGAAACTTTGATGATGCCCAGACAGGCGTAAAGAAGATCTTTGGTGACAAAGAATTCGCGAAAGAACTGGATCGTATGGGATTCCAGCTTTCCTCCGCGAACTCCATCAATATCGGCCGCCTTGTTCCGCAGGTCGTTTACTATGTATACGCCTACGCGAAGCTTCTCGCAAACGGTGAGATCGCAAACGGCGAGAAGGTCAATGTTGTAGTTCCGACCGGAAACTTCGGAAATATCCTGGCAGCATACTTCGCAAAACAGATGGGCGTACCGTTCGGCAAGCTGATCTGCGCATCCAACGACAATAAGGTCCTGTACGACTTCTTCCGGACAGGCACATACGATAAGAACCGTGAGTTTATCCTGACCACATCCCCGTCCATGGACATCCTCGTTTCCAGCAACTTAGAGCGCCTGCTCTACTTAAGCTGCGGAAGAGATGCCGCAAAGACAAAAGCGATGATGGAGCAGCTTTCCACGAATGGAAAATACGAGATCACAGCGGACATGAAGGAATTCATGAAGGACTTCTGTGCAGGCTATGCGGATATGGAAGAGAATGCGAAGGAGATCCGGAAAGTATTCGACGATACCGGATATCTGATCGACACACACACAGGCGTTGCAGCAGCCGTTTACGAGCAGTATAAGGCGAAGACCGGCGATACCACAAAGACTGTGATCGCGTCCACAGCAAGCCCGTACAAGTTCTCCAGAAGTGTTATGGAGGCAGTTCTCGGAAAGAAGGAAGATGCCGATGAGTTCGCCCTGATCGACGAGATGGAACGTATTTCCGGTGTGAAGATCCCGCAGGCCATCGAGGAGATCCGCGACGCGAAGATCCTCCACAACCGCCAGTGCAAGCCGGAGGAAATGGAAGAAACTGTGAAACAAACCTTTTCAAAGTAGGGTAAATCGGTTATAATAAAATTATCATGACAACAGTACCTGTTGGGAATAGATGGTGTCTGTTCCGCATATAAATGGAAACAGACGGCAGATCCGGCGGGACAGGCTGTTCTGTCAAAATAACGATTCAAATGGAGGCCTATATGTTAGTAACAGCGAAAGAAATGCTTGAGAAAGCAAGAGACGGCAAGTACGCAGTAGGACATTTCAACATCAACAACCTTGAGTGGACAAAAGCGATCCTGCAGACAGCAGAGGAACTGAGATCCCCGGTTATCCTGGGTGTTTCAGAGGGCGCAGGAAAATACATGACAGGCTTTAAGACCGTAGTAGGTATGGTAAACGGTATGCTGGAAGAGATGAAGATCACTGTTCCGGTAGCTCTTCACTTAGACCATGGTACTTACGAGGGATGCTTAAAGTGCATCGATGCCGGATTCTCCTCCATCATGTTCGACGGTTCTCACTACCCGATCGAAGAGAACGTTGAGAAGACAAAAGAACTGATCCGTATCTGCCGTGAAAAGGGAATGTCCCTCGAGGCAGAGGTTGGAGCGATCGGCGGCGAGGAAGATGGCGTTATCGGTATGGGCGAGTGTGCAGACCCGAACGAGTGCAAGATGATCGCTGACCTCGGAGTTGATATGTTAGCAGCAGGTATCGGCAACATCCACGGAAAATATCCGGCAAACTGGAAGGGCTTAAGCTTTGAGACACTTGCAGCCGTAAAAGAAAAGGTTGGCGATATGCCGCTCGTTCTTCATGGCGGTACCGGTATTCCGGAAGATATGATCAAGAAAGCGATCTCCCTCGGCGTAGCAAAGATCAACGTTAATACCGAGTGCCAGCTCGCGTTCGCAGACGCTACAAGAAAGTACATCGAAGCAGGCAAAGATCTTGAAGGAAAGGGATTCGACCCGAGAAAACTTCTTGCACCGGGTGCAGAAGCGATCAAAGCGACCGTAAAGACAAAAATGGAGTTATTCGGTTCTGTCGGCAAAGCTGACTAAGCCGTTTAGCTTGCATTATCATGCAGTTAAAAATGTTCTCCCTCGTATCAGGGAGAACATTTTTTCAAGCTAAAATTGGAATTCAGCCGAAATACCCTGGCAGACCATGATTGGAACAGGCTGAATATTTACAGGTAATTCTCATATTTTTTAAAGTACGATTTCACCCCATGCCATGACGGGCAGATTATACAGAATTGAGGAGGAAAACTATGAGCGAAACTATCAATGTGGAGGCAATCTTCGGAGAGAACGTCTTTAACGACTCCGTGATGAAGGAACGCCTTCCGAAAAGCGTCTACAAGAAATTAAAGCAGACCATCGAGGATGGCAGCGAGCTGGATCCGACGATCGCGGACGTGGTTGCCCATGCGATGAAAGACTGGGCAGTCGACAACGGCGCGACCCACTATACCCACTGGTTCCAGCCGCTTACAGGTGTAACTGCCGAGAAACATGACTCCTTTATCGGAAACTTCGATTCCCAGGGCAAAGTCTTAATGGATCTCTCAGGAAAAGAGCTGATCAAGGGCGAGACCGACGGTTCTTCCTTCCCGTCCGGCGGCCTGCGCGCCACATTCGAGGCCCGCGGCTATACCGCCTGGGACTGCACTTCCCCGGCATTCTTAAAGAAAGACGCAACCGGCGTTACACTCTGTATCCCGACCGCGTTCTGCTCCTACAGAGGTGAAGCACTCGATAAAAAGACCCCGCTTCTCCGTTCCATGCAGGCCATCGATAAAGAGGCGACAAGAATCTTCCACCTCTTCGGACACACAGAAGTAAAGCGTGTCACTCCGTCCGTAGGACCGGAGCAGGAGTACTTCCTGATCGACCGCGACAAATATTTAAAGAGAAAAGACCTGATCTACACCGGACGTACCCTGTTCGGCGCAATGCCGCCTAAGGGCCAGGAGATGGATGACCACTACTACGGCGTTATCCGCGAGCGGATCGGTTCCTATATGAAAGAGTTAAATGAAGAGCTCTGGAAGCTGGGAGTTACCGCAAAGACCCAGCACAACGAGGTCGCTCCGGCACAGCACGAGCTGGCAACGATCTACACAAAGGCAAACCTTGCTGTTGACCACAACCAGATTGTTATGGAGACAATGAAAAAGGTTGCAAACCGTCACGGTATGGCATGCCTGCTCCACGAGAAACCGTTCCAGGGCGTCAACGGTTCCGGTAAACATAACAACTGGTCCCTGGCTTCCGACACCGGCATCAATATGCTTGATCCGGGTGTTACACCGCATGAGAATATCCAGTTCCTTCTGGTCCTTGCCTGCATTATGAAAGCGGTTGACCGCCATGCGGATCTGCTCCGCCAGTCCGCGGCTGTTCCGGGAAATGACTTCCGCCTTGGCGCTCAGGAGGCACCGCCTGCGATCATCTCCATCTTCGTAGGTGAGCAGCTTGAGGATGTGATCGACCAGCTGATCTCTACAGGCTCCGCGACCCACTCCAAGACCGGCGGTACATTAAAGACCGGTGTTACCACGCTTCCGGACTTCGATAAGGACGCAACCGACAGAAACCGTACCTCACCGTTCGCGTTCACCGGAAATAAGTTCGAGTTCCGTATGGTCGGTTCCTCCGATTCTGTTTCATCTGCAAACGTTGTATTAAATACCATCGTTGCTGAGGCGTTCAAAGAGGCGGCTGATGAGCTTGAAAAGGCAGACGATTTTGATCTCGCTGTCCATGATATGATCAAGAAACTTCTTGCTGATCACCGCCGTATCATCTTCAACGGCAACGGCTACAGCGAGGCGTGGGTAGAAGAGGCAGAGCGCCGTGGACTTCCGAACTTAAAGTGCATGGTAGACGCGATCCCGTCCCTCGTTACCGAGAAAGCGTTCAAGCTGTTCGGTGACTTTGGCGTATACACGAAGGAAGAGCTGGTGGCAAGAGCGGAGATCGAGTATGAGTCCTACGCGAAATCCGTAAATATCGAGGCGAAGGGGATGATCAATATCGCAGGAAAGCAGCTGATCCCGGCTGTTGTCCGCTACACAACCGTTCTCGCTCAGTCCTTAAGCGCTGTGAAGGCTGCATGCCCGGAAGCTGACAACAGTGTCCAGACAGAGCTTCTCATCGAAGTTTCAGATCTTCTCTCCGACATGAAGGTTGCCCGCGCGAAGCTCGAAGACCTGGTAGAAGAGTATCAGCACATCGACAGCATGGAAAGGCGCGCCCACTTCTGCTACGACGAGATCATCCCGGCGATGCAGGCTCTGCGTGACCCGGCAGACCAGCTTGAAATGATCGTAGACAAGGAATACTGGCCGATTCCGAGCTATGGGGATATGATCTTTGAGGTGTAAGAGACCTCTAAATAAGAATACATAGTATGACAATAAAAGCGCCGCCCTGCGGGAGAAGATCCTGCGGGGCGGCGTGTTTTTTACTGACACAGAGTCTGATATTACAGTCTTACTTCGGTCCACTAGTCTGATATTCGGACAAATTCGACGACGAAGAAGAACTTGGACTTCCCGGCACAGTCATACTGGAAGAACCGGAACCATAGTTATAGTATGCATTAGCGCTTCCCGGTCCGGTCATGCTGCCGGTGTTTGTATAATAAGGGTTATTGCTGCCTGCTGCATTGCCGCCCGGCACTGTAGTTGATGCAGAGCCAGAACTGGAGCTTCCGGAACCTGAGCTGCTGTTGGAGTATCCAGGTCCGCTGGTCTGATAACTGCCGGAGGTGCTTGTTCCACTGTTGGAAGTGGAAGTAGATGTACTGTTTGAAGTTCCCGGACCGCCTGTCTGGTAATTACCAGCCGACATACCCGTATTCGTCTGGGAAGATCCGGCAGTCGTGGCTCCGGTCGCAGTGGTCGTCGAACCACCCGGCGCGGATCCAGCCGCAGCATTTCCGCTTCCGCTATTACCCGTAGTAATCCCATTCTGCGCATTCCCCGCCGCCGGAGTACCTATATAATTTCCGTTCGCCACAGTCCCGGCCGTTCCCGGCGTATAAACACTTCCCGCCGAGCCGCCGTCGATCGCGGACGTCTCACTCAGGCACACACCGCGCTGGTTAAACGTATAATTCACATTATTCACAACAAATGACCCGTTTGCGATCATCTTTCCATCCGCCGGGTTCAGATAATAATACTTTCCTCCGTCATTCAGCCATCCCGTGATCATATGTCCGGCCTGATTGAAATAATACCAGCTCTTATCGATCTGCTTCCAGCCCACCGCCATCACACCGGATACGGTGTCCATATAATACTTGTTCGTTCCGTCACTCTGCCATCCGATGACCATCCGCCCGTCGGTGTGGAGATAGTAGAACTTTCCGTCAAGCTGCATCCATCCGGTCATCAGTTTTCCTTCATTATTGAAATAATACCAGTAACCGTCAAGCTTCGTCCAGCCAGCCGCCATCGCGCCGTTTGCGTCAAAGTAGTACAGCAGGCCGTCGATCGTCTGCCAACCCGTCAGCATCGTTCCATCCTGCTGGAGGAAATACCACTTTCCATCAATATCCGCCCATCCGCGGACAAGCTTACCGTCGCTGTTAAAGTAGTAATACTTCCCGTCCATCTTCCGCCATCCGGTCACCATAGAGCCGTTGCCGCGCATATAGTAATAATCGTTTCCGATCCGCAGCCATCCGGTCACCATCGCACCGTTTAACAGGTAATAATACGTTCCATCAACCTGAATCCAGTCCTTCGCCATCGTACCGTCGGAGTTTAAGTAATACCACGCGTCCTCCGCCTTCAGCCATCCGGTCTTCATCTGTCCGGTAGTAGGGAGAAGGTAGTAATACTGGTTGTCGAGAAGCAGCCAGCCCTTAAACTGGGTTCCGTCCGCGTTCAGATAATACCAGCTCTGCCCGTCATTGATCCAGCCCGTCTGCTTTACATAATTCTTATAATAATACCATTTATCCCCGATCAGCCGCCACCGGTTCGCCGGAAGCTTGCTGCTCAGATCCTTAAAGGTAAAGTTGATATCCACATTTCCGTTGATACCATTTACCGTTCCCTGGTTCGACGCCTGCCACATTGCCGCACCCTGGTAAGTCGGCTTCGAGTCATAACGGGCAACCCACACGTCATAGTGGACCTTCGTCATGTCGATCTTATTGCTGATCCAGTAATCATTCGTGTAGACCATCGGATAATATCCAGCCGTCTCCACCTTCTTACAGAATGCGTTGATAATATCAGAGACCTGTGCAGGAGTCAGGCTGTTCATTTCCTGCGCCTCCACATCGAGAACTACCGGGTAGGAGATTGGATAGTCCTTGATAAGGTTTAGGACAAAATCAGCGTCGGATTCCGCCATCGCTGTAGTCGTCGCGTAGGAATAAAGGTAAACACCGACGCGGAGTCCCGCCGCCGCTGCCCCACGCACATTCGTATCAAAATACGGATCCACCGCATTGTTGTACCGGGTACCGATCATCGCGAACTGGATATCATCATCGGCGACCGCGGACCAGTTGATATTCTGCTGCCACTGGGAAACATCGATGCCCCGGGACAGGATACCGGTAAGCACGGAACCATCACTTCCAATATAGGAGCCGGACGCGTTCTTCTGCCAGGAAGCCGCCCATACCGGAACCGCCGGACTTACCGCGGAAAAAGCCATGACGGCACTTAAAAGAACCGCCGCCGCCCGTTTCTTTTGTCTCATGGAAATCCCCCTTTAAAAGTTGTACATTAAAATTCTTATCTTACAAGCTGACAGACCTGATGCCGGATGTAGATGCCGGTACCAGGCAGCGCTGTACTTCCGAAACCGTCGACCAGCTATAAAAAAGATCCCGGGATAACTGTATTTCTGTCACAGCTTCATCCCGGGACTCTATGGACGTTATCTGCGTATTTTCAGTATAGCATAAAAATACACATACGTCTTGCAAAAATTCAATTGAAAATGTGGCGATTATTCGGCTTTTCCGGACCAGTTCCCTGACCTGCGTTCTTCCGAATGCCGCACCAGGAAAGCCGCAGACCGCCAGTACGGTTATCTCAGTGTCCCGCCGTCTCCGATTCCAAGAAATTCCGGCGAGGTAATAATCTTCTTATAAAACCGCTTCGCATACCGGTACATCACGATCGTATAATCGCCAAACTCCTCGCCAACACTGCTCTTATACACCGCCCACAAACACCACAAGAATCCGCCGAGGGCAATATAAGCGTAGTAAACGAACCGCTCCTCGGAGGTCGGCTCCCGGTGCAGGTAGAGCTTGATCAGCTTCTCGACCTCAAAATCATTATAATAAGAATAGATCGCGCACATGCTCACATCGATCAGCGGATCACACATGCCGGAGTACTCCCAGTCGATCAGGCGGAGATCCCCGTCCGGCAGGAACAGGAAGTTGTCGCACACACTGTCGATATGGGACAGGACCTTTGGCCGGTTCAGACGGTCGAGGCGGTCAAGCAGCGTGGTCATATGGGACTTCACTTCCGGATAATCCTCAAAAAGCTTCTTCTCATATCCGCGGCACAGCGCCTCATAGAAGCCAATCCGCTCCCGGATATCAAAAGAATGGTCCACATGGAGCTTCGAATCATGGAGCTTCCCCACAAGTGCCATGCACCGTGCCACATCATCCCAGTCGCGCGGATCGCTGTTGCGCGCCCCCTCATAATACTCGGAAATCTTGTAGCCGGTCTCTCCGTTCATGTATACAATATGTTCGGTGATGCCGTAATCCTGTACTGCGTCATAGACCGCCTTTTCCTGCTTCCGGTTGATCAGAAGCTCGGTTCCCGGACCAGGAATCCGGCAGATATAGGACTTGCCGTGAACCTTAAACAGGAAAGACTTGTTCGTCATGCCGGTCTTCAGGCATTTAATGCCTGTGATCTCAGACTCCGGAACCTGCAGCACCTCGGAGATCAGCTCCATGGCGATATTATCGGAATGGTTCTGGTAGCGCTCATCGAAGAGGCGGAGCTCCTCAAGATTCTCGAACTCGTATACCTGGTTGTCCGGCTGCCTGTTGATATACATCTCCGGAACCGGGAAATGGTGCTTTCCGGGAAGGTGGCTGTCGACCTCGCCGTTTAAGAGGTCCGCCAGAACCTGCTCCCAGTACATCTGCTCCGTTCCGGGAGTATGATAATACTCCTCGAGGACCGGGAAGAACTTTTCCGAAAACTCCTTCGAGAAGAATACCGGTCCGTACATGACCCAGGAGTCCTCGCCGCCGATCTTTACGCCGGTGAGCAGCCCCTTTTTGCTTGTCTCAAGACACCATTCGGAAGTCTCGCCCTTCATATATACAGAAGAGTACCATGCGCCGCACTCGTAGGTGTGGTACATATTGTTGCGCATCCAGTTGTCGGAAGAGAGAAGATAAGTGTTCCTTCCGATAAAACACTCCCGGGCACGGTAGAGCGTTGTCAGCGTATTCTTATTGTGATATTCCGGGTTGTAGAGAAGCTTCACGCCGAACTTGTCGATCAGATACTCGAACTTCTCCTTCAGATATCCCACAACGATGGTGATATCCGTGACGCCCGCCTCATGCAGCTGCTTGATCTGCCGCTCGATCATACGCTCGCCGTAGACCTCAAGAAGTCCCTTCGGCGTCTCAAAGGTCAGCGGTACAAATCTGGACCCAAATCCCGCCGCGAGGATCACGGCACTGTCCATCCGGTAATTTCTTAAAAGATCCACACCGCCTTTTAATAAGGAATAAGATCCGTCCACCGGATCAAAAGAAAAAAGCTCCTGGTCCAGACCTTCCTTCACGAGATGGTTGCAGGTCCCAAGAGAAATATCCATCGCCGCCGCCAGCTCCCGCTGTGTCATCTTGTTGTTCTCATAAATATTCCTGCAGAGTAATCCCAAACGATCCATAGTCGTCCTCCGAATCAAAGCTGTTTGCATCGCTTATTATTACTGTTTAATAATAAGGAAGAAACTGATAAAAATGAACATGTTCAAAACAAAAAAATAAATAGATATATATGAACATTATAACACGTACTTCTGATAATACAAGATGATATTTTGAACATGGAATTATCACGTTCAAAATATCTTGAAAATAACATAAAAATGAACATTCTGTAATGACACATCCTTGCCACAAAGCTGCCACAAAGTGTAAAAATGGGCATATTGTACTAATATCTATACAACATCGGCTAAAAATAGCATTCGCGTAATAATTTCGTAAGAAAATAAAAACAAAAAAGATATGGAAATTCTTAAGAAAATATACTATAATACCAGTGTGTTCGAGGTACAGAGTATTTCTGGAAGCGAAGTAAGATAGTTCCCTTTATTAAAAAATCTTCATTTTTTGTAAAAAAACTATTGATAATTTTACTTATCGGAAGTATAATGGCTTCGTAATGCAATTAGGAATTTCAAAAAGCGTTTCAAAAAAACAAAAGGAGAGTGCATTAATTATGAGAAAGCAGACTAAAATTGCTGCAGTAGTATCCGCAGCAGCTCTGTTAGCATTAGGCGCTTCCATGACATCTTTCGCAGCTGCTAAAGGCACCTGGATGATGGTTGATGGCGAGTGGTATTGCTACGACAAGAACGGTGACGCATACGAGAACACATTCTGCTCCAGCAATGGTAAAGAATACTACGTTGGTGAGGACGGACAGCTTGTTCGTTCTGCATGGGTTGAGTACGATGGAAACTACTACTTCGTAAACAGCAGCGGTGCTAAGATCACAAACGATTGGAGATTAACAGCTCCGTACGATGATGATTCCGCCGATGAGGAGTGGTACTACTTCAAATCTAACGGTAAGAGAGCAGAGAACGAGAAGATCACATATAAGAGCAAATCTTACTACTTCGACAGCGACGGAAAGATGCTCACAGGTTGGGTAACTTACGACAGCAACGCTGTTGATGAGGCTAATGATTTCGTTGATGGCAAGACTTTCTACTGTGACGAGACTGGTGCTCGTTTAGAGAAAAACTGGGTTTACTCCGTAGAGCCGGGCGTAGAAGATGATGATGCAGACGCAGACGAGTACTGGTACTACTTCAAGTCTTCTGGTAAAGCTCAGATCGGCAAGGGAACAAACATCAAAGGTCAGACATACCTCTTCGATAACGAAGGTCGTATGCAGACTGGTTGGGTTGCTTTAACAACAAGCACATCTAGCAATGCTAATGAATATCTTGAGATCGGTGGAGAAGATTCCACAGCTAAATTAAGTGACTACACAGATGTTTACTTCTGCGGCGACGAAGATGACGGACACGCTAAGAAGAACAAATGGTATAAGACTTGGAGACCGGAAGATTTCGATGACGAGGACGAGGACAATGATGAGTTCTGGTACTGGATCGATAAGAACGGTAAAGTATATATCCCGACCGAGGCAGCTTCTGGTTCTAACGCAACAGGTTATAAGTACAAATTAGAGGATGCAGCTCTTGCTCAGAAGAAAGTTAGCGGAAGCTACGAATCCTTCGAGATTACAAAGAAGAAAGTAAACTCCAAAGACTACTTCTTCAACAACGATGGTGAGATGCTTTCTCAGTTCATCGAGGTTGTTACTCCGAACACAGCTGATGGTCTTGTAACTGGTATGTACTACTTCGGTGGTGACGATGACGGCTCCATGAAGACTGGTTCCCAGTCTGTAAGAGACGACAACGGCGACACATACAAGTTCTACTTCGGAACAAAGAACAGCACATCTGAGAACAAGGGTGTTGGTATCACAGGTAACAAGAGCAACAAGCTTTACTACAAGGGTCTCTTACTTACAGCTGATGACTACAAGTACCAGATCGCTACTGTAGACGGTGTTCACTACTTCATCGTTAACAAGAACGGTTCTATCCAGCACAGCTGCGTAGAGTACAAAGAGGACAGCGATGTTCTGATCGATGCTAGCGATCTTGCTAAGACAGCATTCAGCACAACTGAAGGCCTTTACAAGTACAGCATTGATGCAGCAACAGCATCCGCAATCAACAAAGTTGATATGATCGATGAGACTGAGGTTATGCACTAATTTATCTCAGTAAAAAAGAAATTCTAATTGCAAAACGCGGGCGAGGATTTAATCCTCGCCCGTTTGCGTTATACAGTAAATGGGCGGGAAGTGATTCCCGCCCATTCTGTCTGCAATTAGAATTTCTAATTTTTACAAGAAACGTTAATATTAGTCTGTAACGTTAACGAACTCGTTGATATTAATTCCTGTAAGGTTCGGATTAACTGTGTAGGTACCGCCGATCTCATACTTAAACTGACCATCCGGAGCAAATGTTGTATCATTTGTAGTTGTGATCAGAGCATCTCCATCCTCTTTGTACTGAGTGTTCTTGGAGTGCTGAATAGAACCGTTTGTATTAACGATAAATGTATGGTTGTCGATAGTTGCAAGCTGATATTTGTAATCGTCAGCCTGGATTAACATACCATAGTAGTAAAGTTTGGTATTCTGGTTACCTGTAATACCTGCACCTTTGTTTGTTCCCTTTGTCGCAAAGTAGAACTTGTAAGTATCACCAGCATCGTCCTTGATAGCCTGAGAACCAGTCTTCATGGAACCGTCATTAGAACCACCGAAATAGTACATCTCGCCATCTACAAGGTAGAAATTGGAAAGCATACGTCCTTCCTGATCAAACCAGTAATCTTTGGAGTTTACTTTCTTCTTAGTAACATTTACAAGACCTTTGTTCTTGGACTGAACTACGCCATCTTTGAACTCATACTCGTAAGCGTTAGAAGCAGTAGCTAAAACATCCATGTTTGTTCTGTAAAGCTTACCGTTTTTATCGAACCAGAACCACTTCTGATCGCCTTCTTCCTCGTCCTCATCCTTCGGAATCCATGTCTTAGCCCATTTGTTCTTCTTAGCGTGTCCGTCATCCTCATCGCCGCAGTAGTAAGCATCGCCAGCGAACTCAGATACAGCCTGTTTAGTATGATTATCATCATCTAAGTTAATCTGCTTGTAAGCATTGTTTCCGCTTGCATCTGTTGTCTGCACAACCCAACCATAAAGCATACGACCCTGATTATCAAACAGATAAATCTGACCATTTAAGTTAGCCTGCTTACCAGTAGCCGGTTCACCTGTAGATTTCTTTAAGTAATACCAGTACTCATCTGCATCAGCCTCATCATCAGATGTACCCGGCTCAGTATCTTTAACCCATGCACCTTCTACACGAGCGCCAGTCTCGTCGCAGTAGAATGTGTTGTCTTTCTTGTAAGTATCAGCTTCGTCAACGTTGTCTGTGCCGTCAGTTGTTACCCAACCTGTGAGCATCTTACCTTCGCTGTCGAAGTAATATGTTTTTCCTTTGTAAGTGATCTTCTTGCTTGTAGCCATCTTACCGTTGGACTGGAAGTAGTGCCACTCTTCATCAGCTGTCTCATCATCGATCGGAGTTGTTAATCTCCAGTCGTTTGTGATCTTAGCACCGCTGCTGTTTACGAAGTACTTATCGGAGCCGTCCTCAACCCATGCGGAACGAACGAGTTCTCCGTCGTCGCCAACATAATATTCCTTACCATTGCTGGAGCAGAATGTGTTTGTGTATGCGTCACCGTTCTTGTCGTAGCAATACCACTCGCCATCAACCATCATCCAGGTGCCTTTAGCAGCTGCGAAAGATGTCATGGAAGCGCCTAATGCTAACAGAGCTGCTGCGGATACTACTGCAGCAATTTTAGTCTGCTTTCTCATAATTAATGCACTCTCCTTTTGTTTTTTTGAAACGCTTTTTGAAATTCCTAATTGCATTACGAAGCCATTATACTTCCGATAAGTAAAATTATCGCAAGTTGGGAAACGGGGTGGGAGAGGGGCTTAAATTGGAAAGATGGGATGGGGAAATTTAAGAAACGGGGATCAGAAAACGCAGAATTAAGAATAAATTCATGAAAAAGGCAGGAAAAACAGGGCGGGGTAAGTTGCAGGAAAATGGGAAGGATGGTATAATAAACTCGATTTTTTATGACATGTGAAAGGAAGAATACATTCATGGCAAATAGGATAAAGAAAAAAGAGGAGACGAAGAGCAGCTATCAGGATAATGTGGCACTGATCATGGGAGTGTTTACCTTAGCGGTTTTATGTGCGCTGCCGCTGGTGTTCCGGGACTATTATTTTAATATTCTGGAGACAAAATACCAGTTTTACTGTATCGTCTCGATTGCGGCGCTCGTTGTGATGGGCGGCTATGGACTTGCAAGCGGCAAAATGATCGAATGGTTCTCAAAATTCGATTTTAAGACATGGCGCAAAGGGATGAGCTTTGGCGATTGGGCGATGATCGCATTCTGGCTTGCGAATGTGATTTCCTGGGCGCTGAGCAAAGACTGGAAATGGGAAGCGTTCTGGGGAACGTCGGGCCGTTATAATGGTGTTTTCCTTATGACGATCTATATGGCGGTGTATTTTCTTGTGACCCGTTTCTTTAAACTGAAGAGATGGTATCTGGACGCGTTCCTTGCGGTTGGAATCTTCGTATGCGTTTTTGGAATTACGGATTATTTCCAGATGGATGTTCTTGGATTTAAGGTAAATATGATGGATACCCAGAAGTCATCATATACCTCAACCTTTGGCAACATCAATACGTATACGATTTATGTTGCGGCCCTGATGGCGATTTCCATGATCCTGTTTACGCAGGAGAAGAACCAGAAACGAATGATGTGGTATTACGGAAATATGATTCTGTCAGTATTTGCGCTGATCATGGGAAACAGTGATAACGCATATCTGTCTTTAGCAGCGCTCTTTGGCCTGTCCCCGTTGTGGCTCTTTAAAACGAAAACAGGCATTCGTAAATACATGATTTCGCTGGCTTCCTTCTTTACTGTTATCTGGTGCATTGAGTGGATCAACAATGCTTATGCCTCAAGCGTACTTGGAATCAGCAGTGCGTTTGATCTGATCGCAGGTCATAAATTCCTTCCGGTACTAATTGCGGTGCTTTGGTTCATCAGCGGAGTTCTGGTATTCCTTGATAAAAAGAGCAAGGTAAGCAGAACTTATACAGAAGAAACAAATAAAATCCTGATCTATATCTGGATAGCAGTAATTGTTGTTGTATGTGCAGCGGCGGCATTTGTATTATATGATGCAAATGTGGCAGGACATGCGGATAAATACAGCGCGATCAGCAATTATGTAGTATTCAACGATGCATGGGGCACACATCGAGGATATATCTGGAAACGTGCGATGGAGATCTTTACAGATAAGCTGACTCCGGTCCAGAAGCTCTTTGGATACGGTGCAGATACCTTTGCCTTGATCATGCAGTATTATTTTCCACCGGCACAGAGCGGCGGAACCATCACAATTTATGACAGTGCTCACAATGAGTACCTTCACTATCTAATTACGATCGGACTCTTTGGAACAGGATCTTATATTGCGTTTATGCTGGCTTCAGTCGCAGCGATGGCAAGAAAAATGAAAGAGCAGCCGGAAGTTATGGCGATTATGATCGCTGTTCTTGCATATATGATTCAGGCGGTTGTCAATATCAATCTTCCGATCGCCATGCCGATTATTATACAGCTCTTAGCGATGGGCGTAGGAAGAAAGAAGATTCTGGCAGAAGAGACGAAAACTGAACAATAAATTTGATCGCGTGAGCGCAGAGACGCTTGCGTCAGGGAGGAAATATTATGATGCAGGCAGTCATCATGGCCGGTGGAAAGGGAACAAGACTGGCAACTCTTACAAAGGATGAGATTCCGAAGCCGATGGTCCCGGTTGCCGGAAAGCCACTGCTTTTATGGCAGGTGGAGCGGCTGAAGGAGAACGGAATTACAGATATTATCATGGTGATCGGACATCTTGGTGATAAGATCAGGGAATACTTTGGTGATGGAGAAAAATTTGGTGTTGCGATCCGGTATTTTGAGGAGACAGAGCCGCTTGGAACAGCGGGATCCTTCTATTATTTAAAGGATATGATCCACGGGGATCGGTTTGTCATGATGTCCGGAGATCTGTTCTTTGATATTGATTTTCAGCGGATGATTAATTTTCATGAAGAAAAGGGCGCGGTTGCGACGCTGTTTGTACATCCGAATGGACATCCATTTGATTCAGACCTTCTCGTGCTGGACCATGATGATAAGATCACGGCGTTTGATTCCAAGTACAATGTGCGGGATTACTGGTATGAGAACTGTGTAAACGCAGGAATTTTTGTGTTTGAAAAGAAAATCTGTGACTATGTGCCGGAGCCGGTGAAACGGAACCTTGAGAATGATGTGATTAAGGGCATGTTAGAGGCCGGAGAGCCGATCTACGGGTATTGTTCTCCGGAGTACGTAAAGGATGTCGGCACTGTGGACCGCGTAAATCAGACACTGGCAGATATTGAACGTGGTGTGATAGCGGGAAAATGTCTTAAAAATAAGCAGCGATGTATTTTTATGGACCGGGACGGCACAATCAACCAGTATAAAGGTCTTGTATACAAGGAAGAGGACTTTACGCTGGAAGACTGCGCAATCGACGCCATCCGGAAGATCAACCAGTCGGGAAGACTTGGAATCGTTATCACAAACCAGCCGGTGGTTGCGCGGGGACTCTGTGAGATTGAAGACGTAGAAAATATTCATAAAAAAATGGAAACACTTCTCGGAAAAGAGGGCGTGTTCCTGGATGGTGTATTCTACTGCCCGCATCACCCGGATAAGGGATATCCGGAGGAGAATCCGGCCTACAAGATCCCGTGTGAATGCAGAAAACCGAAGACAGGTATGATCCGGGAGGCGGCAGAGCGGTACAATATCGATCTTGCGGGATCCTGGATGATCGGCGATACGACGATGGATATCCAGACCGGGATCAACGCAGGAATGCGCACGGCGTTGGTGCTGACCGGTGAGGCTGGAAACGATAAGAAATATGATGTGAAGCCGGAGCTTGTCTGCAGGGACCTTTTGGATGCTGTAGAGAAGATTTTACAGATGGATTAATATATTAGGAGAACAATTATGATCATTACACAGACCCCTTTTAGAATGTCCTTCTTTGGAGGCGGAACAGACTTCCCGGACTTTTATAAGGAACACGGCGGAGCCGTAATCTCAACAACCTTTGATAAATATTGCTATGTAAACGTGCGCCATTTACCGCGCTTTTTCGATTATTCCACAGAGCTTTCTTATTCTAAGATTGAACGTGTGACGGATGTCAATGATATCAATCACCCGGCGATCCGCGAGGCAATGAAGTATCTCGATATGCAGGAAATCCGCCTTACCTACGAGGCAGACCTTCCGGCAAGATCCGGACTTGGAACGAGCAGCTCTTTCGCAGTTGGAATGTTAAATGCGTTCTATGCGTTAAAGGGAAAATACGCGGATAAGAGAAAGCTTGCGGATGACGCGATCTATCTGGAGCGAGTTCTCTGCAACGAGAGCGGCGGTGTGCAGGACCAGATCGCGGCGGCATTTGGCGGATTGAATCGTATCAATTTCAATGCCGACGGTTACGAGGTAAATCCGGTTATTATCTCACCAGAGAGAAAGACACAGTTAAACCAGAATCTGATGCTGTTCTTTACCGGATTTTCAAGATTTTCTTCTGATATCCAGCAGACAACGGAAAAAGCATTGGTAGATAAGCAGAAGCAGCTTCTTGAGATGCTGTCCCTGGTGGATGATGCGGAGAAGGTTCTCACATCCAAGACAGACCTCAATGAATTCGGAAGACTTCTCGATTATACATGGAAGCTGAAACGTGGAATCTCCAATAGAATTTCAACAGATTCCATCGATGGACTTTACGCAAAGGGAATGGCAGCAGGCGCTCTCGGCGGAAAGCTTCTCGGCGCAGGCGGCGGCGGTTTCCTTCTCTTTTACGTAGAACCGGATAAGCAGGAAGCGGTTCATAGGGCGATGGAAGAACTTTTATATGTTCCGTTTGAGTTTGAGAACAGCGGTACGAGAGTGATCCATTATACGCCGGAGACGTATGAGAAGAGATAAGTAAGAACCGACATCTTAAAAGAAAAATCCGAGCTGGAAATACTGGCAATATCAGGTCAATTGGAGTTAAGGATTGTAAAAAGAGAAGAGAGATGTTATAATAAATCAAGCTGAATTTGTCATGCGCAGTCGAAGATTGCGCATGACATTCTTATGGGAGTGAACTTCCGATAAGGATCATTATCCGAAGATAACCGGAAATTCTCTTGATTCCCAAATATATCGTAAAAGGAACTTTGAAACATGCTTAAGAAGAAATTCCACCCGGAACATTGGCAAGTCATGGCAGCATATTTGATGATTTATGATCTTATCGTCATTGCGGCTGCTTATTTTTTTGCTCTCTGGATCCGGTTTGACTGCCGCTTCCGGATCATTCCGAAGGAATATCTGGATATTTATTTAAAAACGATTATTCCATACATTCTGTACTGTGTCCTTATATTCTGGGGATTACGTCTTTACAAGAGCATCTGGCGTTTTGCTAGTTACAACGAGCTGATTCGTATGAGTTTAGCAACTGTGATCACATTGTTATCCCATATTCTGGTAGTCACTGTATTTGCTGGAAGGATGCCGATTTCTTACTATTTCTTTGGCGTAATCATTCAGTTTGTTATGACTTTAGGAATCCGGTTTGCATACCGTTTTGCTCTTCTTCTGGTCGGAAAAGTACGCGAACAAGAAGCCCCGTTAAAACATGTGCTTCTTGTCGGTGCTGGATCTGCGGGACAGATGATTTTACGAGATATTAAGCACGCAAAAACAGTTAAAGAAAAAGTATGCTGTTTTATTGATGACAATCCGAATAAATGGGGACGTTACATTGATGGCGTTCCTGTTGAGGGTGGACGAGACGAAATTATGAGGGCATGTGCAAAGTATCATATCCAGAAGATATACGTTGTAATTCCAAGTGCGTCTTCAGAAGCCAAGAAAGATATCTTAAATATCTGTAATCAGACAGGATGTGAGCTCTTAAACCTTCCTGGCATGTACCAGTTATATACAGGAGATGTAACTGTCAGCAATATGAAGGAAGTTGCCGTGGAAGATCTTCTTGGGCGTGACCCAATCAAAGTCAACATGGATGAGATTTTCCAGCATTTAAAGAGAAAAGTTATCATGGTCACCGGCGGGGGCGGATCCATCGGATCAGAGCTCTGCCGTCAGATCGCAGCCCACGGACCGAAGCAGCTGATTATTTTCGATATCTACGAGAATAACGCATACGATATTCAGCTGGAGTTAAAGAAAAAATATCCGGAACTCGATCTCGTTGTCCGTATCGGTTCTGTCCGTGACAGCCGGCTGATGTTCAAAATTTTTGAGACCTATCATCCGGAAATCGTATACCATGCGGCGGCCCACAAGCATGTACCGCTGATGGAGGACAGCCCATGCGAAGCAATTAAGAACAATGCCATCGGTACATATAAAACAGCCTATGCAGCGCTCGTTTACGGATGTAAACGCTTTGTCTTGATCAGCACCGATAAAGCCGTTAACCCGACGAACGTCATGGGGGCGTCCAAGAGACTCTGCGAAATGGTCATCCAGTCCTTTGACCATATGGTAAAGCAAGAGCGTGCCTATGAGCTTCCGCAGCTCTTTACCCACAGTATGACCGATATGACGACCAAACCGGAAGTTATCGAGGCATTAAAGCATGCAAAAACTGAGTTTGTTGCTGTCCGTTTCGGAAATGTTCTTGGAAGCAACGGTTCTGTTATTCCACTCTTTAAAAAGCAGATCGCTGCAGGTGGACCAGTGACCGTCACACATCCGGACATCATCCGGTATTTTATGACAATCCCGGAGGCTGTCAGTCTGGTATTACAGGCCGGAACCTACGCCCATGGCGGGGAGATCTTCGTTCTGGATATGGGAAAACCAGTGAAGATCGATACCCTGGCCCGCAACCTAATCCGTCTTTCCGGTCATAAGCCAGATGTAGATATCAAAATCGTATACAGCGGTCTGAGACCCGGAGAAAAGTTATATGAAGAAAAGCTGATGGCGGAAGAAGGGCTGAGAAAAACTCAAAATGACTTGATCCATATCGGATGCCCGATTCCATTTGATATCGAAGTGTTCCTGGGACAGCTCGAGAACCTGATGGAAACAGCATATAAGAACAAAGATAACATCCGGGAGGTATTAAAAGAAGTCGTTTCTACCTATCATCCGGCAGAATAGTAAGGGAGATGTCACAATGTATAAATCTACAGATATTAAACCATTTGATAAAAAAGTATGGCTGGCTTCACCAACTATGCATGGCGAAGAATTGATGTATATGACACTGGCATATAAAACCAATTGGATGAGTACAGTAGGCGCGAACATCAATGAAGTAGAAAAAATCGCAGCGGAAAAGGCGGGCATGAAATATGCAGTGGCACTCTCCAGCTGTACTGCGGCATTGCATCTTTGCGTAAAACTTGCAGGAGAAAAAATCTATGGAAAACCGGAAATTGGACATGGTGTTGTAGAGGGAAAACGTGTTTTCTGCAGTGATATGACTTTTGATGCAACACTTAATCCAGTTGTATATGAAGGCGGAATACCAGTATTTATCGATACAGATTCTACTTCTTGGAATATGGACCCGGATGCACTGGAAAAAGCGTTTGAAATGTACCCGGAAGTTAAATTGGTAGTGTGCGCGGAATTATATGGTTTTTCTGGCAATATTCGCCGAATCAAAGAAATCTGCGAACGTCACGGTGCTTTGTTAATTGAAGATGCTGCTGAGGCAATGGGTGCAACATGGGAAGGAAAGCAGTGCGGCTCTTTTGGTGATTATGCAGCTATCAGTTACAACGGCAATAAGATTATTACTGGTTCATCTGGCGGCTGCCTTCTTACAAATAACTTAGAAGATGCTAATAAAGCAAGAAAATGGAGCACTCAGGCACGAGAAAATGCTGCATGGTATCAGCATGAAGAGGTCGGATACAATTACAGAATGTCAAATGTAATTGCTGGGGTTATAAGGGGACAGTACAAGTATCTTGAAGAGCATATTGCACAGAAAAAAGCAATTTATGAGCGGTATAAAGAAGGCCTCAAGGACCTTCCGATTCAGATGAATCCTATTGTGAATGGTTGCAAACCTAATTATTGGTTATCTGCATTTACTATTGATTCTGAATATATGTGTAAACAAGTCAGAAACGATTGTGAAGCTTTGTATATACCAGAAGTGGGTAAAAGCTGCCCGACTGAAATTCTGAAGGCCATCAGCAATATAAATGCAGAAGGAAGACCTATTTGGAAACCAATGCATATGCAACCAATGTACCGTATGCATGAATGTGTTGGTAAAGAAGGTTCAATGAGAGCAAGAACGAATGCATATATTGCAGGTTCAGTAATTGATGCAGGAGCAGATATATTCCAATGCGGTTTATGTCTTCCGAGCGATAATAAAATGACAGTAACGCAGCAGGAAAAAATCATAGAAACTATTCGAGCTTGCTTTGAGTAATTGGCAACGGAAGCACGAGAACAAATGTATGTATTGATGGAAAATGCAACCGATGTTGGAGTCGATATTTTAACAAAGAGTTGTTTTTATCAATGAAGATTAATATGACACGGGAAGAACAAAAAGGTGTTATTGAAATTGTAAAGAGTTACTTCTTAATAAAAGAAAGTTAGAAGGGTATTGATGTATAAGAATATTATTAAGCCCATTATCGATGTGATTTTGGCACTGGTTTTTGTAATACTGTTTTGGTGGTTATATGTATTAGTTGCAATTTTGGTAAGAACAAAGCTAGGATCTCCGGTACTGTTTACGCAGGATAGACCGGGTAAGATTAATCCGAAAACAGGGAAAGAAGTCATCTTTAAATTGTATAAGTTTCGAACAATGACTGATGCGCGAGATGAAGATGGAAACCTATTACCGGATGAAATAAGACTCACGAAATTCGGTAAATTCCTTAGATCTACATCGCTTGATGAAATACCAGAGGTTCTGTTTAACATCCTTCTTTTCAGAAAAGGCGGAAAAGGTATGAGCTGGGTGGGGCCAAGACCATTACTAGTTGAATACCTGCCGCGATATACTGAGAAACAGAGAAAACGTCATGAAGTGGCACCGGGATTAACAGGTTACGCACAGGTGAATGGGAGAAACGCTATTACATGGGAAGAAAAGTTTAATGATGATGCATGGTATGTAGAGCATATATCATTTTTAACAGACATTAAGATTGTATTTAAAACAATTGCAGTGGTATTTAATCGGAATGGAATAAATTCCGCAACAAGTGCAACAATGGAGATATTTGAAGGTACCGATAAAAAATAGAATTATTTCGGATAAGAGATAGAGGCAGCAGTATGATTAAAGATTTGATTATTTTTGGCGCCAGTGGTTTTGGACGAGAAGTTGCGTGGCTGGTTGAAAGAATAAATAATATCAAACCAACATGGAACCTTCTTGGGTTTATTGATGACAATGAAGAAATTCAAGATGCGGAAATAAATGGATATAAAGTACTGGGAAAGACTGATAATGTAAAAAGCTATTTGGACGCATATTTTGTTTGCGCTGTCGGTGCTTCAAAAGTCAGAGAAAAAATTATTAATAATTTAAAACAAGTACATCCCGATATAAAGTTTGCGACCTTAATTGATCCCAGCGTGGAGATGTCCAAACTTGTTTCCATAGGAGAGGGAACAATTATCTGTGCACACACGATACTGACAGTTAATATATCAGTGGGTAAACATGTCATAATTAATCTTGATTGCACAGTAGGACACGATGCTGTTCTTGGAGATTATGTAACTTTATATCCGTCAGTAAATGTATCAGGTGCAACTAATATAGGGAAATCATCTGAACTTGGAACAGGAATGCAAATAATCCAAGGGAAGGCGGTTGGAGAATATAGTATAGTCGGTGCCGGTGCTGTTGTAGTAAAAGACATATCGAAAAAGTGTGTTGCAGTGGGAAGCCCTGCGTCAGCTATTAAAAAGATCGATTAATGAGAGGAATAGAAATTGAAAATCTGGTTAATGAATCACTATGCTTCAAATATGTATAGAGATAGAGCGGGTAGACATTATTGGTTTGCAGATCAGCTAAAGAAAAGAGGACATGAAGTTACTGTTTTTTGTGCAAATACATATTTAAATGGTGAATATGCTATTGCACTAGAAAAGGAAAAGTTTGCAATCAGAGAACTGGACGATATTCCGTTTGTCTTTGTAAAAACGATAACATCTCAAGGAAATGGAATTGATCGTATCAAGAATATGGGATTCTTTTATAAGAATCTTTTTCCTTCAACTAAAGCTTACGCAAAGAAATATGGTAAACCAGATGTAATAGTGGCATCCTCTGTTCATCCGCTTACAATGATAGCAGGAATTCAAATTGGAAAGAAAATGCAAGTTCCATGCATTTGTGAGATACGAGATCTTTGGCCTGAAGCTATCTTCCAGTTTGGAAAAGCAAAAGAGAATAGCTTGTTAGGCAGAGCATTGATTCGAGGCGAACATTGGATTTACAAGAAAGCGGATGCTCTGATATTTACAAAAGAAGGCGATACGGATTATTTGAAGGAAAGAGGTTGGACAACCTCTCAAGGTGGTGACATTGATTTGAATAAGTGTCACTACATAAATAATGGGGTGGATATTGTCGCGTGTGAAGAACGCAGTAAATTAATGCAGATGGATGATCCGGATCTGAATGATGATAGGAAATTTAATATTACATACGTAGGAACGATTAGACCTGTTAATAATGTAGGCAATTTACTCGATACAGCAAAGCTGATAAAAGCAAAAGAGGGATACGCAGATGTTCAATTCTTGATTTATGGCGATGGAAATGAATTACCAAATTTGCAAGAACGTGTCAAGAACGAGAAGTTGGATACAGTAAAACTGAAAGGATATGTTAATAGGCAGTATGTACCGTACATTCTCAGCAAATCTTCCATCAACATGCTTAACTATTCACAAGGGCAGTATAATTGGTCACGTGGAAATAGCTCAAATAAGCTGTTTGAATATATGGCAAGTGGCAAGCCAATTATCTCTACTGTTCATATGGGATATTCGATTATAAAGAAATATAACTGTGGTGTAGAACTTGATGAGGATACACCAGAGGCATTAGCAAAAGAGATAATTAGATTCCACGATATGGATGTAGCCCAGAGAGATGAGATAGGTAGAAATGCTAAAAATGGGGCAAAGGACTTTGATTTTTCTGTATTAACAGATAAATTATTAAAAGTAATTGAAGGTGTTGTTTCATGCCAAGAATAAATACGCTGAAAACAATAGTAACTGAATATGGAATTCCATGGACAATTAATAGGGCGCTGTATAGTGCTAAACTAAAAATGATATCGACCATTCATGGAACAGACAAGCTCTTTGAAAAAAACACACAGTTTCCACAACGGGTAGACCTTTTTCAAATAGATGTGGATGAGTTAAAGAAATTTATACGTAACGAATTAAACAATGATGACAAGAAAATGCTTATTGAGGCGGCAGATAAAGCTTGTGAAGGTATCATTGCAGGTTTCAATTCTATAGAATTAAACTATGGCAATCCGATAGATTGGCAGTTAAATCCGCTAACAGGTAAACGATGCAGTGAACAGGCAAAATGGTATGAAATTCCGGACTTTGATCCGGTGCGCGGAGATATCAAAGTTATATGGGAGGCATCAAGATTTAGTTCCTTTATTTTATTTGCACGAGCTTACCTGCTTACAGATGACGAAAAGTATTATAAAGCGTTTCGAGTACAATTGCATGATTGGTTAGAGAATAATGAGTATGGTTACGGAGCAAACTTTAAGTGTGGTCAAGAATGCAGCTTGCGAATGGTTAATGCGCTGTTGGCATATAGCATATTTAGTAAATGTTCTATCGTTGTTCCCAGCAATACGGCCGATATAAAGTGCTTGATAGATCGTTGTTATAATAAGATTCTCAGCAATTTTTTTTATGCATATAAGTGCATTAAAAATAATCATACTATATCAGAACTAGTGGGAATGATTATAGGGGCATGGTGTTGTGAAGATGAAAGCCGGATTGATAAAGCATACAAAATGTTAAATAAAGTAATAGATGAGCAATTCACGGATGACGGTGGATACCGACAGTTTTCATTTAATTACCAGAGACTGGCACTTCAGGATTTAGAGGTGATACTTAGCATTGAAGGTAAAACGGGAAAAAGTTTAGATGAAAATAGTAAGCATAAAATACAAAAAGCAGCTGAATTGATGTATCAATGCCAGGATGCCAGTGGTGACATGCCAAATTATGGTTCTAATGATGGAGCTTTGGTATTTCCAGTAACATCCTGTGAATATCGGGATTTTCGATCAGTCATTAATACCATATATGCTTTGACAGCGGGAAAGCAACTTTATAAAAATGGAATGCATCAAGAGGAATTGATATGGTTCATGGGTGAAAAGAAAATAGAAAAGTACCCATATGAAGAAATTAAGAAAATCTCCCATCAATATCCTCGTGCTGGATTATTTACCTTGTGCGGTAAGAATAATTGGGCTATGATAATTGCTAATGATTATCATTCCAGACCGGCACACATGGATCAACTCCATTTCGATTTATGGATTAATGGAATCAATGTATTTTGCGATGCTGGAACTTATTCCTATGCGAGCGATATCGGGCGCAAGCTTATTAAAAACGAGAGTCACAATACAGTACAGGTTGAGGATACGCCTCAGATGAATGTGTATGGTCCATTTATGATTTTAGATTGGACTCAGCGGCAATTGGAAAAGGCAGACCAGACATTATTTTCAGGAACAGTTCGTGCAAGAACAGGATACACACATAAACGAAGGGTGTTTCTTGAAAATAATACATATACGATTACAGATACGGTTAACAGAGATGCATTCGTATTGTTTCATACCCCATTTGATGTAGAAATACGTAATGACACTGTAATTATATTAAATGGTAATAAAAAGCTCTGTGTACTAAAGACCGAAAGTACCATAGAGCTGCGAGAATCAAAACGGAGTCTTTATTATTTGAAAAGTGAGAACACATCAACGATAGCTATAAAGGCATTCGCAAATAAAGAATTGAAAACAATAATTAAAGTAGAAGGAGAAACAAAGAATGATTAACGTAATTGGACTTGGTTATATTGGTTTACCCACTGCATTAATGATGGCAAGCCATGGAGTCGAAGTTGTAGGTACAGATTATAATGAGAAGCTGGTGTCTACACTTAATGAAGGAAAAACTACTTTTAAGGAAAACGGACTCGAGGAACTCTTTCAGGATGCACTTAAAGCAGGAATTAAATTTACAACGGAATATCAGGTAACAGATACCTATATCGTATCGGTTCCAACTCCATACGATAAATTTAGTAAAAAAGTAGACCCTTGTTATGTAATTGCAGCTATTAAAGATGTAATGAAGGTTTGTCCTAAGGGTGCGACTGTAGTAGTTGAATCAACTATTTCTCCCGGAACAATAGATAAATATGTTAGACCTGAAATTGAAGCAAGCGGATTTAAGATTGGAGAAGATATCAACCTCGTTCATGCACCAGAAAGAATTATCCCCGGAAATATGGTTTATGAGCTTCTTCATAATAATCGTACAATCGGAGCAGATGATAAGGCAGTTGGCGAAAAGATAAAAAGACTCTATGCCTCATTCTGCCAGGGGGAAATTGTAGTTACTGATATCAGAACTGCTGAAATGACAAAGGTTGTTGAGAATACATTCCGTGCAGTTAACATTGCATTTGCAAACGAGCTTGCAAAGATATGCCATCATGATAATATGGATGTATATGAGATTATCCGTATTTGCAATATGCATCCGCGTGTAAATATCCTCCAACCGGGTCCTGGTGTTGGTGGACATTGTATTTCTGTTGACCCTTGGTTCTTGGTAGGAGATTATCCAAGTCTTGCTAAGGTTATCGATGAATCTATGAGGACTAATGATGCTATGCCTGCATTTGTGCTTCATCGTATCTATGATATTATGAAGGAAAAAGGAATGAAAGACTTAAACCGCGTTGGTTTATATGGTCTTACTTACAAAGAGAATGTTGACGATATGAGAGAATCACCTACTTTGCAGCTTCTTGAATCTCAGGAGAAACATTTGGGTAATCCATTGAAGGTATATGATCCCCTTATCACAGAGGATAAAGTAGATAATCAGTATCATGACTTGGATAAGTTCTTGGATGGTATCGACATTGTAGTTATTATGGTTGCACATGATGAAATCAAGGAAAACTTTGATAAACTCAGAGGAAAGATAGTGCTTGATACACGCCATATTTATGATGGGGAGTGTTATCATTTGTAAAAATGTAATAAAAGTTAGGAAAGTGGCGGAATATAAATGCAATAAATCTTTACCGTAAGGCACGCTGGTGTTATTTGCATCACATACCAGTATTGCCAAAGCTAATAAAAGGAATTACGTTTCTTTTATTTAATTCGGTAGTTCCATATACATCAGAGATAGGTAAAGACACAAAATTTGCCTATGGCGGAATGGGCGCGTTGTGCATAGTAGAACAAAAATTGGCGAGAGAGTGATTATAGGTCAGAATCCGACAATCGGCAGATCACTTGATCCGGAGGACATCCCTACAATAGGAAATGATGCTTATATTTCGGCAGGAGTTAGGATAGTTGGCAAAATTTATATCGAAAACAACGTGATTATAGGAGCAAACGCTGTTGTTTGTTCAGATATACCAGATAATTCGGTTGCTGTCGGAATTCCGGCTAAGGTAATTAAAACATTAGATGATTCTATTTGGAAAAAATTAAAAAACATAAGCTTTCCATCACAATATTAACGAGGAGAAAGGGTTAGATGGGACATTTATTCGTCCTGATTTGATAATCTGACAGAACATTATGAAAAAAAAGTTTCTATTTATACAGATGCATATACCGGATCCAAGGATAAACAAAAGGATAGCCGTCGCGAAAAAAGTAGGTGATACGTCTGTAATCTGCGTAAGACGTTCTACTCAAGATATTTGGGAACCAAAACATAAAGATGTTCCACATTACATATTTGAGCTGGATGTTCCAACATCTAAGCAACTCGTGAAGCGATATTTCGTGCAGAGGGCTTTTAACAAAATAGCATATAAGAAAATATGCGAAGAACAGCCGGATATTATTTATTGCGGAGGTCTTGATATGCTTTCTTTGGCATGCAAATACAAAAGAAAGCATTCAAGATGTAAGATTTTTTTTGAAGTAGCAGATCTTAGGGAATGTTTTATTGAAACACCCAAAACAATAAAAGGACGCATAGAAAGAAGGATCCTTTCTATTATTGAAAAGAAATCCTTCCCCTATGTTGACTTTTTGGCACTTACTTCTATGAAATTTTATGATGTTTATTATAGTCGACTTATATCAAAGGATAAGGTGATATATACACCTAATGTGCCCAATATTGATGTGTTTGAAAATTATAAGCATAAAACGGAAGGGAAATTTACAGTAGGATTTATCGGAGGTATTCGCTATCTTGATCAGATGAAGATGCTGGTGGATGCAGCGAAGATGGCTGATTGCAAAGTCCTTTTTGCTGGTGCCGGTGGCACAAATACAGATTATGAGGAAATAATAAATTATTGCGTAGATAAAGATTGGGTTGATTTCACAGGGAAATATGACTATAATTCGCAGATTTCAGAACTATATGGAAGCGTGGACTGCGTTTATGCGGTATATGATGCGAGTAATCCAAATGTTAGGATTGCTTTACCAAATAAACTATATGAAGCTGTGTATTGTGAGTTACCAATCATTGTAGCGAAAAATACGTATTTGTCTGAAGTAGTTGAATCATTGGGAGTCGGAGTTTCTGTTGCATATAACTCAACAGATGAGCTTATGAATGTTCTTTGCAAGTTAAAAAATGCGGGATGCTATGAAGAAATACGTCTAAAATGTAATTCGGCAAAAAAAGAGTTGGTAAACGAATCATGGTCAAAAAAATTAGAGATTCTTTTTAGAGGAGAATGAGGATGAGCGGAAAGCCGGTGCTAGTTTCTATAGATACAGAAGGTCCTTGTGGCTGTAATTTTGTTGATAAATTAATTTGGGGCAGGACAGCTGACGGAGTGAACGCCGGAATAGAAATGTTATTAGACATTTTTGACTCAAATGGTGTTAAAGGTTTGTTTTTTGTTGATATAGCCGAGGCATGGGAATGTGGAAGTGATAGCATTAGGGAAGTTCTTCTCTATATAGATGGTAGAGGACATGATATTGGTGTGCATATTCATCCTGACCGTATGTGTGATCCAAACAGAAGATATTTATGGGAATATTCTGTTGCCGAGCAAAGGGATATGATAAATAAATGCACGTCTTTATATGAAGATTGTTTGGGAAGGAAGCCAAAATCATTTAGAGCTGGTAGATATGGTATTAATGAAGATACCCTTGATATTTTGCGAGAATGCGGATATATATATGACATGTCCATTTTTTACGGAAATAAATATTGTCATGTTAAAGATTCAATCACCTGTAATAAACTGGTTGATATTAAAGGTATAAAGGAAATACCGGTTTCTGTTTTTAAAAGCTTTAATGCACATATTTATGAAAGATATGATAAAGTTGATGTTGCCATGGACATATCAGAGTTTAAAAGAGTGGTTAATCGTATGGCAAATGATGATTCGATTGATGTCATTTCTTTTTTTGTGCATAGTTTTTCATTGCTGAATTGGAGAAAGAAACCTGATTCGCCGACTTTTTTAAAAAGAGAAGCAACTAAGTTGGATTCTATGATTAAATATATGAAAAAGTTAGGGTATGTTTTTGTAGATGAAAACTATTTGGAAAAATTGAATTATGAAAAAGAAGGCAATTTTAGTGTTACAGATTATTCGAGAGGAATAGTAACGTGGTGGTTTTTTTTGAAGAGAGCTATAAGAGTGATAAATGCAAGATTGATTAATAATATTTAGGCACCATCCCAATTATCATCGTGCAAATCAAAATAAGTTCCCGAAACAAACGTGTGAGAAACATCTGAATAATGAATAAATCCGACAAAAGATGTGGCAATGCACTTTTGATGATTATTTAATACTATAAATCACAGTTGCCTGATGTATTATTAAACCATGAATATAGAAAGGAAGTATGATGCTTGGCTTCCAATAACATCATACAACAAAATAATGAAAGTTTTAATTGTAAAAATGTGCGAATTAACGGATATGAGTTCAACCATGTTGCGTACTCTGGCGATTGTGAGGGGACTTCTACTATCTAATGCAGATGTTGAAATGCTAGTGTTGTCAAACAATGAATTACAAAAGAAATATGAGTTTTTAAATGATGTTTGCATTAATGTCCTTGAATCAGGTAACACAAAAAGTAATGATTTAGATAAGAAATCATCTAAAATTAAAGCTTTTTCTCAGAAAGTGGCACGCAAAATATATCACCGCGTTTTTCCATTTGATAAGACATATTTTAAGGTGAATAAAATTGACCTCAGCAATATTCGATATAAATATTACGATGTTATTATAAGTGATTCTGATCCCAAAACATCACATGTAGCGTGCAAAACACTGATATCAAAAGGATTAAAGTACGGTAAGTGGGTAGAGTATTGGGGGGATCCATTAGCAGCAGATATTACAGTTAAAACGATATATCCTAAAGCATTCTTGAAATACATAGAACAAAGATTGTTTGATAAAGCTGATAAAATAGTGTATACATCTCCATTTACGTTAGAAGATCAAAAAAAAGCGTTCACAAGTTTTTCGGATAAAATGTTTTATGTACCTACCGGATATCTTGAGCATAAAATTTTTGAGTTGCCGAAAGAAGGAAAAACTATTGTAACATATACTGGTGCATATTACTCAACTGTTAGAAACATTATTCCTCTATATGAAGCATGCGAAGAACTGGATCAGGTAAAATGTATTATCACCGGAGATACGGACTTAAAATTACCCAAAACATCCAATATTGAAATACAGTCGCGCGGACCGGCTGATTATGAGTTAAAGATTAGCAGTTTGATTGTGTGCATTATGAATAAAGAGGGGTGTCAAATTCCCGGAAAGCTATACCATTGTGCAGGGACGAATAAGAAGATACTTGTCATTTTGGATGGAGACAATATAGAGGAAACACAATTATTTATTCAACAGTGGAATCGGTTTTATTACTGTTTGAATAATAAAGATGATATAAAAGAAGCAATTAAAAGGATTATTGCGGATAAACAGGAATGGAGTCCGCTGAAAGAATTTGCGCCTGATGTTGTGGCTAATTCTCTTATAGGGTAAAGATTATGAGCGTGAGCAATGTTGAAAGAAGAATTGTTGATATAGCGTATGTGTTTTGTATAATGTATTTATCTATTTTCACATTTTTATACAAAACAACGGGATTTGCATATGCAACAGTAGGCATAATGACGTTACTGTTGGGCATTGACATTCTGCTGTCGAGAAAAGTCGGAATCAATATACCTGTTTGTTTCATAATTATTTATATATCAATTATGTTTCTTATGGCATTTTTGATTTATGAGATAGATGAGACAGATGCTTATTTTAAATCCTTCATTATATTGGGAACAGTAGGATTTTATTTTGCAAATAGACAACCTGATTTTAAAAAGGTAATGGTTATTAATTCTCTATTTTTTTCATTTTATATGCTCATCGGAGGTGGGGCAAAAGAGTTAGAAGTTGACTACTTTAATATGAGTTGTGCAATGCTTCCGGGAATATGTTCGTTAATATTGGCGTCTTTAATTTTTATGAAAGAAAAGAAAAAAATAGCAGGATTGTTATTTTTCCTTTTGGGAATTTATTTTTTATTTGTTTTGGCGTTACATGGTTCAAGAAGCAGTATTGTTAGCATTTTTGTATTTATATTAATATTGTTATGGTTTTATTTCGATTTTTTATGGATGAAAATTGCTGTGATGTGCGTGTGTTTAGCTACACTTGGCTTCGTATTAAATATAGAGCAGGCATTAGGCAGCATATCTAATTTCCTCAATAGATATGGCATCGAATTTTACGCAATTAGTAAATCAATCGAGAAGCTTCATGGAAGTTCGGGCATTACATCCGGAAGAAATATCATTCAAAAACAGGTATTTGAAAATTTGAATGTTTTGAACGTTCTCTTTGGGAAAGGAATTTCCAGCTTTGAAGCTACATATGGCACTTATCCGCATAATATAGTTTTAAATTTATTTGTTGACTATGGCCTTATTGGGGTTGCCTTCTTTAGCTATATTATCGTATTGACAATTAAAATACTCAAGAGAAAAGATCAAAATGAAAAAATGATAATTATACTATTGTTTTCGTCAGCAATCGTTCCACTGCTTTTTTCATTTACTTATTGGAGATATCCCGCATTTTTCCTTTATATAGGTATTGTTTTATCAAAAAGAAAGCAGATAAAATATAAGCGCTAAATTATTTCCATAACTTTCAACTCTTTTTAATTAGTACGATATATTTGTTAAATCAAAGGGTAACTCAATCAAAATAAGTTTTTGAAATATTTTTCCGCATAAGCTCAAGTCCTACGATATAATCAGTTTTAATTTAGTTTTACAAGATGAATTTAAAATCTATGATTCAGGGTTTTTATTATAGAAAGGTAGCGATATGAATATATTATTGACATTTGACTATGAACTTTTTTTTAATGAAACAGATTATTCGGAAAATGAAGTGTTGATTGGCCCCGCATATATGCTTGATTCTATTATGAGTCAGTATGGAATTAATGGAACCTTTTTTGTGGATATGAGTTCTATAGTAAGATATGAACAGCTTGGGATGAGTAGTTTTCCTATTATGGTTAAAGAACAAATAGAAACGCTATACCGAAGGGGAAATGATATCCAACTGCATACACATCCACATTGGTACAATTCATACTATGAAAGAGGAAAATGGAATTTTGACAATCAAAAGTATTGTTTAAGCTCATTTAGTGACGCTGAAGTAAGATCAATAGTGAAACATGAAAAAGAACAATTAGAAAAGATGCTTAAAGCACATCATGAAGAATATTCGTGTACTGCGTTTAGAGCAGGCGGATTCTGTGTGCAGCCATTTAAAATAATGGACAGTGCATTGTTTGATGCGGGAATAAAAGTGGATAGCAGTATCTTAACTGGTGGATTTTTAGATAATGGAATACATAGATATGACTTTAGAAAAGTGCCAAGACAAGATAGATATTCATGGACAATGCTGGATGAAAATCTTCACTCAATAAATGAATTACCTATAGGCGTAATAGAAAATAAGTTTTTGAAATTTTATATATGGAAAATAATGGAACGCTTGAATACAGGAGAATTAAAAGGGAAACCTTCTGACACAAAGAAAAATGAAACCCAATGGTTATTGAAGGTGCGCGACAGGATAAAAGCAGCATGGAATGAACCATTGTTATTATGTCTTGATCAAATACATTATTTGGCGATGATCAAAGCTTTATCGTTTATAGAAAAGAAAAATAAAAAAGCCAGTGTTGTTATATTAATGCACCCTAAATTCTTGACTGATCCGGTGCTGGAAAACTTTAAAAAATTTATAGACGAAGTAAAAACAAATCATTCTACATGGTGTTTTAAAACCATACGAGGTGTAGAAAATGATGTATAGACAGCATTTGACTATTTATGAAGGGAGAAAGTGTGAATTTTTCACTAAAAAGATATGGAATATTGTACTCAATTTTGTAAACTTCCGGAAGATATAAGAAATAGAATTTTGAAAGCCAATATTTATTATTCGGAAGAATATTTTATCCATAATTCGAATTGTAAAGTGTTTTACTTTTATGATAAAAACAGAATAATAGTTGCTGTATACAGAAAAAAATATCAGTTCGGATTTTTGAGTTTACCATCAGAACCATTTGTATGGAATGATTCGAATATTTCTAGCGAAGATACTTTTTTAAATGAATTAATATCAAAGTGCAAAGACTTAAAATGTATAGATTGGATTGGCCCGACAGAGGTTCAAGCACTTTTTAAGGCTGCACCATGTGGAGCTGAAGCAATTCCGTTTGGTAGTCATATTGTAACTCTTGATAATACGGAAGAAAACTTGTGGTCGGCAGTCCATAGCAAACATAGAAATGTGATACGAAAAGCAAGCAAAGATGGTGTGGAGATTTCTTTAGGGGGGGAAGAATTGCTACCCTTATATATGATAGCAGATGAACAGACTTGGGCAAGAAGTAATTTGGACATTTGCCTAGAGAAAGAATACCGTACTTTATTAGAAGATTTTCCTAATAATGTTAATATATTCATTGCAACATTAGACTCTAAGATACAAGGTGGGGCCATTTTTTTATATAATTCGCAAAGAGTATATTATCTGTATGGAGCCTCAGTAAATGATTCACATACTGGTGCAATGAATTTGCTTCATTGGGAAGCAATGAAGTATTATAAAAATAAGGGGGTTCATGAATATAGCTTTGTCGGATGTAGAATTAATGAAGATGTGGATAGTAAATTCCATGGAATTCAACGTTTTAAAGAACGATTTGGTGGAATTCTAAATACTGGAGTAATGTTTAAAGTAATCTTACATCCATGGAAATACAAATTATATTTGTGTTTAAAAAGATTAAAGGATAAAAACTATATGGACATTGTGGATCAAGAAAAGAGTAAGTGGAAGGACAATATTTAATGAAGAAAATTGGTATACTGACATTTCATAGAGCAATAAATTATGGTGCATTTATGCAAGCATACGCACTGTCAAATAGGTTAAAGAAAGATTTAAAAGACGTGGAAATTGAAATTATTGACTATGAAACTGAAGCGTCAATGTATAGATATTCTACCCGCATGTTTGATATGATAAAAACTCAAAGTGGAATAAATAATAAAATTAAAATATTGCTGAAAGTTATAGCCAGGCCTAGTTTCCTAGAAGAAAAACGACAGTTGAATCAGGCATTTATAGCTGATTATAAATATTTGCCTTTATCAAACGAAAAAATGGTAACAGATGATGTAGAAGTCGCAACAAAATGGTTAGAAAATAGATATGACATTATTATAGTTGGAAGTGATTGTGTATGGGAAACAATGGGTTATCCTTTTCCCAATATATATTTTCTTAAAGGATTGAAAAATGTAATTAAAATAAGTTATGCTGCTACAGTAGATAGATTATTCTATAAGAGTATTTCTGCCGAAAAGGAATCATACATCAAAGAGGCACTAGAAGATTTTTCGTATTTAGGGGTGCGAGATATATCAACAGAATCAATGCTAGATAAGATGTCATTAAAATATCAACATAATTGTGACCCAACGATATTATTAGATTTGAAAGATGACGATAATGTAGTTGATATGGGAAGAATAGATGCCATTTTTAGTAGAGCAGGAATTACAGATGAACATTTTGTAATTGGAATGATGGGGCAGAACGAATATTGTAAAACAATAAAACAAAGCTATGGCGATAATTGCAAGATTGTATCTCTGTATGGAAACTATTCCGATGCCGATTTATATATTGCCGACTTATCCCCGTTAGAATGGGCACATATTTTTTCTCGATTTGATTTAACAATCTCAACTCTATTTCATGGTTCATTGTTATCATTAGTAAACGGAACACCAACTATTGCGATGGACAATTGGAATTCGTACAATGATGAGTTACCTTCAAAAATTAAAGATGTGTATACAAGGTTAGGGTTATTAAATCATTATATAAGTTGTGAATATGGATTTGGAGCTGAGCAAAGAAAAAAATTACTTGAGTTAACAGAAAGATTTAAAAATGAACCCGATACGGATATTATAAATAATGCAATTATAAAAGAAAGGGAATCCTACAGTAATTTTGTAAGTCAAATAAAAAAATGGATTTAAGATTTAGAGAGGAGATAAAAAATGAATCATAAATATAAAAATCTTCTATCCAATGTTTCATTGTTTACAATCAGTAATTTGGGTTCCAAAGTATTAACTGTATTACTAGTGCCGCTTTACACGTCTGTTTTATCAACAGAAGAATACGGAATTGTAGATTTGATTATTTCTACAATTAGTTTATTATTGCCGATTCTTACTTGTTCCACGGCCGAAGGGGTACTGAGGTTTTCTTTTACAAATGAAAACTATGCCAGAGATTCATTAACTATAAGTTTTGTGTATTCAATATTTGGAACAATTGTTTGTTTTTTCCTGTATCCGATTGTATCACATTTTAATGTATCTATCGGAAAATATTGGAATTATGCTGTTGCCTTATTCTTTTTAATGGCGATAAGAGACAGTTATTCATCATATATTAAAGGCGTGGATAGAACGAAAATATTTGCGGCACAAGGTGTTATTTTTACATTTGTTTATTTGAGTTTAAACATATTATTACTTTTATTTTTAAATTGGGGAGTGAGTGGCTATTTTATCAGCCTGATTTGTGCCAATTTGATATCTTTAATATATATGTTTCTATTTGAAAGAAACTGGATATATGAAAAGATAAAATGGAACTCAAAACTTAACAGAGAAATGCTAATATACTGTGTGCCCATAATTGTATCTACAGCAGCTTGGTGGGTAAACACATCAGTTGATAAATACATGATTACTGAAATGATTTCTGTTTCAGAAAATGGAATTTATAGCATGGGACATAAAATTCCAACGTTAATTACAACGATAACAGGGGTGTTTTCGCAGGCTTGGTTATTATCAACAATTTCGGCGGAAGAAAATGATTCTGAAGATGAAAAGCAGTGTTTTTATTCTAACATATTCGAGATATACATGATTTTCTGTGCATCACTCTCTTTTTTTGTTGTGCTATTTTGCAAACCATTGTCAAGGCTTATGTTTAACAATGAATTTTTTGGTGCATGGAAGTATGTTCCGTTATTGACTATTTCTGCGTTGTTTTCTGGATATGCAGGATTCTGGGCCTCCTTTTTTCGTGCTTCAAAAAAAACGAATATACTCCTGCATTCTACCATAATAAGCGCCGTTATAAATATAGCATTGAACAGTATATTAATAAGACTATGTGGAACAATGGGAGCTGCAATAGCAACATCGATCAGTTTTTTTGTCATGTGGATAATTAGAGTGTTTGCAATTAGGTGTACCGTTAAAATAAAATGGATTAGTTTTTTTATCGTTCATGTGCTTTTAATGGGCGTAGTTTTATTTAGTATGATTGAATCATGGATAATATATCCTTTATTTCTAGTCTTTGTGGCAGTAATATTTAGTGTTTACAAAGACAAAGTTGTAAAAATTTGTTTTATGGAAAAGAAACATTTAAGAAAAGGAGATAAATAAAATGAAGAAAATATTGTTGGTCTTCGGTACTCGGCCTGAAGCAATTAAGATGTGTCCGCTAGTTAATGAATTGAAGACCAGAAAGGCAATTGAAACCATAGTATGCGTTACTGGCCAGCATAGACAGATGCTTGATCAGGTACTAAATACTTTTAACGTTATTCCTGACTATGATCTTTCTATCATGAAACAAGGTCAGACGTTATTTGATATTACCACTGGTATCCTTGAAAAGATTAAGGCAGTGCTTGAAGAAACAAAGCCGGATGTTGTTTTAGTACATGGAGATACATCTACAACGTTTGTCACAGCATTAGCTTGCTTTTACCTTCAGATTCCGGTTGGACATGTAGAAGCTGGTCTTCGTACATATAATATTTATTCTCCTTATCCAGAGGAGTTTAATCGTCAGGCTGTTGGAATCATATCCGCGTATAATTTTGCTCCAACGCAGATGGCAGCAGATAACCTGATTCGGGAAGGAAAAGATTCTTCTAAGATTTTTATTACAGGTAATACCGTTATTGATGCGATGCAGCATACAGTTAGGGAGAATTATACTCATCCGGAGCTTGAGTGGGTGGGTGATGATAAGCTCATCTTTATTACAGCTCATAGAAGGGAAAATCTTGGTGAGCCGATGCACAATATGTTTAGAGCAATTCGTCGTGTTCTTGATGAACATCCTGAATGTAAGGCGGTATATCCAATCCACATGAACCCTGCGGTTAGAAAAGCAGCGGATGAAGAACTTGGAGGATGTGACAGGATTCATATCATCGAACCAATCGAAGTGTTTGATTGCCATAATTTTGAAGCCAGATGCCATCTTTGCTTAACTGATTCCGGTGGAATCCAGGAGGAGGTACCTTCTTACGGAAGGCCTGTGCTGGTGATGAGAGATACAACCGAGCGTCCGGAAGGTGTAAAGGCTGGAACATTGCGTTTAGTTGGCACAGACGAAGAAGTTATATATAAGAATTTTAAAGAGTTATTAGAAAATCAGGAAGCGTATGATGCTATGGCGAAAGCATGTAATCCATATGGAGATGGACATGCCTGCAAGAGAATTGCTGACATCCTTGAAGGAAAGGAATACCAGCCTTGGGTAGCAGAGTAGTATCACTGCTTAGAATAGTAAGATATAGATGGGAACCCCAGCGGAGTATGCTGGGATTCTCATCCATATGTAGAACAAACAATCAGCTCTCCCGATTTCGCTCAATTACAGTATGCAGTTTCATTTCATTGAACTGCGGTATAGTGGTTCAGTTGTCAAGACAAAAAACTAAGTTTTTTATAATGAACTGATATATGTAACTGGATAGGGGAGAAAATCCCCCCTTAGGCTGCGTAATCATCCAGTAACAGGATTGGATAATAGCAGGATGCCGGTGTCTGATTATTGAGTGCGGAATGACAACGTTCAAAGTTGTATGTCTGCACATATTTTCCAATAGCCTTCCTTGCTTCTCGGATATTGTTGTATTGGGTCAGATAGGCTTCCTCGTACTTGAAACTCCGGAACCATCGTTCAATCATGATATTATCAGCCCAGCGGCTTTTACCATCCATGCTTTGACGAATCTGTATAGTGGTTCAGTTGTCAGTCAGCAGGACGATTCTGGGACCATATGCCTCAAATTCACGCTGAAGCAGGTTGTCTGCGACATTGCTTGTACTGTAGATGTAAGGGTTTTGGCGAAGTAACTGTTGCTGCTCCTCTGTGAATAGTTTTCTACTCATGAAAATCCTCCATTTCTGTGATTAGAATATCACATCTGGAAGGGGGTGTCCAAGAAAAAGGGTTCACAAGGGAACGGTGATTAAGAACATGGGTACGTCTTGTGTGGGTGTCTGTAAAACGGGTACTACACTAATTCGTGTGTCCACTGTTATGGGTACATGATATACATTTTAAGTAAAAGGCAAGGTGTCGAATGAGAATGGTTGAAAGGATGAAACAATTTGATTTTACATTTTTTGTGTCTTTTTGTGTGGCATGGACACTACTGTTAATGTTTATTTCAAGAACATTAGACGGTGATAATCTGATATATGCGATAGGTGAAATACATACATATAATCCTAACGTATTTAATGGGAATATGTATATGGGCGCGGGGGTCATAACGCCGAGATATATTGTTGACGAGATTTTTAATCTCTTGATGCACATTAACGGCGGCGATTGGGCGGGAGCATCGTTAATATGGATTTATTTTGGCGCATTTGTTCAAGCTTTGGGAATAGCCAACATTGCACATAGGATCCGCAGGGAATATGAGGCTGTTATCTCAGCCATATTGACCTGTATGATTGGATTTTGTGGGAACTATCTTACGGGATTCAAATTAATTTCGTTGGAATCCGTGAGTATTGGTGTTGCACTTGCCTTTTCATTTTTAAGCATATCTTTTCTTGTCGGTGATAATCGAAATTATCCATTTGCTTGGATTTTTGCTTCTTGTTCTATCATTTGTCACATACATGAAGGAATTTATTGCTGTGCTGTTATCTTTATCTTTGCGCTCGCAGATAGCATAATCCAAAAGAGGCTTCTATGGAAAGAGAATAAGTGGATTTTGACTGCAGCATTCTCGCTGCTTTTAATAGTTGGTCCAAGTATGCTAACAGATAAGATGGATATATCGAATGCAGATTTCGTTTATATTTATTCCACATTTCGGCATCCGCATCATCTCGTGCCAAGTTCTTGGGGGGTTGACGAGATATATAAGACAATATGGATTGATATAGGACTGTTTTTGTTATGCATAACGGAAAAAAGGCTTTCTAAGGATAATGACAGAAATCGTTATCTTATTACTGGAATACTATTGGTGGCGGCATGGATTCTTGCCGTTGGGATAGCATTTGTATTTACTGAAATAAAACCGATTGCTGCGGTTTCAACATTGTTTTTTTCCAAATCCTTTAAGTATGTTCTTTTGGTCGCTCTGGTATGGGTAATATCTTCCTCTTTCAAATTTAGAGAAAGAGGGCGATTGTTATCGAGTTACCTTTTGATATATTGTGGGTTATTTGCATCTTCATATGAATTAAAGCAGGCTATTACATTGTTCTTATTTGCTTGCTTGGTTTTAATTTTTGAGGATTACCTTGTCGCAAATGAAAGAACTATTATACCTGAAAGAATTAGACCCTTTTCGGATGTTATTGTCTTTTCGATTGTGTTCTGTTTAGAGCGTCCAAGTTTGGGCGTTGACATTGGCTTCATTGCAAAATTGATTCTATCATTTAAATCTACTATGGCTTCGGCACTTTCTTCGGGAATGCAACGGGGGCTGACAATAACTCTCGTGTTTTTTGCGGTCTTGGTTTTGGGTATTGCCGCAAAAAAGAATAAGCATACATATCAAATTTTATGCTTAAGTGCATGTATTTGTATGATTACAATTTCGCTGCTTGGAAGAGTATTGATTTATTACAATGGGACAATTTCGTTAATAAATGGTGAGATGGCATTAAGAACTTCTCTCGGCGGTGAACTGTATGACCTTGCTGTGGAATTTAAGAACTCGTCTGAAGATAACGCAGAGTTTTTAGCTAACCCAGATGACACCACAAATGTTGGAGGGTTTCAGATCGTAAGCGAGAGAAATTGTTATGTTGTTTTTAAGGTAATACCCTCTGCCCGCTCAATGGTAGACGATTGGTATAACCGATATATGTCAGTTAATTCGTTTGATGAGAGAACAGGTGAAGAAATAAGGAACGTAATGGATTCTTCGGAGATTCATTATGTTTTAGTGAATTCTGATAATTTCAACAAATTTGATGAATTCAGCTGTTTTTCGGTTTATTTAAGAAGTGCCTCGGATGCGTTTAGAGTATATAAACTTGATTAGGAGGGATAGGATATGCAGATTATCATTCCAATGACGGGGTATGGTTCTCGTTTTATAGCTGCGGGATATAAAAAACTAAAGCCGTTTATAGAAGTGGAGGGAATGCCCATTGTTGAGTGGATAATAAAGGGAATATATCCCGGAGAGGAAAACGTAATTTTTGTTTGTCGGAAAGAGCACCTTGATAATATTGACGGTATGGAAGCGGAACTTAGAAGGATATCTCCGACAGCCCAAATATTTGCTATAGATGATTGGATAAAAAAGGGACCAGTATATGATGTCTTACAAGCATCGGATGCCATAGATGACGATGAACCGGCAATCATCAATTATTGCGATTTTTATATGACATGGAATTGGCAGGATTTTAAGACACGATTGGAGGATAGAAATCCAGATGGCTGTGTTCCTTGCTATACAGGATTTCATCCACACCTTATGGTGGAAAAAAATTATTACGCATCATGCCTTACGGACGAGGACGATAATTTGATTGAAATACGGGAAAAATATTCCTTTGAAAAAGATAAGACAAAGGCGAAACATTCCCCGGGAAACTATTACTTTAGGAGCGGCAGATGCTTAAAGAAGTATTGCCAGATGCTTGTGGATTCAGGAGAAGAGCTAAACGGGGAATATTATGCTAGCATGCCCTATAACTTTATGGTCAGGGATGGTCTGAAGGTTTGGATTCCAACAAATATTGAGTATTTCTGCCAGTGGGGGACGCCCGAAGATATGAGGGAATCAATATATTGGATAAATATGATGAAGGAAATAGGAAGATGAAGATTTTAATACCAATGGCCGGGGCAGGCAGTAGATTTGCTGAGGCAGGCTATAAAATAAGCAAGCCTGCAATTCCGACTTATGACAAGAAAACCGGTGAAAAAATCCCAATGGTAGTTTGTGCCGCAAAGGATTTGCCCGGAGTGGCAGAGTATGGTTCAAATATTGTGTTTGTCTTACGTAATTTTCACAGGACAGATGGAACTGAAGGGGCTATTAGAGGATATTTTCCTCAGGCAAATTTTATTGAAGTAGAGGAACTTACCGAGGGACAGGCATGTACCTGTATGGTGGCGGAAAAATATATTAATAATGACGAGGAGCTTCTTATTGCCGGCTGTGATAATGGCATGGAGATAGATTTTTCAAAATTTGATGAGTATCGCAAAACTGCCGATATGCTTGTTTTTACATATCGCCATAATGAGGCAGTTGCTGCAAAACCTGATGCTTATGGATGGATGATTGTGGATCAGGACTTAAATGTGACGGGTACGTCAATAAAAAAAGCGATATCAGACAACCCTATGGAGGATCATGCGGTTGTTGCTACTTTTTGGTTTAAGACGGGGCGAATATTCATAGAGGCCACAAATAGGATGATATCTGAAAATGACCGTATCAATGGAGAGTATTATGTCGATCAGGTTGCAAAGCATGCCTTGGATATTGGATATAAAGTAAAAGTGTTTGAGATAGAAAGATACATCGGCTGGGGAACTCCCAATGATTATGAGCTTTATCAGAATACCTTTGAATACTGGAAGGGATTTTACGACACAGAAAGGCAAAGGATACTTAGATAGAAATGAATTTAGACATTATTAGGAATACCAAAAGGAATAGATATATGATTATAGGAGGCATTGTGCTTCTGAAAGTCATTTTGATGGGCTTATTTTCTTCTGATTATCAGGATATGATGTTTATTCCTTTTGTAGGAACGTTTTTATCGGGAAAAAATCCGTATGAGCATTACTATGCGAATAATCTTATTGGCTCGTTTCCTTATTTTCCATATATGTTGCTCATTGAATCCGTCGGTGGACTCTTGTTGCGTACTTTTTCCCCGATCAATATATTTATTCAGAGCATTATGTTTAAGTTTCCGTTATTAATAGCAGATGTGGCAGGTTACCTGATTTTGAGAAGACTTAATGTTAGATTCAAATATGCCACGATTCTATATTTTTGTTCCCCAGTGATTATTTTTGGAATATATGTACATGGGCAGCTTGATATTATACCGACAATACTTCTATTGGGGGCGATATATTTTCTGCTTGATTGGAAGAATAAATATAACCTGTTAAAATATTCGATTTTTTTAGGAGTTGCTATTGGATGCAAATTTCACATAATGGCAGCTGTTCCGATTCTTTTCTTTTATGTGGCAAAGAAGAGGGATTACAAAACGTCGCTTTTTTATCATATGCTAATTGCTGCTGTTGTTCTTTTATCTTGTGTAGGCTTCTTTGGTGAGGGATTCATTCATACGGTTTTGTTTAACAAGGAACAATCTGCCTTGACGGGAGTGAATATAGACTATGGATCGGTCTCACTCGCCATACCGGTTCTTGTACTTGCCGTTGTGTATTTGAATGTATATGAACTTAATTATTTCAACAAAGATTTGCTGATTTCTATGTTGGGACTACTTTTTACGGTTTTCCTGATTTGTTTATCTCCGATGCCGGGATGGTACATTTGGGCAGTTCCGTTTTATACTTTGTACTTTAATTTTGTCTCGGAAGACAAGTATAAAGTAATGAGTGTTTATGCCCTGTTTAATGTGCTGTATTTGTTCTATTTTGTTTTCCTACATAAAACGGAATACACGGACATTATCTTCTTGGGGAAGAGCCTGCAATATCTAAAAATAGAAAATCAGACAATTAAGGCAGTTGTATTTGCGGTTATGGTAGCCTGCCTTGGTGTGATTGTATATAAAATTTATAGGTTTGGAATTGCCAGCAACAACCTATACCAAATGGGAGGAAAATCTTTCGTGATTGGGATAGCAGGTGATAGTGGGGCGGGAAAAACCAGACTGCTTGAAAAAATTGAGCATTTATTTGGGACAGGAAAAGATATTTTGTTTTTGGAGGGTGATGGGGACCATCGCTGGGAAAGAGGGGACGAAAATTGGGAGCAATATACCGCACTTGACCCTCAAGCCAATTATTTATATAGGCAGGCAGAAAATATAAAGAATTTAAAGAGGGGAAATTGGGTTTTACGTAGCGAGTACGATCATGATACGGGAGAATTTAAGGAACAAGAAAGAGTGGACGCAAAGAAATATATAGTCCTATGTGGGTTACATTCACTTTATTTACCCATTCTTAGGGATGAGCTTGATTTAAAAATATTTATGGATACTGACAATGAGTTGAGAAATTATTGGAAGATACAAAGAGATGTTGCCAAGCGGGGGTATTCAAAGGAGTCTATTGTTGCACAGATAAGAAAGAGGATACCGGACGCAGAGAAATATATTTACCCGCAAAAGCAATTTGCGGATTTAATTATCACTTATTTTGATAAGACATTGAAAAACTGCTATGTGGATGATTATGAGGTGGAATTGAGTGTCAAATTTGAAATAAGCATTAACATTAACGTTGAAAAACTCGTAAAAAGTTTTGAGGCATACGGTATATATGCCGACTACCAGATATGTGATGATTTTAGCCGTCAGATAATAATATTTGACGGGAAGGAATTGATGAATGACATAGACTTTGGGAAAATTGCGGAAACTAACATTCCTCAATATGAAGACTTTTTTACATATTATCCGGAATGGGGTACTGATGTTGAGGGATTGATACAAGTCGTCTTGTTGTTTATGATTAGTGAGAAGATGATGAGGTAGGATGATGGTGAAAGCTGTATTATTTGACCTTGATGGAACATTGTATGATTATGATTCCTGCAACTCGATTTCTGAAACAGGGCTTGCTGGAACTATATCTGAATGTTTCGGGGTTTCAGTTGATAGGGCATATGAACTTTTAAGAACTGCAAAATCCAATGTAAAACAAAGACTTGGTGTTGGAGTGGCAGCATCTCATAACAGAATGTTATATATGCAGGAAATTTGTGAGCTTGAGAGAAAAAATTCACTTCAATATGCGTTGCTTTTTTACGATGCCTATTGGAATTGTATGTTGGAGCATATGGAACTTTTCGATTATGTTATTCCGCTTTTTGATGGATTAGCTGAAAAGGGAATAAAAATTGGGATAGTTACGGACCTAACAGCCCAGATTCAACATAAAAAATTGAGGAGGCTGGGACTAACCAATTATGTTTCTTGCATTGTGACAAGCGAGGAAATAGGGGAAGAAAAGCCGTCAGAAAAAATGTTTTTTGCTGCGTGTGAGAAGATCGGGATATTGCCACAGGATGCGATAATGATTGGAGACAGCATGGAGAAAGACATTGCAGGTGCAAAAAGTATAGGTATGGAGGCGTTGCTGTTTGATGGAAGCACAGAATTTATTAAGAAAGCGAGAGCCATATTGGGATAATGTTAAAGGCGTATTGATATTGCTTGTTACATTTGCCCACTTTATGCCTGCGGCAACGGGAACTGTTTCAGGGGCAATATATGAAGGGATATATTTTTTTCATATGCCCTTATTCATATTTGTTTCGGGGCTGTTTTATAAGGAAGAAAAGATTAGAGCGAGGATTATTGGACTTGTGCTGATAGGTCTAACATACAATGCATTCCTTATTATGATTGATAATATTTTATTAGGATACGAGCAGGAGTTTTTCCTTATAAGGGTAACCAAGATACCGTGGTTCGTTTTTTGTATTGCAGGCTGTTCGCTGATTACTTATTTGACAAGGGACATTAACCCCGTAATTGTTATGGTGATAAGTTTATTTTTGGCGTGTGTTGCCTGTTATGACCATATCTTAATGGAATATATGACATTATCCAAGGTTATTGGTTGGTATCCATTTTTTTACCTTGGAGTATTGTTCAAAAGGAGGGAGTGGAAAAAACTTTTGGATGAGAATAGCTCGGTAACCTCAAGATTTATGGGGGTGGTAGCGTGTTCCTATTTTGTTTTGGTGATTAAAACGAGAGGCATGAGATTTAACATCTTTACATATGCATTTTTATTTGGCTGCTAGGGGGCTTTCCCGACCAATGAGTTTAGATGGTTTATTGTTAAAATCATATATTACATAGGCATAGTTATTGTTTCAACAGCCATTATGATGGCCATACCCAGAAGAAAGGTATTCCTATTGACACATATTGGGGAAAGAACTATGCAGGTGTATTTCTGGCATATACCAGTAAGAAGCCTGTTATCAATTTGGGGGCTGCAACAACGGTTTTGCACCAATTTATTTGGATATGTTATGTGGTCGGTGGTTTCCTTGATTGTGGCGGCTGTTTTAACCATGGACATATTCAAATTCCCGACTTTTTATATACTGGGTGGCGTTAGTAAAAGAAAGCAGAGAGGTATTGAATGAAGTATTCGATTGTAATTCCTTGCTATAATGAATCAGATAATATACCGTTGATATTAAAAAGATTTGCTGAAGTTATTGAGGGGTATGAAATAGAAGTAATATTGATAAATAATGGTTCTACGGATGATACCGAGATGGTGATAGAGAAATTGCTGCCCCAATATACATTTGCTCGTTGTGTTTTGGTACCCGTAAATCAGGGATATGGCTATGGAATCCTTCAAGGATTAAAATCGGCAAACGGAGATTATATTGGGTGGACGCATGCGGATATGCAAACTGATCCAGTGGACGTGATTAAGGCGGTAGATATTATTGAGAAATCCGCAGATAAGGATATATATGTTAAGGGAAATCGCAAGGGAAGACCTATTTTTGACATGATTTTCACATGGGGTATGTCTATTTTTGAAACGATATATTTTAAAACATCTATGTTTGATATAAATGCCCAACCTAACCTTTTCCCGAAGAGATTCTTTTCGGAATGGAACAACCCGCCTTATGATTTTTCTTTGGATTTGTATGCAGTGTATATGGCAAAGAGGAAAGGAATAAAAGTCATACGTTTTCCTGTTCTATTTCCAGACAGGCTCAATGGTGAATCAAAATGGAATACGGATGGCATGCGTTCCAAAATTAAGTTTATCAATAGAACATTATCCTTTAGCTTTGAGTTGAAAAAGAGAATGTTGAACAAGGAGGAATATTGATGAAAAACACCTATTTTCCATGACACGATGAGAATCGAATGAAAAATGAAGGAGATGTGAAGTTGGCAAGAGAAAATTTTATGACCGGTAGAAATCGTGTTTTATATAGACTTATAGCTATAAATGAGCAAATTTGAAAAAATGCACAAAACTATCCTGCTAATTTCATAAACGCTTCAAAATCAATACTGGATTTTGCACATTGAAACAGATATTGGTACTTTTCCTGCTGAATGATACTGCGAATCAGTTGATGTCCTTCCTGGAAAGACTGATATCATCCAGTGCCTATAACACAGATATAATGTGCCATTGACATCAGCAGCGTGTATCTTTGGATCCCCTTTGAGGAACGTATCTGATAGGTATCCAGTGCCAGCCGGGTCTTACATTGTCTGAAAAAGACTTCTATCGGCCATCTGCACACATAGCATGTAAGGATCTCCAGTGTTGATAACGCCACGTTTGTGCTGATAAAAGCCCGCAGTGCTTTGGGATTTCCAAATGCCTTTTCAGGATAACTTAAAAGAACAACCGCATTTTCGATACCATTCAGGTTTCCTTCATACCGGTACAAATAATATCTTCGGTTTTTGACGGTCACAAGGTCAAATCCCTTCTCTGTTACCGATAATTCAGCAGCAAGATCGCTGAGCTTCTTTTTCATTCCTGACGGGTACAGCAGGCGGTTTGTTTTTAACGCTCCAATGGTATGGAACCCCTTCTGTACAAATGTGTTGATTATTTTTTCAGAAACATACCAGCAGTCACAAAGGAAATATAACATGACCGGAGGTTTTGGCAGTTCCTTTGCAATGTTCTGCACAATATCAATCTTGGAAATGGATTTATTGTACAGGACAAAAGCATAGTTCAGGATAATGCCATTGCACAAAAGCATAACAGCAACCGCCTGATGACCATAATCCTGTTTTCCCTTTAAATGGGACTGGTGGAAATACGCATCTTCAATTGGATGCAAATCCAGCATCATTTTTGGACAATCTGGCGGTGAAACTAAAAAAAGGCGGAAGAGTAATTATACAGGACGTATACACGTGTTCTTTGATGAAGTTAGCACTTAGAATAATGCGGCATGAAGGGTGGTCAGATGAGGTGAACATTTTCGACAGGGATTGTATATGCAATGATCCAATGGAGCCATGGTCTGCAAACTGCTCCATACCAAAATTGCTGTTTGGGGGGTAATTTGCGTTTCCAAGAGGAATTTCCAGAGTATAAAGTGCTTAAAAACGAAAGGAACGAATGCTTTTTGTTCTTTACATCTGGCGGTGTGATTGCAAAAACTCGTAGCTTGCCATTGGGGGAAAGAGGAGTAAAAGCTATCAAGTCATTAGACAATGTGCTTATTAGTGTAGCACCGGGACTGTTTGCATGTGGTTGTTCGATAGTGATTGAAAAAAGATAGCGAATGGACTTGAATAGCTGATAGTAGTGCAGATTATTATTCCAAACATCTCTTTCCACGCATTAAAATGAGAAGGAGAAGGCTTGGTGTTTGTAAAATTTAGAAGAATAATTGATACATTTGAATTAAAGCAAATTTTTAAATTTTGTGTGGGTGGTGGAAGCGCGGTATTGACGGATTTTGTAGTATATATACTTTTGAAACAATACATAGCACTTTCTGTTGCAAAAATGATTTCTTTTGTAATAGGTGCAGCGATAGGGTTTCTTATCAATAAATTATGGACTTTTGAGAGCCGAAATTTTAGATTGAGGGAAATTTTCAGATATGCGTTGTTATATGCTGTATCCGCTACAGCTAATACAATGGTTAATAAAGGTGTATTGTCACTTTCAAACATAACGATTATTGCATTCTTATGTGCGACTGCTGTTAGTACAATTATCAATTTTTTGGGACAAAAGTTTTTTGTGTTTAAGAAGGTGTGATAATGGAAGGATTTGTTAAGATATCAAAATATGCGGGAATGAGAGAGGATCTTGTTCAGGCGGGGGGAGGGAATTCGTCATTTAAAATATCTGATGATAAGATGGCGGTTAAAGCATCTGGTTTTCAGCTTGCAGATATAACAATCAATGATGGCTATGCTCTCGTAAATCAAAAGATAATCATGGAATCATTTTTTAATGCAAGTGATTTTTCAAACATTACGGAGAACGTAAGCAAGACGATATTAGAGGAATCATTTATAGAGGGGAAAAAACCTTCTATTGAGACCTTTCTGCATGCTATATCAGGAAGGTACACGCTACATACACATCCCATAGTTGTTAATGTATTAGCATGTAGAAAAGGCGGAATGAAAGTTCTACGTGAATTGTTTCCCAAAGCTCTTATTGTGCCCTATGCGACGCCAGGCGTTGAACTTGCCAAAGCCTATTTCAATTCATATAAAGAATCCGCAGGAGACAACAACGTAATTTTTGACATTGTATTCTTACAGAACCACGGTCTTGTTGTTAGTGCGGATACGGCAGATGAAGTAATTGAGAAAACAGAATTTGTCATAAAGAAAATAGAAGAATATTTGGATGTAGATTTTTCAAGTTATCATGAGCTTACTATGATATGGAATTATTTTCCGAGCAAAATCGTATGGAAAGTAACAGATGAAAATATAATTTCAGTGTTTTCTGAAATAGGCGTATGGCGGCATGGATTTTGCCCAGACTGTGTTGTGTTTTTGGGTAAATCTTTTCTTGACCTTCCAAATGAATTTGATGAGAAAGGTATTGAGAAATTCAGAGAATTGTATGGTGAACCTGTAATTGTTACTTATAAGGGGACTTTGTATATTTTGGCTGATTCTGTTAACAAGGCACTTGAAACCCAAAGCATAATGAGTTTTAGTGCGCAGGTTATGGATATTAACAGGGGATATGAATGCAATATGCTATCGGATGAAGAACATAGCTATTTGTTAAACTGGGATGCGGAGAAATATAGAAAAACGATGAGGTGACAAACTATGATTTATATGGCACATAGGATAAATACACTCGAAGAGCTTAGAATTTTGCCAAAGGAATATGGCGTAGAACTGGATCTTAGAGATAACATAGACGGTTCAATTTATATTCAGCATAACCCCTTTGAGCCAGGAGAAGATTTTGAGGAGTACTTAAAGGAATACCATCATGGGATGATGATTGTGAATATCAAGAGCGAGAGAATAGAAGAGCCGGTTATGGATCTTTTAAGAAAATATGAAGTTAAGGATTATTTCTTTTTGGATTCTTCGTTCCCTATGGTTAAGCTATTGACGGATAAAGGAATCAATGATATCGCACTGCGGTATTCTGAACTGGAGGGGATAGATACGATTGAAAATATGGCGGGCAAGGTCAAGTGGATTTGGGTGGATACATTTGCTAAAATCCCGATTGATAAGAAAACAGAGCAGTATATGCATGAAATGGGGTATAAACTCTGTTTTGTTTCACCTGAGCTTGAGAGCCAGCCAGAAAAGATCAATCTATATATAGATGAAATTAAGAATACGGGTTTACATTTTGATGCAGTATGTAGCAAAATAGCATATTTGGAGAGATGGAAAGAAAACTTTGGGGAGAGGTGAAAGCAATGAATAATTTTGCAAAACAATTCGCTGTTTTTGTGTTGTTTGGCATAATCACAGTTTTAATATATCTTATTGAGATTGGTATTTATTGTCGTATATCTGCAGATCCAATTATTTTCTTCGCCTCGATAGCATTTGCATTGGCAGATGCTATGATAACCCTAAAGTCGTAAATTAGTTACTCAAAACGATTATTTATTTTTATCACCTTGCTACATGGAACGAGACCTTGAAAATACAGACTGGGCGTCTGTGTTCGGTCCTTCCATGTCGGAATTGATTGATCGAATCCTAAAATTTTCTAAGCACGAAGAGCAAGCATTCAATGCATGTGCCTGGATACTACATCGAGTAAAAGTAATCCCTAAAGGCATTGCAGAAGAAGCCGCTCGTAAATGCATTGAAATGAACTCCTGTCGCTACTCGACGTACAGGCAGGTGCTTAAAAAGATGGAGTGCGATGAGCATCCAGAATCATCACCGGAATCACTTCCATCTCATGAAAACATCAGAGGAAAGGATTACTACAAGTAAAGGTGAATGATTATGGCATACAGACAGAAAGAATACAATTATAACGACAAACTTACAAAGGATCAAAATCTTCTTATGGACAAGCTCTATAAGATGCGTATGTCCGGCATGGCAGAAGCTTTTGAAAACCAACTTATGAATCCGAATTCGGGATTAGAGAGCTTTGGAACAAGGTTCTCTGAAATCATTAACCATGAGTGGTCAGGGAGAGAAAACAAGAAGTTCAATCGGCTCTTAAAACAAGCAACACTAAAATATCCGGCAGCTGACCTTGATAGTTCTCTTTATGATCCAGAGAGGCAGTTAAACACACATGTCATTGAATTACTGGCCAAAGGCGATTGGATCGATGAACCGAACAATCTTTTGATTACAGGTGGAGCAGGAGCTGGCAAAACGCATGTTGCATGTGCACTTTGCGTCACAGCACTACATCAAATGAGGACTGTAAAATATATCCGTGCGGATTATCTGCTTCAAGAATCCGCCCATGCGCATAGTGAAGATTCTTTACGTGGATCCATGAAATAAAGTCAGATCAGACAGTCCTTCCCAAGGGCGAAACCGCAAAAGGGATTAACTACTGCCTGAATCAGGAAAAATATCTGAAGGTATTCCTGAGTGATGGGGAAGTGAGTTTAAAAATCCATGGTAAAGTAATCATAGCAGCTTTTGAGGTTATGAGGTTGTTTGGTGTGGTAACTTAACAATACATCATAAATTAAAAAACTGCTATTTTTTTTTGAAAAAAAGTGGAAATTTCACGTACTTAGGGCTAGCCGACGGTAAACGCACCATAGCAAGTACCTGTTCATACGCTTCATTTTCTGCAATAATAGT
>ERZ1673736.187-NODE-187-length-102984-cov-20.589853_pt1 | contig 102984 bp, 86 predicted proteins | sample MGYA00580212_ERZ1673736 | MGnify/ENA primary metagenome ERZ1673736 (study PRJEB41218, sample SAMN15661752) | gut metagenome | host: Homo sapiens | place: Canada: London | collected 2015-08-20/2019-03-30 | study: EMG produced TPA metagenomics assembly of...
AGCCATCCGAAAAACGCAAAGGGGCGGTACTCTCTAAACAGCCTTACAATGGTTTTTAACACTCTGGCCCCGTCCCGGTAGGTGTTCAGCTTGGACGTGCTTCCCTCCGGCCTGTCCCGGTAGGACACAGGAATCTCAGCCAGCTTGAAATTCTTGTCCAGAGCATGAATCGTCATCTCCGTCTCAATCTCAAAGCCCTTGGAAAGAATGGGAAAGCTCTTTACGAACAGCGGGCTGAAGGCCCTGTAGCCTGTCATAATATCATGGATATCGCTTTTGAACAGTCCGTTTATCAGCCCTCTCACTATCCTGTTTCCGAAATTATGAAACGGGCGTTTATTCTCTGTAAAATAAGTGGACGACAGCCGGTCTCCGATTACCATATCCGCTTTCCCGCTTAAAACCAGCTCCGCCATCTCTCCGGCGTGCTCCGCCGGGTAGGTGTCGTCTCCATCGATCATAAGGTAGCAGTCTGCGTCAATATCCCGGAACATGCTGCGGATCACGTTTCCCTTTCCCTGAAGGTATTCCTGCCGCACAATGGCTCCTGCCTTTCTCGCCAGCTCTCCTGTGCCGTCTGTAGAATTATTGTCGTAGACGTAGATATCTGCCTCCGGAAGAGCCTCCCTGAACTCCCTTATTACCTTTTCAATGGTCTGGCTCTCGTTATAGCACGGAATTAAAACCGCCGTCTTCCTGGTCTTCTCCCGTCCTGTTTCTCTCATACTCATGGTTCCTCCCCTCTTATATTTTCTTTGTAATTTCTAGCTCTCGTTTTTCCTGTTCTTTCCTGCATCTCTCTTACTGCTGCGTTCTGATTTATACTTTCTATGGCTCGGCTTGTGCTCCTTGCTGCTCTTCTGGCATCAGCTTCAGGTTTACCACCGCCTCTATCACCGTCTCAGGCGACGTGCTGACGCGAAGGGTTACCTCCTCGTCCATTCCTGTCAAATCAATGGGAATCTGCACTTTCTGATACTGCTTGCCTTCCATGGGAAGACTGGCTGTTCTTTTATTTCCGCTCTCGTCCTCCGCTTCTATCAGAAGAGTGAAGCTTCTGCCCTCCCCGGTATACACAGGAGAGCCTGCCAGCGCCTCTATCACACAGTGATCCGCAGGGCGTTCTAAAATCACCTGATTCTCTTCTCTGCCTGCCGTAAGCAGCTGGTTCGTTCTGTCCCCAGCCTGCGTCAGCCTTGCCATAGCCATGGTCCTGTAGCCTACCAGAGAGTTGTCCAGATAGGTCAAATCCTCCACATAGTAACCCAGCTGGTTTAAATTGTCCAGATAGGTATGAAGGGTTTCCTCTCCCTCCAGGAACATATCCCAGACTCGTTTATCCTCCATCCAGCTGTGAACTCTGTCATAAAATTCCTGTCTGTTTTCCAGTTCAAACTGGATGGCCTGCATGTTCACAATAGGCTTTCCATCCGCTATCATGCCTGCCCAGCCTCCCCAGTTGTTCTGAGTCAGATAAATCATGTCTATCTGGTCCTTCACAGACGGATCCGCCAGCTCCCTGTCCTTTAAAAACCAGGAGATATTCGTCTTCTTCTCAGGATGGTCAATGCTTCGAAATCCCCATTCTCCTCCGTACAGCACATCCCGCCCGCTGCTTAATACCTGTCCTGCAAAGAGAAGGAGCAAAGCGGCAGGCGCAATCCGAAGCGCCGGCTTTGGCTGCGATACCATTCTGATATACCAGCAGCCGAACAGCAGAGCGTTCAAAATACTTCCCAGCATAAAATACCTGGTATGTCCGGTAGTTGCAGCCCAGGCATAGACAGAGACAACATAGACAATCAGGAACAGTCCCTCTCTCCAGTAGTTCTTCCAGCCCTTTCTGAAGCCCTGGACCGTTAAAAGAAGCATGGCCAAATATCCTGCCGCCAGATCAAGCACATACCAGGTGGGAAGCTCTGACATCCGATAGCCTGGATACAGAATCATGTAGAACGGCCACAAAAGCGTCTCCTTGACGCTGGACGGTCCCCACCGCATATCTTTAAAGCTGGAATCAGGAAACCAGGGCGACTGGAATATTTCATTATAATAGGGATAGACCATGTTCCCTGTACTGACGCTGTTGTAGATCAGATATACGCTTACTGGAAGGCATCCTGCCGCCAGACAGACGATCACCAATTTTGCCGTAATCTTTTTTCTGATTTTAACAATGTAAAGCAGAAGGACCGGCAGAAGATAGACGATGTTCGTCATCTTCATGGCGAAAAAGAACCCTCCCAGCAGGCAGAACCAAGCTGACTGCTCCCTGCTTTCCTCCTCGTCAGAAAGCAGGAAAAGAAGCTCCAGAAAATAAGGAAGCGCCAGCAGCTCTACCATATAGCTGCCCAGCTGCATCAGCACTTCGTTTTTCAGGAGAAACAGAAGCGCCAGCACAGGCGCACAGGTGAGAAGGCGGGCCGCCGCCGCGCCCTTTCCTGCCTTCTCGTCTGTTCCAATACCAGCCTGCTTTCTGAACCGATTTAAGAGAGCGCAGGTCTGGGCACAAGCTGTAATCAGGGCTGCTGCTGTAAACATCATGCCAAGCCTCAGCCCCAGAACACTGCGCAGCAGATAAAACATCCGATCCGGAAGCCGGAAGCCAAACAGCTGAAAACGGCCTGGAAGCACATTGTAATGAATGTTGTCGGCAAATCCGGGATTCTGCACATAAAGATGATAATTTCCCGTATCATAACTGAAATCAGGAAAAATACATTTAAGCAGGCAGAATCCTGCAATCAGAAGACAGCTGCCTAAAAACAGCCACTGCTCCAGGCGGCTGATCCAGTCCCTCTGCTCCTTATTTTCCAGCTTTCCTGTGCCGTCCCAGCCGTAAAAAGACGTCTTTCTCCGCACCCGCAGATGCGCGATCCCAGTCATGATGAGAGCCGTAATTCTCGATAAAAGGCCTGCCTGTTCATATCCGGCCAGCCAGCCAATCAGATCTAACGCCTCGCAGCTCCATATAAAAACCGTATATAAAAAAAACAGATAGAAAAAGCGGGATGTAATCCAGATTCTCCCTGATTCCCTGCCCTGTCTCTCTGTCTCTTCTTTTTTCAAAACGCCGAGTTTCATACCTTTCCTCCCTTTTTTATCTCAGACGCCTTATAGTATAGCAGAAAATCAGGGTTTGTAAACCTTTTGAAGGTTTTTCAGTACGAACATCACAATACTCCCGCTAAGAGGAAAATGTTTCGGTGGCTTTAAGCAGAACAGGAAATTTTCTTGTCTTCCCGCTCCTTCTCTGCTACACTGATACTGGCGCCAGTACACAAGGGGCAACACGCTTTGTACACTGACGCTTACAGCGGCATTTTCTTTTCCGCCGCAAGTTTTTATACAGGGAGAACTTTTATGGATAAAATTACCAGCTTTACCATCGACCATTTAAATCTGCTGCCAGGCGTCTACGTATCCCGGAAGGACAAAGCAGGCGGCGCAGTCATTACCACCTTTGATATCCGCATGACACGTCCTAACTTCGAGCCAGTGATGAACACGGCTGAGGTTCACACCATTGAGCATCTGGCGGCTACCTTTTTAAGGAATCACAATCTCTGGAAAGATCGGGTGCTCTATTTCGGCCCTATGGGCTGCCGCACCGGTTTCTACCTGCTTCTGGCCGGCGATTATGAGTCAGAAGATATTGTGCCTCTCATGAAGGAGCTTTTCACTTTTATCAGGGATTACCGGGGCGAGGTTCCAGGAGCCTGCGCCAGAGACTGCGGAAACTACCTGGATATGAACCTGCCTATGGCCAACTGGCTGGCAGACCGCTTCCTGCGGGAAGTATTAGACGGAATCGACGGCAGCCGCCTGGTCTATCCAAAATAGCAGAGACAGCACGTGCGGGGAAAGCCTTCCCCGCACAGCTGCATTTCTTTCTAAATTAAAACGGTTAAGCCTGCTGCCCTTCCGTTTCCTCCGCAGATATTCCGCCTGTATCCGCCTCGTCTTCCACTGGAAATTCTATGGTCACCATCCCCCCATCATCCTGGGCTTCTGTCTGGCCGAATAAATCCGAAAACATGCTGGACATGTCCTCACCGTCCTCCTGCTCTTCATCCTTCTGCAGGTAATAGCTGGGCGCTGACAGAGATTTTTCTATCTCCCTGATATAAAAGCTCTCTACATGATCGTCTATCAGATAAGTCTGACCGTCTTTATAAATATTCAGATTTCCATAAAATTCCGGATTCTTGTAGTCTGTCAGCAGAACCAGGAAATCATCTGCCGCCGATACGTTTGTGACTTCCTCCGCCACAGTCTCTGTCTGCCCCTGTGAAAACCACTGAAGCCTTCCAGAAGTGTCATAGCGATAGCCTAAATACTGGTAACTCCTGTCTTCATAGGGAGCAATCAGGTAAACTTCCCCTGAATCTGTATCCAAAGTGCCATATGTCAGAGGATCCTCTGCTATTTTCTCCTCATTAAGATACAATTCCGTTTTTCCGAAATTTTCCGAATCTTCCGTATCTATACTCTTTTCATATAAAAGCTGAGAATTTTCTGCGCTGCTTAACAGAATCTCCTCCGGCGAAGTGTCAAGCAGCTCCATTTCTCCCATGTGCCCCTCTGACATATCTGCCTTCACCAGCTTGTACTCACAGATCCAGCCATAGAACGCCTCGTCGTCCTCCTCTGCTTCATAGCACACCAGATAGCAACATTCCTCCTCCGGGCTGTAAATCTGGGGATACTCGCAGCCGTCATAGGGTACTCCTTTCAGCTCCCAGGACTGTCCGTCTTTCACCAGGTACCGGACCACAGCTCCTTCCTCATCTTCTCTCTCTTCCTCATACCAGAAGATTCCCTCCTCCTCTCCGTAAGCGCAGTCGTACACATCCGGGCTGAGCATAACGGTTTCTCCGTCTTTATAATAGTAGAGGGCGTCTCTGAGGCCTGACTGGCCATTTTCCCGCTTTTCCTGTTTAGCCTTCATATCGTCGAAAAGACTGCCGCTTTCAGCAGCCATGTCCTCAGGATTCCTGTCCACATAGTAAACCTCCCCTGTTTCCCCAGACAGAGAGGTAACGTAGCCGTTCTCCAAATCCATGTCTAAAAGCTGTGTGCTGTCCTTCCCTTTCTCCCACAAAAACAGCTGAAGCCGGTCTGTATCCTTATCTTCCTTTGTATACCAGATTTTAGAGCCGTCTCCGCTCATTCCCTCTATATAGGCGACGTCCTCCCCAAGCAGCACAGGGCTGGACGCCTCTTTGGAGGTTAAATCGGAATAATATACGTCCTCCCCCACCGGATTCTCCTTAAAGTCTGTCCTTTGAACGGAAAAGCACACACAGCTCTCTGTCATTAAAGCAGGATAACTGGAACCACCCTGCTGGGAGATGACAAATACCCCCTCCTCTGGCCTGTAGCAGTATAAAGCTTCCGGGGACACGTCCGGCTTTCTGCTCTTTTCATTGAAAACAACCGTATTTCCCTCCATCTTGTACCAGGACGCGTTCTCTGCTATCCTCTCAGCCTTACCGCCTTTACAGTTTTCAATCACATAGAGCCGCATATACTGGCTCTCTTCCTCCTCCTGGTACAGGGGAACCAGCACATAGCTTCCATCCTCTGACCATTTCATATCCAGGCTGCTGGAAATCCCTTCCCCCTCATTCTCGTTCACCTGTTCCACCAGCAGCTCCGGATCCGCTTTCTCCGGATTCTTAGCGTCTGCCCTGTAAAGGGCGTTATCCTTCAAATAGTAAAGATATCTGTCTTTATCTTCTGCTGTTTCTGCTGCCCCAGCTTCCGTAGATACCTGCGAATCTGTCTCCTCCTGTGAGCTCTGCGTTTTTTCGCTGCATCCGGATAAAACCGGCGCCTGAACCAGGCACAGACCTGTAAGCGCCGCGCTGACAAGCTGCCTTCTCCTCTGTTTCTTCATATTTTTCCGCCTCCCCCTGTGTCTTATCCTGTTTTTCCAAAATCTCTCTTATCACATAGCTGAACTACTCAATGTCGATCTCCACTCCGTGATTATAGTATTTCCGATCCTCCTCTCCAATCGGACGGATCACGCGGCAGGGATTTCCCACTGCCACCACATTGGCCGGAATATCCTTCGTCACCACGCTTCCCGCTCCAATCACAGAGTTTTCTCCAATGGATACGCCTGGAAGGATAATGGCTCCCGCACCAACCCACACATTGTCCCCAATGTGGACCGGAAGGTTATACTGCGCCTGTTTTCTCCTGATTTCAGGGCAGATTGGATGATTTCCTGTACATACTACCGCGTTAGGGCCGAACATAACGCTGTTCCCCACAAAAATATCGGTGTCGTCCACCAGAGTCAGATTGAAATTCGCGTAAACTCCGTCTCCGAAATGGACGTTTTTGCCGGCCCAGTTAGCGTGAAGAGGCGGCTCAATATGGCAGTTCTCCCCAAATTCTGCAAACATCTCCTTTAAAAGAGCCTGTCTTTTCTCATCCTCCGACGGCCTGGTCTGATTAAAATCATATAAAAGCTCCAGGCATTTGGCCTGCTCCTCCCCCAGATCGCTTCCGCTCTCATAGTACAGGCGGCCTGTTCTCATTCTCTCTCTTGTCTCTTTTGAATCCATATTTTTCCCCTCCTGTTTTTTCTTCCGTTCTTCTCTCTGATCTTCTTCTGCTCTTTCCTCTACTGTTCCGTCAGCCGCACCAGCCATCTGAGCCATCCGGCCACAGAGGAGGCCCTTCTGCCGATCAGGCTGTCTCCGCAGAGCCTTAATTCTTTCATTCTTTTCTGAATATACAGCTTTTCTGGCAGTCTTCCCATCCGCACCGCAGTCTCAAACAGCTCATGAAAAATTTCGTGCTCCAATATCTGGCCTGCGTATGCCAGCTGGCGCTTCTTATAATCCATCCTGTTTATGCTGATTCCCCGCTCTGTCAGCTGGGCCCGGACAATGCCGTCTCTTCCCTTTTTCCTGACCGCCAGCCCCAGGTAGGCGCAGGCGTTATAATAGTAGCCTGACTGTCTCTCCTGAAAGCCGAAAATCTCTGCAATCTCCGCCATAGTTAACGGCTTTTCGCCCAGATGTTCAATCAGGGAAATGACTTTTTCAAAGCTGTCAGCCTGAATAAAAGGAATGCCCTCCGGCTCCGGCTTTACAGACGCGCTTCTCATGATCCCGGCCAGATCCTCCATGGTAATCTTCGTGTCCTCCAGGCTGTACCGCTGTTCTTTCACCAGCCGGATGGAGTCGTACACCAGCGGATCGTCAAATTCGTACTCCAACAGTCTGAAAATCTGGTTGGAACAGACCAGAAAGACAGGCCGCACCGGCTTTGTCAGGCGGCTCTCCCACAAGCGGAAGGGATAGTAGAGCTGACGCACCAGAAAATTGCTGTGAACTACGTTTTTCCCCTCCAGAATCGCAAAACTGTCTCTCCCCTCAAAGCCTCCGTCAATCTCCAGCTGAGAGTTGTTCACCTGGATTCTGGACACATGCTTTCTGTCTCCAGAGTGAATCTGAAAACCAAAGGCGCCGGATGACATGCGCCCCGACACGGTCTCCGCCAGCCGCTTCTCCCCCAGGAAGTCCTCCAGAATCCCAGTCAGGCTGATAAGCTTGATGGCGGCGGCCTCCGACCGCACGTCGCGGATGTCGATCGTCTCCAGATAGTCTGGGATCCGGCTTCTGTCCACCTGAATCACGCCGCCTCTGCTCTCCTCCTCCGGAAAATCGTGATACAGGGAAAAATCTCCAATCACGTAGCTTCCCCTCGTCACAGGCAGAATGCCAAGCTTCCCAAACACTGTGGGAACCGACTCTCTGGTATCAAATTTCGTCATCAGCCTGGGTTCCTTAAATTCCCGGATCTGATCCGCAGTAATTGAAAAAATCCCCTGCCGCTTCACCTGCTCCGCGATGCTGTATGTTTCAAACAGGGCGTTCCATTTTTCCTCGATGATCCCCATACGCTCTCTCCTAAAAGTTTCTCACCAGCACCTCGTCAATGGCGCCCCGCCTGTCCGCTCTGGCGTTGATGGCCCGCTTGGCCGGAACCCGCTCGATCTGGTATCCACTGTACAGATCCTCGATGAAATCGCAGCAGGAATTGGAGAGCAGAAACTTTATCCCCTTTTTATTCAGCAGATCGCACTGTCTCTTCAGCTCGATCTGCTCTGCCTGTCCAAAACCAGACGCAGTATATCCGGTGAAGGAGGAGGAAGAGCTGAGGGGCATGTAGGGCGGATCCAGATAGACGAAAGCTCCCTTTCTCAGCCCCTTCAGGGCTTCCCTGTAGTCGCCGCAGCGGATTGCCGTCTTAGACTTGTTCAGATACCGGCTCATAGCCCTGATATTGTCCTCCGGGACGATATTGGGATTCTTATAGCGGCCCCAGGGAGCGTTAAACTGGCCCGCGCTGTTGACGCGGAACAGGCCGTTATAACAGGTTTTATTCAGGTAGATGATCCGGGCCGCCCGCTCCGCTGGAGTCAGCGCCTCATATTTCTCCGGCTCCCGGTCCAGAGCGCGGATCTGGTAAAAATACTCCTGGCTGTTCTGTTCCCTGTGGCGCAGAAGCAGCTCAATCAGCTCCTCCGGCTGAGCCTTCACCGTCTGATAGACATTGATCAGCTCCTGGTTAAAATCATTGATCACCGCCTTTTTCGGCTGCAGGTCAAAAAATACGGCTCCCCCTCCCACAAAGGGTTCGCAGTAGGTGGTGTGCTCTGGAATCAGAGGGCGGATAAAGTCTAAAAGCTGGCGCTTTCCTCCTACCCACTTGAGAATCGGCGTAAGTTCCTGGCGGGCAGACGCGCCGGTTGTATGTGATGAAGTCATAAAATGGTCTCCTGTTGTGCAAAAAATTATTTCTGTTCTGCTTCCAAGTATACCACAAACTCCTGTTCCCTTAAATATAAAAGGCAGAACAAGAAAAAATTTTCTTATTCCGCCTAAAGTCACCGAAAATGTTCCCTTGTGCGTAGCGTGGGAAACACAAGAAACATGCGGTGACAACTATTTTTAAATCGCTGGTAAGAAGGCAGAAACCAGTATGATATTTCAGACAGTCTTTCCTGCTGAAGCATTCATATGCCTGCCTTCGCCAGCCATACCGTTCCTCCACAAAGAAATAGAAAGTTTTCCAGCGACTTTAAGTGGAGCGTGGAAAACTTTCTATTTCTTTCCTACAGCTTTAAGTGGAGCGCGGAAAACTTTCTATTTCTTTCCTACAGCTTTAAGTGGAGCAGGGAAAACTTTCTATTTCTTTCCTGCATCCTTTCTATTCCTTCTGCTTCTCAAACACCGACAGATCCTGGCCTTTAAAGGCCCGTTCCAGAAGCAGAGGCAGCTTCTCCGGCGCGCAGGCAAAGCAGGGGATTCCAAGGCCCGCCACCCGTCCGGCCATCTGGGCGTCATAGCAGGGCTTTCCTCTGTCGGAGATAGCCAGCAGGCAGATCACAGAGGCCCCTGACTGCCTGATCTCCTCCAGGCGGCGCAGAAGAGAGGCCCGGTTGCCGCCCTCCTCCAGATCGGTGACCAGAAAAAACAGGGTTTTTTTCGGATTTTCTATAAACTGCTGGCAATAGGCCACCGACTTGTCTATATCCGTGCCGCCTCCCAGCTGAAATCCGAACAGCAGATCCACCGGATCGCTGCATTTGTCCGTTAAATCCACAATATTCGTGTCAAAAGCTACAATTCGCGTCTTTACCGCCGCCATGCTGGCCAGAATACAGCTCATAATGGAAGAATAAATCACCGACTCTCCCATAGATCCGCTCTGATCCACATCGAGAATCACCGTATACCGCTCTGCTGCCGTTCTGCAGGTTCTGTCAAAGAAGTAAAAATGCTCCGGAACGATCTTTTTAAGCTGTGGATTGTAGTGTTTGAGTCCCCGCCGTATGGTCATGGCGGCGTCCAGGGCAGACGCAGACGGAATAGGCGAATGGTTTCTCCGGTTCACCGCAGCTGTCACCGCTCTTCTGATATCCTGCTCCAGCAGCTGGTTAATCTGTTCCACAATCTTTTTAATAAACTCCCGCACGCTGTCTTTCGACGCCCTGGGAATCTGATCCTTTAAAAGCAGGATCGTGCTGGCCAGACCAATATCCGGCTCCAGATTTTCCAGAACCTCCGGTTCAAAGAGAAGCTGCTTTAAGCCGCACCGCTCCATGGCGTCCGCCTGTATAATCTTCACTAAATCCCGGTCAAACAGCGTCCTCACATCTCCCAGCCATCTGGTAATCTGCGGATTGGACGGTCCTCTCCCACCTCCTTTGCCAGCGTTTCCCGGGGATCCGAATCCTCCGTAGGCGCTGCTGTTATAGATAGCGGCTAACGCCTGATCCATCAGAAGCTGCTCTTTGGAAAGACCGGCTTCCCCATATCCGTTCATCGTCTCAAACTGCGTTTCGCTCTCTGCGCCCAGAATCAGCCTCCACCGTCTCATCTGTTCCATCGTGTCCATCGGCCGCCCTCCTCTCCCAAATCAGTCTGTCAATTTCTTTTTAAATATCGCCAAAATCAAAATCCTCCAGGCCCTCCAGCAGTTCCTTCGTCTCCTCCGCTGTCAGCGTTTCATTGAGAGCAGCGCTGGCCGCGGCCGGATTTACCTGCCAGATTTCTCCCAGATTTTCGGCAATTTTATTTTTCTCCTCTGAAGTAAAATCAGCGAAAGCCCTCCTCAAAAACACCAGAGCCCGCTTGAACTCCTCCCCGTCCAGCGTGTCCAGATAGCCGCTCAGGCTCTCCCAGAGAGACAGCCTGGCAATCAGACCATAATGATTTTTCATGGAAAGGCCCTCGAACCATCCGGCTCCCAATTCGGCGGGAATTCCCCTGGACAGCCGCCTGGACACCTCTGCTGACAGCTCCGTTTCTGACATCTTTCCTGCTTCCAGGAGAATGGCTCCCGCAAATCCGGACAGCCTCGTATTGACGTCGTCTCTCTCAGAAATCTCCCGAAACGTCCGTTCCAGACGCTGTCCGTCTAAGAAGTCGTGGGCTGCCGCCGCTCTGGCCGCCGTATCCATGGCAGGAATCAAACGGTCCGCCGCCTCGTCGTCACACCGGCACTCCCCCGGAAGCACCAGGCAGAGTCTTAAAAACAGCTGCTTAAGCACCGGAATTAAAGGTTTCCTGTCAAGTTTTCTGATGTCTCCGTACTGAATCACGAAAGAGAGCGCTCCCGCCGCCTGGGCCAGCTCTGGAGCAGACACTGCGTCCACCGCCATGGCCTGAAGCGCCGACACCGTATAGGCAACGGCCTCCGGCATTCCGCATAAGAAAGCCTCCCTGATAATCTCCGACAGCTTTCCTATCTCTTCCGCCCCGTCCGCCCTGCTTTTCAGTTCAAACGAAGCGGCCTGCTCCACCGTATCTCCCTTTAACACCGACTCTACCAGCTCCATCTCTGCTTCCGGCGTCCACCTGAGAGTCCACCGCTCCTTCCAGGTAGCTTCCGTCTGGCGGCTGTCCGAAAGACAGGCAAAGCTGATGTGGAGAATTCTCAGTCTGTGAAGGAAAAAGGATCGGTTTAAATCTAAAAACGCCGCCTGCTCTGATTTTACAGTCAGCTTTTCCCTGAGATCCAGATCCAGCACCTGAGCCGTCACTGAGCGGAATCTCTCCAGCTTAAGCCGGGCCAGGTTCCTGTTAAAATCGGCCTGGACAGAGGTCTGGCTCACGCCTTGGGGAAGGCTTCCCATTGTGGTTCCTATCTCCGTATCCGCCATGGCCACAGACAGCTCCCCTATATTCCCATGTCCCATGCAGGCCGCCGCCCCGTCCTTTAAGTCCTGCAGCGAGGGGTTTTCATATCCGTTCAGACGGGCCAGGGCGCCGGCCAGCCGCAGGGCTTCAATCACCTCTGCCGATGAGACGGGGTTTCCTTCCTTTCTCTGAAAAGCTGCCAGACGGGCCAGATATTGAATGGCCCCGTAATCTGCCTGTCCCCGCTTCCTGCCCTCCCACAAAAGCTCGTAGTATGCCGGCGCTCTGTTTCCGGCTCCGTATCCGCTTAATCCCGACAAGCGGAAATACGAATACGGCATCAGCGTTTTATGGACAGGAAGCCGCTTCAGAGCGGCAAACTCATCGTCCGTCATAGGAGTTTCCTCTAAAAGCCCGGCCACGTGAAAGGCCCCTGTGACAGCTGCAATCCGGCTGGCTGGAATTCCCTCCTCCACCGCTTTCTTTATCTCCCGAAGCATGCAGCGTTCACGAAGCCTGTTTTCTCTGTCCGTCTCTCCCTCTGTGTTCTCAGAAAGGCGGCGAAGCTCCGTTCCAAAGACAGCCGCTCCCATCTGATAGCCTTTCGGCGTCTCGGAGTGCTCCAGTACGTGCTCCCAGAAATCCTCGTTTCCCCCGGTTCCCGCCGCCTGGTCAAGACGGGCGTAGACGTCTCCCGTATTTCCGGTATCCCCGCTTTCCGGGCCTTCCTTGTCTTTCTCTCCCGGATTTTCTTCCGACAGCTTCTCCTGATCCTCAAGCGCCAGAAATACCGAGGACGGCAGATCAAAAAACCTGGCCTTTTTCCCCTTCTCCCTGGCCCACAGCGCCGCCTGGTACTCCGGCGAGTAGACGGCCAGGGGGTAGAGAATCGTCCTGATCGGCAAATCGGACGTGTAGGCCATAACGGCCACCGGAGGCTTTACCTCCTTCTTTGTCAAATCCTCCAAAAGCTCTGTAAAATCGGACGGCCCTTCGATCAAAACAAGCTCCGGATCCGTCTCATCCAGAAATTTTCTCAAATGCCAGGCTCCTGAAGGCGACAGGTGGCGGATTCCAAACAGATGAGGACGATCCGGCTGTTCCATGCCGCTGTTCCATTGTCTCTCCATTTCATTCCTCCCGCTGAGGGGCACGATACCCCTTGTATCCCGCCGCTAAACCGTATTAAGGTCCCGGCACTCCTGGTAAAGTCCCAGCCACCTGGATCCCCTCTTCTTCATAATGTTTTCCAGATATTCCACCCAGGCCCTGGCGTCCTTCTCCTCGTCCTTGACTACAGCTCCCTGTAAAGCCGCCGCCAGATCCCCGTCTGTGATCCGTCCGTTTCCGAAGCTGCCTGCAAGCGCCATGCTGTTTGCCAGAAGAGAAATTGCCTCCGCTGTGGACAGCACGCCGGAGGTGCTTTTCAGCTTCTGCTTTCCGTCTAAAGTCGCGCCGGAACGCAGTTCCCTGAAAATCGTGCAGACCTTCTCCACCACCTCCTGATCCGGCAGCGCTGCGTTCAAATCCAGATTTTCAGAAAGGCCTGCCACTCTGGTTCTCACAATCTCCATCTCTGCATCCAGGCTTTCCGGTGACGGAAGCACCACAATGTTAAATCTCCGCTTCAGAGCGGCAGACATATCGTTGACGCCCTTATCCCTTGTATTAGCCGTGGCAATCAGAGAAAATCCCTTTTTAGCCGGAACCTCGATTCCCAGCTCCGGCACAGAGATGCGCTTCTCTGACAAAATGGAAATCAGCGCGTCCTGTACCTCGGAGGCGCATCTGGAAATCTCCTCCACCCTGGCGATGGTTCCCGTCTCCATGGCCCGGTAAACGGGGCTTTTCAGCATGGCCTCCTTCGACGGGCCGTCTGCAATCAGCATGGCGTAATTCCAGGAATAGCGGATCTGCTCCTCCGTCGTTCCCGCCGTTCCCTGCACCACCTTGGTTGAATCCCCATTAATGGCGGCGGTCAGATGCTCTGACAGCCACGACTTCGCCGTTCCCGGCTCCCCGATCAGAAGCAGCGCCCGGTCTGTCACCAGAGTCGAAATGGCAATCTCCACCAGCCTTCTGTTTCCGATATATTTGGGGGAAATATCCATGTCCCCCGCCTTTCCTCCGCATATGTATGTCAGCACCGATCGGGGCGACATATTCCACCCGGTTGGCACCGGATCCTGTTCCGCCTGAATTAACGCGTCTATCTCCTTCTGAAACAGAGCCTCCGCCGGAAGCCTCTGCACATCGTTTTTCTTTCCCATCCTGTTTCCGCCTTTCCCTCTTTTTTCTGCCTTTTTTCTTCCTTCTTATCTTCTCTCTTTTCTTTTTCTGCGGCTATATCAATTCCATCACGGATGCGCCGCACATCAGCTGATCCGCCCATACGAGAAGCCGATCCTGGCCTGTGGCCGTTCCGTGGGAAAGAGATTTTTTCATACATTCCGCCAGCGCTCTTCCTTCCAGCGGAATCTGGTCAAGGAGCATCCGCACGCCCCAGAGATACCGATCCTTATTATTTTTTAAGATCCGGTCCACCGCCATATCCCAGTCTGAGTAGCCGCAGCGGCTCAATATATCAATATGGAAACGCTCGATTCCCACTCCGTCCTGCAGAAGGCTTCCGAAATATTCCCGGTATCTCTCAGCCAGGCCCTCCCGCTCCGGACAGTACAGAGAGGCCAAAAGAGTATCCAGCTTTGTCCATCCCTTCCAGTCCCAGGCTGCTCTGTCATAGGCCGTTCTCGCGCGGAGCTTAATATTGGCTCTCCTGATTCTGCTTCTGGTCGTCTTGGTGAGAAGCCAGTCGTACCATCTGCCGTCCAGAGGCTCCAACAGAGGGATCACTTTCTTCTCCTCCCCCTTTCCATGGCCCCAGTCTGAGAAAACGTACTGCCCGCTCTGGCTGGCATACCTGACACCCAGAAGAGCCCGGAAAATGCCGGACGTATCCTCCTCTGCCCTGGACTGAAACCACTCATAGACCTCCGCCGCCGGCCTTGTAATCAGCTTTGCCGCACACTCAGCCTCCAGAAGGCCTGAACTCCGTTCCTTCTTTTCCGGCTCTCTTTTATCCCAGATTTCAAACATTTCCTCTGTAAACTCACAAAGCTCCCGGCATGGGTTGTCGCAGAGAGAATCGTAGAAAAACCATTCTGGAATTTCCTCCGGCTTTTCCTGGTAAAGCGTCCGAATCAAATTTAAAAGCCTTCTGGAATGCTTGCCTCCCGCCGCTCTCCAGAGAGCGTTCCGCTCCTCCGAATCCCGCTTTTTCTCCTGTTTCTGCTCTGAAGCCAGCTCCTGTTCGATCAAATCAGCCATCAGATCGGAAGCTCTGTCATGACTGGATTCCTCCAGAATAGCCGCCTGCTCCTTCGCCTTTTTCTTTTTCAGCGCCTTTCTGTATTCAGAATCATCCTCCATATCCATACACGACAGCGCTTTCAGCACAGCGTTTTTTACAGTCCCCTTCTCCGCTTTCATCATATCGAAAAGAAACGGCACGTTTTCCTGATCCAGGCTGAGAAGTGGAATGGCAGTCTCCTTCATCTGCTTGTCCCCTTCCAGAGCTGCCTGGCGGTACAGACGCGTTTCCGATCTGCCTGCCAGCTTTCCAATCAGTTCCAGCCTGAGAGACATTTCCCTCTTTCCCGCCACATCGAAGCCATTCTTTAAAAGAGGCAGAACGCCGGGGCCTGTTTTCAGCAGCTGCCTGTAAGCCAGGCTGGCCAGCTCCCGGTAGCTGTCCCCCAGGGCGCCCACCAGAAGTCCTGCCAGGCGGCGGTCACAAAACAGCTCCGGCTCCTCCTCCATGGCCTTCACTATGACGGCATACCGTCCGCTCCCGGTTCCCGTGAGAGCTTCCACCAGCGGAGCCATACGGCTGTAGGAAATATTGCTTAACAGGCGGAGCCCATCCGTTTCCTCCCCGCCCTCCAGGGGCTGCAGTTCTCCGGACACTCCCACGGTTCCCTGGGTGCAGGCCACCGCGTCAATCAGGGCCAGAGCATCTAAAAGCGTTCCAGCCGGATCCCCGCACTCCGGGGAAACTGCCAGCCTGGCCGTCTGCTCAATCTTTTGAAATACAGGGGCCGCGGCAGCTAACGGTTTCATCTGCTCAATCGCCCTCTTCAGCCGGAAATCCTCCCTCATCAGCCCGCATCCGCTGACTGCGGCAGTCTCCAGTTGTTCCTTCAGTTCATATAAAGCCGTCAGATTCATATTCATCCCTCCTTTTTCCTAATACAGAAGCCTCACAATCTCTTTCTCTGTCACAATGCTTCTCGGATGGAGGCAGACGCTTCGGTCGTCCTCGTCATAGTAGAGGAAACCAAACAAAACCTGATTTTGCAGAAGAGATGAATCAGAAATCACATCCAGCACAGCTGTGCACGGCTCCCAGCCCTCTCCCTTTCGATCCCGCAGCTCAATTCTGTTTCCAGCCCTGTCTTCCGCCGCATAACGCCACGCGCCTTCCTTTCCCTCTTCCGGGATGCGGCCAATCCTTGAAAAGGCCAGAAGAACGGCGCAGAAATCGTCAGACAGCGTATTTTTTAGCTGGCCCTTGGCCTGCTTCACCGCCGCCGTAAAATCCGTCTGGGCCTTCGCCATCAGAGCTTTTCTGTCCCTGTCCTCCGGCTCAGCAAAAGAAGCCGTGTCCCAGCGGATCCTCCTGTTTCCCTCTCCCGGATAATACAGAAGAAGCGGAACCTTCAGAAGGGAAAAACAGGAATCCTCCTGCTTAATGTATTTAAGCGCCTTTAACGGCCTGTAATTTCTCGTCACCGACACCTCGCCAGTCTCGATATCCGCCCAGAAGCCCTCGTCAATATACTCCTTCACCGCCTCGTCGTACCGGACTGAAAAGGCCAGCTGCAAAAGAGAGGCGTTCTCTTTTTTGAATCCCAGCTTCTCCAGCTGATCCAGACGCCAGATTCCTCCCAGCTCCTCGTAAAGCCAGCTTCCTGTCTCCTCAGAATCCTGTTCCAGCTGCTCCGTCAAATAGGCCTCCCCTTTCTTTCTCAGCACCCTCAGACGGATCAGAATGCGGACAGCCTCCTTCCGGCAGGCCTCATCCTGGCTCTTCTGGTACTTCTCCATCTGGAAAATCAGACGGTTCAGCCCCGCCTGGGGACCGGGCAGATAGTAATCTCCCAGCTGCTTAGACAGCTCTCTGTACTCTTTAAGGGAAATGCTTCCCATGGACGCCAGCCCGGCTGTGAGAAGGGAATCTGTCAGCTGTCCCAGCATGGCCAGCCCTTCCAGCTGCTTTTTCAGCTTTTTCGTTCTGGCGCTCCTGGATCCTGATCTGGATTTGGAAGATTTGCTGTCCTTTTTCTCCGTCCTGGCAGAACCTTCTTCCCCGGAATCCTGAATCCCTGATTTTCCTTCCCTCTCTTCAGCGGCCTGCTCCGCCTTCCTCTCTCTGGCTTCCTTTTTCGCTCTCTTTTCCAGAATATCCTCCGGAATCTCTCCTATGGGGAAATCCTTCCCCGCCTCTATCTCAAACAGCAGAGCAACCGCGTGCTTGCATGGAAACTGCCGGCTGGGGCAGCTGCACCGGAAGACCGGCGCTCCCTCCTTCACAAAGTCGGCCGACACTCTGTAATTCGATTTTCCGCTTCCCTTACATTCCCCCATGTAGAAGGTATCGTCCGCAGATCGCATTCTGGACACAAATCCCTGGCTGGAAGAGATTTTTCTTCCATTGGATACAGCCCCCGCATTGGGAGCCAGGCTGATGATTTCCTGTTCACTGACTGTTCTCATATGGCCTCCTATCTGTAGAATTTTTATTTATCATACCATAGTGCAGTCAAAAAATCTTCGACTATTTTCTTAATTTTTCGTCAATTCAAGTCTGTCTGCAAAGCCCCTGGTTCTGGACAGTTTTTCAAACATCCCATCCAAAGGCCGGGGTTCCAAAAAATGTTCCTGCAATAAAAAGAAGGCATACGCCTTCGCATATACCCTCTTTTGATCAAAAAACGCCGCAAAGCCCGAAAGCTTTGCAGCGCCTTTTACACTGTCTGAGCAAGATACTGCCCTGGCCTGCATCTGTGAAATCATACATGCAGAGCAGGAAAGCATCATATTATTTATAAGCACATATTGTGCAAAGATTCAATTGTCCTGTTGATTACTCAAGGATAGAAACTACTCTACCGGAACCAACTGTACGGCCGCCCTCACGGATAGCGAAACGAAGTCCCTGCTCCATAGCTACTGGATGGATCAGCTCAACTGTCATCTCTACGTTATCGCCAGGCATGCACATCTCTGTACCCTCTGGTAACTCGCAAACACCTGTAACGTCTGTTGTTCTGAAGTAGAACTGCGGACGGTAGTTGTTGAAGAATGGTGTATGACGGCCACCCTCGTCCTTTGTAAGAACGTAAACCTGAGCTGTGAACTTGTTATGGCACTTTACAGAACCTGGCTTAACAAGACACTGTCCTCTCTGGATCTCGTTTCTCTGAACACCACGAAGCAGAGCACCGATGTTATCACCAGCCTGAGCCTCATCCAGAAGCTTACGGAACATCTCGATACCAGTAACAACTACCTTACGAACATCCTCATGGATACCAACGATCTCAACCTCGTCAGATACATGCAGCGTACCACGCTCAACACGGCCAGTAGCAACCGTACCACGGCCAGTGATGGAGAATACGTCCTCTACCGGCATCAGGAACGGCTTATCTGTATCACGTACCGGATCCGGGATATAGGAATCTACAGCGTCCATGAGCTCCATAACCTTGTCGCCCCACTCGCCGTTCGGATCCTCAAGTGCCTTCAGAGCAGAACCCTGGATAATCGGTGTGTCATCGCCCGGGAACTCGTACTCGTTCAGCAGCTCACGGATTTCCATCTCAACCAGCTCAAGCAGCTCCGGATCGTCAACCATATCGCATTTGTTCATGAATACAACGATGTACGGAACGCCTACCTGACGGGAAAGAAGGATGTGCTCTCTCGTCTGAGCCATAACACCATCCGTAGCAGCTACAACCAGGATAGCGCCATCCATCTGAGCAGCACCAGTGATCATGTTCTTTACATAGTCAGCATGGCCTGGGCAGTCTACGTGAGCGTAGTGTCTGTGCTCAGTCTCATACTCAACGTGGGAAGTAGAAATCGTGATACCACGCTCTCTCTCTTCCGGAGCCTTATCGATGTTCTCGAAATCAGTAGCCGTGTTACCAGCAACTCTTACAGAAAGTACTTTCGTAATAGCAGCGGTTAAAGTTGTTTTACCATGGTCTACGTGGCCGATGGTACCAATGTTACAATGTGGTTTGCTTCTTTCAAACTTTGCTTTTGCCATTTTATAACGTCCTCCTTAAATTTGCCCAAAAAGGGCCATATGATATATGTTAGGCTGTTTCAATTATATTCTATCAGAATATCTTTTTCAAGCCTATTTTTATACTCCTCCGGCAGTTTTTTCCTGCCGGGGGAGCACTTGGAAACGGAATTTCCTAAATTACTTTCCTGCCTTCTCGGAAAGGATCTTCTCCTGTACGCTCTTCGGTACCTGCTCGTACTTCTCGAAGAACATGGAGTAGTTTCCACGTCCCTGTGTTCTGGAACGAAGGTCTGTAGAGTATCCGAACATCTCAGAAAGCGGAACGAATGCCTTAATCAGCTTACCGCCTCCGACGTCTTCCATGCCCTCGATACGGCCGCGGCGGGAGTTGATATCACCGATAACGTCGCCCATATACTCCTCAGGCATAGTAACCTCTACCTTCATGATCGGCTCGAGAAGAACTGGGTTAGCCTTCTTCATAGCCTCCTTGAAACACATGGAACCTGCAATGTGGAACGCCATCTCAGAGGAGTCAACCTCGTGGTAGGAACCATCATATACAGTAGCATGAACGCCCAGTACCGGGAATCCTCCAAGGATACCAGCCTTGGAAGCCTCTTCGATACCCTCGCCTACTGCCGGGATGTACTCCTTCGGAATAGCGCCGCCGACTACGGCAGACTCGAACTTGAACAGCTCCTCAGCGTTAGCGTCCATCGGCTCGAACTTAACTTTACAGTGTCCGTACTGTCCACGTCCACCAGACTGCTTAGCGTACTTGTACTCCTGATCAACAGCCTTTGTAAAGGTCTCCTTGTAAGCAACCTGAGGTGCGCCTACGTTAGCTTCTACATGGAACTCACGAAGCAGACGATCTACAATGATCTCCAGGTGAAGCTCACCCATACCGGAAATGATTGTCTGGCCTGTCTCCTGATCTGTATGAGCGCGGAAGGTCGGATCCTCCTCAGCAAGCTTTGCTAAAGCCTCGCCCATCTTCTGCTGTCCAGCCTTTGTCTTCGGCTCGATAGCGATATCGATAACCGGCTCCGGGAACTCCATGGACTCCAGGATTACCGGATGCTGCTCGTCACAGATTGTATCACCTGTTCCGGAGAACTTGAATCCGATTGCTGCGGCGATATCGCCGGAGTAAACCTTGTCAAGCTCCTGTCTCTTGTTGGCGTGCATCTGAAGGATACGGCCAACACGCTCTTTCTTGCCCTTTGTGGCGTTGAGAACGTAGGAACCGGAATTTAATGTACCGGAATATACACGGAAGTAAGCAAGCTTACCTACGAACGGGTCAGTCATGATCTTGAATACAAGAGCGGAGAATGGCTCGTCGTCGGAAGACTCTCTCACAATCTCGTTGCCCTCAAGGTCTGTACCTTTAATAGCCGGGATATCAAGCGGAGACGGCATATACTCGATAACAGCGTCAAGGAGCTTCTGAATACCCTTGTTCTTGTATGCTGTACCGCAGCATACCGGGATAGCCTGGCACTCGCAGGTTCCCTTTCTCAGGGCCTTCTTTAACTCGTCAACGGAAGGCTCCTCACCCTCCAGGTACTGCATCATTAAATCGTCGTCCAGCTCGCAGATCTTCTCTACCAGCTCTGTACGGTAAAGCTCTGCATCGTCCTTCATATCCTCCGGGATATCTGTAATGGAAATGTCCTCGCCCTTCTCATCGTTGTAGATGTAAGCCTTCATTTCCATCAGGTCGATAATTCCCTTGAAGCTGTCTTCTTTTCCAATAGGAAGCTGTAAGCAGATAGCGTTCTTGCCAAGTCTTGTCTTGATCTGCTCTACGCAGCCGTAGAAATCTGCTCCTAAGATATCCATCTTATTTACAAATGCCATACGGGGAACATTGTATGTGTCTGCCTGACGCCATACGTTCTCAGACTGTGGCTCAACACCGCCCTTTGCACAGAACACGCCTACAGCGCCGTCCAGTACACGAAGAGAACGCTCAACCTCTACAGTGAAGTCAACGTGTCCTGGAGTATCGATGATGTTGATACGGTGCTCCAGAGCGCCTTCCTTCGGCTTGCAGTTCTCCTGCAGTGTCCAGTGGCAAGTAGTAGCCGCTGAAGTGATTGTGATACCTCTCTCCTGCTCCTGAGCCATCCAGTCCATGGTAGCAGTACCTTCATGAGTATCACCGATCTTATAGTTTACACCAGTGTAGTACAGAATACGCTCAGTTGTTGTCGTCTTACCGGCATCGATATGAGCCATAATTCCGATGTTTCTGGTTCTCTCTAACGGATATTCTCTTCCAGCCAAAGCTTTTTCCTCCTATTAGAATCTGTAATGAGCAAATGCCTTGTTAGCCTCTGCCATCTTATGCATGTCTTCTTTCTTCTTTACAGATGCGCCTGTGTTGTTAGCTGCATCCAGAATCTCTTTTGCAAGTCTCTCTTCCTGAGTTTTCTCGCCTCTCTTACGGGAGTAGAGTGTGATCCAGCGAAGTGCGAGAGCCTGTCTTCTCTCCGGCTTAACCTCGATCGGAACCTGGTATGTGGCACCACCGATACGTTTTGCCTTAACCTCGAGAACTGGCATGATGTTGTTCATAGCCTCCTCGAATACCTCGACAGCGTCCTTGCCTGTCTCAGCTGCTACACGGTCGAATGCGCCGTAAACGATCTTCTGGGCAACTCCCTTCTTACCGTCTAACATGATGTTGTTGATTAATTTAGTAACAACCTTGTTGTTGTACAGCGGATCTGCTAATACGTCTCTTTTCTGAGTATGTCCTTTACGTGGCACGTTACTTCCCTCCTTAATATGGCTGCCTGAAACTGATTTACGCTGCAAATGCAGGCAGATTTCGTTTCCGCAGCGTTTCATTAGATCTTAGGTACTCGTGCATTGAGCGCTTGGTGAGGTCTCTGCGAACCTAGCGTTCAAGCACGCCTGCGAAGCCAGCGCGTCTTCTGCGCGCGCCGCTGAGCATGGCGCTTCCTTATGCGCTTCCCTCTTCTTCTCTCTGCACGTGTCGTGCTCGGTTCTTATGATTAAACCTGCAACCTACAAGTCAATATCAAAGTCCGGCACTAAAATTCAATTGAATTTTCACCTAATTATTTCTTGTCTTTCGGCTTCTTAGCGCCGTACTTGGAACGAGCCTGCTTTCTGTTGGCTACGCCTGCTGTATCAAGTGTACCACGGATAATGTGGTATCTTGTACCTGGTAAGTCCTTAACACGGCCGCCGCGGATAAGAACAACGCTGTGCTCCTGTAAGTTGTGTCCCTCACCTGGAATGTAGCTTGTTACCTCGATTCCGTTGGACAGACGCACTCTGGCAATCTTTCTAAGAGCTGAGTTTGGCTTCTTAGGTGTAGCAGTCTTAACTGCTGTACAAACACCTCTCTTCTGAGGAGCAGATACGTTTGTAGCTCTCTTCTGTAAAGAGTTGTATCCCTTCTGCAGAGCCGGTGCTGTGGATTTCTTCTCAGATGTCTGTCTTCCCTTTCTTACTAACTGGTTAAATGTAGGCATCCTTTTCACCTCCTGTGATATTGTCTGTTGGTTGCGGCTTCTTCTATTCTAAAGCCTTGATTTTGCGCACAAAAATACTGCATGAGAATTTTGCACGCTTACTCATTATATCAGATTGTCGGCTTCTGTCAAGGCTTCCGGAAGATTTTTTTCACGGATTTTCCTTGTTTTTATAGAAAAAAATAAAAGGCTGTGTATAGCCCTTCTCTGGACTATACACAGCCTTTTTCTAAATCATCCAACGACATTATTCTTCATAACAAATGTCCATGTCCGTGTGGAACCCATTTTTAAATTTGTTGTTAAACTAGCTCCACATATTCCTCCCATTTCAGGTAAAATATACCCATTAAATCCTGTATCAACGCTGAAATTATTGCCAACTGCTTTTTCCCCATTCTGGGAATGTCCTGTATCCGAACACCCATAAGACACAGATGCATTTGTTACCGACACTCTGGAATCCAGCATTTCCCAGTTTCCCGTCACTCTCGTTAAAAGATACTCACTATTTTTTCCATTAGGCTGTGTTTTATAATGTATGTTCAAATATACTTTTATTGATTCAGAACCGTCCGTTTGATTACCAGATAAAACATACTCTGGATTGCCATACAATGTAAATTCATATGTGGTAATCTCTTCATCTAATGAATATCTAAATGGAGTTTCTACACGAATTCCTTTTACAAAAACAGTTTCACCTGTATCACTTATAAGATACCCCTCAGAACTGCTTGCCACTTCCTCTGTGGATGCATAAGCCTGAGTCGAAAAAGCTAACGCAAAAATCATTATTAAAATACTTATTATTTTTTTCATATACTAGTCTCCTTTCTCTGATTAATAACCCAGTGCTACAAAAAAACCTGGAATAATGAATATCCACGGATTATTGATAAGAAAAATAAAACCAAAAGGATAGCTATTAGTAATAAAAAAATATGTTAGCATTACTATATAGATTACTAATAAGAGTATACCTATGCTCTTAAATTTTTTCATAGCAACATTATACTTTTTTTGAACCAAATAATATTTTGCAAAGTTTGTTATTATTAATGCTAATGTAAAATAAAATATTGGAAATATTATGATATATGTAATATTAAAATAGAATGCCGAGTAATTCTCACTATCTATATTTTTTAAAAATGCAAAATAAAGGTATAAATAACACACAGCTATAAAACATACCACTGTTTCAAAAAAAGCTGTTTATTTTTTATTACAATCACCCCCTTTAGCTTTTCCTTATCTCCTTTTAACCCATCTGCATCTCCCCCCTTTCTTAATTTTCTCATTCTTCTCAATTTTCTCTTGAATTAAGAGTAATATTTTTCATTTATTTGTCAATATTTTTTCTCATTTTAATATTATCCATTTTTTTCTTATATTTTTTCCATATATATGTTATATTCTTAATTTTCGATGATGTAATTTGTGCTAAGCTATTCTTATATTACAATTATGGCGTATCTACCAAAAACAATCATTATTAAGAAAGAAGGAAAGTAAAATCTATGAAGCTTGTTATCATCGAACCTTTAGGCGTGGAGCAGGAAAAGCTCCTTGCCATGGCGGCAGAGCAGCTGCCGGAGTCTGTGGAGGTGGTTTACTACGACACCCGCGTCACAGACACTGAAACACTGATTGAGCGGGGAAAGGACGCCGATATCATCGCGGTATCCAATCTTCCATTAAATGCTGATGTCATTGACGGCTGCAAGAACCTGAAAATGCTGTCCGTGGCCTTTACCGGAGTGGATCACATCGCTCTGGACGCCTGCAGACGAAACGGCGTTCTGGTGAGCAACTGTGCCGGTTACTCCACCGCCGCTGTGGCGGATCTGGTATTCGGCCTTCTGATCTCTTTATATAGGAACATTCCCGCCTGCAATGAGGTAGTGAGAAGAGAGGGAACCAAGGACGGACTGGTGGGATTTGAGCTGGAAGGCAAGAAATTCGGCGTAGTGGGAACAGGCTCCATCGGTCTTCGGGTGGCAGCCATTGCCCAGGCCTTTGGATGTGAGGTTCTGGCATACAGCAGGACGAAAAAGGACGTTCCCGGCATTACCTACACAGACCTCAACACTCTCCTTTCCCAGTGTGACATTGTATCTCTTCACACACCTTTGAACGATTCCACCAGAGGGTTAATCGGCAAAGAACAGCTGGCCCTGATGAAGAAAAACGCGGTTCTCATCAATACAGCCCGAGGGCCGGTAGTGGACAGCCAGGCGCTGGCAGAGGCGTTAAATGCGGAGCAGATCACAGGAGCCTGCATTGATGTCTTTGAGACGGAGCCTCCTATTAAAAAGGAGCATCCGCTGTTAAACGCCAAGCATGTCATCGCCACTCCCCACGCGGCCTTTGCTACTAAGGAAGCCCTGGTAAAGCGGGCAGTCATCGTCTTTGACAATATCACCGCGTGGCTGAACAATGCTCCCCAGAATGTGATGTAATCCTGATATAAATTGTATCAAATTAATATGTAATTCCAAAAGCTTACACAGATTTGTCTTACATAGCTACTTAAAAGAATGTTTTTCTGCTTTGCAATATGCGCGGCTGTTAAAAACATTCTTTTTTTGTCCTGATGTCTTGCATTTCTTATGATTCCCTGCTATAATGTTCAATATCTTTTATTTTTAATTAAAAATGAACATTCAGCAGATATACGCACTGCTTAATAAAACCGAGGAGGTATCTTTTCATGAATGAAACGCATTCAGATAACAAAAAGCTGGCCGCACAGCTGGATATTATGCCGATGGCCGTTTCCCTGGCCCTGATTCTGGCCCTGTGCCTGGCCTTTTTCCTGGCTCCGGATCAGTCTAAACACGTTCTGGACTCTGTCCGCTTCTTTATTGGGGAGGAATTCGGCGTCTACTATCTGGCCGTAGGCCTGGGCATTTTCCTGCTGTCGCTCTATCTGGCCTTCTCCCCCTTCGGAACCATCCGGCTGGGGGCGCCGGGAGAAAAGCCTCAGTATTCTGCCTTTTCCTGGGGCGCTATGATGTTCACCTCCGGTCTGGCGGCCGACATCCTTTTCTATTCTCTGTGCGAGTGGATTCTCTATGCCAACGATCCCCACATGGCAGAAATGGGATCTATCCAGGACTGGTCCAGCGTCTATCCCCTGTTTCACTGGGGCCCCATTCCGTGGAGCTTCTATGTGGTGCTGGCCTGCGCCTTCGGCTTTATGCTCCATGTGAGAAAATGCAGAAAACAGAAATATTCCGAGGCCTGCCGCCCGATTCTGGGATCCCTGACAGACAAGGCTCCCGGGCGTCTCATTGACCTTTTGGCTGTCTTCGCTCTGTTAGCCGGAACCGCCACCACCTTCAGTCTGGCCACCCCGCTGATGAGCCAGACGGCTGCCAGCCTGCTCCACGTGGAAAGCTCCAAATGGATTACCATTGGAATTTTAATCGTTACCTGTATTGTATACACATTCTCTGTCGTCCGCGGCATGAAGGGCGTCATGAAGCTGGCCTCCTCCTGCGTGTATCTCTTTTTTGCTCTGCTGGCCTATGTGTTCCTGGCCGGCGGCGAGACACGCTATATTGTAGAAACGGGCTTTTCGGCAGTCGGAACCCTGATTCAGAATTTCTTTACTCTGGCTACCTTTACGGATCCTCAAAGAACCACCTCCTTCCCTCAGACCTGGACCATGTTCTACTGGGCCTACTGGATGGTGTGGGCGGTGGCCGCTCCATTCTTTATTGGAAGTATCTCTAAGGGACGCACCGTAAAACAGACGATTCTGGGCGGTTATGTGTTCGGTTTGGGCGGCACCTTCACCAGCTTCATTATTCTGGGCAATTACAGCCTGGGACTGCAGGTTTCCGGACGGCTGGACGTTATGGGAATCTACAATGCAGGGCAGGATCTCTATGCAACCATCATCGCCGTTATCAACACCCTGCCTATGGCGCAGATCGTGCTGGTTCTCCTGGCTCTGGCCATGGTCACCTTCTACGCCACCAGCTTCGATGCCATCGCCTTAGTTGCCTCCGCCTACTCCTACAAGGAGATTCCAGACGGGGAGGAGCCCCACATGGGAGTGAAGGTTTTCTGGTCCCTGATGCTGATTCTGCTGCCCATCGCCCTTGTCTTTTCAGACAGTTCCATGGCGAATCTCCAGACCGTGTCCATCATCGCGGCGTTTCCTCTGGCAGCTGTGATTCTTCTGATCGTAGCCAGCTTTTTAAAGGATGGGAAGAAGTATCTGGAGGAAAATCGGAAATAGGATTATTAGAAAGAGGAAGAGTTTCCTTGTTCCACTTAAAGTCACCGGAAACTCTTCCTCTTTCTTCCTCTATTTTCTCTTTTCTCTGAAGCTGGGGCGCTGGAAAACTTTCTCTCTTCTTTTTCCTTGTTCTGCTTAAAGCCACTAGAAACTCTTCCTCTTTCTTCCTATATTTTCTCTTTTCTCTGAAGCTGGGGCGCTGGAAACTTTCTCTCTTCTTTTTTCTTCCACCTGGTCTATACAAGAGAAAAGGACGTATTTTTGGTGACTTTTGTAGAACAAAAAAATACGTCCTTTTCTCTGATTTTTCCTTATTTTATTTTCATGGTCAGCCCAATCCGCTTCTTTTCCTGGTCTACTTCCAGTACCTGGACTTCCACGACGTCTCCTACGCTCACTGCCTCCAGCGGGTGCTTGATGTAGCGCTCGGTCATCTGCGAGATGTGAACCAGGCCGTCCTGGTGGACGCCAATATCCACGAAAGCGCCGAAATCAATGACGTTTCGCACAGTGCCCTTTAAAATCATGCCTGGTTTTAAATCCTTGATGTCCAGCACGTCGGTTCTCAGAATCGGCTTCGGCATCTCGTCTCTCGGATCTCTGCCCGGCTTCTCCAGCTCTTTTACAATATCCCGCAGCGTGATTTCGCCGATGGAAAGCTCAGACGACAGGCGGCTGTAATCGCCGATTTTCCGTCCGATTCCCGCAAATCCGTCCTTGGAAAGCTCCTTCACATTGTAGCCCAGACGTGCAAGCAGCGTCTCGGCGGCCTGGTAGCTCTCAGGATGTACGCTGGTAGCATCCAGAGGATTCTTCCCTCCCTGAATGCGCAGGAATCCGGCGCACTGCTCAAAGGCCTTCGGCCCCAGCTTTGGCACCTTTAAAAGCTCTCTTCTTGTCTTAAATACGCCGTTTTCCTCCCGGTAAGCCACAATATTTTTCGCTACAGTCTTGCTGATTCCTGAAATGTAGCTTAAGAGGGAGGCAGACGCTGTGTTCAGATCCACGCCCACGCTGTTGACGCAGTCCTCCACCACGCCCTGCAGAGCCTCGCTCAAATTTTTCTGATTCATGTCGTGCTGATACTGTCCCACTCCGATGGATTTAGGGTCAATCTTCACCAGCTCAGACAGGGGATCCTGAAGCCGTCTGGCAATGGACACTGCGCTTCTCTGTCCCACGTCAAACTTCGGGAACTCCTCTGTGGCCAGCTTGCTGGCAGAGTAGACAGACGCTCCCGCCTCATTGACAATCACATACTGCACCTGCTCTGGAATTTCCTTCAAAAGCTCCACAATCACCTGCTCCGATTCTCTGGACGCCGTTCCGTTTCCCACAGAAATCAGAGAAATATGGTACTTCTTAATTAAATCCTTTAAGATCCGCTTGGACTCCTCCACCTTATTCTGGGGCGCGGTAGGGTAAATCACAACGGTGTGGAGAACCTTTCCCGTCTCGTCCACCACCGCCAGCTTGCAGCCGGTGCGGAAAGCCGGATCCCAGCCCAGCACAACTCTGCCTGCCACCGGCGGCTGCATGAGCAGCTGCTTTAAATTTTTGCCGAACACCTGGACAGCGCCTGCCTCCGCCTTCTCAGTCAGGCTGCCTCTGACCTCGCGCTCGATGGCCGGGCCAATCAGGCGGCTGAAGCTGTCTGCTGCCGCTTCCCTGAGTACGGGTTCAGAATATTCATTATTTTTTGTAATAATCTGTTTTTCCAGATATCTGAGAATTTTCTCCTCTGGAACAACAATCTTCACTGTGAGAAGTTTCTCCTTCTCTCCCCGGTTCAGAGCCAGAATCCTGTGCCCCGCCGCCTTTTTCACCGGCTCGGAGAAATGATAATACATCTCGTAGACTGATTTTTCCTTCTCATTTTTAGCGGAGGATTCGATCACTCCCTCCTGAAGGACTGCCTTTCTGATGTAGGTTCGGAACTCAGCTGTCTCAGCAATTCTTTCCGCCAGGATATCTCTGGCACCGTTCAGGGCCTCCTTAGCGTCGGCCACTCCCTTTTCCTCCGAAATGAACTGCTCCGCCTCTGCAAGCGCCGGCTGCGTCAGGCTCTGATCCCAAATCTTATCTGCCAGAGGAAGAAGTCCCTTCTCTCTGGCCGTCCCGGCCCTCGTCTTTCTCTTAGGCCTGTAGGGGAGATAGAGATCCTCCACAGCTACCAGCGTCGCGGCGTCTGAAATCTGCTTCTCCAGTTCCGGTGTCAGCTTCTCCTGATCCCTAATAGAGGCAATGACCTGATTTTTCCGGTCTTCCAGATTTCTGAGATATTTTAACCTCTCGTCCAGATTTCTGAGAATCTCGTCGTTTAACGATCCGGTCGCCTCTTTTCTGTACCTGGCAATAAACGGAATCGTATTTCCCTCGTCAATCAGCCTGACGGCAGCCTCCGCCTGGTGTCTTCCAATCTGAAGCTCCGATGCAAGCGCCTGTATCATATCCATAATAATTTCCTCATTTCCAAACATAATAGACGTATCGCCAAACTGCCGCTGGCAGATTCTGCCGATACATCTTCTGCATTGCTTATTATAATAGATTTTAAGAGAAGGCGCAACTGAAACGCCCCGGCAGAAAACAGATTGAAAACAGATGAAAAAAACAGGCAGGGAAGCGCTCCCTGCCTGACTTTCAAAGATTTTTCCATCTTTTCGGACTTTCCAGTATCAATTAATCTCCCAGAGAAAACGCGTCGTGGACCACCCGCATGGCCCGGTTCGCATCCTTCTCATCAATGAGGACCGTAATGCGGATCTCTGAGGTGGCAATCATGCGGATGTTGATGTCTGCGCTGTAAAGGGCCTCGAACATCCTGGCCGCCACACCCGGATTGCTGGTCATACCGGCTCCGATGATGGAGATTTTAGCCACGTCCGCAGCACATTCTACCGACTGAGCGGTCAGGGACTCCCTGTTCTCGTTTAAGACAGTCATGGCCTCCTGAAGGTCGGTTCTCGCCACAGTGAAGGAAATGTTTTTCCTCCCCTCCTGGCCCACAGACTGGATAATAATATCCACATTGATATGGTGTCTGGCCAGAAGATTGAACACCTTAAAGGCGATTCCCGGCTCGTCCAGCACTCCTATCACGGAGATTCTGGCGGTATTCTTGTCGGCCGCCACACCGCTGACTAACATTTTCTCCATCTTCGTACTCTCCTTCACAACTGTGCCCTCAGCCCGGACAAGACTTGACAGAACTACTAACTGCACATTATAACGCTTGGCCATCTCCACAGAACGGTTGTGCAGCACCTTAGCCCCCAGGGACGCAAACTCCAGCATCTCGTCGTAGGATACCTCCGGAAGCTTCCTGGCATTTGGAACAATTCTGGGATCCGCCGTGTACACTCCGTCCACATCCGTGTAAATCTCACAGGCGTCTGCATGAAGGACAGCTGCCAGAGCCACCGCCGTAGTGTCGGAACCGCCTCTGCCCAGAGTCGTCATATCGTCGAATTTATTAATCCCCTGAAATCCTGTGATAACCACAATCTTTCTGGCATCCAGCTCATTTTTAATGCGCTCTGTATCAATCCGCTTCAGCTTCGCCTGCCCATAGGCGGATGTGGTTTTCATACGGATCTGGGCCGCGTTCAGCGAAACAGCCGGTACTCCCAGAGACTGAATCGCCATGGCCATCAGAGCCACAGAAACCTGCTCTCCCGTTGTCAGAAGCATATCCAGCTCCCGTTTCGGCGGATGATCGGAGATTTCATGGGCCCTGGCTATCAGCCCGTCCGTCGTCTTCCCCATGGCGGAGAGAACCACCACCACGTCATTTCCTCTATTGTAATCCTCTATGCAGCGCCTTGCCACATTGAAAATCCTCTCCGTATCGGCAACGGAACTGCCGCCGAATTTCTTTACGACTAACATGCCTTTTCCTCCATGGTATCCTTGCCATCCGGCCTGGCGCACTGTGGCTGCCGCGCTAAATCTGCGCCCGGATCATCTGCCTGATGTCGCCAAACGCCGCAGATACCTTTCTGTAATGCTCTTCTGTCATTTTGCCGGTGAGCACGGCAAATTCATCCATGCCGGGAAGCTCCACGAACCTTGCCGGGCCAAATGCCGCCTCAATCTCCGCTTTCTTCTCCTGGGCGCTTCCCTCAAACCGCAGGAAATAGGAAAATTCCGTCTTCTCCACCGGAGTCAGAGTCTGGCGCTCCTGTCCCCAGCCAAACGGAAGATTCCGGTCCATATTCATGGCAGTTTCCATAATATCCGCCACCACCGCGCTGGCTGTAGGCCGCTTTCCGGCGCCGCTTCCGTAGAACATCAGAGTCCCGGCCATGTTTCCCTTCACCATCACGGCGTTGAACACATCGCTGACGCTGGAGAGAGGATTCTCCTGAGGAATCATCATAGGGCACACGAAGACGGATACTCTGCCATCCTCCATCCGGCTGCTGCCGAACAGCTTGACACAGGTTCCAAGGGCGGCCGCATACCTGAAATCTGTATCTGTCACAGCCGTAATTCCTTCTGTATACACATCCTCATAATTGACCTCTCTGCCTGTGGCGAGGGCTGTCAGAATGGAAATCTTCCGGCAGGTGTCATAGCCCTCCACATCTGACTCCGGATTGCGCTCTGCGTATCCCAGCTCCTGGGCCTTTCTCAGCGCTTCCTCGAAGGTCTGTCCCTCCTTCGCCATCTTGGTGAGAATGTAGTTGGTTGTCCCATTTAAAATTCCGCTGATTTCCACAATTCTCTCGCCTGCCAGAGCCCCTGTCAGCGGCCGGATTAACGGAATTCCGCCTCCCACGCTGGCCTCAAAAAGGAAATTTAATCCCTTATCTCTGGCAATCTGCAGAAGCTCTGTTCCGCAGGCAGCCACCAGGGCCTTGTTGGACGTCACCACATGCTTGCCCGCCAGCAGGCTGGCCTTGACAAAGTCGTAAGCCGGGCGGACGCCTCCCATCGTCTCCACCACAATTTTTACGTCCTCGTCCTGCTCAATGACGGAAAAATCGTGGATCACTTTATCTTCATTGGGATCTCCCGGAAATTCCCGGAGATCTAAAATGTATTTTACCTGTATCTCTTCCCTGGTTCTGGCCGTAATAACGTCCCTGTTCTTTTCCAGAACCTCCGCCACTCCAGAACCGATTGTCCCATACCCCATAACTGCTGCATAAATCATAATCTATCACTCCCTGGCAATAATTTTCACATAGTGAATTCCCTTCTGCGCTTCCATCTCCTCCACCATTCTGGAAATGTCCCCTGTATCCGGCCTTACCTCCACGCTCAGCGTCAGAGACGCCAGATTTCCCACAGGGATACTCTGATGAATTGTCAAAATATTAGCTTTATAGACCGCTACGATATGGAGGATGTCAGAGAGCAGTCCTCTTTCATCGTCCATCTGAAGAACCAGGGTGATTGTTCGTCCCTTCGCATTATCGTGAAAGGGAAAAATATCGTCCTTGTACTTGTAAAAGGAGCTTCTGCTGATTCCAACCCTGTCCGAAGCCTCCTGAACTGTCATAGCCTTCTCTGATTCGAGCAGGCGTTTTGCCTCCACTACCTTTAACAGCACCTCCGGCACCGCCTTCTGCTTCAAAACGAAATATTTTGTCCGCTCTTCCATTCCCATTCCTCTTTCGCTCAGCTGCATACAGTCTGCCTGCAGCAGCTTATTTTACCGCGCTCTGTGATTCGGATCAAAAACGGCCGAAGGCTCTGCCTGGAATCCGCCGGCTTTCCAGCTGAACGGATCCCTGCTTTCTGCCTTCAGCCGCCATTTTTTCCAGCCGCCGTACCGATAGCCGCCGAATCAAAATGTATGCGTGTGAAAAACACTTGTACTCACAGGAAAGATATTATCATATTTATCCAGTATATTCAATCACTTTTTGCTGTCCAGGTTGATCCATTTTAAATAAGCGCTGATAAAGGAGTCAATATCGCCGTCCAGAACTGCGTTCACATTTCCGCTCTCCGCCCCGGTCCGGTGATCCTTTACCATAGTATAAGGCTGCATCACATAGGAACGGATCTGGTTTCCGAAATTAATGTCCTTTACGTCTCCTCGGATATCGGAAAGCTTCTCTGCGTTCTCCTCCTGCTTCATCAGGTAGAGCTTCGCCTTCAGCATCTGCATCGCCACTTCCTTATTCTGGAACTGGGATCTCTCATTCTGGCACTGCACCACGATTCCCGTAGGAATATGGGTAATTCGGATGGCGGAGGAGGTCTTATTGATGTGCTGTCCGCCTGCGCCGCTGGAACGGTAGGTATCGATTCTCAAATCGTCCAGATTGATCTCCACGTCCAGATCCTCCTTGATATCCGGCATCACATCGCAGGATACGAAGGACGTCTGCCTCTTTCCGGCAGAGTTGAAGGGGGAAATTCTTACCAGACGGTGGACGCCTCTCTCTGACTTCAGAAAACCGTAGGCATTTTCTCCGGCAACCTTGAGGGTAATGGATTTAATGCCGGCCTCCTCGCCGTCCAGATAGTCGATAACAGAGGTGGCAAAGCCCTTTCTGTCCGCCCATCTCTGGTACATCCGGTACAACATGCTGCACCAGTCGCAGGCCTCTGTGCCGCCCGCTCCTGCGTTCAGCTTCAAAATCGCGTCGTTATTATCGTATTCGCCGGACAGAAGCGTCTGAATCCGGATGGTCTCCAGCTTTTCCACGAAATCATCCATCATATCCCGGATCTCAGGCACCAGGGCCGGATCATTCTCCTCATAGCCCATCTCAATCATCACCTGAATGTCCTCGTACTCCTGCTCCAGCTTATTATAGCTTTCCACGGTATCCTTGAGATTCTTGGACTCTCTCATCAGTCTCGTCGACGTCTCCGGATCGTCCCAGAAGCCTGGTTCCTCCATGGATTTATCTAATTCGTCAATTCGTTTCACCTTGCCGTCCAGGTCAAAGTGAATCCCTCACTTCCACCAGGGTATCCTCATACGTTGACAGTGTGTACTTAAACTGATCAAGTTCAACCATAGCTTCACCCACTTTCTTATTTTATATTTCCCCCTATTCTAACATGAGCAGGGGAGATTGCGCAAGGTCGTGAACGAGAAAGAGAAACTGTTTTCGGTGACTTTAAGCGGAACAAGAAAACAGTTTCTCTTTCTCTGATGTGTTTCCGTACTAAAAAAGGGAAGCAGAACGTTTTCCGGTGGCTTCCAGTTGGAACAAGGAAAATTGCTCTGCTTCCCCTATGCGTTACTCTTCTTTATTCTCTGCTTTCTGCGCTAACCGCTCTGCCTTTCTCTCCTGATACTCGGCTCTGCGGGCAGCCTTCTCCGCCTGGTGCTCCTTACGGCGCTCGTCCCGGCGTTCTTTCTTCTGCTGCTCTTTTTCCTTGCGCTCCTGCATATCTGCTAACATCTGGCGTCCGCAGCACTGCTTGAATTTCTTTCCGGAACCGCATGGACACGGATCGTTTGGATAAATCTTCCTGGTTTCTCTCTTCTGAGGAGCCTGTGGAGCTGCGTCCTTATTGGTTCCAGTCACCTTGGCAGCCGGCTCTCTCTCCACCTTCTGCTCTACGCGGATGTGGTAAAGGGTTCTCACCGTATCCTCGCGGATAGAGGCCGTCATGGCGTCAAACATCTCGTAGCCGCTCATCTTGTACTCAACCAGCGGATCCTTCTGGCCGTATGCCTGAAGACCAATTCCCTCCCGGAGCTGATCCATGTCGTCGATATGAGCCATCCACTTGTTGTCAATTACCTTCAGAAGAACCACACGCTCCAGCTCGCGGATCTGCTCTGCCTGCGGGAACTCAGCTTCCTTCGCCTCGTAGAGCTTGGTCGCGGACTCCTTCAGCATATGCTTTAACTCATTCTTCTTCATCTTCTTCTGATCCTCGTTCAGAGTGATCGGAGGAAGCGGGATGATGGAGAGAAGCAGGGAATTCAGCTCTGTCAGGTTCCACTCCTCAGGAGTCTGCTCGTCGGAGATGGAGAGATCCACTGCATTTTCCACAATATCCGTGATCATCTTCATAATCACGTTTCTCATGTTCTCGCCATCCAGAACGCGGCGGCGCTCCTCATAGATAACCTCGCGCTGCTCGTTCATAACCTCGTCGTATTTTAACAGGTTCTCACGGATTCCGTAGTTGTTTGTCTCAATCTTCATCTGAGCGTTCTCGATGGCCTTGGAAAGCATCTTGTGCTCAATCTGCTCGTTCTCCGGCACGCCCAGGGCGTTAAACATGCCCATCAGTTTCTCAGAGCCAAAGAGACGCATCAGATCGTCCTCCAGAGAAATGTAGAAGCGCGATTCGCCCGGATCTCCCTGACGTCCGGCACGTCCGCGCAGCTGGTTGTCAATACGTCTGGACTCGTGGCGCTCTGTACCGATGATCTTCAGTCCGCCGAGAGCCTTGGACTCGTCGTCCAGCTTAATATCCGTACCACGGCCGGCCATGTTAGTAGCGATGGTAACGGCGCCGTGGATGCCTGCATCTGCTACAATCTCAGCCTCCAGCTCGTGGAACTTGGCATTTAACACCTTGTGGGGGATTCCTCTCTTTTTCAGCATCTTGCTTAAAAGCTCGGAAGTTTCAATGGTGATCGTTCCCACCAGAACCGGCTGTCCCTTCTCGTGAGCTGCGCACACCTCCTCCACAACTGCGTGGAATTTTTCCTTCTTGGTCTTGTAAACGGCATCATTCTTATCAATACGGATAACCGGACGGTTCGTAGGAATCACAATAACGTCCATCTGGTAGATATTACGGAACTCCTTCTCCTCTGTCTGAGCCGTACCGGTCATGCCGGCCTTCTTATTAAATTTATTGAAGAAGTTCTGGAAGGTAATGGTAGCCAGAGTGCGGCTCTCTCTCTTAACCTCCACATGCTCCTTGGCCTCGATAGCCTGGTGAAGGCCGTCAGAGTAACGGCGTCCCGGCATGATACGTCCCGTAAACTCGTCGACAATCAGAACCTCGTTGTCCTTTACCACGTAATCCTTGTCGCGGAACATCAGATAGTTTGCCCGCAGAGCCATGATCATGTTGTGCTGGATCTCCAGGTTCTCCGGATCTGCCAGGTTCTCGATATTAAAGTACTTCTCTACCTTCTTAACGCCCTCTAAAGTCAGGTTGACTACCTTGTCCTTCTCATTGACAACAAAGTCGCCCGTCTCCTCGATCTCCTCGCCCATGATGGCGGAGAGCTTGGTAAACTCTGCGGAGGCCTCGCCCTGCTCCAGCTGCTTGGCTAAAATATCGCAGACTTCGTAGAGCTTTGTGGACTTTCCGCTCTGGCCGGAGATAATCAGAGGCGTTCTGGCCTCGTCGATTAATACGGAGTCCACCTCGTCGATGATGGCGTAGTCCAGGTTTCTTAAAACCATCTGCTCCTTGTAGATGGCCATATTGTCTCTCAGATAGTCAAATCCCAGCTCATTATTTGTCACATAGGTGATGTCGCAGCCATAGGCAGCCTTTCTCTCCTGGGGAGTCATGGCATTTAATACCACGCCGACTGTCAGGCCCAGGAAGCGGTGCACCTCGCCCATCCACTCAGCGTCTCGCTTCGCCAGGTAATCGTTGACCGTAACGATAAATACGCCTTTTCCAGCCAGGGCGTTCAAATATGCCGGACAAGTGGAAACGAGAGTCTTGCCCTCTCCTGTCTTCATCTCTGCGATACGCCCCTGATGAAGGACAATGCCTCCAATCAGCTGTACCGGATAATGCTCCATATTCAGCACCCGCTTCGCTGCCTCCCGGACTGTGGCAAAAGCCTCTGGAAGTAAATCGTCCAGCGTCTCCCCGTTTGCCAGACGCTCCTTAAACTTTCTGGTGTTGTCCCGCAGCTCCTCATCTGTCAGCTTCTCCATCTCCGGCTTCAAAGCTACGATTTTATCTACGATGGGATAAATCAGCTTTAACTCTCTGTCGCTGTGAGTTCCAAACACTTTCTCTATCAGATTCATGCTTTAATCTCCTATTTCCTGCTTTCTGTTTTATGATTTCTTTATGCTCCGTTTTATTCTGTCTCTTTTACTTAGTCTATCTGTAAAAACAGATGTATAATCTTATTTATTTTATCATTAACCGCCCTATCTTTCAAGAAGTTCATAATTTTTTTACAGTTTGCCTAGGTGAACCTTATCCGTCTTCTTCTTCTCAGTATAATTTACATAATTCTTCCCATTATTGTAAACCCAGCAGGTTGCACAAAATATATGTTCTGTTTTTCATTTATGCACATTATCCACAATTTTACCACTACCCATACACACGATTTATCCACATTATTTTTTGTCTGTTTTTCGTCAAAAAAGCAGTTATACACCGATTTATCCACATTATCCACAATTTTTTTCTGTTTATCACCGCTTTCCGACAGCATACTCCAAATCTTCCATTTTTTGTGTACTTGTAATAAATTTTATAATTTCTTCATAAAATACACCGTTTCTTCTTGACAAAACATCCCCAAAAAGTTTCGTTGGATAATCCGCTTCCTTCCTATATAAATGAAAACCTTTTATGGAAAATTCACAATAATTTTCTTAATACTCTCATTTTTTAATTGAATTTTTCTGATAAACGTGGTATACTAAGGACATCCCAATAAAAAAGGAGCGATGACTTATGCGTTATACAATTACCGGAAGAAATATTGATGTTACGCCTGGACTTAGGGAAGCAGTTATTGAAAAGATCGGAAAACTGGAACGGTATTTTAACCAGGATACAGAGGCCATCATCACTCTGAGCGTCACCAAAGACCGCCAGAAAATTGAGGTTACTATCCCGGTGAAGGGCCACATTATCCGTGCTGAAGAGCAGAGCACAGACATGTATGTATCCATTGACCTGGTAGAGGAAATCATCGAGCGCCAGCTCAAGAAATATAAGACGAAACTCATCGACAAGAAACAGTCTCCTGTGGATTTCAGTGAATTCTATATACAGGAGGAGACCGAGGCTGACGATGAGATTAAGATCGAAAAGGTAAAGAGATTTGCCATGAAACCCATGGATCCGGAAGAAGCATGCGTACAGATGGAGCTTCTCGGACATTCCTTCTACGTATTTTTAAACGCAGAGACCGAGGAGGTCAATGTCGTTTATAAGAGAAAAGGACAAACCTACGGTCTGATTGAACCGGAGTTCTAATATCTTTTACGAATAAAGAAGCTGGGCGCTGCGCCGTCGTCTGTATGGATGACAGCGCAGCGCCCTTTCTATATCTGACAGTCAGAATTTTTTATTCAGATATCAGTGCCTGCATACAAAGTCTGCAGCTTCCCGGTTAAATTTCTCCGTCTCATCCCAGAACAGCATATGTCCGGAATGTTCAAAAAATACGGTGCTGGCGCCTGGAATGTTCTCTCCCACCCACACGCTGCCATGCCAGTCAAACACATTGCTCTGTCTGGCGACGCACACTAATGCAGGAAGTGTGATGTGGGGAATGAAAATAGCTTTCGCCATATTTCTATTATAGCGCTCTTTACAGAAAACGGCGCAGCGGAATTACCAGAACTCTCATAATGGCGTAAAATATCTTCTTTCCAGGGCTCATCTCCCTGGGAACGCAACCTTCTCCGTACTGATATTCCCCGTTTGCCCCCATGATTTTGCTCTTCGCTTTATCTCGCTCTGCCTCCTGGCGGATGATACGGTTCAGTTCAGGACAGTCCACCGCCAGCATCAGCTCCGTATCCTGGTAGGTGCTGCGCATATCGAAATTATAGGAGCCCACCAGACTCATCCGGCTGTCCAGCAGCACTGCCTTCGTATGGCTGGAATATTCTCCCATCAGCTCGTACACCTTCACTCCTGTGTCCCAGATCTTCTCCTTCTGATTCAAATAATCTGTACAGCCCCACGGATTGGCTCCGCTGGCCACGTCGTTTGTGATCATTTCCACAGAAACGCCTCTGTTTTTCAGCTCCTCCAGTCCCTGATACATCTCCTTCCCACAGATAATGTAAGGCGTGTACATGGTCACCTGATCCGCCTCCTGCATCAGCTGCTGAAGAGAATACCACAGAAGCGGCTCTTTATTTTCTGTCTCAATCGGATTGGAAAGCAGTGAAATCCGGTTCGTTTCCATGGTCAGCGCAGTGAAATCCCAGTCTGTGTAGGCCTCGCTGTAAGTCTCTCTCAGGTACTCGTACCGCTCCCGCAATTCCTTATCCGCCTGCTCCACAGAGGAGGTCTTTTTCCGGCAGACGTATTCTCTGCTGTCGGGAAGCGCCCAGACGGTCTCAAAATACCTCCTCAGCTGAGAAATGGAGGCGTTTTCATCCGGCTGTTTCGTCTCGTACACAAACAGCTCCCGATCCACATTTTTCTCAGGTGAATAATCTCCCAGAAACAGCTCCATGGTATTGCGCCCGCCCAGCATATACATGCTGTTATCAATGATCAGATACTTATCATGGAGTCTGGCCTGCATATCCCAAGGCCTGAACGGGCTGATAGGATTATAAATCTTAATGGAAACGCCGGGGCAGGATACCAGCGCTTTAAAGTATTTATTTCCTGTCAGCTTCAGCACTCCATTAAATCCGTCCACAATCACCCGTACCTGCACGCCCCGATCCGACGCCTGCATCAAGGCGGCGATAATATCCTTCCCCGCCTCATCGGATTTAAAGTCAAACGTCGACAGGATAATTTCCTCCCTGGCTTCCTCAATCAGGCGCAGTCTCCAGAGAAGCGCATCATCATTATTATCTATGTAAGCCGTCCGCTCCGGTCCCGGTCCGCTGCCATAAAAGGAGGATACGTCGAAGCTCTCCTGATAAGAAGCCGGAACCTTCTTATGGCAGACATAAGGCAAAACTAAAAATCCAATGTAAATAATAAGAAAAATCAGCAGAATTTTCCCCACTGTTAAACGTTTTAAAATCACGCCTTTTTTTCCCGTCATGGCGTCTCCTCCTTCTGTACAGACTCAGGCAGAACAGCTTCCGCCAGGAAATCTCCCGCTACACAGATTTCCCAGCCCTCTCCACCAGACGTTTCACCAGGCTTTCGTCCACCGCATCATAGTCATTCTCATGGGGCGCAGCAGCAAAGCTGTAGCTCACATTCTCTCCGGAAGTAGTGGGATCGTTTTTCCACCCGCGGCAGGAGGAATGAATCTGAGAAATTCCCGTCCATTCCATCAGCGCTCCGGCGTTTTCTGCGTTTACGCCGCTTCCAGCTAAGATCTCGATCTGTCCTCCGAATTCATGCTGAAGCTTTTTTAACAATTCCCGCCCTTCCCAGGCTGTCTCCTTCAGGCCGCTGGTCAGGATCCGATCCACCTCCACAGCAATCAGACTGGAAACGGCCTCCTCCGGCTCTCTGGTACAGTCAAAAGCCCGGTGGAACACTGCCTCGCGCCCATAGCTGTGGATGAGTCTGACCATTCTGCCAGCCTTTTCCAGATCAATTTCTCCCCGCTCTGTCAGGAATCCAAAGGCCAGGCCGTCGCTTCCATACTCCAACAGCATTTTGGCGTCCTCAAACATCTGCTCTGTCTCCAGAGCTGTATAGCAAAAGCCTCCTCCTCTTGGTCTTACCATGGAAATCACCTTTAAATCCGTACGCTCTTTTACCAGCCTGACGCATCCCGCCGGAGGAGTCAGCCCGCCTAAAGCCAGGGCAGAATTCAGCTCAATCCTCTCAGCGCCTCCGCGGCTGGCGGACACAGCGTCCTCATAGCTTCCGCAGCAAATCTCAACCATCCTGTTATCCTCTCTGTTTTCTGTATTCCGCAGCCGCATTGCCGGCTGCTTTCCATTATTATATCCCATTCTCCCTGTTTTTGCTACTGGCAGGCCTTCTCTTCTGCTGCAGGAAGCCATGCGTCTGCATCAAAGTGTGCCATGACCGTCAAACCAGACGCAAAGAGAGGCAGAACACAGCTCTTTTTCTGTACTCTGCCTCTCCCCTGAAATAGTCTGCCTTATGCAGGCTGGCTTCTATGCTCTCTTTTCCTCAATTTCCTTTGTGGCAATCACATCTACTCCTGTGCCGCAGATATCGGAAACAACCACGTCTCCGATGTGTACCGGCGCTTCCACGCAGACGCCCTTCAGGGCGCGGACACAGTCGAAGATTTTCCCCTTGGGAATATCGTTTTTCGTCTTTACGGAAACCATGTCAAGGCTTCCTCCCTTTACCATGACCGTGGAGGTAACGATTCTGGTAGGATTCGTCACTTCCTTGCGGGCGTAGTCGTCGCCGCGCTTACAGGTATTGCCTGTCACGCTCTTTACCTCGCCGTTTTCCATCTCAACGGTCACCATACATCCCAGAGGGCAGCCGATGCAGATCAGTTCTCTTTTTTCCATAGCCTTACGCCTCCTCTATTTTCAGTGTAATCGTCTTTAAATCAGGATAGGACGCAAGCTGCGTCTTCTTGAACTTCACGTTCTCCATCTCGCCTGGAGCCAGTACGGGACGTTTTCTGTGGACTACCCGCTCGCCGTCGAAGTAAACGCTCACGAAGCAGTTTTTATAGACATTGCCCACGCGGAAGCGGACAGTCAGCTCGTCTGTCATTCTCTCCGGATCAATTGTCTTCGGAACGGTATAGCGGACTCCGTCTGTAGGAACCAGTTTAATCTCTTTTCCGCTGTTTGCCGGCAGGATGCCCTTCACATATTTGGCTGCATTCTCTCCTGCTGCAGCTGCTTCCTCAGATACATAATCTACCAGATCGTGAACATGGAGCACGTTTCCGCAGGCAAATACGCCGTCGATATTCGTCTCCAGGCTCTCGTTGACAGACGGTCCGGAGGTAATCGGCTCAATGTCCACACCCATGCCGCGGCTTAACTCGTTCTCTGGAATTAAGCCTACAGACAGAAGGAGCGTATCGCAGTCATAGTCCTCCTCTGTGCCAGGAATCGGCTTTCCTCTGCCGTCTACCTGCGCCAGCGTAATGCCGGTCAGTCTCTCCTTGCCGCGGATCTCCACAACCGTGTGGCTCAGCTTTAACGGAATGCCGAAGTCGTCCAGACACTGTACAATATTTCTCTTTAATCCGCCGGAATAAGGCATCAGCTCTGCCACTACCTTCACCTTGGCGCCCTCTAGGGTCATACGTCTGGCCATGATCAGGCCGATATCGCCGGATCCCAGAATGACAACTTCGCGGCCCGGCATAAAGCCTTCCATATTGACGAGACGCTGAGCCGTTCCGGCTGAGTAAATGCCTGCGGGACGATAGCCCGGAATATTTAAAGCTCCTCTGGAACGCTCTCTGCAGCCCATAGCCAGGATCACGGCCTTGGCCTGAATTTCGAACAGCCCCTCTTCACGGTTCATGGCCGTAACTACCTTCTCGTGGGAAATATCAATGACCATGGTGTTTAAACAATATTCTATGTTGAGCTCCTGCACCTGCTCAATGAAGCGGTGTGCATACTCCGGTCCTGTCAGCTCCTCCTTAAAGGTGTGAAGGCCGAAGCCATTGTGAATACACTGGTTTAAAATGCCTCCCAGCTCCTTATCGCGCTCCAGAATCAGGATGCTGTCGATCCCGCTTTTCTTTGCAGCCGCTGCCGCAGCCAGTCCTGCGGGGCCTCCTCCGATAACGACAATATCATATGATTTCATGGCGTCCCCCTCCTTACAGTTTGTCCTTGTTTGTTCCAACTACAATTTTGGAATCTTTGCCGGACTTGGTAACCTCATACATGCTGATATTCAGCTCTCTTGCCAGAATATCCATGGTTCTCGGTGAACAGAAGCCCGCCTGGCAGCGTCCCATTCCAGCTCTTGTGCGGCGTTTTACACCGTCCAGAGATTTAGCTCCCAGAGGTCTGTGGATGGCGTCTAAAATCTCTCCCTCTGAGATAGTCTCGCAGCGGCAGATAATGTTTCCATAAGCCGGATTTTCTTTAATCAGCCTGGATCTCTCCTCCTTGGACAGGGATTTCGGATCCAGGATGCCCTTTCTCGTGGCAATGAAATTGTCCTTCTCATGAAGCTCTGCCTTCTCCTTCAGAATATCGGCCACCATCTTGCCAATGGCCGGGCTGCTGGAGAGGCCTGGGGACTCGATGCCGGCGCAGTCGATAAATCCCTTACAGTCCGGAAGCTCCTTTATGATAAACTCGTGGTGATCCTCATGGGCTCTCAGACCTGCGAAGGAGGTAATTACCTGACGCATCGGAATGTTGTTCACGCTGTGCTGAGCCTTCTCGATGACCTCGTCCAGCCCCTCTCTCGTGGTATTGGTGCCTTCCTTATCGTCAATGTCAATGGCTGTCGGTCCTAACAGCAGATTTCCATGGATCGTAGGAGTAACCAGAATACCCTTTCCGAACTTTCCAGGAAGCGTGAATACCGTCTTGTCTACTAAATCTCCCGCCGTGCGGTCTAACAGGCAGTAATCGCCTCTTCTTGGGGTGATGTGGATCTTCTCCTCGCTCATCATGTTGTGGAATACGTCCGCATAAACGCCTGCTGCATTTACCACAAACCTTGTCTTCAATACTCCATTGTTCGTGTGAAGCTCAAAAGTGCCGTCCTCCAGCTTCTGAATGTCCTTCACCTCTGTGTTGAACTTAAACTCCACACCATTCATGTTGGCGTTCTCCGCCAGGGCAATGGTCAGTCCGAAGGGGCATACAATTCCGCCAGTAGGCGCATAGAGGGCAGCCACTGCGTTTTCTGTAACATTCGGCTCCATCTCCTTGAGCTCCTCTCTGCTGAGAATGCGGAGCTCCTTCACGCCGTTGGCAATGCCTCTCTCATAGAGAGCCTGGAGATTCGGAAGTTCCTCCTCATGCATACAGAGTACGAGGGAACCGTTTCTTCTGAAGTGGAAATCCAGATCCTTGGACAGCTGCTCCATCATCTGATTGCCTTCCACATTCAGTTTGGCCATCAGAGAACCTGTGGCCGCGTCATAGCCTGCGTGGACAATGGCGCTGTTCGCCTTGGAAGTGCCGCAGCACACATCCTCTTCCTTCTCTACGACGCAGAATTTTCCCTCATACCGTGACAGCTCTCTGGCTGACGCACATCCGGAAACGCCTGCGCCGATAATAATAACGTCATACATATTCCATTCCTCCTTGCTGCAGCTCTGTTATTGTTTCTGCAATTTGATTTTTATCACTTTTTTATCAGAAAATTAAAGAGAGCCCGGCAGAGGAATCAGCCTGTAAGCTGATGATCTCCTTGCCCGGCTCATCTCTCCATGCAATACTTATTTAGTTATAATTCGTTTTCCGCGTCTGTGCACTCAGTACGGGAAACTCAAACTACGCTTTGCTCCGTTTGAGCAGCGCACAAATAACTTCGTTCTAAACGGGAAACTCAAACTACTCTTTGCTCCGTTTGAGTAGCGCACAAATAACTTCGTTCCTTACGGGAAACTCAAACTACGCTTTGCTCCGTTTGAGTAGCGCACAAATAACTTCGTTATTTGTGCTTTACCACGGAATGGCTCCGTAGAGTAATACGGCTGCGATAGCGCCGATGATCGGTCCTACTACCGGAACAAGCGCATATCCCCAGTTGGAATCGCCTTTGCCCTTGATAGGCAGAACTGCGTGTGCAATTCTGGGGCCAAGGTCACGGGCCGGGTTGATTGCGTAGCCTGTCAGTCCACCTAAGGACATACCAACGGATACGATGATACCAAATACCAGGAATTTGTCAAGGCCAACCTCTGCTGCGCCTGGAACATTTGCAAGACCCTTAATAGCGAATACGAGAACGAAGGTTCCAATTGCCTCAGACAAAATGTTTAATGGTTTGTTCTCAACAGACGGTCCTGTACAGAATACGCCAAGCTTGGATCCTGCATCCGGAGTAGCGTCGAACTGCTCTTTGAACAGAATGTATACGAGGACAGCGCCTACGAATGCGCCTGCAAACTGAGCGATGATGTATCCAGGAACAAGAGCCCAGTCGAAGCTTCCGTCAATAGCCAGAGCCAGCGTCAGAGCCGGGTTAAAGGAAGCGCCGGAAGCTGCGCCGAAGATAAATGCCGGAACCATAACTGCAAGGCCCCATGCAAAGGTAATCTGGATGGATCCTCCGCCCTTCATACCGGATTTATTCAAGTTTACGTTTGCTACAACGCCGTCGCCCAGAAGGATCAGCATCATGGTTCCCAAAAATTCAGCTATATATGGCAGCATAAAAATTCCCCCTTTTCTATTATCCGATCGATGTCTCTTACTGCCGATTAATCTTCCTTAGCCCAGCCGAAGGAATACTTCACAGCCTTATTCCAGCCCTTAACCTTCTTATCTCTCTCCTCTGGTTCAATCTCAGGAGCGAATACGCGGTCAATGGCCCAGTTCTTAATAACGTCTTCCTTGCTTGCCCAGTATCCTACTGCCAGACCTGCCAGATAAGCGGCACCCATAGCTGTAGTCTCTACGCATTTCGGACGATGAACAGGAGCCTGGATAATATCAGACTGAATCTGCATTAACAGGTTGTTCGCGCTGGCGCCTCCGTCTACCTTCAGAGCTTCCAGCTGGATGCCGGAGTCAGCCTGCATTGCCTGCAGTACGTCGTTGGTCTGGTATGCCAGAGATTCCAGTGTCGCGCGGATAATGTGGTATTTGTTTACGCCTCGTGTAATTCCTACGATGGTTCCTCTTGCGTACTGATCCCAGTGCGGAGCGCCCAGTCCTGTGAAGGCCGGAACCACGTAGCAGCCGTTTGTATCCTTTACCTTCTTGGCCATGTACTCGGAATCCGGTGAGGAATCAATGAGTCTCATCTCGTCTCTCAGCCACTGGATAGAAGCGCCGGCTACGAAAATAGAACCCTCTAACGCATAGTTAACCTTTCCGTCAAGTCCCCAGGCGATAGTTGTAACAAGGCCGTTCTTGGAGAATACCGGCTTCTCGCCTGTGTTCATCAGCATGAAGCAGCCGGTTCCGTATGTATTCTTAGCCTCGCCAGGATTGAAGCAGGTCTGTCCGAACAGAGCGGACTGCTGATCTCCTGCAGCTCCTGCAATCTTAATCGGGCCGCCGAAGAAGGCTGGATCGGACTCGCCGTAAACGCAGCTGGACGGCTTTGCCTCAGGAAGCATGCACTTCGGAATATTTAACTCAGCCAGGATCTCGTCGTCCCACTGTAAGGTATTGATGTTAAACAGCATCGTTCTGGATGCGTTGGAGTAGTCTGTTACATGAACAGAGCCCTTGGTCAGCTTCCAGATCAGCCAGGTCTCAACGGTACCGAATAAGAGCTCGCCCTTCTCTGCTCTCTCTCTTACGCCCGGCACGTTGTCCAGAATCCATTTTAACTTGGTTCCGGAGAAGTACGCGTCGATTACAAGACCTGTTTTCTCTCTGAATTTGTCTGTCAGTCCCTTTTCCTTCAGGGAATCGCAGTATTCGGAGGTACGGCGGCACTGCCACACAATCGCATTGTATACCGGCTCTCCTGTCACTTTATCCCAGACAATCGTAGTCTCACGCTGATTTGTAATACCGATTGCGGCGATATCTTCTGCGTTCGCTCCGATCTGAGCCATAGCCTCAACTGCTACGGAAAGCTGAGAGGACCAGATTTCGTTTGCATTGTGCTCAACCCAGCCTGGCTTCGGAAAATACTGTGTAAACTCCTTCTGCGCTACGCTGCACATTTCACCCTTCTCGTTAAACAGGATACATCTGTTGCTGGTTGTTCCAGCGTCCAATGCCATTACATACTTTGCCATAAGAAACCCCTCCTTACATGATATGCATTTATAGTATCACCTTTATTATCAAATGTCTTTAGACAATAATTCCAATTTGTTAAAACAAATTCTTTTTACGCTGTCTTTATCCTGTTTTTAATGTGCACTTCCGCTTTATTTTCAGACGAAGATCTGCACTTGGCGCAGAGCAGCGAGCAGATTTGAAGCAGTTCCCGGAGACTGGCGGCATTCTGCTCCTTCTGAACCTTCCGGCTGGAAATGTAACGGAAGATATACTGAATCACAGAGACTGTGAGGAAATCAACCAGCAGCTCCCGGCCCCCTGACAGGCTCCGCGTCTCCTGCTCTGTCAGCATCCCTGATACCAGACGGCGTATCTGTGCCTCCACCGCCGGCTTCAGATAATCGGACATCCTCTCCCAGTCCATATCCTGAAGCATCTTCCTGTAAAACCACTTATTCGTCTCCACAATCTCCATCAGGCGCTCCATCCAGTGGGAAAAGCTCTCCTCCTCCCGGTAAGCGATCTGATCCACCAGATCGTATCGGCAGATAAGCTCCAGCACCTCGTAGATATCCTGAAAATGGTAGTAAAAGCTCTGGCGCGTCATGTGGCTTCTCTCCACAATATCCTGAATGGTAATTCGTTTTAACGGCTTCTCCGCCATAAGCTCCTTCAAAGCCTGGGCCATTTTTCTTTTTGTATCTGACATCCGTCTCCCCCTCTCTTAGATAAACCAGGTATTCTGATTTGTGGATGAGATGGAAATGGCTCCGGCCTCTATAGCCGCGTAGATGTCCGCCTTCTCCGCAATTAAACCGCCTGCAATTACAGGCGCGGATACCATTTTAGCTACCTTCGCAATAATTTTCGGCATAATTCCCGGAAGAATCTCTACAAAATCCGGGCAGGCCGCCTCATACTGCTTCTGAATGTTGTCAAACGCCATGGAATCAATCACAAAAAATCGGAACACTGTAGCCATACCCAATTCCTTCGCTCTTTTAATAAATGACAGCTTCGTGGAAATAATTCCATCGGCCTGGGTATTCCTCTTCAGGAAATCAATGGCTATCTCCTTCCCCGCCAAACCTGATATCAGATCTGCGTGCACCATGGCAAGCTTTCCTTTTTTCTTAATTCTGTCTACAATTTCCGGTATGCTGACAATGTCGCCGTACAGCACAAAGACGATCTGTATGTCTGAATCCAGGCACCGTTCCAGCCCTGCGTCATCCTTAATCGCCGCAATCACCGGACAATCTGTCACGGTATCGTAAAGTCTCTGCTCCATGCTTCACCTTCCTTAATACTGCTGGTATGAATCAATTCCGGGCTGCCGCGGCGGAACGCTTTCCTTCCATAGGGTGTAAACGCCTCCTATAAAGGAAAAAAAGAGCAGATTCAATAAGCGGCATTTCTGCCGTTATCCACCTGCTCCTCTCTCCTGGTTCATATTCAACTAAGAGAATCCTAACATATTATACAATATAAGTCAATATATCGTTATATTATTATCATTTTTGCACAACCAATTCTGCGTCCAGTTCTTTTTCTCATCCGTTTTGTGCAAAAATTACAGAATTCTTCAAAAAACTACAGCCTTTTCACCAATTTCTTCTTTTTCCATCCTGCAGGCCTCTTCTTTCTACCTGAGGAGAGCCAGCAGCTCCTCCATGTCCTTCTCTCCCATATAGAGCGCCTCTCCTATCAAAACAGCCGGCACGCGGGACAGCTTATACTGTTCCACCAGATCCGGGTACAGTCTGGCATCAATCATGATGCACTCCACATTAGGGCTTAAAAGGGCCAGGGTCTGTCCAGCAGTCACTACGCTCTGGCAGTGGTGGCAGGACAGGGAAACGCATACGCGGATCACGTTCTTTTTCTTCAGCTTTCCCAATTTTTTGAGAATTTTTTCATCATATTCCTTCTTTGGCCCCGCTGCGTTCAAAATAGCGGAAACAAACGAATTGATCTCCTTTCCTCCCGGCACTCCGCAGAAGGCCGCGCCCAGGTACTCCCCTTCCTGGTACAGTCCCGTAACCGGCAGATGCGCTGTGTCCAGCTCCCGGTCAGCCTGCGGGTCCTCTCCCTTCTCCAGAAGCTGAAGCTCAAGCATCGGGCTAAGTTCAGCCACAGCCTTCAAAAAGGCTCCCATCTCTGTACACTCTCTCTGATCCGGTTCTAAAACCGCCTTCAGACAGAGCGGCCTCTCCAGCCGTTCAAAAATAGTTTTCAGATTCTCTTTTAAAGCTGCGTCTACAAGACGGCTTTCACTTGGAATTTGTTCTGTCAGTTTCCGGCTCATGTTCTCTCTCCTCCCTGTACTTTCCTGTGCCTTGCGCGCTTACTCTGTCCGGCATTGCCGCATCCGGCCAGCCTTTCTATCTCAATTATAGCGGCAGGCACAGGGAAAAGCAACTGAGCAGACGAAAGAAACCATCCGTTCCCGTTCCTTCTGTACAATCCTTTCAAACTGTCAAATTCCTCCTGAAATTCCCGCTTTTCCCGCCTGACTCCTCCTTGAATTTTCCTCTGGCCCCGGATATAATAAAATTACTAAACTTGGAGGAGGTATGGGATATGGAGGAGAAAAAACAGAGCGGATGGTCTAACCTGAACGGCATCAGCGACGACGACAAAACCTGCGGCTTAAACGACATGAACTGCCTGGGAGAGGATGACGACTCCAGCTGCGGTTTAAACGACATGAACTGTGTCGATGGAAAAGACGACATGTCCTGCTCTCTCAACAACATGAACTGCGAGGAGGAACAGAACAAGTAACTCATTGATCAAAGTATATCAAACGACGATTTGCCAGCGTCCGGAAAAGACGCCGGATACGGATACCCCCCGTGCCCGGCGTCTTTTCTTTTTATTCTATTTCTTTTTCTCCCACACATGGCCCAGCCACATAAAGCTGCCTGTAAGCACGCCTCCCGCAATGTTTCCCAAGGTGACGGGAAGCAGATTTTTCAGGAAGAAATTTCCCCAGGTCAGGACGGAAAGAGCGACTCCCGCCTCCAAAGCCCCGGCCGCGTACTCCGGCACAGAAGAGGCGAAGATTCCCGCCGGAATGTAGTACATATTGGCCACACTGTGCTCAAATCCGCATACAACGAAAAAGCAGATGGGAAAAAACAGCCCCAGCACCTTTCCCGCCGTGTCCTTGGCGCTCATGGCGGCCAGTACTGCAAAACATACCAGGATATTGCAGAACACGCCCAGCACAAAGGCGTTTTCAAAAGGCAGAGAACACTTGGAGGCGGCCAGCTTCATGGTAAATACGGCCAGCCCTCCGCCGGAGTAGTTCATCTGGCCGAATTTTGCGCAGGCGAAGGCGGTAAACAGGCTTCCGGCCAGGTTTCCCACATAGACAGCCGCCCAGTTTTTCAGAACGCCTGAAAGCTTCGCCTGCTTCTCCAGAACAGAAATACACATCAGGCAGTTTCCTGTAAAAAGCTCTCCTCCCATCAAAACTACCAGAGTCAGGCCTCCGGGAAACAGAAGTCCAGAGAGAATCCGGACGGCCGACACATTGTCAATGCTGTGTCCGGCCGTATTGGTCACCGCCGCTCCCAGAGCAATGAACATTCCTGAGAGAAAACCCAGAATAAGCATTTTTAACAGAGGCATCTCGGCCTTTTTCTTTCCCGCCGCCCCATAATTTTTTACGATTTCCGCTGGTGTAAAGAAATTCATGTTACTTCCTCTTGACAAAACGCTGTGACAGACACAAGACGCCGCAGAGGAACCGTTCCCCTGCGGCGGAATTTGTACTTTTATGGTTTAGAATAAGCCTGAGATTCTTCCCTCAGCATCCACGTCAATCTTTTCTGCTGCCGGAACCTTCGGAAGGCCTGGCATAGTCATAATATCTCCCGTCAGGGCTACGATAAAGCCTGCTCCGGCAGATACCTTTAAGTTTCTGACTGTCACAGTAAAGTCTCTCGGCGCTCCTAAAAGCTTCTGGTTGTCAGAAAAGCTGTACTGCGTTTTGGCCATACAGATCGGGCAGGAACCAAAGCCCAGCTCCGTCAGTCTCTTAGCCTGCTTTTTAGCAGAATCTGCCAGCACTACCTTAGCTCCTCTGTATACCTTGGTAACAATTGCGTTTAACTTCTCCTCAATCGAGAGTTCAGAGTCATAGCAGAACTGGAAGTGGTTCGGCTCCTCGCAGAGACGGAGCACCTCCTGGGCCAGCTCTGTGCCGCCGTCGCCGCCTTTTCCCCATACCTCGGAAAGCGCCACGTTAACGCCCAGCTCCCTGCATTTTTCCGCAATGAGAGAAAGCTCTGCCTCCGTATCGAATGGGAAGCGGTTAATCGCTACTACGCAGGGCAGGCCGAATACTTTCGTGATATTCTCCACATGCTGAAGCAGGTTCGGAAGTCCCTTCTCCAGAGCCTCCAGATTCTCGTTGTTCAGATCTGCCTTAGCCACGCCTCCGTGATGCTTTAAGGCTCTGACAGTAGCTACCACAACAACAGCTGACGGCTTCAGCTCTGCCATGCGGCACTTGATATCCAGGAACTTCTCAGCGCCCAGATCTGCGCCGAAGCCTGCCTCTGTAATCGCGTAATCTCCCAGCTTTAAGGCCATTCTGGTAGCGATAATCGAGTTGCAGCCGTGGGCGATATTGGCAAACGGGCCGCCATGAATAAAGGCCGGAGTATGCTCCAGAGTCTGCACCAGGTTCGGCTTTAAAGCATCCTTTAACAGAGCTGCCATCGCTCCGGCAGCCTTTAAATCTCCCGCTGTCACCGGCTCGTCGTCGTAGGTGTAGCCTACGATAATGCGGCTCAGTCTCTCCTTTAAGTCAGTTACATTTTTAGCCAGGCAGAGAACCGCCATGATCTCGGAGGCAACTGTAATATCGTATCCGTCCTCTCTCACCACTCCGTCCACGCGGCGTCCCAGTCCGTCCACCACGTTTCTCAGCTGTCTGTCATTCATATCCACGACGCGGCGCCAGGTAACGCGCTTCGGGTCAATCCGCAGCTCGTTGCCCTGATAAATGTGGTTGTCCAGCATAGCGGCCAGAAGATTGTTCGCAGCTCCGATAGCGTGGAAATCGCCTGTAAAATGAAGGTTAATGTCCTCCATCGGCACTACCTGGGCATAACCGCCGCCTGCAGCGCCGCCCTTCACGCCGAACACCGGTCCCAGAGACGGCTCTCTGAGGGCCACAACTACATTTTTCCCCAGCTTCTTCATTCCATCTGCCAGGCCTACGGTAGTCGTAGTCTTTCCCTCCCCAGCAGGAGTCGGAGTAATGGCTGTCACAAGAATCAGCTTTCCGTCGGGGCGGCTGTCCTCGTTCAACAGGTTATAGTCTACCTTTGCCTTGTACTTTCCATACTGTTCCAGATACTTTTCGTCAATACCCAGAGAGGCTGCTATCTCTGTGATATGTAATGGGGTTGACTCCTGAGCGATCTCGATATCTGTTTTCATCTTCGTTCTCCTCCTACTAAAAATGATGCTGACTTCTGATTCATCTGCATTTTTCCATTCTATCCTTTATTTTTGTAAAATGCAATCCTATTTTTTCTTAATTTTTTAAAGTTTTAAAGTCTTAGCAGTTTATTTTTATATTTCAGGGGAAAGCTCTGAACTTTTTAATATCTTCGCCTCGTACTCAGACGCCGTTTTCTCCAGGCGTTTCACCTGCTTCTCCATATCTGCCCGGAAGGCTTCGTCCTTGATGGAGTTCAGGTTAATTTTGACGTTTAAAAGAGCGCTCAGAACGGCAGTGCGGGCCATCATGGCAGACACCAGACCGTCCGTCACCGCATTGGCGTTTCCCCTGGCCACGGCTGCTTCCGCCAGAGGGAAAATTTCAGCCGCCGTCTCTGCCACAGAAAGGGGAACCATAGCGGCCTCCTTTAATCCCCTCTGCATGGCCTCTCTCCTGGCCGTCTTTTCTTCTTCTGTGTCCTTTGGCATTCTTAAAGCCGCCATGTAAAGGTTAAAAGAAGAGCTGTCTCTCTGGATATCTGCTATCAGCTTTTCGCGGACTGCCTGCCCCTTCCCTGCCAGCTCTCTCATCTCATTTTCTGCCTCCGCATATTTTTCCTTCCCGATAGTCAGGTTAGCCACCATCTCGGCAAGGGCGGCAGCCAGGGAGCCTGCTGCCGCCGCCACGCTTCCGCCTCCCGGAGCCGGGGCGTCGGACGCCGTCACCTTTGCAAATTCCTCTATGGTCAAATCCTTTAATTCTGTCATCTTATTCCTCCTCAAGAAGTCTGTTTTCCATTACCTGGGCAGAGTCAAAATTCTCCAGCTGCATGTAATACTCCGCGCAGTCAATCAGAGCCTGCATGGGAAGAAGACCTACAATCTCCGTACCCACAGCTCTCACGCCATAGCGTCTTGCCTCCATCTTCACTGCCTCAAAGGCGCGGTAAATGGCCGTCTTCGTGTAATCGGTCAGGTTCATGGAAACCTGGGCAATGTGTCTCTCCTCCAGCATGACTCCGATGGCCTTCACATAGCGGTAGCCGCCGTTGATGTGGCGTATCTTTTTGGCAATCTGATTGGCAATCTCCAGATCCGCTGTGTCCAGGTTCACATTAAAGGCTACTAACGGCATTCTGGCCCCTACTGCCGATACGCCTGCTGTCGGGTGAATGGTATCCGGACCGAAATCTGGCTTCCACATCTCCTGATCCTTCATTTTTTCCGCCATCCCCTCAAACTGTCCCTTCCGGATACTTGCCAGATTGGCGCGGTGAGGAGCAGTGGCGGAGGACTCGTACAGGAAGCAGGGAATGCCGAACTCTCTGCCTACCGTCTCAGCTACCTCCTTGGCAATGGCGTCGGCCTCCTGAAGCGTCGTATTCCTGCATGGAATAAACGGAACCACGTCCACAGCTCCCATCCTCGGATGCTGTCCCTCATGCTTCGTCATATCAATCAGCTGAACCGCCTTTCCAAAGGATTCAATCACAGCGTCCCGCAGAGCCTCCGGCTCTCCGATGGCCGTAATCACGCACCGGTTGTGATCTTTGTCCGTCTGATAATCTAAAAGCCGCACCCCAGCCTTTCCGCGGAAGCAGTCTGCAATCTGCTCCACCTTCTGCATATCGCGTCCCTCGCTGTAATTCGGCACACATTCCAATAACTTTCCGCTCATAAAACTCTTACCTCCCAGTTCTGTTTTACTTTTTTATGCCTGTCTTCGCATTCCCTTTTGTATTGTACGATAATTCTACCATCAATCCCCTGTTGTTGTACAGCTCTTTCACTCAGAATGAATCTTCATTTTCCTAACAAAGACCTTCCGAATCTGTCATCGGGCTTACAGATTCCATTTACTTTTTTCTCACTATCGGCTATACTATTATAGTTTAGAGATCATCTGCAAGGGAGGGAGCCCCGTGGACAACACAGATATTAAAATCATCAACATTCTGCAGGCAAACTGCAAAACGTCAACCCGCGAGATCGGACAGCAGGTCGGGCTTACTGCGCCGGCAGTCGCCGAGCGGATTAACCGTCTGAAGGATGCGGGAGTGATCGAGGGATTCCATGCCAAAATCAACGACGCCCTGATGGGTAATCACATCTGTGCCTTTGTCCTGATCAACGTGCCCCCTAAATCCTACGAAAGTTTCTGCAGATTCTGCGAGGAAACGCCGTCTATTGTGGAGCACAGCCACATTGTGGGACTGAATAACGGGCTTTTAAAAATCCGTGTCTCTGATTCCGAGGAGCTGGAAGCGCTGCTCCGGCAGATGCGGCAGTTCGGCCTCTCCAATACGTCCGTTCTTTTGTCCACCTATTTTACCCAGAAACCGTTTCCCGAAACGGAACATCTAAAGAAAACTGAAGATTAGTCAGCAAACGGGCCGGCGCCTGGAAATCTCCCTGCGCCGGCCCGTTTTTACGGCTGTTCTCCTTTTACGGGTTCTGCCTTATTTTTTAATCTTTTTTGTCTCTTTTTTCTCCGTCTTCTTCTATCTGCCTTCTTCTCTTCCAGCGTTCTAATCCAGGAAGGTGACAGCCTTGCACGGCGTCCTGTAGTTGGACGGCGCGATGCAGATTCCTGTCTTGGGGTTGCTGGAGTGGATAATCTGTCCCCCTCCTATGTACATAGCCACATGGTTAATATAGCTTCCGCTGGCATAGAACAGCATATCGCCCGGCTGAGCCTCGCTTACCGGAATCTCCTTTCCTCTGGCAGCCTGGTCTCTGGAGCTGCGGCCTGTAGAGATGCCGAAATGGGCGTACACAGACTGTGTAAATCCAGAGCAGTCTGCTCCCTTGGTCAGGCTGGTTCCGCCGTAAACATACGGATTTCCCAAAAACTGCTTCGCATAAGCGACAACCGCCGTTCTGGTGGCCTTCTCCACTCCTGAGGAACTGCCTCCTGGATTCTTAGATCCGCCGGGACCTCCAGACGTCTTATCAGAGGACGGCTTCTGTGTTTCCTTTGGCTTTTCTGTCTCAGGAGCTTTTGTGGTCTCCTTTTCCTTCTCTGTCTCCTTCGGCTTTGTCTCGGCAGCCTTCGTGGTCTCCCTCGGGCTTCCGTCCGGATTCTGCTCTATCGTACCGCTGAACGACGTTTCCGTCTCTTTGGCTTTCTCTGTTTCCTTCGGCTTTATCGTCTCAGGCTCTTTCACCGTTTCTTTGGCCGTAGTTTCTTTCGCTGCAGTCTGTTTGGCGGCAGTCTCTTTTGCAGTGGTCTCCTTGGCGGCTTCCTTCTTGGCCTCCTCCAGCTCCTGCAGTGCCTTCTCCGCCTCTTCCTTGCGCTTGGACTCCTCCGCAGCCTTCTGCTCCTCCTCTGAGTTTGTCACGGCGTGGTCAAATTCAACCCGGGTATCGACGTAATCCTTGAATACATATCCTACCAGATCTGTGTCCACAGACACCTTATAAAAGTCTCCCTTTTCCTCAATTACTTCATACTCAGCGTCTGAGGACAGGAGATCAAGTGTCTTGCTGTCCAGGCTCGGCTCCTCTCTGAGGCGCAGCGTGGAGGTATTCGCCACCTTGGCATAAGTCGTTCCCACCTGTCTGGCTTTCTTCTCCGCCTCTGCTCCTGTGATAAAATACTGAGCCTTAATGTAGCCGTTTACAGAACCGGACTGGATCTTGTACCACTTTCCTCCCTCGCCATCCACTGTATCCAGGATCGTAGCCGCACAGTTGTTGTAAATCTTTCCCACAACAGAACTCTTTGTGCTGGCCTCGCTCCGCACGTTTACATAATTGGACACCTGGGACACCGCTACGTTATCGTAGGCGGAGGAGGACGACGGATTCTTTACTGTCGGCGCGTCTTCCTTCCCGCTCTTTACCACCTGTTCCATGGTTTCATCTGAGGAAAAAGCCTCCGCCAGCTCGTTCTCCGGATCAAGGCTTCCTGCATAATAATTATTCATCGCCACGGAAACTCCAGCTACAGAAGAATCTGTCTCCAGATTGATCGCCGCCTGCGCTCCAAAGCCTGCTGTCATAGAAATGACGGCTGCTGAGCACAGACAGGCCAGTATCTTAAATGGCGTCTCCATCGTATTTCTTCCTCCTATCTCTCTGCCAGGTACCGCTCCACGCTGGTCACGCAGTTAGCCCCGTCCGATGCGGCTGTCAGCACCTGACGCAGCTGCTTGGTCCGCACATCTCCTGCTGCGAACACGCCGGGAACAGAGGTAACCCCGTCCTCCCCGGCCGCAAGATAGCCCTGGCGGTCTGTCTCTATCATCTGGGAAAACAGGCCGCTTTCCGGTTCAATTCCTACAGCAATAAATACGCCGTCCGTCTCAAGCGCCGTCTTCTCCCCTGTTTTTCTGTTGGTAAGCGCAAGTCTCTCGACTCTGCCGTCCCCCTCAATGGCGTCTGCCACTGTATTCCAGTGCACTTCTATCTTATCTGACTCAAACACCTGCTTCTGCAGCGTCCTGGCGCCGCGCAGCTCGTCCCTTCTGTGAATTAAATGGACCTTTCTGCAGAGTCTGGACAGGAAAATGGCGTCCTCAAGGGCCACGTCCCCGCCTCCTATCACAGCCGCCGTCTTATCCTTGAAAAAGGCGCCGTCACAGGTAGCGCAGTAAGAAACTCCGCTCCCCAAAAGCTCCTCCTCGCCCGGAATGCCCAGTTTTCTGTGGCTGGCTCCTGTAGCGATGATCACCGTCCTGGCCTGGTAGGTTTCCTTTTGTCCATAGAGTGTTTTAATCTCTCCAAGAAGCTCTGCCTTCTCAATGCAGTCTTCTGTAAAAACAGCTCCCAGCCGATCCGCATGCTCCCTGAATTTCATTCCCAGATCAAATCCCGAGCTTCCCGGCAGTCCTGGGTAGTTGTCCACCTCATAGGTACTCAGAATCTGGCCGCCGCTCATCATCTCCTTCTCAATTACAAGCGTGTCGAGTTCCGCCCTTTTGGCATAAATTGCCGCCGCCAGTCCGGCTGGGCCGGAACCTGCAATAATCAGATCGTAAATCTTTCCCATCCTGTTATTCTCGCCTTTCCTCCGGAATCTGCAGGCTGCAGATTCGTACGTTCCAAGTGTTTCCCATCCTGTTCCCGCCCAAAAGCCGGTGTTCTTCTGTGTTGTATTCGTACTTTTTAGTATAACACATCTTATCCCGGCAGTATACATAATTTTTTATTTAATCTATAAATTTGCACTGTCAATCCGTCAATGGTATAATATGGTCAGAGAAAATTAAGCAGCGTTTGTTTGGGAAAGGAGTGAAACTATATGGCAAGAAAAACTGTACTTGTCACGGGAGCTTCCCGCGGAATCGGGAAAGCCATCGCCGTGAAATTTGCCAAAAAGGGCTGGAATGTAGTCATCAGCTGCGTAAAGCGGGAGGAACAGCTTCTTCAGACAAAGAAAGAAATTGAATCCTTCCAGGTATCCTGTCTGGCTTTTCTGGGAGATATGGGAAAGATGGAGGACTGCGCCGCTCTATTCAAGAAAATCAAAAAGCAGTTCGGCGGGCTGGACGTGCTTGTCAACAATGCGGGAATCTCCTACATCGGACTTCTCCAGGATATGAAGCCAGAGGACTGGGACCTGATTGTGCACACCAATCTCACCTCTGTATTCAACTGCTGCCGGCTGGCCGTGCCCATGATGGTGGAAAAGCAGCAGGGAAAGATCATAAACATTTCCTCTGTCTGGGGAATCTGCGGCGCTTCCTGCGAGGTAGCATACTCCGCTACCAAGGGCGGCATCAACGCCTTCACCAAAGCTCTGGCCAAGGAGCTGGCCCCCAGCCATATCCAGGTCAACGCCATTGCCTGCGGCGCTATTGATACGGAGATGAATCACTTCCTGGACGACGAGGAACTTATCGGCCTCATTGAGGAAATCCCGGCAGGCCGTCTGGGCCAGGCCGAGGAGGTGGCTGATCTGGCCTACCACCTGGGATATAAAGAGAGCTATCTGACCGGACAGGTCATCGGACTGGACGGTGGGTGGATTTAAAGGTGATGGATAGCTGTGGAAGAAAGATTTCTTGTTCCACTTAAAGTCACCGAAATCTTTCTTCCACATTAAAGCGAAGAGAAGAGCTGAAGAAAAATTTCTTGTTTCGCTTAAAGCCTGCGAAACCTTTCTTCCACATTAAAACAGCCCGGCAAAAGCCGGGCTGTTCTCTGTCTGGGCACTGCGTCCCTCTCGCGTTCGTAAGGACGCCGTCCGGCGCAGGAGGGCCTGGCCGTATGACGTAATCATGCGGACTGCCGTCCCCCGGACGATTATTTATTTATGATAAAATTTCCGTTCAGAATTAAGCGTTCTGAGCTGCCTTAGCTGCTTTCAGCTTCTCTGTTAATAACGGAACTACCTTGTTCAGGTCACCTACAATGCCGTAGTCAGCTACGTCAAAGATCGGAGCTGTCTCGTCCTTGTTGATAGCGATGATGATATCGGACTCCTCCATACCAGCTACGTGCTGGATAGCGCCGGAGATACCGATTGCGAAGTATACGTTCGGACGTACAGTCTTTCCTGTCTGTCCTACCTGTAATGCCTTTGGCTGCCAGCCAGCGTCTACAACTGCACGGGAGCAGCTTACTGTTCCGCCGATTACCTCTGCCAGATCCTCAAGAATCTTGAAGTTCTCTGGGCTTCCAACACCACGGCCGCCGGATACAAGGATCTTAGCGTCCATGATATCTACTGTATCAGCTACAGCCTTAACTACTTCCATGATCTCAACGTAGTTATTGTTCGGAACGAATCCTGGATTGTACTCTACTACGTTAGCCTTAGCGCCTGCTGCCTTAGGAAGCTTCTGCATAACGCCTGGACGTACAGTTGCCATCTGAGGACGGAAGTCCGGGCATGCGATAGTAGCGATTGTGTTTCCGCCGAATGCAGGACGAGTCATTAATAACTGGTTGTGCTTCTGCTCCTTGCCTGGAACCGGGTTGATTGGGAAATCACCAATCTCAAGCTGTGTACAGTCAGCTGTCAGACCTGTATGAATTCTTGCACATACACGAGGTCCTAAGTCACGGCCGATTGCTGTAGCGCCGATTAAGAAGATCTCCGGCTTGAACTCGTTGATAACGGAAGCCAGTGCGTGTGTGTACGGCTCTGTTCTGTACTCTTTTAACTCTGGATCGTCTACAACGATAACCTTGTCTGCGCCGTACTCAGCCAGCTCGTCTGCCAGTCCCTTAACGCCGGAACCAACTAAAACAGCTGTAACCTCTGTTCCTAAATCTTTTGCTAAATCTTTACCTTTGCCAATCAGCTCAAATGCGATGCCGCTGATCTCATTGTCAACCTGCTGTGCAAAGACGAATACTCCCTTATATGCTTCTAAGTTCATTCTATTCACCACACTTTTCTCTTATTTTTAATTAGATAACATGTTTAGCTGCCAGCTTCTCAACAATGTAGTCTGCAGCTGCTGCCGGATCAAGAGTAACCTGCTCGCCTGCTCCCTTTCTTACCTTATCGGAAGCTCTTGCGATCTGTGTCGGGGATCCCTTAAGTCCTAAGTTGGAGTCCTCAACGTCCTTCAGGTCGTTTCTTCCCCATACGGTGATTTCTTTCTTATAAGCATCGAAGATTCCGCCTGGAGTCATGTAGCGCGGCTCGTTTAACTCAGCCAGAGCTGTGATTAAGCATGGCATCTGAGCCTTTAATACGTGATATCTGTCGTCGTACTGACGCTCAACGATAACGCTGTTGCCCTCGATCTTGATGTCCTGAGCGTAGCTGATTACCGGAATGTTTAAGTGCTCGGAGATCTGCGGACCTACCTGAGCTGTATCACCATCGATAGCCTGACGGCCTGTGATAATTAAATCGTACTCAAGGTTTCTGATAGCGCCTGCGATAGTCTGGGATGTAGCCCATGTATCGGCTCCGCCCAGTACGCGGTCTGTAACCAGGATGCCGTTGTCAGCGCCCATAGCCATAGCCTCTCTTAAAACCTCCTCAGCCTTCGGAAGTCCCATAGTGAGAACTGTAACCTCTGCGCCGTACTGATCCTTTAAACGGAGAGCTGCCTCAAGGCCAGCCTTATCATCCGGGTTCATAATGGTGAGCATAGCTCCTCTGTCGAGTGTTCCGTCCGGGTTGAATTTTACTCCGCCCTTAGTATCTGGAACCTGTTTGATACAAACGATAATTTTCACTGTATTTTCACTCCTTATTGTTTAATTTCATGCAGGCCTGTCCATCCGGACAGGGAACTGCATCATGTTTAGAGCCGCAATTATTTTAACAGAGCGCCGGAGATAACCATTCTCTGAACCTCAGATGTTCCCTCGTAGATCTCTGTAATCTTAGCGTCGCGCATCATACGCTCTACATCGTACTCTCTGATGTAGCCGTAGCCGCCGTGAAGCTGTACAGCCTTTGTTGTAACTTCCATAGCAACCTCTGCTGCGTACAGCTTAGCCATAGCTGCCTCTACAGAATATGTCTTCTGTGTAGCCTTAGCCATAGCTGCTCTGTAAACAAGGAGCTGAGCTGCCTTTACCTTTGTTGCCATATCAGCAAGCTGGAACTGTGTATTCTGGAACTGTCCCAGAGCACGTCCGAACTGCTTTCTCTCTTTTACGTACTCGATTGTTCTGTCAAGAGCGCCCTCTGCAAGACCAAGAGCCTGAGCAGCGATACCGATACGTCCGCCGTCCAGTGTGTGCATAGCGATGTTGAATCCCTTGCCCTTCTGTCCTAACAGGTTCTCCTTCGGGATGCGGCAGTCTGTGAAGATTAACTCGTAAGTAGCAGATCCGCGGATACCCATCTTCTTCTCCTTTGTACCAAAGGTGAAGCCTGGAGTTCCCTTCTCAACGATGAATGCGGAGATCTCTTTCTTCTTTCTTCCTCTAGCGTCCTCTTTCACGCCTGTAACAGCGATGATTACGTAGATGTCAGCCTCTTTACCGTTTGTGATGAAGATCTTGGATCCGTTTAATACCCACTCGTCTCCGTCTAAAACAGCCTTTGTCTGCTGGCCCTGAGCGTCTGTACCAGCGCCTGGCTCAGTAAGACCGAAAGCACCTAACTTCTCGCCCTTTGCAAGCGGTACCAGGTATTTCTGCTTCTGCTCTTCTGTACCGTATGTCTGGATTGGATCGCAGCACAGGGATGTGTGTGCAGAAACGATAACGCCTGTAGTTCCGCAAACCTTGGAAAGCTCCTCTACGCACATAGCATAGCAGAGAGGATCGCAGCCCTGTCCGCCGTACTCCTTCGGAACCGGGATGCCCATGAAGCCGAGCTTCTGCATCTTCTTAACAGTCTCTGTCGGGAAGTGCTCTGTCTCGTCTACTTCCTGTGCTAAAGGTTTTACTTCTTTCTCGGCGAAATCATGGAATAAAGTTCTCGCCATCTCATGCTCTTTACTTAATGTAAAATCCATGTCTAGTCCTCCATCTTCTTATATCGCGCTAAAAAGGGGCCTTGGGGAGACCCCTTATGCGGTTGTGAATCTATTATAACAGAAACCACAAAAAAGTGGTATCCATTATTTGCTGTAATCGTAGAATCCTCTGCCTGTTTTCTGTCCTAAACGTCCAGCGCGAACCATCTTTCTTAAAAGCGGATGCGGACGGTACTTCGGATCGCCTGTCTCGCTCTCTAATACCTGCATAATAGCCAGGCATACGTCCAGTCCAATCAGGTCGCCCAGAGCTAACGGGCCCATTGGATGATTAGCGCCTAACTTCATGGCAGTGTCGATTCCCTCTACGGATGCGATGCCGTCTGCGTAGATGCCGACTGCCTCGTTGATCATCGGAATCAGGATTCTGTTTACAACAAAGCCTGCGCCTTCTTCAACCTGAACCGGAGTCTTGCCGATGGCTTCGGAAATCTCGATCACCTTATCCACCATCTCCTTCGGAGTGTTGAGTCCTGCAATCACCTCTACCAGCTTCATAACAGGAGCCGGGTTGAAGAAATGCATGCCCACAACCGGTCTTGCGCCTGCTCCAATCTCTGTGATGGAGAGGGAGGAAGTGTTAGTAGCGAAAATGCAGTCTGCCTTGCAGATAGCGTCTAACTCCTTGAAAGTCTGCTTCTTGATCTCCATGTTCTCAATGGCAGCCTCAATAATCAGATCGCAGTCGCCGCAGATGTCCTTCACGCCTGTTGTAATCTTTGCGAGGATCTTATCAGCGTCCTCCTGAGTCATTTTGCCCTTTGCAATTCTCTTCTCAAAGCCCTTTGCAATCTTCTTCTTTCCGTTTGCAGCGAACTCCTCGTTGATATCGCATAAAGCTACTTCGTAACCCTCTGTCTGTGCAAAAGCCTGTGCAATGCCGGAACCCATGGTTCCTGCTCCGATAACACCGATTTTCATGGCTATCTCCTCCTATCTCATAAAAAGCATCTACTTTTTACTAACGGTTTTTGAACTGTTTTTCTTTTCTCTTCTCAAGGAACGCCGTCATGCCTTCTTTCTGATCTTCTGTCTCAAAGCAGGCTCCGAACAGCTTTTCCTCGATTACAATCGCCTGATCCATATCTGTCTGGAGGCCGTCGTTCGCCGCCTTCTTGCTGTTTCTCACAGCGATGGGGGCGTTAGCCGCGATCTGGCCTGCCAGCTTTCTAGCTGCAGCCATCAGCTCCTCCTGCGGATAAACTGCATTTACAAGTCCTAAACGGTAAGCCTCGTCAGCCTTGATATTTCTGGCTGTGTAGAGCATCTCCTTGGCCTTTCCCACGCCGATGGTGCGGGCAAGTCTCTGAGTTCCTCCAAAGCCCGGGGTGATTCCCAGGCCTACCTCCGGCTGTCCGAACACTGCGTTCTCAGAGCAGATGCGGATATCGCAGCTTAAGGAAAGCTCGTTGCCTCCTCCCAGCGCGAAACCGTTCACAGCTGCAATCACCGGAATCGGGAAGGTCTCGATCTTGCGGAAAATATCGTTTCCAAATTTTCCGAAAGCCTCTCCCTCCTCCTTGGTCATGGTGCTCATAGCCGCAATGTCAGCTCCGGCAACAAAGGATTTTTCGCCTGCGCCTGTCAGGATGACGGCTCTCACCGTCTCCTGATCAATGGCGTCGAATACGGTTTCCAGATCCTTCAGTACCTCTTCATTCAAGGCGTTTAATGCTTTGGGCCTGTTGATAGTTACAATACCGACATGTCCTTCCTGTTCGTAATCTACATAACCCATTCTGATCATCTCCTTAAGGCTTTACCTGGATTTTAGTCTCTCTCAACGATTGTAGCGCAGCCCATACCGCCGCCGATGCACAGAGTAGCGAGACCTTTCTTTGCATCGCGCTTCTGCATCTCATGAAGCAGAGTAACGAGGATACGGCAGCCAGATGCTCCTACCGGATGTCCGAGAGCGATAGCTCCGCCGTTCACATTCAGAACGTCCTTATTGAATCCAAGCTCGCGGGCAACTGCGATAGACTGAGCAGCGAACGCCTCGTTTGCCTCGATTAAATCAAAATCCTCTACCTTGAGTCCTGTCTTAGCCAGAACCTTCTTCGTAGCTGCTACCGGGCCGATTCCCATGATTCTCGGATCTACGCCGCCTAACGCGCCTGCAATCCATGTGGCCATCGGCTTAATGCCTAACTCTTTTGCCTTCTCCTCGCTCATAACGACAACTGCAGCAGCGCCGTCGTTGATGGAGGAAGCGTTTCCTGCTGTCACGCGGCCGCCGTCCGGCTTGAATGCTGGGCGCAGTCTTGCAAGTCCTTCCATGGTTGTGCCTGGACGCGGGCCTTCGTCTGTATCAACAATCACAGTCTCTTTTTTCTTCTTAACCTCGATCGGAACGATCTCGTCTTTGAATCTGCCGGACTGGATCGCCTCGCATGCCTTGTTCTGGCTGGCAACGGAGAACTCGTCAAGCTCTTCTCTTGTGATGTTCCAGTCGTCGCAGATATTCTCTGCTGTCATTCCCATATGGTAGTTGTTGAACGCATCCCAGAGCGCGTCGTTTACCATAGTATCGATCATCGGAGCGTTGCCCATACGGTATCCATAGCGGGCGTTCTTCAGAGCGTATGGAGCTGCGGACATATTCTCTGCTCCGCCTGCTACAACAATGTCAGCGTCGCCTGCGAGAATCATCTGGGCAGCTGCGTTTACGCACTGTAAACCGGAACCGCACACTACGTTCAGCGTAACTGCCGGAACCTCGATAGGAAGCCCTGCTTTGATGGACATCTGACGAGCCACGTTCTGTCCAAGGCCGGCCTGGATTACGCAGCCCATGTAAACGTGATCTACCTGCTCCGGAGCAACTCCTGCTCTGTTGAGAGCTTCCTTAATAACAACTGCTCCCATATCTGCCGCTGGTACTGTGCTTAACTGTCCGCCCATGGAACCAATGGCTGTACGGCATGCACTTGCTATTACGACTTTCTTAGACATAATTTGTTTCCTCCTTGTCATTGTTAGCCTGGAAATAGAAATAATTGCATAAATGATAGTAATTCTATACTACCACCGTTAGGCAAAACTGTCAATGACCACTTGATAAATAATTATCAATTCATCACCCATTCACGATTTTCCACCTATTTCTTACCTATTCTTATTGACCTTGCCAGCGGCGAATGATAAACTGTTAACAAAACTGAACAAATTTTATAAGGGACAGGTGATTGAAATGGATTACAGAAAAATGTATGAAACAAAACTTGTGTCTGCCGATCAGGCTGCCGCTGTGGTAAAGTCCGGCGACTGGGTTGACTACGGCTGGTGCACCGGCACGACCGTTGCCTTTGACGCGGCTCTTGCAAAGAGAATGCCGGAGCTCTACGATGTGAATTTCCGCGGCGGCATCCTCATGTGGGTTCCGGAGATCTTCAAGATTGAGAATCCGGCGGAGCATCTGACATGGAACTCCTGGCATATGAGCGGCATTGAGAGAAAGGCCATCGCCCAGGGCTTCTCCTTCTACGCTCCGATCCGCTACTCTGAGCTTCCAAGATACTACCGCGACTCCCAGACTCCTCTCAACGTAGCTGTGTTCCAGGCAGCTCCCATGGACGAGCACGGCTTCTTCAATTTCGGACCGAATGCCTCCCACATGGCGGCTGTGTGCGAGAAGGCCGACACAGTCATCGTAGAGGTAAATGAAAACATGCCGGTCTGCCTGGGCGGATTTGAGAACTGCGTTCATATTTCCAATGTAGACATGATCATCGAGGGAGACAATCCAGCCATCGGACAGATGGGCGGAGGCGGAGCTGCCTCTGAGGTGGACGAGGCGGTTGCCAAGCTCATCGTGGAGGAGATTCCAAACGGCGCATGCCTGCAGCTGGGAATCGGCGGCATGCCTAACGCAGTAGGCTCTCTAATCGCCAAATCCGACTTAAAGGATCTGGGCGTGCACACTGAGATGTATGTAGACGCTTTCGTCGATATCGCCGCAGCCGGAAAGATCACAGGCGCTCACAAGGGCATTGACAAAGGACGTCAGGTATACGCCTTCGGCGCAGGCACCAAGAAGCTTTACGACTACCTGAACAACAATCCGGAGTGCATGAGCGCGCCGGTAGACTACACCAACGATATCCGCTCCATCTCCGCGCTGGACAATTTCATGTCCATCAACAACGCGGTTGACGTGGATCTCTTCGGCCAGGTAAACGCAGAGTCCGCAGGCGTTAAGCACATCAGCGGAGCCGGCGGACAGCTGGACTTCGTGCTGGGCGCTTACCTTTCCAAGGGCGGAAAGAGCTTTATCTGCTGTTCCTCCACCTTCAAGACAAAGGACGGACAGTTAAAATCCAGAATTCTTCCAACCTTAAACCAGGGCTCTATCGTAACTGACACGAGAGCCAATATCCACTATCTGGTAACTGAGTACGGCAAGGTAAACTTAAAGGGACTCTCCACCTGGGAGAAGTGCGCGGCTATCATTTCCGTCGCTCACCCTGATTTCAGAGACCAGCTGATTGCCGACGCTGAGAAGATGAACATCTGGAGACGCAGCAACAAGCGGTAACAGAACGTTTCCTTAAGGTTTTTCCTTTTTAATAAAGAAAGAGACATGACTTTTTCGTTTTTTTAAACATTTTGAAAAGTTATGTCTCTTCTTTTTATTTTCGTTCCTGAGGTTCCTGCTTTTCTTCCGTTCTGCTTTCTTCCTCTCGATTTCCTTCCTCTCTGTTTTCTTCTTCTTGATTTTCTATCTCTTGTTTTTCTTCCTCTTGATTTTCTTCTTCCTGGCTTTTTTCACCTGGATTCTTTTTACTCTCTTGTTTGGCAGCCGTTCCGCAGAGGCGGCAGTAATTGACCGCTTTCCCATAGGCAGCCCCGCAGGAAGGGCAGACCCAGACTGCCTCTGTGTCTGCTTTTTCCTCCGCTTCCTGATTTTCCTCTGCTCTGTTCTCAGCTTCTGAGGCAGCTGCCGTCTCTTTCTCAGCTCTCCGGAGAGATTTCAGCTCCTCGGCCGTCTCCTCCAGCCGTGCCGCCTCCTCTCTCTGGGCGTTTATGGAGTCTTCCAGCTCTCCGGCCGCCTGAAACGCCTCTTCCATAGGCGTTTTCCAGTCCTCCTTCTCCTTCCAGGCCTCGTAGCTTTTTTCTGAAGCCTCTGAAAGTCCCCTTCTCAGCTCTTTTTCTGTCTGGCGCGCTTCGGCCCGCAGAGTCCTGGCCTCCAGGCGCAGCCGGTGTATCTCAAGCTTCAGCGCGGCTGCCCGGCTGAAAGCCGCCGCCCTCTTTCCAATACTCAGCTTTATTTTTTCAATTCTGTCCTGCGCCATTTTCCTCTCCTTCGTCTCCCTCTCCTGCCGTTTTTCTTTTCATAACAACCGTTTTTATCTGTCATACCGCTCTATTCCAGTCCGTCAGCCTGGTTCTTCCGGATAAAAGCCGCCTCATCCCCGCTTCTTCCATAGGCGGCCCACACGCCGGAATCAATCTCCTGCGTCTTCCCCTCTTCATAGAGGTTCAGGGTTCCCTGGCCTCTGGCAGGATCGTAATCTGTAAAATAGAGCAGTTTTCCTGAAACGGCCAGATACCCGGATGCGCTGCCGTCAATCTCTTCGGCGCGCCTGTCTTTCCCCGAATACCTTGTCAGCACGCCGCTTTCCCTCTGGGCATCATAGTCAGACAGAAAATAAACGTCCGTGTCCGCCCCATCCCGGTTCTTTTCCAGCCAGACAGAATCTGCTTTCACATCGTAGGAAACCGCCTGCTCTCCAAAGTAAAGATCCCCGGTCTGCTCATACAGATCGCTCAGATAAAAGGGAGTTCCTTCGCACTGTCCGCAGAAACGATCTGCCTGCTGCGCCGCCGCCTCTGCGCTTCCAAACTGTTCCGGTTCAAGCGACACCCGGTACAGCGCCTGATCCGCTCCTGGCTCCGGCGAAGCCAGATACCAGCCGTAATCTCCTGAAACTGCAACGGAAATCTCTTCTTCCGGATTGCAGTCTAACGCCGCATACGCTTCTGAACTGGCAATCCGGATCTCCTCTCCGGCTTCCCCGGACGCCTTGTAGGTGAGAATTCCATCCTCCTCATGAATCAGAAACAGGAATTCCGGATCCAGCAGGCGCTCTGTCCTTTCGTTTCCCGCCTGTTTCCCGCTCAGAACATAGAGACTCTCTCCCTCATTTTCCTGCCGTGTGAAAAACAGCGTTTTTTCCTCCTGGCCTGAGAGAAATACCTGATTTACATTCTGCGCCAGGCATTTCTTCTCTGAATGATTTTCAAGCAGCCACAGTTCTCCTTCTTTTTTGTAAAGGATCCTGGTCAAATCTCCTGAAGCGCCCAGAAACTCTGCATCCCGCTCTAAAAGCTCCTCCTCTGCCGCCTGGCCTTTTTTGTCAAGGCTCACGCCGTAAAGCCCTGCCGTCTGATCCGGATGTTCTTCCTGCCAGATCAGATAATCTCCTTTTTCCGACAGCTGATAGGAGGCTGCGCCGGCTGTCAGCTTTTTCTTTCTGCCTCCGGAGTATAAGTAGAGGCCGCTGTTTGCCTTTTCATAAACAGCCGTCTCTCCGGCAGTCTGAACAGAAACTGCGCTGCTGTCTGCCTTCCACGCGTTCCCGCCAGAACCGTTCATCAGGGAAAAAGCGCCGTCTCCGACCTGTTCCGGATACCAGAGCGCCCCTGCCTCTTCATAATAAAATGGGATCCAGTCCGCAGCTTCCGGCAGGCGCAGCTGCTCTCTGTTTTTCCAGTCTCTCAGGCAAATGTCAGATATCTCCCTGGACTCCCCGTTTTCCTCTAAGACAAACAGGCTGTTATCCTTTATATATCCCAGTAAAGGCAGGCTCTTTTCGTCCGCCTGTCTGCCCGATACCCAGGCGGCAGACAGAACAAGGCCACAGGCAGCCATCATACCAGCCGCCGCGGCCTTTTTCCATCCCAGACGTCTCAGAAAGCCAAAGCCTCCTTTCTCATCCCGGTATTCTATTCTATATGCAGTTCTGTATGCAGAATCTGATTTCTGCTTTTCAGGCTGTTTTTCTCCGCCTGCTGAAGCCTTCTCCAGCTCACGCTCTATCCTGGATCCGCAGAATTCGCAGTAGACAGAGTCCTTCGGCAGAATCCGGCCGCAGGAAGTACACCAGATATGCTCCCTCTGCTGCGCTTCCTGCTGTTCCAGCCCTTCCGTCTTTCCCATCTCCTTATCCTCCAGTACACATTTCTGGGTTCAGTCTATCACATTTTCAAACTCCTGTAAACGAAGAGGAGAGGCAAGAAGTCTGTATGAAGTCTGTATTATTTTGTCTTCAGCGCTCTCATGGCGTTTAAAATGGCGATGACGGACACGCCTACATCGGCAAATACCGCCTCCCACATATTGGCCATTCCAAAAGCTCCCAGCGCCAGTACCAGGGCCTTCACTCCCAAAGCGAACACGATATTCTGCTTTACAATGGAAAGCGTCTTTCTGGAGATGCGCACCACAACGGAAATCCGGGCCGGATCATCGTCCATCAGCACCACGTCGGCCGCCTCGATGGCAGCGTCGGATCCCATGCTTCCCATGGCGATTCCAATGTCAGCTCTCGTCAGCACCGGAGCGTCGTTAATGCCGTCTCCCACAAAGGCCAGCTTTCTGCCCTCCGCCTGGCCGGCTAACAGACATTCCACCTGCTCTACCTTGTCAGCCGGAAGCAGCTCTGTGAAGGCCTCGTCCAGTCCCAGCTTTTCTGCTACTGCCTCGCCCACAGCCTTTCTGTCGCCTGTAAGCATTACAGTCCGTTTCACACCGGCCTGCTTTAAATCCCGGATCGCCTGAGCCGCATGTTCCTTCACCGTATCAGAGATAACGATGGTTCCCGCAAACACTCCGTCCCTGGCCAGGTACACAACGGTTCCGATACTTTCGCACGGTTCGTAGGCAATCCCTTCCGCCTTCATCAGCCTGCCGTTTCCAGCCAGGACGACGGATCCATCTATCTCTGTCCGCACACCGTGTCCGGAAATTTCCTCATTCTTTCCAATGGAGGAAAGATTCATCTGGCCTCCCGCCTTCTCATAGGCGTCCCGGATCGAGAGGGAAATGGGATGATTAGAATAGTGTTCCGCCAAAGCCGCAAGCCTTAAAAGCTCTTCTTCACTCATGCCGGACGGACGGATTTCAGTTACCTTAAACTCTCCTTTGGTCAAAGTTCCCGTCTTATCGAATACAATGGTATCCATCTGAGCCAGGGCTTCCAGATAATTGCTTCCCTTCACCAGGACGCCGTTTCTGGACGCCGCTCCGATTCCTCCGAAAAAGCTTAGAGGAACGGAAATAACAAGGGCGCAGGGACAGGAAATCACCAGGAAAATGCAGGCTCTCTGAATCCAGGGGCCAAAGCCTGCGCCCAGCGCAAGAGGAGGCACAACCGCCAGGAGGGCAGCCGCAGCCACCACTGCCGGGGTGTAATATCTGGCAAACCGCGTGATGAAATTTTCCACCTGGGCCTTCTTGCTGCTGGCATTCTCCACCAGCTCCAGGATTCTGGCCACCGTAGAATCGTCAAATTCCTTCGTGACCTCCACCCTCAGAACGCCGCTCTCATTGATGCAGCCGCTGATAATCTCTGAGCCTGTCTCCACTCTTCTGGGCACAGACTCGCCGGTCAGAGCCGAGGTATCCACCATGGACTCGCCTGAAATAACCCTTCCGTCTAAAGGAACCCGCTCTCCCGGCTTAATTACAATAATATCTCCAATTTCCACATCGTCCGGATCCGCCTGCACCAGCTCCCCGTCCTTTTCCAGGTTCGCATACTCCGGGCAGATATCCATCAAATCGGCAATCGACTGGCGGGAGCGGCTGACTGCATAGCTCTGAAACAGCTCTCCCACCTGGTAAAACAGCATAACCGCCACTGCCTCGGAATACTCGCCGACGCCGAAGGCTCCAAAGGTGGCAATCGTCATCAGAAAATTTTCGTCAAACACCTGTCCGTTGACAATCCCCCGGACAGCCTTGTATACAATATCCCATCCAATCACAAGGTAAGGGACTAGAAAAACCGCAAAATTGACCGGAGCGGAAAGTCCCTCCATCGCCCCCTTATGGGAAGCGGCAAACAGCGGAATGTAAATGAGAAAGGCGGCGATAATTCTCGCCAGCATGGTTTTCTGTTTCTTTGTCATGATGCCTCCTGACGCTGCGCTACATATTAATAATGCAGTCCGGCTCTACCTTTTTGCAGACTGCCGCAACTTCCTTCATAATCTCGTCGAATCTCTCGTCGTCCGCCTCAATGGTCAGCTTCTGTGTCATAAAGCTCACTGTGGCGTCCTTCACGCCGTCGATTTTCTTAATGCCCGCCTCCATCTTTGCGGCACAGTTGGCACAGTCCAGATCCGTTAATTTGAATTTTTTCTTCATAGCTGCTTTCCTCCATTTTCTGCTCTTTGCGTCTACTCTTTAATATGCTCAAGCCCCTGATTGATAATGCTTCTCACATGGCCGTCCGCCAGAGAATAAAACACCGCTTTTCCCTCTCTCCTGTTTTTCACCAGTCTCGACTGCTTTAAAATCTTAAGCTGGTGGGAAATGGCCGACTGAGTCATGTTTAACAGCTGGGCAATGTCGCACACGCACATCTCCTGTTCAAACAATACATAAAGAATCTTAATTCTCGTGGAATCGCCAAATACCTTAAAAATTTCCGCCAGATCGTAAAGCTCGTCCTCGTCCGGCATCTTTTCCTTTACCGCCTTCACCACATCGTCGTGGACCTGGTAAAAGTCGCAGCATTCTACATCGCTTACCGCCACTCAAAAACCTCCCTTCTGCTCCTGCCCTGTACTTCTTCTGTTCTTCTCAGCTGTATGTCGCTTAAACATTTGAACGATTGTTCATATGTTTATAATATTCTCTTTTTTCCCATTTGTCAACTGTTTTCTAATTATTTTTCCCCTGCACGCGCAAAAAAAGCCGGACACAGGAAGTTCTCTTCCCGCATCCGGCCTCCGCTCGCAGAGCGCAGCCTTTGCCGCGTTTCTGCCATTCATTCTGTCCCGCTGTCAAAACTCCTTTTTCTCCATGGCTGACACAGACAAAAGATAGGAGGGGGCAAGCAGAACGGCCGAGAGAAGCAAAGCAGACAAAATACCCCTCTTTATGGCCTCCTCCGTCGCCGCCAGACCTCCGGCCGACAGCCCCAGAGTCAAAAACACTGCGCCCATTACAAAAATCAGAAGGGCGGCTCTGGCCTTCATCTCCCCCAGCCAGTACACAGCCGGAAGCAGAAACAGCTGAAGGATCAGGGAAATACCCAGCACTGCCAGCACTTCCATCGCTGTCTCTGCCCAGCTCTTTCCCAGAAACCATCCTGCGGCCATGGCGCAGCTGCCAAATACTGCCGCAGCCGCTGTGTCCAGCAGAAGAAGAAAACCGTATCTGGCCTTCACAATCTCTCTGCGGCTCACAGGGAGGGCCGCCGTGTAGGCGTCGCTTCCGCTTCTCCTCTCCTCCGTAAAGGGAGACAGGCTGCTGATTACCATAAACCCGCACATCCCCCCTATAAAAGGCCCTGTCTCCCCGGCGAATACAGCGCAGGCCAGTAAAAATACCAGCACTGCCGCCCAGGTCTTAATCTGGCACTCGAACATTTTAAATTCCTTATATAAAAGCCCCTTCATTCTGCCGCCTCCTTCTCTATGCTTCTCTGCAGCCTGCCTTCTCCTCTCTCATCAGGCAGGTTACAATCTCCTCCAGACTGGCCGGCTCCTCCAAAATGCCGAAGCTCTCCAGAACCGCCCTGCTCTGGACGGACGTTTTGTCCAGAACCGCCCAGGAGCCAAACGCCCCCTGCCTCATTCCAATCAGACGGACGTTCTGTTCTCTCAGACCTTTCAGAGCTCCTTCTGTTCCCTGCACGGCTCTGTACCGTTCCAGAAGCCTGTCCTTCTCCTCAAACAGGAACAGGTTTCCACTGTGGAGAAAGGCCAGATAATCGGCCAGCTTTTCCAAATCCGCCACCGTATGGCTGGAAATCAGAATCGAAATCTCCTCCCCGCCAAGCTCTCTTAACATCTCCATCGCTTCCTCCTTCGCCAGAGGATCCAGACTGCTTAACGGTTCGTCCAGAATCAAAAGCCGGGGATGATGGGACACCGCGCCTGCCAGAGCCAGCTTTGCCTTCATTCCGGCAGAAAACCGGCGGATCGGCTTGCTTCCAGGAATTGCAAAGCGTTCCTGAAGCCTCTTAAAATAATCCCTGTCGAAGTTCTCATAAATCCCCTGCCAGAAATCTCCCGCCATCTGAGCCGTAAAATTTCCTGGAATCTGAAGTTCTCCAAAGACAACTCCCACATCCTTCCTCGCCTGTTTTCCTTCTCTGACCGGATCGAAATCCAGGCACGATACGGTTCCGCTGTCTGGAATAGCCATCCCCAGCGCCAGCTTCATAAGCGTCGTCTTCCCAGCCCCGTTTTCCCCTACAAGCCCTGTCACGCAGCCTGCCGGAAGCTTCAAAGTCAGCGGTCCCAGGCAGAATTCCCCATACGCCTTCTCCACCGCATCAAACGAGAGCGCCGTCTGCTCTGCCCAATTCTTATTTTCTCCTAAATCCATAATCCGGCCTCCTCCTGCCTTTCAGCTGTGAAGCTATTCTTCGTACAGAGTTTCCAGCAGCTCCTTCATCTCCCCCAGGGAGATCCCTGCCGTCCGCGCGGCGTCCACAGCCTCGTTTAAATGTTCCTCCAGCCTCTTATACTGTTCTTCTCTCAGAAGCTCCCTGTTGATCTCTGCGGCGAAGCTTCCCTTTCCCGGAACTGAAGTGATATATCCCTCCCGCTCCAGCTCCTCATACGCTCTCTTAGTGGAAATCACGCTGACTCTCAGCTCCTTGGCCAAGAATCTCAGCGACGGAAGCGGCTCCCCGGGCTTCACCTCCCCGGCGATCACGGCGCTTTTTATCTGGGAGGCAATCTGCTCATAGATGGGTATTTCCCCAGAATTGCTGATCACAATGTTCATTCTCCGGCCTCCTGTTCTGCAGCATCACGTTTCCATATCCTCGTCTTCTGCTGATTCATGATCTGCATCATTCGTATTTACTGTATATCTATAATATATACAGTAATAACAGTTTTGTCAACGATTTCTTGTATTTTTTTCCGTTCTTCCGCTGTATGAGGCTGGGCGGCGCAGAAAATCAGTTGCATTCACGGAAAAATTATATTATAGTACATTTGAAAATTTAGACCATGTATTGATATAAGGAGGAATGAACCATGAAAGCAGTTCAGGTAAAGGAAGGCATTTACTGGGTAGGCGCCCTTGACTGGCACATCAGAAATTTCCACGGCTACACGACAAACCGCGGAGCTACCTACAACGCCTATTTAATTATAGATGAGAAAATTACTCTGATTGACACGGTGAAGGCTCCCTTTGCCGCCGAGATGTTAGAGCGTATCAGCGATGTGGTGGATCCGTCTAAAATTGACTACATTGTATCCAACCATGTGGAGATGGACCATTCCGGCGCTCTTCCGGAGCTTTTAAAGGTATGCCCGAACGCGACGGTTGTCACCAGCGCGCCTAACGGCATCAAGGGACTGACTGCCCACTACGGCGATTATTCCTATCAGGCCGTAAAGAGCGGAGATTCCCTGAATATTGGTTCCAGAACCCTGTCCTTTGTATCGACTCCTATGCTCCACTGGCCTGACAACATGGTCGTATGGTGCCCGGAGGAGAAGGCTCTCTTCTCCAACGACGCGTTCGGACAGCACTACTGCACCAGCTGCCGCTTCGATGACGAGACGGATCTGGCTGTCACTCTGTTCGAGGCCAAGAAATATTATGCAAACATTGTCATGTGCTACGGCTCCCAGGCTGCCGGCGCATGGAAAATTGTGAAGGAATTAAATCCGGATATGATTATTCCAGGCCACGGCGTTATCTGGAGAAGCCACACAGCTGATATTTTAGACGCCTATGAGTCCTGGTCCTCCAAGACTCCGGAGACTGGCGCTCTGGTCGTATTCGACAGCATGTGGCACTCCACAGAGCTGATGGCCCAGGCCATTGCAGAGGGCTTCTCCCGGAAGCAGGTTCCCGTTCATCTGGTAGATTTAAAGACAGAGCACATCTCTGACATCCTGCCATTTGTCCTGGACTGCAAATATATTGCCGCAGGCTCTCCAACCTTAAACAACAACATGATGCCAAACATGGCCGCTTTCCTCTGCTATCTGAAGGGACTTTCCCCGAAAAAACGGGAAGCTTTTGCCTTCGGTTCCTACGGCTGGGGCGGACAGAGCGTGGCGCAGGTGGAGGAAGAGCTTGTAAAATGCGGCTTCAACATCTGCATGGACAAGATCCGCATTCAGTACGTTCCAACCAAGGAGCAGCTGCTGGAAATCGAATCCAAGGTTGAAGCTCTCGTTTCCTAAAAGGAGGAACTTATTTTGAAACCGGAACAGGGGCAGGTATCCTATGGCCTGCCCATCCATTTCCTAATGGCGTTCTGCGGCGGCTTCTTTGGCTCCTATGCGGTTTTTAACAGAATGTCCGTCTTTGGAAACGCCCAGACTGCCAATTTAATTGAACTAATCGGCGCCGTCCTGGGGCACGATTTTCCGGACGCGCTGCTGAGGCTGGGCGCGTTTCTGGTATTTGTGTCTGCTCTTGTCCTGTCTGTCCCTCTGGAACGGCAGCTTCACCGGAAGGCAAAATACCTGACCCTGGCTGTGGAGGCGGCTATTGCCACTGCCATCAGTTTTTTTCCGGAAGATATGAATCCCATCGCAGCCGTATATCCCATTTTTTTCTCCGCTGCTCTCCAGTGGAGTATTTTCCCAGGAGCGGAAGACTTTGTCGCCGCCAACGTCTTCTCCACCAACAATATCAAGCAGACCTTCACTTCCCTGACAGAGTACGTCCTGGAGCGGAAATCCAATCCAGAACGGGCCAGGGAGAAATTAAAAAAGGCCACCTGCTTCGGCGGCACGCTGCTGTCCTTCCACTGCGGCGTTATCAGCGGATTCCTGGGAGGCATGTGGCTGGGGATAAAGAGCAGCCTGCTGTGTCTGATTCCGCTGATGATCGTGTGGGGGCTTTTGCGGAGAGAAGATAGGAAAAAGGATGAATGAGAAAGAAGAGGAAAAACTTTTTGACGCTCCAATGAAAGTCGCTTAAAAGTTTTCCTCTTCTTTCTTTTTCTTCCTTTCAGACGAGGAAAAACTGTTGACGCTCCAATAAAAGTCGCTTAAAAAGTTTTCCTCTTCTTTCTTTTTCTTCCTTTTAGATATGACACAGCACAGGCAGAAGTATCGATCCCACGATAACAGCTCGGCTTTCGCAGAAAAGTCTACGCTAAACAGGATATTTAACACGACAAACGCATGAATGCTTCAATCGTAAATAGGAATCGTAATATGGCATTTCTCAGACAAAAACTGCAGGCTGGGCGATAATGGCGAGGCTTTCGCAGGGAGGTTTGTGCTAATTTCCGCCACCGAGCGAAGTGTTTGAGCCGTAAGGCGAGTTTTCGCGAATGGCGGATCATGAATGCACGAACCGAGCAGAAAACGCAGCCAGTCGCAAAGCCTGCAGTTTTGCCTGCCGTGTAATGATTTAGAAAGCAATCTTCATTCATGCGTTTGTCGTAGATATTTAATGCACAAGCTTTACAAAACATCTATTTTCTTCTATATTGATATTAACACTATGCACAAGGAGGAAATTTTATGAAAAAGTCTATTTCTGTCAGCAAAAAAAGACTTGATCTCCTGCTTATACCACTCTACTTGTTTATCTACTTTAAAGTATACTGGTTTGTTTACTCGTTTGTTGCAGGATCTCTGCTGTCTGTTCCCCTTGAACTCCTCAGCATTCTGGATATCCTCTTTGGAGCTTTTTTTCTGTTTTCAGCTGCTCCATGCTCCTATCTTCTCCGCTCTCTGATCTTAAAATTTTTGACAAATTAAAAGGGTGCTTCTCCTTTCTACCTCAACATCTGCACCAGCACGCCCCCCAGAGTCAGCATCAGGGCGCCGCAGGATCGGGTGACGATCTGGGCGAAGGGCAGAAGCTCCATGCGTTTCGCGCTGCTCAGTACGGCTACGTTGCCGGAACCGCCCATATTGGTGGTGCACATGCCGGCGGCAATCGCAGACTCTAAGGGGTAGAAGCCCATCAGGCGGCCCACAAAAGCGGCCGTCATGGTGATTACTGCCACAGACGCCGTTATGGTAAAGAAGTAAAAAGGCGTCATGGTCTGCATAATGGCCTTCAGATTAATCAAGGTGGCTCCGATTCCCGTCAGAGCCGCCGCCGTCCAGCTGTGGATGGCAAACTGTCCCCACTGCCTGGCCGCGTCCTCCAGCTCCTCTGACAAAATCCCGGTTCCCTTGACTACCACTACAGCTATAATCATCCAGGCATAGGCCGGCACAACGCTGATAAAGTGATTGCAGAGAGCTCCCAGCTCATAAAATGCCAGGGAAATAATCAGGCCTTTCGAGAGCTGGGGAATGGACGGCTTCATGGGAATCCGATCTGGGGCCTTGTTTCCGTCGTTGACCAGGCGGCCATTTCCAGTGAGGGAAGGCCGTTTTTCTCCCAGGTTATTGGCCAGGCCCCCAAATACAATGGCCACGCAGTTTCCAAGAACCGTAGCTGGGGCGATCCGGGTGAGAATTTCCCCTGCGTCAGCCCCCAGTGCCGAGGCGTACATGCCGGATAATGGCACCGCCCCAGCCGTCATGCCGCCGCTCGTCATGGGCACTCCGATAAAAAGAATTCCCTCTAAAAAAGAATGTCCCATGAGGAGGCCCAGAACTCCTGTGGCCAGAACCCCCGCCGCCAGGGATATAAGCGCCGTGGGAAGAAGCTTTACTGTAGCGCGGATCAGCAGATCCCTGTCGATATTAAACAGACTGCCGGTGATCAGGGCAGAAATATAAAACACCAGAAACCCCTGCTCGTTGACAAAGCTGTCCATCATCTCATAAGCGTCCTGGGGAAATACTCCGGCCGCCTGCAGGGCCGCCGCCCCCAGAATGCAGACCACGGAGCCGCCCAGATACGTTTTCACCACCGGAATGGTATTTCCCAGCGTGTTAAGCCCTGCTCCCAGCACCATCAGAAGAATCAGGGCGCCTGCCAGACCTTTTGGCAGGCACCCTGTATACATGCAGACGGTTACCAGAAGCAGAGTCAGCAGATAAGGGAGCCTAATAGCTCCTGATTGCGTCTGTTCCATCGTCTCCCGTCTTCTCAATCTTCCTGATTTCCACATAGTATCCGGCCTTGTCGTTTATCTTTACATAGGCCCGTTCTCCAACTCTGCAGCCGCGGATGGCTTTTCCCAGAGGCGACTCGATACTGATTTTATTTTCCAGGGAATTGCCCCGAATGCTGGTCACCAGACGGTATACGTCCTCCTCCTCGTCGTCCTCGAAATAGAGGGTAACGGTGTCGTTTAAGCCTACCTCGTCCTCTCTGGACTGGTCGGACACGACTCTGGCGTTCTTTATCATGTTCTCCAGATAGCGGATGCGGCTCTCATTCCTGTTTTTATCCTTCTTGGCCGCGTAATACTCGAAGTTTTCGCTCAAATCTCCCTGAGCTCTGGCCTCCTTCACCGCCTCGATGGCTTCCTTTCTCACCACCAGCTTTCTGTAGTCAATCTCTTCCTGAATTTTCTCGATATCCTTCTTTGTCAGCTGCTCCCGCATGATTTCACTCCTAGATCACGTGGCCCTTGGCCTTCATTACCTCAATCACCTGATCCACGTATTTCTCACAGATCGCATCCGTCTCAGCCTCCACCATCACGCGGACAACCGGCTCTGTGCCGCTCTGGCGCAGGAGAATCCGTCCTGTGTCTCCCAGGGCGTCTGATACCTTCTGAACCTCCTCCTGAACGTCCGGATCGTCCTGAGCTGTCTTTTTGTCGTGGACTCTCACATTTTTAAGCACCTGCGGATAGATCTCCACTTCGTCAGCCAGCTTTTTCAGGCTCTCCTTCTTCTCCAGCATAACCTCCATAATCTTTAAGGAGGTGAGGATTCCGTCTCCTGTGGTGGCGTGCTTGCTGAAAATAATGTGTCCCGACTGCTCGCCGCCCAGGCAGTGGCCGTTCTGGGACATGTTTTCGTACACATACTTGTCGCCTACCGCTGTCTTCTCAAAGGAGATGCCTTCCCTCTCCAGAGCCTTGTAAAGGCCGAAGTTGGACATAATGGTGGTGACAACCGTATTGTTTACCAGGCTTCCCTGCTCCTTCATGTACTTTCCGCAGATGTACATGATCTTGTCGCCGTCCACCAGGTTTCCTTCGCCGTCCACCGCCAGGCAGCGGTCGGCGTCCCCGTCGTAGGCAAAGCCCACGTCCAGGCCGTTCTCCACCACATACTTCTGCAGTCCCTCGATATGGGTGGATCCGCAGTTGGTGTTAATATTTACTCCGTCCGGATTGTTGTGGATCACATGGGTTTCTGCGCCCAGAGCGTCAAACACGTTCTTGGCAATGGCGGAAGCGCTTCCGTTGGCGCAGTCCAGTCCCACCTTCTTATTTTTAAAGGAACGGGTGGCAATGGAAATCAGGTAGCCAATGTAGCGGTTTCTGCCTGCGGCGTAATCCACGGTGCGGCCAATCTGGTCTCTGACAGCGTAGGGAATCTCTCCCATCCCGCCGTCCAGATACTTTTCAATCTCTGTGATAACGTCCTCCTCCAGCTTCTCGCCCTTCTCGTTGATCACCTTGATTCCATTGTCGTAAAATGGATTGTGGCTGGCGGAAATCATAATTCCGCAGCTGAACTCCTCTGTGCGGACCACATAGGAAACACTGGGAGTCGTAGTGACATGGAGCAGGTACGCGTCTGCTCCTGAAGCTGTCAGACCAGCTACCAGCGAATACTCAAACATATAGCTGCTGCGTCTCGTATCCTTTCCAATTACAACCCGGCATTTCTCTTCTGGCTTCTTCTTTCCGTAATACCAGCCGAGGAAACGACCTACCTTATAGGCGTCCTCCACTGTCAGCGTTACGTTTGCCTCGCCGCGGAATCCGTCTGTGCCAAAATACTTTCCCATGTTTCCTATCCTCCTGTTTTATGTCAACTAGATATATTCCCATCCGTTTCTGCGCCCCGTCTCTGTCTCGGCAGTCCTCTTCTCCTACAGAATCTCCTTCAGATACCGGCCCAGAGCGTCCTGCCATGCCGGAAGCGGCGTAAAACCGTTTGCGGCCAGCTTGCTCTTGTCCATGCGGCTGTTCATGGGGCGCTTGGCCTTAGCAGGGAACTGAGAGCTGTCTACCGGCGTCACCTTGACGTCAGTCATACCTGCCTGCTTAAAGATCTCGCAGGCAAATTCATACCAGCTGCAGAGTCCCTCGTTGGTGGCGTGATAACGTCCGTAATGCTCGGACTCCGTCATATCCACCAGAAGTCTGGCCAGATCGTAGGTGTAGGTCGGAGATCCGATCTGATCGTCCACTACGCTGACAGCGCCTCTCTCCTGGCCCAGACGCAGCATCGTCTTGATGAAATTCTTTCCGTTTACGCCGAATACCCAGGCAATGCGGACAATGAAGAACTTCTTCACCAGCTCCTCCACCGCCATCTCGCCCTCGCACTTGGTCTGGCCATATACGCTTAACGGCTCTCTCTGATCATCCGGCTCCCAGGGACGCGTGCCCTGTCCGTTAAACACATAATCTGTGCTGATATACATCATCTTGATGTCCAGATCCCGGCAGACCAGAGCAATGTTTCTCGTGCCGTCTGCATTCACTCTGCGGCACAGATCCTCATTATCCTCAGCCGCGTCTACTGCAGTATATGCAGCGCAGTGGATCACTGCGTCAGGAGCTGCCTCTGTAATCACACGGCGGCAGGCCTCCCCGTCTGTAATGTCCATCTCGTCAATGTCCACGCCTACAGACTCATGTCCTCTCTTTGTCAGCTCGTTTACCACATCGTAGCCCAGCTGGCCCTTTACCCCTGTAACCAATACTTTCATTATAATCTATCTCCATACATTTCTTCAAAATAGTTCTGATATTCTCCGCTGATAATATGCTTCCACCAGTCCTGATTGTCCAGATACCACTGGATGGTCTGGGCAATTCCTGTGTCGAAGTTGTATTTCGGCTCCCAGCCCAGCTCTGTTTCTATCTTCGTCGGATCGATGGCATAGCGGAGATCGTGGCCTGGGCGATCCTTTACATACTTGATTAAGCTCTCCGGCTTATCGAGGGCTTTCAGGATGGTTTTTACTACTTCCAGATTTGTTCTCTCGTTATGGCCTCCGATATTGTAAACCTCTCCTACACGGCCCTTGTGGATAATCAGGTCAATGGCCTCGCAGTGGTCGGATACGTGAAGCCAATCACGGACATTAGCGCCGTCTCCGTAAACAGGCAGCTCCTCGTCTGCCAGAGCGCGGCTGATCATAAGCGGAATCAGCTTCTCCGGGAAGTGGTAGGGGCCGTAATTATTGGAGCAGCGGGAAACAGTTACTGGAAGGCCGTAGGTTCTGTGGTAAGCCAGCACGAACAGGTCTGCCGCGGCCTTAGAAGAAGAATACGGGCTTGACGTATGGATCGGCGTCTCCTCTGTAAAGAACAGATCCGGGCGGTCTAAAGGCAGGTCTCCATACACCTCGTCGGTGGATACCTGATGGTAGCGCTTAATTCCGTACTCTCTGCAGGCATCCAGCAGAGTGGTGGTTCCCATTACGTTAGTGCGGACAAAGCTCTCCGGATCCGTGATAGAGCGGTCTACATGGCTCTCTGCAGCAAAGTTTACTACTACGTCCGGCTTCTCCTCCTCAAATAAGCGGAAGATAAACTGACGGTCAGCGATATCGCCCTTTACAAACTTGTAATTTGGTTTTCCCTCTACCGGCTTTAAGGTCTCCAGGTTTCCTGCGTAAGTTAAAAGATCCAGATTTATAATCTGATAATCCGGATATTTATTTACCATATGGTGTACAAAATTTCCGCCGATAAAACCGGCTCCGCCTGTTACAATAATTTTCATATCTGTTTCTCCTGTCTGACTTTCTCTGAATTTCTGAAATTTCAGTTTTTATTTTAATTCTGATGGAGCTTATCTACATATTTTCCGTCTAAAATGTCCTTTAAATACTTTCCATACTGATTTTTCTTATAAACCTCATAGGCGGCCATCACATCATCCCGGCTGATCCAGCCGTTTAAGTAAGCAATCTCCTCCAGGCAGGCAATTTTCCTGTGCTGGTGAGTCTCCACTGTCTTGACAAAGTTCGTAGCCTCCACTAAGGACTCATGGGTTCCTGTGTCCAGCCATGTGAAGCCCTGGCCTAACAGGATTACGTCCAGCTCGCCCTTCTCCAGGTAAATGCGGTTTAAATCTGTGATCTCAAGCTCTCCTCTGGCAGACGGCTTTAAGCTCTTGGCAAACTCTACTACCCGATTGTCATAGAAATAAAGGCCTGTCACACAGTAGTTGGACTTTGGCTTCTCCGGCTTCTCCTCGATGGAGACTGCCTTTCCATTCTCATCAAATTCCACGATTCCGAAACGCTCCGGATCGTCTACATAATAGCCGAACACAGTGGCTCCCGACTCCTTGGCCGCTGCGGCTCTGAGACGCTTCGGAAGGCCCTGTCCCTGGAAAATATTGTCTCCCAGAATCATGGCTACCGAATCGTCTCCGATAAATTCCTCTCCGATAATAAAGGCCTGAGCCAGTCCGTCCGGGCTTGGCTGAACGGCATAGCTTAAATCGATTCCAAACTGATGTCCGTCTCCTAAAAGTTCCTGAAACCGGGGCGTATCCTCCGGTGTGGAGATGATCAGGATGTCGCGGATTCCTGCGCTCATCAGCACGGAGATCGGATAATAGATCATCGGCTTGTCGTAGATGGGCAGAAGCTGCTTTGATGTTACCTTTGTAAGCGGATACAGGCGCGTTCCTGAGCCGCCTGCTAAAACGATTCCCTTCATATTTCTCTCCTTGTAGTTCCTTGTTCCCTGCGTATTTCCTGCTTTTAGGCAGACTTATGCACTATAGGTAATATAGCATAGATAAAAGCGTTAGTAAATGTTTACGGCTTACAAAATCCTTAATATATTATAAAAAAGAAGAGCCTGGGAAGGTATGCGCCCTCTCTGGCCCTGTCTTTTTCTTTTTCTTTTTGTTATGCAGAAAAATTATTCTAACACAATTTGCTTCCGTTGGCTGTCAGCTTGAACCTGCATCCCAATACCTCGGCTGCTCTCCGGCACATGAGCATCCTTTCCAGGAAGATCTCAAAATAGTCCATGACAGAACACATGGAATCATCCAGTTCCAGTTCCATCTGAATCACCTTCTTTTCCTTCTGAATCACCAGCCTGGAGGACAGCGCCGCATAGTTTACCCGATCATGGGCGTCAAAGGATGCTTTTACCTTATTTCTTACCCTGTTTCTGCGCACATCAGTTTTATCTGCCAGAATCAGAGCCGCTGAGATCGGATCTACGGCAGTTCCTGTCTTTTCATCGTGATTGCCCACTGCAGACATAATTACTGCTGTCTCCTTCAGAGGCATCCCCAGTTCCCGCAGAATCTGCCATCCCAGCACTGCTCCTGTGTGGGCATGATCACAGCGGTTGACACTGTTTCCAATATCGTGCATATAGCCTGCAATCCGGCTCAGCTCCGCTTCCCGGCTGCTGTACCCCAGCTTCTCTAAAATTTGTCCTGCTGTATCTGCCACCTTGGCAGCGTGGGCAGCAGAGTGGTCTGTGTAACCCAGACTTCCCAGCACCTCGTTTCCCCTCTCTAAAAGAGTATTAATCTCCTTATTTTTTCGAATCTCTTTGTACGTCAGTTCCTTTTCCATATCTGATTTCTGTTTTCTCCTGTTTTTCTTCTATCTTCTGTATTTGTTCATCGTCACATTCTTCGGGCAGCATCCATAGCCAGTAAAGAGCGTTCACACTCTGAGGCATCCATTGTGATCTGCCAGCAGAGAGGACTTCCCTTCATATGCTCGGAAGCGTAGCTTAAACCGTTGGTTCTCTCATCCAGAAACGGTCTGTCTATCTGGTTCGGGTCGCCCAGAAGAATCACTTTTGTATCCTTTCCGGCTCTTGTTATGATTCCCTTTGCCTGGCTGGGCGTCATGTTCTGAGCCTCGTCAATCACCAAATATGTCTTTACAATCGAACGGCCCCTGATAAAGTTCAGCGCCTCCGCCTGAATCAGCCCTCTGTCAAAAATCTCTTCTATTTTTCCCTTTAATTCCTTTTCATCGTCATATCTGTCTGCTTCATCTGAGTCAATCAGCTGCTCTAAATTATCCATTACCGGCCTTAAAAGAGGAGAAATTTTTTCCTGCTCATTTCCTGGCAGGAAACCGATATCATCGTCAAACTGGGCATTGGGACGGCAGATCAGCATCCGCCTGTATTCGCCGTTTGGATGATTTAGCAGCTTTTCCAGTCCCACAGCCAGCGCATAAAAGGTTTTGCTGGTTCCTGCCATTCCTTTCACAATGACAAGAGGAGCGGAAGCAGCCGGCTGCATTAGAGCCTCCTGGAGAAAACACTGCCCTGCGCTGCGGGGAGTAATGCCATAGGGCTTCTGCTTTCTGTATTCTAATTTTTTAATTTTCCCGTTTTCAACACGGCCCAGCTGTGTTTTATCCGGATTCAGTTCATTTCGCAAAATCAGAAATTCATTTTCAAACAGCTCCAGCTTTATACGGTTTCCCTTCTCATCTGTCTGATAGGCTTCAGAAACAGGGATTCCTTTCTTTTTAAACTCCTTAAAGCTGTCCTCCGGCACATAAGCTTCCGTTCTGCCCCGGTACTGTTCCTGATCAGCCCGGACCTGCTCAGAGATAAAATCCTCGGCCCTGACTCCCAGAATCTGAGCTTTGATTCTGAGGAGCAGATCCTTTGTCACCAGGATGACCTGCCCCTTCTCTGTCCTTGAAAGCCCCTGACAGACTTTTAGAATCCTGTTATCCATCCGCTCCTCCGGAAGATCTTCCGGAAGTACTTCGTTAATAAAGTTCTTTTCTATGTTTAATCTGCCCCCTGATGGGAGTTCTACGCCTTCTGTCAGGTCCCCATTCTGTCTCAGCCGTTCTAATAAACGAATTGCCGCCCTTGCATTGGCTCCTTTTTCCTCATCTGCATTTTTCAGATGATCCAGCTCCTCCAACACAGCCAGGGGAAGGACTACCCGGTGTTCTTCAAAACGTTCTATGGCATCCGGAGCCTGAATTAATACATTCGTGTCTAATACATATGTTTTAATCATCCAAATTTCCCTTTCCTATTCCTCCATGGAGGTTTTTCCCTTCAGAAGCGTACTGTTATCGTATCATTTCTAAGTAAAATCAAAAGGGATGTTTGGGAAAAAGAGCGTAAATTTTTTTATCAAAAAAAGAAGCTCTCCGCCAGATTCGCTGGATTCAGAAAGCTTCTTTTTCTTATCATTATTACAGTACCATGGCCATTTTTATCAGGCCGATAACCAGCAGATGGGCCGGATAATAGAGGTAGAAAAACCATTTCTGCGATTTTCCCGCCGGCCTCCCGCAGCCAGTCTCTTTTCCATTATAGAGGAAAAGGATCGTAAGGCAGGCCGCAGCCGGGCCGGCGGAGGAGAGGACCGTATGAATCAGGGCCTCCACAGGGCTTAAAAGAAGTCCGCAGACGCTGACAAACGTAAAAACTGCGTACAGAATGACCACATACCAGCATGCCTTCTTCCTGGCCTCCCAGTCCTCCCCTGCGTTCCAGAACAGCAGAGTGAAAAGAGGAGCTAGCACCGGCCAGTCGCAGAGGCCGCTGGCAAAGACAATTAAAATCCCAAGAATCAGCCTCTTTCCTGCAAACCGCTGATCGGTTCTTACCACCAGCAGCAGGAAACAGAGAAAGAGCGTAAACATCATATTAAACGTCATAAAATGGAACGCCATCCAGAAGGGCAGCTGGGAGAGGACTCCGCAGAGCAGAAGCCGCTCTCCATAGCGCCTTTTGGAGCTGGTATACCGAAATCCCTCCGCCAGGAAAAAACACATGGCAGCGGCGGTAAAATATCCGATATTTACTAAAAGGCTGTGCAGAAAGCCAGGCGGCAGCAAAGCTATGGCAGCGTGGTTTCCCGTCATCGTCAAAATGGCGATGAACTTCACCGCCTCTCTGCTGAGGCCGTTTCCTGTCAGATGGTTATTTCTCTGGTCTGTCATCCCTCAAAATCCTCCCTGATTACCTCCCAGGCCGCATCGATGCTGAAATGATCTCTGATATAGCTCTGCGTCTTTTCTGCCAGCTCTCTGAGCTTTCCTGTGTCGCTGTACGTCTTAACCACCGTATTGGCAAAGGCCTCCGGCTGATCCTCCACTAACAGCACGTCCTCCACGCCGGGGATTCCCTCGCTGCCCACAGAGGTGGTGACGATAGGCGCTCCGTTGTAGATGGCCTCCACCACCTTGCCCTTGACCCCTGCGCCGTACCGGAGAGGAACCACCACCAGACGGCAGGTGCGGTAAAGCTCTGAAAGCTCCTCCTCACTGACAAAACCTTTTACAATAATACCGTTTCCCGGCTGCTCCAGAGCCTTAATCTCCTCTGTCACCTTAGAGCCTACGATGTAGAAATTCACAGGGAGTTTTTCCCGGATCAGCGGGAATACCTCCCTTGCAAACCACAGGACGGCGTCTGCGTTCGGCGGATGGGCGAAGCCTCCCACAAACAGCAGGCCCTCCCTCTTCTCAAAGTCCAGATTCAGATTGTTTAAGAAGTCCTCGTACACATAGGCTGTGATCGCCTTGGCTTTCACCGTATCGTCAATCTCGTGGATGGCCTCTATCTCCACCTCAGACGGGTAGTAGGAAACCGCCGCCTTGTGCATCAGAGTAAATTCAATGGATTTCCAGTAGTCGGAATCCCGCTTTTTCGCCGGATCCCCGGTCAGCTCATATTCTCTGAACTCCCGCAGGAAATGCAGATCGTGGCCATAGAAGATGATCTTCATATTGGTATGTTCTGCGATGTAATCTACGTACTTTGTGGCAATGTGAGGCCTGTTTAAGTAGGCCGCCGTGATCTCGTTCCCATTTTTGTCCAGCCAGTCCCAGATACCTGTCACATACTCCTGGCCGTAGAGAATCTCGATTCCCATCTGCTGCAGAGTCGTGGAATACGGCTCCTCATGAAGATAATTGTCCCCTAAAAACTTGACTACATATCCCTTTTTCAGGAACATCTTCAGGTACTGGAAGGTGGTTTTTGAGCCAGCGTCACGGTCGAAGGTGGGCACGTAGTGATCCACCACCAGAATGATTTTCTTTCCCTGGCTGCGCTCCCTGGCCCGGAAAGGATTGGGATTTCCCGTGTTGACGCACTGCTTTTTAAACTCCTCCGCCCATTTTTCCTTCAGCTTTTCGCTGTTCTCCACCTGGTAGCGCTTTAAGCCGCTGCCGTTGACGTCCGTGCCGTTGGAAACGCCCTCGAAGTGGATGACCTTGGAGAGAGGCTGGTAAACCACCCGGTATCCCGCCTTTCGAACCTCGAAAGCCAGGTCAGAATCCTCGCAGTAGGCCGGGGCAAACCGCTCGTCAAAGCCGCCGATCTGCTTCCACAGCTTCACAGACAGCAGAATAGCCGCTCCGGAAATATAATCCACATCCTTGACATAGTTGTATTCCGCCTTGTCCGGATCGTCCAGACGGCCGTAGTTCCAGCCGGAACCGTCGCTCCAGATAATGCCGCCTGCCTCCTGAAGCCGTCCGTCAGGATATACCAGCTTGGATCCCACCATTCCGATGGTGTCGTCAGACTCAATGAGGCGGACCAGAGAGCTTAACCAGCCCTCCGTCACCTGGGTGTCGTTGTTTAAGAACATCACATATTTTCCCCTGGCTGCCTCGGCCGCCTGGTTGCAGTTTCTTAAAAATCCCTGGTTTGTCTTGTTCCGGCGGATTACCAGGTTCTCGGCAAACTCCGATAAATGCTCTGTGGCGTCTGTGGACACGTCGTCCGCAATGATCACCTCGTAGCTCACGTCCTTCGTGTGCTCTAAAATCGAAGCCAGACAGAGGTAGGTGTAGTGGATCTGGTTGTACACCGGAATTACGATGGAAACCATGGGACGCTCCTCCCTGGGAAATACCAGCTTTCCATAGGTCAGGTACTCGTCTCCAATCTCAAAGTGGCCTTTGATGCGGTTCTTCCCCTCGTCTGTGGTGTACATTTTCAGGCTGGAAGCCGGGTGAAGCACTGTATTTTTTACATAGCCCAGCTTCTTTCTCTTTACCGTGCCTTTCGGAACCGCTCTGTTAAAGGCCTGTCCTGCCTTTCTTCTGGCCTTGAAAATCAGGGCCTCGTGGCGGTTTAAATAGGAAAGTGTTTTTCCCATCTCTCTGATTTCCCGGCGCAGATCCCCGATCATGGTCTCCAGGTTCGCCACATGGTTGTTCGTCAGGCGCTGAACCTCCTGGGCCTTTCTGAGGGCAATGTCCTTCTCCGCGTTCTCCGCCTTCAGCTGGCTGAGCCGGTCTTTTACCCGCTCCATCTCCTGATCTGCCTGGCGCAGCTCCTTCATGGTCTTGGTGGAAACATAGTAATTGTCCTGAAGAATCCTCTGATTCTCCCCGTGGACATAGCTCTGGAAGGACCGCTCCATCGCCTCACAGACAGGAAACAGCTTCCTGTCCAGAGAAAACTCTGTCAGGAACTCATCACGGTCCGGAAACAGGTCTGCAAGCAGCGGACGGTGATCCTCATAGAAATAGAAGAGAACCCTGTACTTCAGGAAACTCACTGGAACAGGAAACGGAAATACCCACTCATAGTCCAGAGCCATGGGAATCTCCTCCAAAGCCTCCCCGCCTTCCTCATATTCCGGATTCCGGCACATCATAATGTTGTCAAACAGAGCGTCTGCATTGGCGGTCCGAAACGACGTCTCCTGTTCTCCAAACGCCTCCTCAAAGGCCTTTTTCTGCTCTTCAAAGGAAGAAATCTCCGCCTTCTCTCCGGCCGCCGGCTGTCCGAACACCTCCAGAAACTCCGGCGTCACGTTGAATTCAGACACATACTCCAAACGGCAGGAAACAGCCGTGTCAAGGGCCTCTTTTACCGCCTGCTTCACACGCTCCCGCCTGTCTTCCTGCGCTTCTCCGGCTGCCGGGGAAACCGCCTCCCCCAGACGCTTGGACAGCGTGTCCCCTGTCAGAAAGGGGAACCGGGCCGTACGCCCCCCGGCCTTGATCTCAGGCTCTAAAAAAGTCAGCCGTCCGCTCTCCGCAGAAAGCAGACGGTATTTTTCTTCGAAGGAACGGATATGGGCCTCTCCCTCCGGGCAGAGAGCCGTTTTATCCACAGTCTTTTCTCCCTGATCCAGCCGGATAGCCGTCTTAATCTGAAACTCCTTCCGCCTGGTTCCGTTATATTTTACATAAATGGTCTCTGCCATGGCCTACTCTCCTTTTTTCCAGATAATAAGAAAGGAATCTGCAAAATTAGCAAACTGTCCGTCCTCACAGGCAGCCTCAAACTCGGCTCCCACGTCGACGGACGGATACTCCGGGAAATCATACAGGGTATGGATTCCAGCCAGCTCTCCCTTCGACGGAAGGCAGCGGTCTGAATAAATCACTGCGGGAACCCGGTAGTCCGGCATGGGATAGTAAAAAGCGCAGCCGGGAAACAGCGCGGACAGGCGGCTTCTTGTGAGGCTTACCTCATCCCTCTTCCCACCGGCCAGATATTTAAGGCCAAACCGGTTGCAGACGGCGGCTATCACCGTTCCGCCGGGCTTTACAAGATCCCTCAGGATTTCCGCCCACTGGTCCTCAGGCTCTTGAAAGCCCCCTGCACAGACCACATAATCGTATCTCTTTCCCGCCTGAAGCAGCTCCCGCAGCGGCCCTCCCACGCAGGAAACAGGCGCTCCCTCAGAGGTATCCGGAAATCTCTCCCTGACTATGTCCAGCTGTTCCTTAGACTCGTCCCACACCGTTACCGCTTTCACACGTCTTTTAAAAAGCCCTGTCAGAGCGCCGTAATCAGCCCCCACCTGCAAAAGCTCTCCGTCTGCCTGAAACTCATACCACTCCAGAAGGTTTTCCCTGAGAGGGGAGAGGGCCATAAAGCAGTCCAGATCCACGCAGCTGTTCAGGGCCGCCGTCCTGTCGTCCCCGTATTCCCTTATAAGGGAAATCAGTTTCTTATTTAAGTCCTTCATGCTCCGCCTCCTTTACTCTCCCGCCCTGGTGAGCTTCGTCTTCACCTGGGACTCCATATCGTAGACGCCTACTGTATTCTTGTTGGAAATGACGGTGATGTTCGCCACGTCGTAGAGGCGGTGGTACACCACGTGCTCCCCGTTCTCAAAGCCGGTGCAGCTCATGGACAGAAGGTACTCTCCGCCCTGCAGAGTCATTTTCTGGGTAAAGGATACCTCGTAAACGTCCCCTTTCTTCACAGGCTTCACATCCGTTCCCTCAAACATGGTGTTGGTTCCTGACAAGTCCGTGCCCTTCTTGTCCTTGATGGTGTAGGTGAAAATCGGGGCCTGGATCTCTGTGTTAAAACGGATTTTTTCTTTAATGGTGAACATCTCTCCCTTCAAAAGAAGGTTTGTCAGATTCCCCCGCTCATCGCACAGTCCCAGGTCAATGATCTCGGCTCTTCCGTCTCCGTACTCTGTCCTGTTTCCATTGATCGTAATCTTATCCTTCATCAGGCCTGGTTTCTGTCCAGATTCATTCTGTCTTTCCGCAGCGGACAAAATTTCCTGCCCGTCCTTTCCTGATCCGGAAATGCCCTCCCCGGAAAAATCATTCATCTGGGTCAGCTCCTCATTCAGGGAATCCAGCTGTCCTGCCAGAATTTTCTTGTAAAGATCCACCATTTTTCCGGCTGGTCCCTCGGCCACAAATTCACCGCGGTTTAACAGCACTACCTTATCACAGTACTTGATGACGCTTCCCATATCGTGGGTAACCATGACAATGGTAGTTCCATTCTTTCTCAGCTCGTCCATCCGCCGGTAGCACTTGGACTGGAAAAATACGTCCCCCACAGACAGCGCCTCGTCTACAATCAGAATCTCCGGCTCCACGTTGATGGAGAGGGCGAAGGCCAGACGGACGAACATACCGCTGGAATAGGTCTTCACCGGCTGATACACAAAGTCCCCGATATCGGCAAATTCCAGAATGTCCGGGAGCTTCTCGTCCATCTCTTTCTTGGAAAAGCCCATCATGGTTCCGTTCATGTAAATATTTTCAATACCTGTGTAGTCCTGGTTAAACCCGGCTCCCAGCTCCAGAAGGGCGGAAATCTTTCCGTCCACCTGCACTTCCCCGGACGTGGGGGTGAGAACTCCCGTAATAATCTTTAAAATCGTGGATTTTCCGGATCCGTTGGTTCCGATGATTCCCACCGTCTCTCCCTTCTTCACATTAAAGGAAAGGTTCTGAAGAGCATAAAAATCCTTGTGATAATTTTTATGCGTCACGCTCAAAGATTCCTTTAACCTGTCGATGGGCTTGTCATACAGACGGTAAATCTTGGTCACATCCCTGACGGTGATGGCGTTTGTCTCTGGTTCATTCTGTTTATTCAATGGAATATTCCTTTCTATTTTATCTTCCTACTATATCCTTATTTTCTGCGTCATATCCGCAAATCTCTCTCATTCTGGCGCTGCCTGTACTCGCAAACTCACGCTCCGCGTTTTCTGTCTGCTTCCCAGACTGTTTGCTCGCTTTCACTCCAAAATGCTGCTGTGGTACATTATACCATAGTTCTTTGGTTTTTACAGCTTTTTTAAGGGGCGGGCCACGACAAACGCATAAACAAAAAGCCTTTTCTTAAATCATTGTAGAACAGGCGAAACCTGCAGGCTTTGCGACTAGCTGCGTTTTCTGGGAGATTCGCGCATCCATAATCCGCCATTCGCGAAAACTCGCCTGCGGCTCAAACACTTCGCTCGGTGGCGAAAATTAGCGCAAATCTCCCAACGAAAACCTCGCTATTATCGCCCTGCCTGCAGGTTTCGCCTGAATAATGGTGCATTATTATAAATATTTACTGCTAAAGCGTTTTTGCGTTTGTCGTGACGGAGGACAAAAAGAAGCGGATGCAGAACAAAAGTAAAAAAAGATGCCTGTCACCATTTAAACCTGCGTCGGGCATCTCTTTTGCTTCTGTTCTACGTTAAAATATTCTAATCGAAATACAGCTCCGTTTTTTGACTGACTGGCGTTTCTGAAGCATCCAGCCCTGAAACGTATCCGGCTGTATTCAGTTTAACTGCTTTTATGCTTTCATCTGGCATCAGTTCCAATTCCAGAATTTTTGACTGGAGCACAGAAGAACCAATTTCCGTATCATTTCCTTTACTGCTGCAGTAATCAGAAGAATATACGATCGTATAGGATGTTATATTTCCCTGCTTGGCTGTCTCGATACATTCGATTTCTGATGAATGTAACGTATCCCAGACACCTTCAAAAAACTGATCCAAAGAGGGAGCTTTATCCAGAGGAACCTCAACTGTAAAATTGTCACCTCCTGATGAAACAATTAAGGAAGTCCCGTCTTCTGATGTTTCTGCTGTCTGGTATGGCTTCACAGAAGGATCTGCAAACGAATCATAAATAGCTTCTTTATAATGCAGTTTAGAGCCCCGATGAGAAAAATCAATCTGGCGTCCGACCGTTTCAATTTCTCCTCCTATGTTCCATTCAGTATTGATAATGAAAGAGCCGGACTCTGCATTTACGGTCTGCGTCCGGATGGAATTCAGATAATTGACCGTATTCTGCTTCTCTGCATCCAGTGAGGCAGACGAACATCCTGCCAGAAAGCAGAGAAACGCAATCTCTGACATATAAAAATTTATTTTCTTCATTTTATCTTACCTAAAAGTTATGATGTGCAGCCTTTTTCAGGAGGATTTTTTGCCTCTCGTTCTGAATAAAAGCTGCCAGGAATTTTATTACTATCCATAATTATGTCAAAAAAATCCCTAAAAATCAACATGGCATCCGTGGGCAAAGAATATGCTATGGAAAGTTGCGCGCTGAATGAATTCCATACGCTCCGCAATGGTATCAAACACCGCAATAACCGCGATTTTCTCTCAGCAGAAGAACGAAACTAAATAGTTTTGCCCGCCGCAGGCCAGACCTGCGGCGGGCATTTTTTCAGATTCTATTCCTTTGTGCTTTACTGTAATTTCTTCTCTATTTTCCTTGGATCACGTCCTGAGCCATAGAAAACAGGGTTTCTGCATCTACAGTTCCTTCCATATCAAGGAAATTGTAAGCCTTTCCGTCTGCCTTCCAGTCCACGGATCTCACTTTCTGCACGTACACCTGATCGCTTCCATAGGAAATCGTGAAATTGGAGTTTTCCATGTCCTTCTTGTCCTGCTCCGTCAGCTCATAATCCGGCGGAACTACCTTCATGGTCGTCTCATAGTAGCTGACTGTAACGCCTCCGATCTCTCTGGTCTCAGCCGCTTCCGGTGCTTTCGCCTCTGCGTCTCCTGCCTCTTCTGCAGACTCTTCTTTCAGTTCCGGCATAATGCTGGCCGTAATCTCGCTTCCGTCCTTCTCATAGGTCATAAAAATGTCCGTATACTGGGTTCCTGGTATACCGTTGCCCTCCGCGTCAACCGCCTGGCCGTCTCCTGTATTGACATTTTTAAAAGCATAGCCGTTTGAAAAGGTTTCCGGCATTCCCGTCTCAAATCCAGCCTTCTCCTCTGCTGTGTCAAGGCCGCTGTACTCGGATACCTCCGTCAGGTGGCTGCTTCCCACCATCAGGCCTGTCATCTTTCCTGTTGCATAACAGGTAATGCTTCCAATCGCCACAATCACTGCTGCCGCCAGGGCCACTTTTCTTTTCTGAAACTTCATAATCACTGCCTCCTTCTCTGAACCTTTTCTCTTCTCGATTCTTTCATTCTCAATTCTGTCAATTTCCCGGTCGATCCGCGTTTTTAACGAGTCGGGAGCCGCCATGCGCTCTGCCTCTCCTTTAAATAATTCCCTGATTGCTTCGTCTTCCTTCCTGCTCATAGACAGCTCCCTCCTTTTTCATTTCCCGCATCAGTTCCATTTTCACCTTTCGTCTGGCTGAAAACAGCCGGGACTTGACCGTTCCTTCCAGGCATCCCATAATCGACGCGATGGTCTTTGTGGAACACTCGCTGTAATAATAGAGAATCAGCGTTGTCCTGTATTTTTCATCCAGGCCGTCCACAATCGCTCTGAGCCGTTGTCTCTCTTCTTTCTTAAAAATCTGTTCTGGATTGCCATCCTCTGACGCCTCTGAAGCAATGTCTGCGTGGATTAAAATTTCCTCGTCAGGAAATTCCCGCTTCCGGCTGTCAGACTGTTTCCACGCAGTTCTTGTCAGGATCCTGTAAAACCAGCTTTTAAAACCTTCCGCATTTTTCAGCTGCCCTATATTCACATACACCTTCACAAAGGTGTCCTGGACAATATCCTCCGCATCGGCTCTGTTTCCTGCCAGAAACCAGGCGGTCCTGAAAGCCTGATCCTTATAACATTCATACAGGGTGTCAAACGCTTCCCTGTCTCCGGCCATCAGCCGTTTCACAAGCTCCGTCTCTTTCAACTGTCTGATATCTCCTTCCCTTTTTGGTATACCTGTCTATAAGAGCATCTAAACTGGCAGTCGGTTCATTTTTTATTTCCAAAAACATAAAAAACAGAGGGAAAACCTTCCCGCTCCGATAAAGCTGGAGCCAGGCTTTTCCTCTGTTTCTATCTAACAGCTGCAAAGGTACATCAAATCTGCTGCAAAATATGAAAGACCATACGCAGAATCTGCCGGTTCAGCGGCTGGCTGCGTTTCCTCCCACGTTCTTTCCTACTCCTCACTTCCCCGCAGAAACGCCAGCCTCGCCTTGATCTCCTTCTCATATCCATTGTCCGACGGCTCGTAGAAGACCGCGCCCTCCATGCCGTCCGGCAGATACTGCTGTTTTACATAATGATTGGGGTAATCGTGGGCGTACTTGTAGTCCAGCCCCCTTCCAAGAGCCGCCGCGCCGCTGTAATGGCGGTCCTGCAGATGGGGCGGAACCGGCATCAGGGTCTGGGTTTTCACTGCCTTCATGGCCGCGTCGATGGCGTTGACAGCGGAATTGCTCTTAGGCGCGCAGGCCACATAGGAGGCGGCGTTTGAGAGAATAATCTGGGCCTCCGGCATTCCCACCCGCTCCACGGCCAGAGAAGCGCTGACCGCCACGGTAAGGGCCATGGGATCTGCGTTGCCCACGTCCTCGGAGGCGCAGATCATGATCCTTCTGGCGATAAACTTAATGTCCTCCCCCGCGTAGAGCATCCGCGCCAGATAGTACACAGCCGCATCCGGATCCGATCCTCTCATGCTCTTAATAAAGGCGGAAATGGTATCGTAGTGGTTGTCTCCCCCCTTATCGTAGCGCACCGCACGTTTCTGGATGCACTCCTGGGCCACGTCCAGGTCAATGTGAATCAGCCCGTCCTCCGCCCGCTCTGTAGTGAGAATTCCCAGCTCCACCGCGTTGAGAGCCGCCCTGGCGTCCCCGTTGGCCATATCTGCCAGAAACTCCTCTGCCTCCGGCTCCAGCACAGCCCGGTACATGCCCATTCCCTTCTCGGAATCTGTCACCGCGCGGCGCAGAAGCTCCCTGATATCGTCCTTTTCCAGCTGCTTCAGCTCAAAAATCCTGGATCGGGAAATGAGAGCTCCGTTCACCTCAAAATAGGGATTTTCTGTGGTCGCTCCAATCAAAAGCAGCGTCCCGTCCTCCACAAAGGGAAGCAGATAGTCCTGCTGGCTCTTATTGAAGCGGTGAATCTCGTCCACAAACAGGATGGTCTTCTGCCCGTACATGCCGAGGGCGTCCTTGGCCTCCTTCACTACCTCCTCCATGTCCTTTTTCCCGGCCACAGTGGCGTTAATCTGGGTAAACCGGGCGCTGGTCGTGTTGGCAATCACCTTGGCCAGAGTCGTCTTCCCCGTTCCCGGCGGCCCGTAAAAAATGATAGAGCCCAGCTTATCTGCCTTGATGGCGCGGTAAAGCAGCTTATCCTTCCCGATGATATGCTTCTGCCCCACTACCTCGTCCAGGGTGGAGGGCCGCAGCCGGGAAGCCAGCGGCGCTTCCTTCTCCATGGTATTGCTTCTCATATAGTCAAATAAATCCATCTTGTCTGCACCTTCCCTTATTTCCTTTGTCAGTCAATCAAAAGCTCGTCTACTGTAACAAAAGTATAGCCCTGCTCCCCCAATGTGTCAATGGCCGCCAGCGCCGCGTCCACCGTAGTTGGAAAGATGTCGTGCATCAGCACAATCTGATGCTTTCCAGCGTTCCTTTCAATGGCCCTCAGCACCTTCCCGCTGTTCTGGCTCTTCCAGTCCAGGGTGTCAATGTCCCACAGCACAGGCGTCATGTCGAGGGCGTCCTCCAGCTGCCCGTTCCATTTCCCGTAAGGAGGTCTTATGTAAACCGGTTCTTCTCCCGTCACCGCCTCGATCTCCCGATTTGTCTTTCGGATCATGGAAATAGCCGTCTCTGCGTCCTCCTTAGTCAGATCTACATGGCGGTAGCAATGGGTTCCTATCAGATGGCCGTCCTCCTTCATCTGGCGGATCAACGATTCATTTCCAGGAATATTTTCCCCCAGAAGGAAAAAAGAGGCCTTCACGTTCCGCTCTCTCAGGCCGTCCAGCAGCTCTTTCGTGCAGACCGGGTGGGGGCCGTCGTCAAAGGTGAGAGCCAGAAACCGATTCTCTCCGCCAGGCTCCTCTCCTCCCCCTCCTGTTCTTCCCCCGTTCCCAGTCCCTCTCTCGAACGTCCCGTCTCCTGCCTCAGAGACAGGAAGGGCTGATTCTCCTTCGGACACACAGACTTCCCTCTCTCCTCCTGCCAGCCTGGCCAGGTTCAGAGCCAGCAAAAGATCCACCATGATTATCAAAAGCAGCATTCCTGTCTGCCTGCGAAATCGTTTCACATCTTCCACCCCCTTGTCTCATATATACGGGACTGGCTGGAAAGATAGACGTATGATTTCCCTGGACAGCAAATGGGAGAGGCCCTCCGAAACAGCCGGAACACCTCTCCCATCCATATATTTTTTATGCCTGATATCTTTTGATATCTGTTTTAACCTGCGCTCATCCAGCGCTTCGCAGGCGCCGTTTTCTCCCGTTTCGATCCCCTGCCCCGCGTTCTGGGCCTTTACGCCCCCACCAGAGCGGAAATTCCGAAGTAGGACAACACAATGATTCCCAGCACAATCCTGTAGTAGCCGAAAAACTTGAAATCGTGCTGCTTCACGTACTCCATCAGGAATTTAATCGAGTAGACCGACACTCCGAAGGCCACAACCATTCCAAAAATCAGATAAAAAATCTCATACATCTGGAAAGAAGCTCCCTCCAGCATAAATTTCGCAATCTTTAAGAGACTGGCTCCGAACATAACGGGAATTCCCAGGAAGAAAGAAAACTCCGCAGCCGCTCCTCTGGAGCAGCCAAGCAGCATAGCTCCCAGAATGGTCGCCCCTGAGCGGGAGGTTCCCGGAACCATGGCAAGCACCTGGAACAGTCCGATAGCCGCCGCCGTCTGGAAGGAAATCTGCGTCACCCGCTGAATCCTGAACTTCACGCCGCGGTTTCTGTTCTCCAGTAAAATGAAAAACACGCCGTACAGAATCAGCATGGCGGAAACCACATAGCCGTTCATCAGCTTATCTAACAGATTGTCAAAGGGAAGTCCGATGACTGCCGCCGGAATACAGGCCACCACGATTTTCATCCACAGGCGGATCGTAGCCCGTTTCTGATTCTGCGTCTTTCTCGGCGAAAATGGATTCAGCTTGTGGAAGTACAGGACTACCACCGCCAGAATCGCTCCCAGCTGAATCACCACCATGAAGACCTCCCGGAAGGCCTCGCTTACATTCAGGTGAATGATCTCGTCCACCAGAATCATGTGTCCCGTGCTGCTGATAGGAAGCCACTCCGTAAAGCCTTCCACAATTCCCAGCACAAGAACTTTCAAAATTTCAAAAAAGTTCATACTGTTCCCTCTCGTTAAATATTTTCAATCTGCCAGTCAATTGGCTCAATTCCATGCTCCTTCAGGTATTCGTTGGTGCGGCTGAAGGGCCTGCTGCCGAAAAATCCCCTGTAGGCTGACAGCGGGCTGGGGTGGGGAGCCTCCAGAATCAAATGCTTCGGATTGGTGAGCATGGCTTTCTTCGTCTGCGCCGGTCTGCCCCATAAAATAAACACCATAGGGCGGTCCTGCTCATTCAAGGCGCGGATCGCCGCGTCTGTAAACTCCTCCCAGCCGATTCCGCGATGCGAATTAGCCTGGTGGGCGCGGACAGTCAGAACTGTATTCAGAAGCATCACGCCCTGATCCGCCCATTTTTTCAGATATCCGTTGTTCGGCACATAGCAGCCCAGATCGTCGTGAAGCTCCTGGTAAATATTTACCAGGGAAGGGGGCGTATCCACGCCCGGCTTGACAGAAAAGCAGAGGCCATGGGCCTGGCCATAGCCGTGGTACGGATCCTGACCTAAAATCACCACCTTCACCTGAGAAAGTGGGGTAAATTCAAACGCATTGAAAATATCGTTGGCGTCTGGATAGACAGCCCTCGTCTCATACTCGTGCTTCACCGTCTCGTACAGTTTTTTATAGTAAGGCTTCTTAAATTCCGCGCTCAGCGGCTCAAGCCAGTCGTTGCTGATTGCTCCCATCAGGCTTCTACCTCTCTTTCGTGACTTTCGCTTCTGCAGCTTTCGGCCGCGCCGTCATGCGGGGGAAATAAACCTCTGCGCCGACGCTGCTCTTAAAATAGTAACACAGAGCCGGAGAATAGACAATGATTCCCCGTCAGTTTTTTAAACATACGGCGGCCATCCTCACAAAGTCCACGGAATTGGCCTGAACAGAGACGGATCTGTCCCCGATATCCTCTGACACCTGGGCAAACGTCTCATTCACACGATACATATGCGCCTTCTTATTAAAAAAGACCGTCTTTTCAAAGGGCCACCGAATCAATTTAGGAAGCAGAAAGCCTTCCCCCAGCTCCACCGCCAGAAGCTCTCTGTTCAGAGTCCTTCCCAGCCATTCCTGGTAAGCCTTCCACTGAGGCAGATATCCCTCCTCAATGTAAGTCTCTGCAAAAATGGTATTTCCCGTCAGCGGCGCGCCGCAGTGGGGACAGAGGCCGTCTGGGATCTCTCCCGGCTCCCAGATATCCTTTGTACAGGCCTTGCTGCACTGCTGCCACTGCTCATTGCCGCAGGGGGCCGTAATCCTCCCCTGATCCGGCGCGCTTTCCCGTATCAGCCCGTCGGTCACAGTCGTGATAAAAAAATAGTCCTTTCCCTCTGTCAGAGAATAGAGGGCCTGATAAGCCTCTGCAAGTTCTTCTCTGGAACGCTTTTCTCCAGCCGCCCACTCGTCTCCCACGCCAATTAAAAGGCAGGACGCACTGGAAACCGCCTCTTTAAACTGTCTGAGCTGTTCCTCTAATTTCTGTTTTTCCATGTTCTTCTCCCGTATCTGCCATTTGCCGCGCTATCTTGCTGCGCCGCCCTGCTGCGCTGTATGCTCCTGCCTGCTGCGCCATATGCCTCTGCATTTCTCATTTGTTCTGTCTGCAGACGCCGCCTTTATCTCTCCTCTTCCTGTTTGCCCGCATAGGCTTTAAGCATGGCTCTCACAGATCTGGCCATCTCCTTGGAGAATGCTGCTCCTGTCTTTCTCTTATAGAAGGCCTGGGCAAAATTGTCAGCGGTAATCGCCGGCCCTTTCACGAAGCCGGAGGCCTTTTCAGCAAACATGTGGTCCAGCTCCTCGTCTGACAGCCTTTTATAGGTTTCCTCGAAAGCTACGTATTTCTTGTCAAATCTTTTTCTGTATACACGCTTGTGGCCTTCCTTATAATATCCCAGGCACAGCAGGGAAATGGGAACTGCGTGATCCGGGAGCTGAAACAGCTCTTTGTGGTACTCATAGTTTTCCAGAATATCTCCAATGTAGCAGGATCCGATTCCCAGAGATTCCGCCATCAGCACCGCGTTCTGGGCGGCAATCATGGTATCCTCAATGGAGAGCAGCAGATCCGATTCGTTGGGTTCCTCCCAGGAAAGCCCTTCCTCCCTGGCGGCAAACTCCATGCAGCCCTTTGACCTGTAATAATCAAACCATTTCTGCTGATCCGCCAGAAAGAGCAGAAGCATCGGAGCCTTGGCGATAAACGGCTGATTGTCGCAGCTTTTAGAAAGCTTGTCCTTCGTCTCCTGATTCTTAATTACAATAATCGAATAAAGCTGCTGATTTCCGGCTGTGGGCGCCAGAAAAGCCGCCTCCAAAATCTGATCCAGGTCGGAATCTGTTATCATTCTGTCGTCGTAAACGCGAAGCGAAGTTCTCGTCTTAATTGTCTCTGATACGTTCATCCTATCCCCTCCCTTGTACTCAATTACATACTATTATACAAAAGAATTCCAAAATTTTCATCTCAATTTAGAATATTCCCGTTTGAGATTCAGAAACGAAAAAGAAGTCCGAAACGCGCAATGCGTCCCGGACTTCTTTTTCGCTGTAATGCATTTAGTTTGTATAGAATGGCAATGAATTACTTTAATGTAATCTTTGCTCCCTCTGCCTCTAACTTTGTCTTAAGGTCCTCAGCCTCTTCCTTGGAAACGCCAGCCTTAACTACCTTCGGAGCTCCGTCAACTACTTCCTTAGCTTCCTTTAAGCCAAGACCTGTAGCCTCACGAACAACCTTGATAACCTTAACCTTGTTAGCGCCAACCTCTGTCAGCTCTACGTCGAACTCTGTCTTCTCCTCAGCTGCCTCGCCTGCGCCGCCTGCTGCTGCAACTACAACGCCTGCTGCTGCGGATACACCAAACTCTTCCTCGCAAGCCTTTACAAGCTCGTTTAACTCTAATACGGATAACTCTTTAATAGCCTCAATGAACTCAGCTGTTGTTAACTTTGCCATTTTAATTTCCTCCTGTTTATTAATGTTTTAAAATATGGTTCTGCCGGCTTTCCCGGCCTCTCCTGATTCCTTCAAAAAATCAGACGGCTCTTTCTCTATGCGGCTATGCAGCCCATATCATATGAGAAATTAAGCCTCCTTTGCCTCTGCGATCTGGTTGATAACGCGTGCAAAGTTTGCGATTGGGGACTGGATGCTTCCCAGTAACTTTCCGAGAAGAACTTCTCTGGACGGGATAGTAGCGATAACCTGAATTCCCTTCGCATCGTAGTATGTGCCCTCTACAACACCGGCCTTTAACTCTAACTTGTCTGCCTTCTTAGCAAACTCAGCTAATACTCTTGCCGGAGCAGTAGCATCTTCCTTGGATACAGCTAAAGCTGTAGGTCCTTCCAGATGCGGCTCTAAAGCTTCGAACTCAGTTCCCTTTGCAGCAAAGCGAATCATGGTGTTCTTGTATACCTTGTAAGTAACACCAGCTTCTCTTAACTGCTTACGAAGCTGTGTATCCTGCTCAACAGTTAATCCACGGTAGTCAACAACTACTGCAGACTTTGCGCCATTGAGTAACTCAGAAATCTCAGCAACGATAGGCTGCTTTAACTCAACTTTTGCCATGAATGGTTTACCTCCTGTTTTATTTTCGTCGTATGAACCGCCAGGAGTCTTACAGAAAAAACCTCCCTGCACAAGACAGGGAGGCACAATTTACATCAGTAAGTGTACGTTTCCTCGGCAGGCGTTTTTACCTTATGCCTTGCGGCACCTGCTGTCTTAGGCAGTCAATACTTAAGTAAAATATCATATTTTCTTATGGTTGTCAAGGAAATTTGCAAGGATTTTTCACCCAGATTCTATGGGAGCATTACTGGTGCTCCTGGTCCAAATGGAAGCCCTGCAAAAAACCAAATGAGCAGCTGTACTGTCATAAAACAGAAAAATGCAATCGTATACGGCAGCATATTAGCCATTAGAGTTCCAAATCCTGCATCCTTATCATATTTCTGCGCCAGCGCCAACAACATTCCGAAATACGCAAAGGTTGGGCAAATTGGATTGGTGATTGCATCTCCGATGCGATAAGCCATCTGTGCCAAAGCAGGATGATATCCTAAAAACATAAACATTGGGACAAAAATTGGGGACAGGATCGCCCACTTTGTAGAAGCTCCCCCAATCAGCAGGTTAATCATGGCACACATAATAATAAACAGTACTAATACAACCGGAATAGGAAGACCGGATGCTTCCAGAAGATCAGCTCCCTTAATCGCCAGAATAATTCCTATATTAGACCACTCAAAATATTTTAAAAACTGAGCTGCTACAAAAATCAATGCAATATACGGTCCCATGTCTGCCATAGATTTTCCTAATGCCGCAGCTATATCCTTTACATTTTTATATGCTCCTGATGCTTTTCCATAAGCAACTCCAGGAATAAAAAACAAAAGAGCAATTAACAGCGGCAGAGACTGCATTAATGGAGCAGCTGAAGCAATTGGGGAACCAGTTTCTGGATCTCTTAAAATTCCATTAGCTGGAATTGTTCCCGCTAAAATCACAGCCAAGTAAATAAGAACACAAATTCCTGCCAGCCGGAGAGCTTTCTTTTCTTTCTCTGTTACCTGGCTCACCTTTTCTCCGCTGCCCTCTCCATGATAAACCCCTAAACGCGGTTCTACTACATAAAGAGTAATTAAAACCGCTACAATTGTAAGGGTAACAACAGAAAATGCTGAAAAATACCAGTTAATAGCTGGAGACAGAGCCATATCAGGATCTACCAAATGTGCAGCCGTCTCTGTAAAGCTTAAATTTACTACATCCATAGAGGTTACAAGCAGGTTCGATGCAAAGGCTCCTGATACAGAACCATAAGCGCAAAGCATACCTGCCAGAGGATTCCGTCCCATAGCCATAAAAATCATAGCACCTAAGGGCGGCATCACAACAAATCCTGTGCCGCCTGCAGCATCTGCCATCACGCACATGAACACAAACACTGCAATAATTTTAAGGTTAGATCCCTTAGATCCCTCTACAACATTTCTTAAAGCAACTGAGAAAAGTCCTGAACGATCGCATACTCCTACGCCGAGCATACACACAAGTACCATTCCCAAAGCTGAAAGTCCAGTAAAATTACTTACTGCAGTAGTCAGCATTCGTACAAGCCCATCTGCTGACAATAAATTGTAAACAGTGACGGTCTCTCCAGTCGCCGGATTTACTCCCGAAAAGCCGACTTTTGAGAGAACAAATGAAAGTATAACCGTACCAGCTGACAGGAAAACAAATAGAAGCATCGGATCTGGAATTTTATTTCCTAAATATTCTACTCCTCCCAGAAAGCGGTTAAATACGCCTTTTTTGTTTTTAGTGTCCATATAACCCTCCCCTTATTTTTTCTGCATCCCTTCTCAAAAGCCGCGGTTCTTTCAAACTCAGAGTTGCCAGATAATTTATTTTTAATATACTATTTTACCGGATATTATTCCAACAGTATTATAAAGAGGGCAAAACAGGTATTTTCCTGTTGTTTTTTTCTCAGTTATATTGTATCTCATCATTGAAAATGGTATCATCATATTGATTCAGGAGGTAAGAGTGAAAAATAAAGTGGATTTTTGGACGCATTTATATAAGGGTTCGTAAAACCCATTTTTAAAAGTATAGAAAACAGAATAATGTT